>ENA-OPSW01000028-OPSW01000028.1-human-gut-metagenome-genome-assembly--contig:-NODE-28-length-163660-cov-8.397390_pt1 | contig 163660 bp, 157 predicted proteins | sample MGYA00241463_ERZ501918 | MGnify/ENA primary metagenome ERZ501918 (study PRJEB25962, sample SAMEA2042443) | human gut metagenome | biome: human gut; feature: human-associated habitat; material: faeces... | reverse complement strand
GGCATCCTGGACGATACACATTCCAAAAACTTTCTCTTACCAGATTTTCTACTTTCTGATGTTCTTCCTTTTTCTCTAAACGAATCGTAATATTACTTTTTTCCATTTCTTTTATATCCTTTCAAATTATTCTAGATAAAAAGCCACTAATTTTGATTACTTTGCATTTATCAAAATTAATGGCTCTGCGTCTAAGCGTCTGGCTCTTATGTTTTTTAATTATTGCTATTTCTAATTTCTTCTGTGATTTCGGTCAGCATATGCTCAAACTGACATTTTACTTTCACCTTATCTGATGCTCCATCATACACACTATAATAGAAAAACATATTTGCATAAAATTTAACTGCAGTCTCCTCTGGATTTTCTATTTTCATATTTTTGAACAGATCCTTCACGTATTCTGCCGGTCCAGATACCAGATATTGCTGATACAACTTCTGCATTTCTTCATTTCTAAATTGTTCAAGCGTAAGCATTTTCCGAAATGATGATGCAAAATCATCCTCTGTCCAATACTCAAACATTGATTTGCTGTATCCTACAAAATCTTCTACTGATACGTTCTGATATTCTTCCGGCATTTTCTCAATACTTTCTTCTGGTACTTCATTCTGCCTGGCTTGTTCACTGTCCTGCTGTTCCATTCGTTTCACAATGTGCAAAAATATGTCTCTCTTATTTTCATAATGTCTGTATAACGCTCCTTTAGTCATTCCAAGAACCCCTGCAATCTAACTCACAGATACAGCTTCATATCCATTTTTCGCAAACAAGTGAAGGGCCACAGTCATAATCTCTTCCTTTGTACTTCCCATACATAATCATCTCCCTTACTACAAATAAACGACCGTTTACAGTCCTATTTTAGTAAACGGTCGTTTATTTATCAAGTCATAAATGATTATTTGAGCAAAAGTACAAGGGATTTTAACGTCCCTTGTGCTTTTCTCTTTTCTTTTTCTGTTTCAGCTCAAGCATTCGTTGTTCCGCCGCCTGTTTTATTTTTTTATATATCCCAGATCCGGGTTCTTATAATCCCCTCTGGCTTTTTTCTTTTCCACGTATGGCCCCCACACGTTTGCCTCATCTTTGATACCAACTGTCTCCGGATCAAATAATGGATCAAGCCCTGCATTTTTCTGTTTTTCATAATCTCTGACAATTTTAATAACCTGCGGCGTCAGAAGAAGGATACTGAATGTATTTACCCAGAGCATACAGCCAACTCCGATATCACCCATTGACCAGATCGTATCTCCGTCAATAAGGATTCCGAACAGACAGAAGATCAGGAACAAAATACGTACGATGGTAACTACTACTTTGTTTTCTCCCCACAGATATTTGCAGGTAGACTCCAGCTGATAGGAGTAGGATAACATTGTAGTAAAAATAAAGATAAACAGCATTACTGCCAGAAACATGGCCCCTGTTTTTCCAATTGATACCCTGAGTGCTTCTTGCATGAAAGAAATACCATACTGGATTCCCGGTACCTGTTCTACAAGAAGTACTGCTCCTGTTCCGTCAGCCGCTACATTATATGTACCTGCAAGTAAAATACAAAATCCGGTACAGCTGCACACCAGAAGTGTATCAATATATACAGAAAGTCCCTGTACAAGCCCCTGTTTTACCGGGTGGGAAGTATCGGTTGTCGCTGAGATCAGCGGGCTCATTCCGTTTCCTGCATCATTTGAGAAGAAGCCTCTCTTGATTCCCCATGCCACAGCAGATCCTACAATTCCTCCAAATATTGCATCCTTTCCAAATGCACTGGCAAAAATAGAACCAAACATCCCCGGAATTTCTTTATAATTCATAACAAAAATTGCAATGGTGATCAAGAAATAAATTCCGCACATGATCGGTGCAAGGACTTCTGCAACCTGACCGATACGTTTAATACCGCCCATTGTTACTACTCCAACAATAAGGACCATACCAATTCCAACTACGATAAACGGAATTCCAAATGCTCCTTTGATCGCAGTTGCTGCAGTCTGTGTCTGCATTGCAGGAAGCAGAAAACCAGGTCCAATGAAAACCGCAATACAGAATAATGCTGCCAGAATTCTTCCAACCTTCTTATTTTTGAACCCGTTTGACATATAAAATGCCGGGCCGCCTGTTAACTCTCCTAAATTTCTGGTCTTATACGCCTGACCAAGAATACATTCCACAATACCGGTGGAAGCTCCCAGGATTGCTGTTATCCACATCCAGAACAGAGCTCCCGGTCCACCCATAAATATAGCGGTTGCAGTTCCTGCAATATTACCGGTACCGACACGTCCTCCTACGGTTGTCGCAAATGCCTGAAACGCTGAAAGACCGGTATCTTTCTTATTATCTCCCTTTTCTGTCAGACATTTTACCATGTCTTTGAATCTGCGGACCTGAATACCACGTAAACGAACGGTAAACCAGACCGCCGCGCACATCAGGAACACACACATCACCGGATGCCAGATGATGTCATTGATCGCGTTCATTACTGTTACAAATACTTCCATACTCTTTCCTCTCGTCCTTATATATTTAAAACTCTATTCTTTAATTTACTATAATCTGACATTTTTCACAAGTGTTTTCCATATAAAAACCTTTGTTTTTATCAGAAAGACACAGGAATACGTCAAGCGGATATTCGCAATCCGCTTCGCTACTTGCTCATAACCAAATAACTGCTCCGCAGTTTATTTGGTTAAAAAGGGGAAGCTGACTGTCTTCAGCTTCCCCTTCATATTTAACTACATATAGCTTATTGTTTCTGTTAATTCTTTTCTGCTGTTATGGTTTGGAAGTGCGCCTGTTCCGTCTGCCGCAATTCCAAGATCCAGCAACATCAAAATTTCTTCTTCCTCCGGAAGTCCAAGAGCCTTTGCCAGTTCATCCGGATTGAAAAAATTGATCCAACAGCTGTCAATCCCCTCATTGTAAGCTGCCAGCATCATGTGAGTTGCTACAATACTGGCATCTTCAATCCCGGAATCTCTTTTTCCTCCAGGATATGTGAAAACATTATTCTTATTATATGCTACCACCAAAACAACAGGTGCCTGATAACGGCATGGTGTTGCTTTATCAATTGCTTCCAGTCCCTTTTCAGACTGTACTACATAAATATGCTGTTCCTGAAGATTTTTTGCTGTTGGAGCGACACGTCCGGCCTCCAGGATCTTATCCAGCTTTTCTTTTTTCACTTCCACGTCACTGAATTTTTTGCAGGAATATCTGTTTTTTATTACTTCTGAAAAATCCATTCCAAACCATCCTTCCTATAATTTTTTATTATTTTACCATAAAAACGCAGATGCGCAAACTATCATCTAATACAAATAAATCTTCTTTTCTACAAGTCTGTCCCCTTTATACTGTAATTTTACGGAAAAAAAGCGTTCTTCTCCAGAAAGAAGCAGATCAAGAAATACTTTATCCCCCTCCCATGCAGGCAGTTCAGGCACTTTGGTTTTGTCAACCCAGCAAAGTTGTCCTTCATTACATTCAATCAGTTCTCCTGTATATCTGTCCGCTGTGAAAACACACATAAGCTCAGATTCATATTCATTATTAACAAATGTCACCAGCCCACGAAATTTATAAGATGTAAGTGTTAATCCGGTTTCCTCCTTCACCTCGCGCATAAGACATTCCTCCGGAGTTTCCTGACTTTCTACATGTCCGCCAACACCGATCCATTTTCCACCATTCATGTCATTCTGTTTTTTAATTCTATGAAGCATCAGATATTTGTCATCATTTTCTATATAACATAAAGTGGTTGTCGTCATTTAAATACCTTCTTTCCGTTTAATCACCCTACCACTGCCAACACAATATAAACCAGAATCGAAACAATACAATACAATGAATTTGTTGTAGAAGCATATGCACTGCTTTCTTTCTTTTTCAGAAATGTCTGCATACTGAATGTTGCTGGAGACGACATATATATAATAATTGCCAGATTCAAAAGTCTGGAACTTCCGACCAGATATTTCACAGCTATAAGAACTCCCATTATCATCGCTGCCTGCAAAATAATCCTCAGAAAAATAGTTTTGATACAGGGTCCTATAAGTTCCGGTACCAGTTCCATACTGTACCCAACAACAATAAGGATAATAGGCGTAATTGCAGTTGTCAGAATGCTTTCTGCACTGAGATAGCCAGGACCAAAAGAACTATCCATCAACCGGTTGATCAGCCCCGTCAATCCGGCGATGATTCCAAGAACCGTCCCTATAAAAGCAGGAGTTTTTAATGCACTGTAAAATAAACTTTTTGCATTGATCTTTTCTCCGTTTTCCGTTTGTCCCAGCATTCCCATATACACACTAAAGCCAAAAAGCAATCCTGCAATATCCAGCACCGCAATCTGTGAAAGATTTTCGCTGCCACAAAGGCTTGTATATAAAGGATATGCCATCACTCCGCCTTCATAGATACAGACCAGAAAAGGAAGATATTTTTTATAGGGTTCTTCCATAAATCTCTTCACCAGGAATCCCACGCCAAATGAAATCAGAAGCATTATGAACATGATCAGCACCAATGTTCCAATCTTTCCACTGTATTTTGCAGTCGCAAGCGCATGAAAAATTGCCACTGGAAGCATAATGTTTGTTACCAGTGTTTTCATGTTATTGACACCATTCTGATCTAAAAGTTTCCACTTTCTACACAGCATTCCAAGAATGATCATAACCAGTACCGGTAAAACAATCTCTAAAACATCCATTTTCTCTGTCATCCTCTCCGTTGTCCTTAATTTTTTATTTCTATCTGTTTCTGTGCATCTGCAAAATTTCCAGCAGCACTTCATATACTTCCATATTTTCCTTTACCACAAGAGCCAGACTCTCTTTCGCCTGGTTCAGAAGATGAAAAAGTCTCCGCACACTGAAATCTTTTTCCGAAGAACACATGAATCTGAGATATCCTTTTTCATCGTAATAATATTGTTCGTCCAGTAATACAACAATCTTCTCCTCGTCTCTCACTGCCTGGGCATCAAGCTGTCCGGATCCCTCTGTCGTCCGCCGCTGATATCCCTGTCTCACAAAATCATTCATAAGATTTTCCGATTCTCGGCCATTACCAGCATACACCACTGCAATATTCGGATACCATCTGGGACTTCTTTTTTCCGGCAGGTGCATCATGTTCTGGATAAAAGTGGAAAGTTCCGCATTGGTACGGATCCGGTTTGTCAGATGAAATTTCTGGATCCCAGGCAGATTCTCCAGGCTTTCCACAATGCTACGGTCCAGCTCTTCCGGTGAGATCACATCCTCGAAGTCACTGGAAAAGATCACTGGCCTGTGCTCACTCCATGCAAGCAGAACAGATAATTTTTCCAGGGACAGAAGATGTGCTTCATCCACCAGAATACTGCTGTAACAGCCAAGATCTGTCGTCTTTCTCAACTGATTATCCGCCAGAAAGTCTGTCCGCCGCAGACGTTCATGAAGGAGCTTCCATTCTTTTCCAGCCTCTCCGCAGTGAATGATACAAACCCTCTGTCGTACGGAAAGCTTCATCGCAATATCATAAAGCAGCAATGTTTTTCCTGTTCCGGGAAGTCCGCTGAACCAGAAATATCCTTCTCTTTCTCCACGAATCCGCTTCAGGATCTGTCGTTCAATATCTCTCTGCTGAGAGGTAAGGAAATACTCTTTTTTGAGAAAACGTTCCGGTTCTGTCAGTGGAGAGATCAGATATAGTTCTGCCTGAAACAGCTTTTCAATATCTCCCTCATAGTCCGGGGTTTCTTTCTCCAATGCATTACAAAGCTGTTTCCAGTCTCCCTCCACAATATGATCGTGATTGGTCAGTCTCACCAGACGGTCTTCACTGCTGATATAAGTATACGACAGGATCGGTTTCCCGAAAACGGACAGATAATACCGGTTCTGGATCAGCTGTCTCCGGATGGCCTCGTCCGATACGCTGCCGCTTTTCAGTTCAATATTCACAATCTGGTCATCTTTGATCTGAAGAAGGTCAAACTCCTTTCCAAGCTTCGGAATCTGAAACGAATAAAAAAAACGGAGTTTATATACTTCTTCCATATGTAGTTCCAGCTGTTTCACCAGCGCTTTCATACTTTCCAGTTCCCACTCTTTAATCCGGAGGAAAAAATCTCTGCCAGAAAGCTGACGCTCCAGTTTCTGGATACATTCCATATTCTGATTTCTTGTAAGTGCATAGATCGATATTGCTTTCATATTTTGCCCCTTACTTTACCGTTCATTTCTTTATCCGCAGTGTCCTTAAATATTCCTTCTGCTCCGATGTAATCCGGTAACTTTCAATGGCCTTCTGTATCGTCTTGTTATGAGTCCAGACATCCATCTGACGCTTTTCCAGGAAAGGAAGAACGTTCTCATACTGTTTTGCCAGAGCTGTGGCAAAATACCAGGCACGCATCATATTTACATAATATTCTTCCGACCGGATCGCTGCTACTTTTTCAGGATATTCTGTTTTAAATTCTTCATCCAGATAATGGCGCATCAGCATACTGATCCCAAACCGGATGGTATACGGCTGATCCGATTCTATCCAGCGAAAAACTTCCCGGATAAATATATCCCGGTGTTTTTTCATCATATGGAGCGCCAGCAGATCACAGGTTGCCCAGTTATCAATAAACGGGAGAAAACGCTCCAGTTCTTCCAGACATTTATCATAGTCTCTGATCTGTTCGATCAGCAGTCCATGGAGATTATTTTCCTCATAATACTGATGAGGTAAAACCTTCAGGAACAATTCAGATTCTTCTGTTTTTCCAAACTCTTTTGCAAATTTCCGGAGTATCGGTGTCCGGATACCGATGATCTTTTCTTTCTCCACAGTCGGAATCAGCCTTGCATGAAAATCCCGATATCCTGTATCCTGCATTTCGAACAGTCTTTTCCGAACATCCCGGATCATCTCTTCCTGATTCATTTATCATCCCCGCCTTTTACACCAAAGATCGCGATCAGAGAACTTACAAGCAGAAGCATGGGATAAAACAGTTTCGGTATGATCTGAAAAGCAGAAAGCTCAAATCCCAGTTCCTTTGCCGCAGAAATGGCAACCAGCATCTGGGCTCCATACGGGATCACCCCCTGGAAAATACAGGAAAATGTATCCAGGATAGAAGCTGTCTTTCTGGAAGTGATCTTATATTCCAGCGCCATTTCCTTTGCAATGGGGTTGGCCATAACAATGGCTACCGTATTATTGGCTGTTGCGATATCCATGGCTCCAACCAGAAGTCCCATACCGAGAAGTCCGCCCTTTTTCCCTTTAAAAACTCTCTGTATTCCGGAGAGCAGTGCTTCAAAGCCTCCATGCTCACGGATCAGCGCACACATGGCTGCTACAAGGATAGCCACCATGCAGGTCTCGAACATTCCGGAAACGCCGGAGCCGATATTAGTCAGGAGCTCCACAGGTGCGATATGTCCTCCAAGAAGCATGATAAATGCTCCGGAGACAATTCCGATCAGAAGTACCACAAATACATTGATGCCGATGATCCCGCCGATCAGAACCAGAACATACGGAAAGATCTGTATAAGATGATAATCCTGTACCACTCTTCCCTGGATCTCTGTCTGAAAAGACAGGATAAGGATCAGGATCAGTGTAACAACAGCTGCCGGAAATGCGATCCAGAAATTTTCCCGGAATTTATCCTTCATCTGACAGCCCTGACCGTTGCAGGCCGCGATCGTGGTATCAGAAATAAAAGAAAGGTTGTCACCGAACATGGCTCCTCCCATCACCGACGCCACACAAAATGCCATATCAAAACCGGAGGCTTTGGAAACTGCTACCGCAATAGGGGTAAGAAGCGTGATAGTCCCAACGGAGGTTCCCATCGCCACAGATACAAAGCAGGCAACTACAAACAGTACCGCAACGGAAAAACGTGCAGGTATCAGAGAAAGCATGCAGTAGGCCACACTTTCTGCACTGCTGCGCCCCACAACGCCCACAAAAGAGCCTGCAGTCAGAAAGATCAGAAGCATGGTGATGATATTTTTATCTCCTACTCCTTTTGCCATAAGCTCCAGCTTTCTGTCAAAGCTGATCGTTCTGTTCTGAACACATGCCACCAGGATCGCAGCCAGAAAAGCCACAACGATCGGTACATTATAAAATCCCATGGGGATTTTCATCACATACTCAAACAAAATCCCCAGCCCCAGATACAGGACCAGGAAAACACCGATAGGCAGCAGTGCGATCACATTTCCTTTTTTCCTCATTTCCTCCATAAAACAATTCCCTTCATCACTTATTATATTCCCGGCTTTTTCTCCGGGTGATCTGTTTTCTATCATATCATATTTCCCCATTCCTGTCCTGCTGCCGGCGGAAACTTCTTCACATTTCCGGCACGATCCTGTTATCTCTGATATTTTTTACCTTATTTAACAAGATTTTCACTAATTAAATCGTTCCTTCCGTTGAAATCCGGAGCTTTTTTCAGTATAATTGGCTGTAGACAATTGTGAAAAAGATATCCAACGGATTTATAGTGATATCTCGGATCACAGTCATTAAAGGAGGAATATGATTATGGCAACATGGAAAAATCTTGACACTCTTGCTTCTTACAGCACACTTAACGGTCTGAAAGATCACGTGAACATTGCAGAGGCAATGTCCGGCGAGCAGGGTGCAGAACGTGTAAAGAAGTACAGCGTACCGATGGCAGCAGGTCTGGCTTACAATTACGCAGCTAAGGAAGTGGACGAGACCGTTCTTGACGCACTTTCCAAACTGGCTGATGAGGCAGAACTGATTGAGAAATTCCAGGAATTATACAACGGTGCAGTGATCAACACAGGCGAGAAACGTATGGTACTTCATCATCTTGCACGTACACAGCTTGGCGAGCCTGTTGTTGTTGACGGTGTGGACAAGCGTGAATTCTATGTGGCACAGCAGAAGAAGGCCGCAGATTTTGCAAACAGAGTACATGCAGGCGAGATTACAAACGAAGCCGGTGAGAAATTTACTACTGTTGTACAGATCGGTATCGGCGGAAGTGACCTGGGACCGCGTGCATTATATATCGCACTTGAGAACTGGGCAAAGGCAAACAACACCTTCAAGATGGAAGCAAAATTCATCAGCAACGTTGACCCGGATGATGCAGCTGCTGTTCTTGCATCTGTAGATCTTGCTCACTCTCTTTTCATCGTTGTATCCAAATCCGGTACAACACTTGAAACTCTGACAAACGAGGCATTCGTAAAAGACGCCCTTACAAAAGCGGGCCTGAACCCGTCCAGACATATGCTTGCTGTAACCAGTGAGACCTCTCCTCTTGCAAAGAGTGATGAGTACCTTACCGCTATTTTCATGGACGACTATATCGGCGGACGTTACTCTTCTGTTTCCGGCGTAGGCGGAGCGATCCTTTCCCTTGCATTCGGACCGGAGGTATTCGCAGACATCCTTGACGGAGCTGCTGAAGAAGATAAGCTTGCAACAAATAAGAACATTCTTGAGAACCCGGATATGCTGGATGCCCTGATCGGCGTTTATGAAAGAAACGTACAGGGATATCCTTCTACTGCAGTTTTACCATACTCCCAGGCATTAAGCCGCTTCCCAGCTCATCTTCAGCAGTGTGATATGGAGTCTAACGGTAAATCCGTAAACCGCTTTGGTGAGCCGGTGGATTATGTGACCGGACCGGTGATCTTCGGTGAGCCAGGAACCAACGGACAGCATTCCTTCTACCAGCTTCTGCATCAGGGAACCAATATTGTTCCGCTTCAGTTCATCGGCTTTAAAAAGAGCCAGCTTGGTGTTGATGTTGATATCGAGAACAGCACAAGCCAGCAGAAACTCTGTGCAAACGTTGCAGCACAGATCGTTGCTTTTGCATGCGGAAAAGAAGATGAGAACCTGAACAAAAACTTCAAGGGCGGACGTCCTTCCAGTATCATTGTCGGTGAGGAACTTACACCGAAGTCTCTGGGTGCGCTTCTTGCACACTTTGAGAACAAGATCATGTTCCAGGGCTTTGTATGGAACCTGAACAGCTTTGACCAGGAGGGTGTACAGCTTGGTAAGGTTCTTGCAAAACGTGTTCTTGCTCATGATACAGACGGAGCACTGAAGGTTTACAGTGATCTTCTTGATATCTGATAAACAGATAGGTACCGTCCCGGAAAATGTTTTTTCGGGACGGTTTTTCTGTATATGTGACCTTAACCGGGAAAGGAAATCATAAATATGCAGCAGATAAAAATGATCGGTCTTGATCTGGACGGAACTCTTCTGAATACAAAAAAAGAACTCACAGAAAATACCAGGCGCGTTCTCAGGGAAGCTATTGATGCAGGTATCCTTGTTCTGATGGCTACCGGCCGGCCATATACCGGCATTCCCGCGGAACTGAGAAATTTTCCGGGAATTCACTATGCTCTCACCTCCAACGGAGCCAGAGTCCTTGATACAGACCATAATAAACTTCTTATCGAGCAGCTTCTTCCCATGAAAAGTGCAAAAAAAGCTCTCCGTATCTTTGAAAAATATGATACTTTAAGTGAGATCTATTTTGACGGCCAGGGATATGCAGACGCTGCCAAGCTTGATAATGTAGGAAAATACCATCACGACCCTAATATGTGGAATTATGTCCGTACTACCCGTATCGCGGTTCCAGACATCCAGGATGTCATTACAAAAGAAAACAGAAGCATGGATAAAGTCCAGGCGCTTTTTGCAGACATGAAGGAACGTGCCGCCGCCTGGAAGGAATTAAGTGAACTTAAGGAGCTGGAGCTTGTAGGCTCCTTAAGCTACAATATTGAGATCAACGCCGCCGGTGTCAACAAAGGAACCGCTCTTGTTGCTCTTGGCGAAATGCTGGGAATCCCAAGGGAATCCATTATGGCATGCGGAGACGGTGACAACGATGTCCATCTTCTCCGGGAAGTCGGTTTTGGCGTAGCCATGGCCAATGCACAGCCCCAGGTAAAAGAAGCAGCCGATTATATTACTGCTTCCAATGACGAAGACGGTGTAGCACGCGCCATTGAAAAGTTTGCGCTGCACCGATGAGATATTCTATTATGTATGCCAAAAAGGAACCGACAGTTTTTACGCTGTCGGTTCCTTTTTTAGAATGGGATTGAATAGCGGTACATTCACATTCGATCAATATTCATAGTTTCCTGCCGGCTGTTTGATCCTGGTAAGAAGATCATGCCAGGACTGATCCCAGATATACCATTTTCCGGTTTTGGAGTGCTTATATGTACAGATCCATCTGGAACTGTCGCTGCCTGCAAAATCAGTAAATGATCTGTAGATCGCAGGAGTGGTCTGAGTCGGTTCAAAATACGGGATATCTTCACTGATGGAATTTCCCTTACCCGGAAGTGTGTCCTGTCTTAACGTAATGGAAATCGGTTTAGACGGAGTATAATTGTTGGCCGGAGTTGCTCCGTTCAGGTAAGAATTACCAAGATATTTATATCCGTTATCCGCTTTCATACGATCCCTCAAAAAGTTTTTGTAATACTGAGTCATCTCTTTATTGTTGAGATAAGAAATCATCTCTTCGCAATCCGTCGGATTGGTCGGTGTCCAGGTACGATATGCAAGGATCAGAAGAGCCATGGTCTTATAGCGTCCGTCTGCCGTTGTGATATCATACTGTTTCAGCTCCTCTGCATTGGTCGGGATCGTGGTAAAGGTGTAAGTATAGGTATTTAGCGTTACATTAATGACTTCCTTCTGTCCTTTATCATTGGTGATCTCTTTTTTTGCAGATTTAGTTCCTTTTGTAAGAACCGGCTCCACCTGTTTCTTTACTGTCTGTGTCACGTGGACAGTACAGCTGCCTCGCCAGGTACTCTTATCCCGGACCTGGATCTTTGTTGTTCCCACATTCACTGCCGTTACTTTGCCTTTACTGTCTACAGTTGCAACAGATGTATCATCACTGGTCCATACAAGAATCTCTTTATAATTCTTTACCTGAAGCTGTCTCACATCACCTTTATTCATATTTAAAGTGGTGGCACTTAAAGATGGTTTCGGCACCGGTTTCTGCGCTGCTTTTACTGTAACCTTACAGTTGAATTTCTTCGTATTTGCCTTCGCTGTGATCACTGCCGTTCCTTTTTTCACTGCGGTGATCTTTCCTTTGGAATCCACACGTGCGATCTTCGGATTGGAAGAAGAATATTTCACCTTCACAGTTGTTCCTGTCAATTTAATGGCACTGAATTTCTTTTCTGTTAATGTCAGCGATGTCCTGCTGAGCTTCGGTGTTTCTACCTTTACAACACATTTATATGTTTTTTTGCTTACCTTTGCATAGATCGTTGCGGAACCTTTATTTTTTGCAACCACCTGGCCTTTGCTGTTTACGGTCGCAACGCTCTTTTTGGAAGATCTCCAGGCAACCTTCTGCTTGGTCCCGGTAACCTTGAGTGTTGTCTTCTCACCTTTTAAAAGAGTTACTTTTGTTCTGTTCAGTTTTGGTGCGGCGCTGACCGTCACACTTCCAAATGCCATCGTAAAAATAAGGCTGATCAGCAGCACAAAACACAACAGTTTTTTTTTCTTTTTCATTCTGATTTCCCCCTTTCCGGTAAAACGTATATTTACGTCATATATTGCTTTAATCATATTTTAGAGGAAATCCCTTATAAAAACACTAGCACTTATGATAGTATCCTTGTAAATATGATCGTTTATATTCTTTCATCGCCCATAACGGGGCTTATTGTCAGGAAACAAAAATAAAACAGGACTGATTTTTGATACAGATACTTGAAATCAAAAGTTTCATCTGTTTAAAAATCAGTCCTGTTATATAAAAAATATCATGGTTGATCCGTAATAGCAGGCAGATCAAGGCATTCGCTATCTGCTCATAATGATACAGTCACGTAACATCGCCAGTGCATGCGCTGTAGTCTGCTCGCGGATTCGCATGCGGTTTCCTGTAAAGTGGAACTCTTTGGCAATAGCCTTGCCCTTATAGCAGCAGCCCATAAATACAGTACCAACCGGAGTTTCCTTTGTTCCGCCTCCCGGTCCTGCCAGACCCGTCACGGAAATACTGATGTCTGCTCCGGATGCTTTGCAGGCGCCCTTTGCCATTTCTCTGGCACATTTGGCGGAAACTGCCCCCTGCTCCTTCAGAGTACGCTTCTTCACTCCCAGACATTTATGCTTGGCCTTGTTACTGTAAGTCACAAAGCCATAGCCAAACACCTCAGACGCACCGGATACATTGACAATGCGCTGGGCGATCATACCGCCGGTAAGAGATTCCGCCAGGGATAGCTTCAGATCTTTTTCTTTCAGAAGATCGATCACTGCTTCCTCCAGTGTCTTGCTCTCATCTGTGGCAAAAACATTCTCTCCAAAACGCTTCTTTAGCTCTTTGACAACCGGTTTGATCAGCTTTCTGCAGGCCTTTTCATTCTCTGCGCTTGCTGTCACACGAAGATGCACTTCACCGGTTTTTGCATAAGGTGCAATGGTAGGATTGGTCTGACTTTCGATCAGATCCTGGATCTCCTCTGCTACCTGGCTCTCACCGATCCCGCTGATCTTAACCATCTGGGATACAATAATCTCCGGCTGGTTTTTCTGCAGATACGGGACAACGTACTCCTCGAACATGGGCTTCAGCTCATTGGGAGGTCCCGGAAGAAGGATCGCGGTTTTTCCTTTTTTTTCAAGGATCAGTCCCGGAGCAGTTCCGTTATGATTATCAAGAACAATGGCTCCCTCAGGGACCATGGCCTGTTTGTAGTTGTTCTTCGTGATACGTCTCTGAGGATTGTTTTTCTCATATTCCTTCAGATATTTATCGATCAGTTTCCTTGAGTGGGAATCTTCCTTAAGCGGCATTCCCATCAGATCAGCAGTTACTTCCTTGGTGATATCATCCTCTGTTGGTCCAAGGCCTCCGGTCAGGATCACAACATCGGAACGGTCCAGTGCGGTACGGATCACGTCACGCATACGGCCTTCATTATCCCCTACTACATCCTGATAGTAAACACTTAACCCAAGCAGGGCGCATTTTTCAGAAAGATAGGCACTGTTGGTATTTACGATATTTCCAAGAAGGATCTCGGTTCCTACAGATATCAGTTCTGTGATCATGGAAAGAAACTCCTTTCGTATACTCTGATCCCTACTCCTGCATGGAAAGGACCTTTCTGTTCTGCATGATATAAGTCAGCAGGGAGATAATGGTCAGTGCAACGGACAGCCAGATAAATATCTGTGTCAGCACTGCAAAAACGCCTCCAAAGTCCAGCATCAGAAGTATGATCATGATCATCTGGGAAACGGTTTTGAATTTTCCCCAGTAGTTTGCGGCAATGACAATTCCGTTCTCAGCTGCGATCAGACGGAAACCGCTGATGATAAATTCGCGTCCAATGATAATGATCACAACCCATGCCGGAAGCTTGTCAACCTCGATCATACAGATCATGGCAGAGCATACCAGAAGCTTGTCAGCCAGCGGATCCATAAATTTTCCAAAATTGGTTATCAGATTATATTTTCTGGCAAGATGACCGTCAAACCAGTCTGTCACACTTGCTGCGACAAAAATCGCAAGACAGATCCAGCGGTTTGCTTCTCCTCCCCATCCTGTCAGTAAGAAAACTACAAGAAATGGTACAAGTATCATTCTTGCAACTGTAAGTTTATTCGGTGTATTCATCGCTCAGCACTCCTATCAAATCATACTCAAGCGCACCTGTCACACGTACCTTTGCAAAATCACCTGTCATAAGCAGTTCGCCTGTCTGAACGAAAATGTATCCGTCAACCTTCGGTGCATCCCCATAGGTACGTCCGATATAGGCACTTTCATCTGCAACTTTTCCTTCGATCATAACAAGAAGTTCCTGTCCGATACGGTCCTGGCCTCTGTCGTAAGAGATTTCCTGCTGAAGCTCCATCAGCTCGTCTCTGCGTTCTTCCTTCACTTCTTCCGGAACCTGGTCTGCCATCTCTGCTGCCGGGGTATTCTCCTCCGGAGAGTAAGTGAAGACACCGAGACGGTCAAATTCCATCTCATCTACGAACTCCTTCAGTTCTTCATGATCTTCCTCCGTCTCCCCCGGAAATCCGGTGATCAGAGTTGTACGCAGTACGATATCCGGAATCTCCTTACGGAGCTTTCCGATAATATCGATCAGTTCCTGTTTGGAAGTGCGGCGGCCCATTCTCTTAAGAATGCGGTCCGATGCGTGCTGGATCGGAATATCCAGATAATGACAGATCTTTTTCTCATCACGAATGGTTTCGATCAGTTCATCGTAAATCTCCTCCGGATAGCAGTAAAGAACACGGATCCAGCGGATACCTCTGATCTCACAGAGCTTCTTTAAAAGAATGTGAAGAGATTTTTTGCCGTAGAGATCCTTGCCGTAAACGGTGGTCTCCTGTGCTACCAGGATCAGCTCCTTCACGCCCTGCTCTGCCATATCCTCTGCCTGGGCAACAAGGCGCTCCATGGGAACGCTTCGGAACCTGCCGCGGAGTTTCGGGATGATACAGTAGGTGCAGTGCTTGTCACAGCCTTCTGCGATCTTCAAATAACCGAAATGTCCGCCAGTAGTAAGGACACGTTTGCTTCCTGTGTCCGGAAGATAGTCAATATCACGGAACTCTTCGAAATGATTTCCGGCTACTGCTTCTTCCAGCGCCTTTACGATGTCTCCATAGGACGTGGTTCCAAGAACAGCATCTACTTCCGGAACCTCCTGGATGATCTCCTTCTGATATCGCTGTGCCATACAGCCGGTAACAACCAGGGCATGGCAGCTTCCTGTTTTCTTGTATTCTGCCATCTCAAGAATGGTTTCCACACTCTCTTCCTTGGCGTCCTTGATAAAACAGCAGGTATTGATCACGATTGCATCTGCCTGTGTCTCATCGTCTGTGATCTCATGACCTCCGGCTGTAAGAAGTCCCAGCATTTCCTCGGAATCCGCCAGGTTCTTATCACAGCCAAGAGAGATGAATAATATCTTCATACAGTTACTCCGCTTCTGTCTGAGCTGCATCTGCAGTCTCAGTGCTCTCTGCGTTCTCACCTTCTGCTGCCTCAAGGGCCTCTTTCTCTGCTTCAAGAGCTTCCAGTTCTTCCTCTTCTTCCTGTCCGGGAAGGATCTTTACCTTGCCCTTGTAGAGCTCATCAATGGCAACGGAAAGCGGTTTCTTTCCTGCTGCACCAGGTACAAGCGGCTCTGCTCCTGCGATCAGCTGACGTGCACGTTTGCTTGCTGCAAGTACAAGAGAATAACGGCTGTTCAGCACGAGAGCCTCATCGTCGTCCTCGTTGTTTGTGTTGATAGCCTCAATTAATTCTGAATAAGATGGATGTATCATATCTTTTCTCCCTTCTGTAACGGCAGGGCCGTATTTAACTTGTTAATTGGTATTTATAAAAAAGCTTCCGCTTCTTTCTGAATTCTGGATACAAAATCATGGTTTCTGGATGCGCGCATACGCTCACATCGGATGGTTTCATGAAGTGTATCAACACATTCCTCCAGATCATCGTTGATCAGGAGATAGTCGTATTTATCCATTCCCTTGGATTCTTCAACGGCTCTTCTGAGACGTCCGTTGATCACATCCAGAGTTTCTGTTCCGCGGCCTACCAGACGGTTCTTAAGCTCTCCCATAGATGGCGGGCAGACAAATACAAGCAGAGTATCCGGGAATTTCTCACGGATCTTCATGGCTCCCTGGATCTCGATCTCAAGGATCACATCTTTTCCTGCTGCAAGCTGTTCCTCCACATATTTACGAGGAGTACCGTAATAATTCTCCACATACTGTGCGTATTCGATCAGTCCGTCTTCCCGGATCAGCTGTTCAAATTCTTCTTTTGTGCGGAAGAAATAAGCTTCTCCGTCTTTTTCGCCTGGTCTTGGATTTCTGGTGGTAACAGAAACGGATAATGCATAATTGTCATATTTCTCCATCAGCCGTTTCATGACGGTGCCCTTTCCGGAACCGGAAAAACCAGAAACAACAACTAAAATTCCCTTACTCATTTCCTTCCTCCCTCTCTTCCTCTCCGTAGGCTTCCGAAAATCTCCTGGCAATGGTTTCCGGCTGCAAAGCGGAAAGCACAAGATAATCATCGGAAGTAACGATCACTGCTTTTGTTTTTCTTCCCTGTGTGGCATCAATCAGGGTGCGGGTTCCCTTGACACTCTGTATCATGCGCTTCACAGGAGCGGCATCCGGACTTACCACAGCCACGATCTTGCGTGAATTGACAACATTTCCAAAGCCTACATTGATCAGTTTCGCCATTTCCGCTCTCCTTTTCTGTCTGTGTACGGTCTTTATCTGTCCGGTTACTCGATATTCTGGATCTGCTCACGGATCTTCTCGATCTCTGTCTTCAGATCGATGGCCGCGTTAGATACGGTAAGATCATTGGATTTGGACAGAATGGTGTTCGCCTCGCGGTTCATCTCCTGTGCCATGAAATCCATCTTACGTCCCACGCCCTCGTCCTCATCCAGGATCTTTCTCATTCCGTGGATGTGGCTTCGAAGACGTACCGTCTCCTCGTCATTGCAGATCTTATCTGAAAAAAGTATCACCTCCGCGGCAATCCTGGAATCATCGATCTGGTTATCTTCAAGAAGCTCGTGCATCTTGGCTTCCAGTTTCTCCCGATAAGCCTTTACTACTTCCGGAGAACGTTTTTCCACTACATCGACCTTTGCTTCCAGTCCGTCCAGCTTCCCAAGAAGATCCTGTTTCAGATTGGCACCCTCACGCTGGCGGGTCTCCACAAATTTCCGGCAGGCCTCATGAAGCGGACCCTCCAGAAAATTCCAGAGCTCTTCCTCATCCGGAGCCTGCTCTTCCATCGTAAACACATCCGGATATCTGGAAAGTGTGGAAACACGGATATCATTCTCGATCCCCAGTTCCTCACTCATCTGGTTCAGATAGCCCAGATATTCCTTTGCCAGCTCTGCGTTATATTTCAGAGCCATTCCGCCCATTGTATAGTCTTCATAGGTGATGAACACATCGACCTTGCCACGGCGGATATAGGTCTTCATCACATTTCGGATCTCTCCCTCAAAATAGCTGAGTCGTTTCGGCATTTTGATATTCAGATCCAGATATCTGTGATTGACGGATTTCAGCTCAACAGAAACCTTACGCTCCTTGGAAACTGCTTCTGCTCTGCCAAAGCCGGTCATACTTTTTATCATGTTATCCTCCAATACTGCCTCTTAAGTTTATCAGCTGCAGATAAATGCAGCCAATGATTGCATACGGATTTATTATAGTTCATTCCAAAACCCTAGTCAAACTCTTTTTTTACTGTTATAATAACTGATGTTGAAATGGAGGTAAAAATCATGGCATTTGACGGAATTACAGTCTCCGCCCTTGTGGCAGAGATCGATGATAATTTAAAAGGTGGACGTATCAACAAGATCGCCCAGCCGGAAAACGATGAACTTCTGATCACAGGAAAAGGCGCCAACGGACAGAAACGTCTTCTCTTAAGTGCAAGCGCATCTCTTCCTCTGATCTATTTTACAGATAAGAACCGTATCAGCCCTTTAACCGCACCGAATTTCTGCATGCTTCTCAGAAAGCACATCGGAAGCGCCCGCATCCTTGATGTAAAGCAGCCTGGAATGGAGCGTGTGGTGGAATTTGAGCTGGAGCATCTTAATGAGCTGGGGGATCCCTGCAGAAAGCGTCTGATCATGGAGCTGATGGGCAAGCACAGCAACATCATCTTCTGTGACGAAAAGGGAATGATCCTGGACAGCATCAAACACGTCTCTTCCCATATGAGCTCTGTCCGTGAGGTTCTTCCCGGAAGAGAATATTTCATTCCCAATACCAGGGATAAAGAAAATCCGCTGACTGTTTCCGAGGAGGAGTTCACACAGCACATCTGCAAAAAGCCTGTGAATATTTCCAGGGCGCTTTACACTTCACTCACAGGTATGGGCCCGGTAATGGCTGAGGAGATCTGCTACCGTGCATCCATTGACGGAAGCGATGCAGCGCAGTCCCTGGATGAGGCAGCCTGCACCCATCTTTATCATACCTTTCTCCGCCTTATGGAACAGATCCGGAACAGAGAGTTCACCCCGAATATTGTCTACCGCGGAGAGGAGCCTGTGGAATACGGTGTCTTTCCTTATCAGCAGTTTGGCAGTGAATACCGCAGCGAAACCTTTGACAGTGTCTCTGTTATGCTGGAGACCTATTATGCTACCAAAAGTCTGCTGACACGCATCCACCAGAAATCCTCCGATCTTCGCCGTGTAGTACAGACTGCTCTGGAACGTAACCGCAAAAAATACAACATCCAGAAAAAGCAGCTGAATGATACTTCAAAAAAAGATAAGTTCAAAGTTTACGGTGAACTGATCAACACCTACGGATACGGGCTTGAGGAAGGCTGCAGATCCTTTAAGGCACTGAATTATTATACCAACGAGGAGATCACCATCCCTCTTGACCCGACACTGACACCGGCACAGAATTCCAAGAAATATTTTGATAAATACGGAAAGCTGAAGCGTACAGAGGAAGCCGTCACCGAACAGATCGCAGATACGGAAAGTGAGATCTCTCATCTGGAATCTATCTCCAATGCTCTGGATATCGCCAGATCTGAAAGTGACCTTTCCCAGATCAAGGAAGAGCTCACTGAGTACGGCTATATCAAACGTCACTACACAAACAAAAAAGGCCAGAAAGCCCAGCCGAAATCAAAACCGCTCCACTATATATCCAGTGACGGTTTTGATATCTATGTTGGAAAAAACAATTTCCAGAATGATGAGCTGACCTTCAAGTTCGCAACCGGAAATGACTGGTGGTTCCATGCAAAGAAGATGGCAGGTTCCCACGTGATCGTCCGCACCAAAGACGGTGAACTTCCGGACCGTACCTTTGAAGAAGCAGGGCGCCTGGCAGCCTGGTACTCAAAAGGGCACTCTGCTCCCAAGGTAGAGATCGATTATATCCAGAAAAAGCATGTGAAAAAGCCTGCCGGTGCAAAACCCGGTTTCGTTGTTTATTACACCAATTATTCTCTCATGGCTTCTCCGGATATTTCAGATCTGAAAGAAGTTACGGAATGATCAAAAACCTTCCTGTATTTTATCCGTGGGGATATTCTCCACGGTACAGGAAGGTTTTTATTTTAATTTATATTTCCAGTTTCCTCTTTACGGCCGGAGCAATAGAGGTATCCGCCTTATGGTACGGGATCAAAGTTGACTGCAACGCATGATATAGATCGGATTTTCCCGGCCATACAGTTCCTTTCAGATGATTTTCCTCATCCAGCTGATGGAACCAGGAGCCATTCTCGTGATCCATGACCACTTCATCCAGATACTTCATGAATTCTGCATAGTCTTTCGCATATTTTTCCCTGCCGGTCACATGATAAAGAACCGCAGAAGTATTGATTGCCTCTGCAAGTGTCCAGTGCATACGGTCATGTACCACAGGTTTTCCCTGCCAGTCTGTTGTGTATACAATCCCCGGTGCACCATCTGCATCCCAGCCGTCTTTTATGGCTGTTGTATAAAGGTTCTCTGCTGCCTGGAGATAATTTTCCAGTTTTTCTTTCTCTTCCCCGCAGTTTGCAAGTGCCCATTGAGTGATCAGCCTTGCCCACTCAATTCCATGGCCCGGTGTTGCACCATATGGCTTGAACGGGTCATCCGGGCGGTCGCGGTTGCAGTCAAGATCTGCCACCCATTCCTTTGTGAAATGTTCCGGAATCCTCCAGGAGTTATCCTCTGCCCAACGGATCACATGGTCAATGATCCTGCCTGCGCGGATGTGATATTTTTTGTCCCCGGTGACATCTCCTGCTGCCAAAAAAGCTTCCACAGTATGCATGTTTGCATTTAATCCCCGGTAATCGTCCAGCACGGTAAATTCTGTATTCCAGGTATCGCAGGCCAGTCCTTCCTCTTCATTCCAGAAATGCTGATCATAAACATCCAGCGCCTCCTCAAGGAGTTCTTTTGCCCCAGGCCTTCCGGCTGTCAGTGCGGAAGATGCAGCCAGGATCACAAAAGCATGTGCATAACACTGTTTATTGGGAACAATGCCACCCTCCTGTGTCACACCTGCATACCAGCCACCATTTTTGTCATCGTGAAGCTCTCCCCTAAGACCTTTCAACGCCGCATCCACAAGCTCTCCGCTTCTTTCATGGCCAAGCATCAGTCCCAGGCTGTATACATGTGCCATGCGGCAGGTGATCCAGGTTTCCCGGTTTCTGTCCTTCCATGGTGTTCCGTCATCCCCCAGATAATAGGAACCTCCATTTGGAGAAGGAAACCGATGTCCGAAGTTCAGAAGATCCTCACAGGATGCTTTCAGGAATTCCCGGTTTTCTTTAGTGTTGATCTCATATTTACTGTTCATTTCAACCACCCCATCTGTTTTTCTTTAGGATATCATTCTTTTTGGGGAACTTCAATTCCTTTAGATTATTTTGGCAAACTAATGAAAAAAGAGAATGCCGCATACGCATTCTCCTCATATCCAGACTTCTTAATCTCATTACCATAACGGTCACAGATAGCCCTGTATCAATCTTCAAAACAGGTGATCACATAGCGGTCGCTTTCTATGATCACATCGGAAACATTATCCCTGTCCCAGATCGCATCGCTGATGATATCTTTCAGCTTATCATCCATAACGATATTAAAATTCTCCTCGATCACCTGAAACGGGACTCCCTCATTCTCCTGTGCATACTCCATGATAAAATCAAGAATCTTCTCTTCCATACCTTAAATTCTGCCGCCTTTCTGTAAATAATAACGTTTAATATATTACATCAGATTTCCGCAGATGTCCAGATATTTTCCTGTCATGTCCATGCGGTATTCCATAAGATATTATGCCGGTATACACACGCCCTTCACATTTCACTCTATATCAGAATCTGGTATGCCGGTTCACATATTTTGCCTTATATTTGGAATACACAATGGTCTGATCCTTATAAAGGCCATAATATCCAGATGCTGCATAGCTGATAGATACTGCGATCAGATAGAAGGAGACTCCTTTAAATCCAAACATTTCAAAAGCGATCAGAATCGAAGTGATCGGACAGTTGGTCACACCGCAGAAAACTGCTGCCATTCCACAAGCAGCACAGATTGACGGAGAAATTCCCATAAGATTTCCCATCACACAGCCAAAGGTGGCTCCAATGCAGAAAGAAGGTACGATCTCTCCCCCACGGAATCCTGCACGCATAGTCAGTGCAGTAAGCACCATTTTCCAGAAAAAGGCGAAAGTATCCGCCTGTCCGTTTTCCACCGCTTTTTCAATAAGCTCCGCACCAGCGCCCATATATTCATCTGTTCTCAGAATAAAGGTGACAACAATGACCAGGCAGGCGCCCACTGCAACCCTGACATATTTATTCTTAAACCATCTGCCATAAAGTCCTGCTGCACCATTCAGCGCAATACAGAACATAATGCTGACAACTGCACAGCCCAGAGCGATCACTCCCATTTTCAGGCCAGTTTCCACAGTCAGTGCCGGAATATCCGTCACATGAAAACTTTCCGGTGTGACTCCCATTCCAGCTGCAAATCCGGAAGCGATCAATGACGCGATCATACACGGCATCAGTGCCGCATAATACATCACGCCCACACTGACCACTTCCAGCGCAAAAACTGCCGCTGCCATCGGTGTTCCAAACAGTGCTGAAAACGCCGCGCTCATGCCGCACATGACAATTACATGACGGTCCTCCTCGTCCAGATGGATCCATCTTCCAAGCTGGTTGGCAATACTTCCTCCAAGCTGGATCGCTGCCCCCTCACGTCCTGCAGAACCACCGGTAAGATGAGTCAGTGCCGTTGTGATAAAGATCAGTGGTGCAGAAAGGATCGGCACATCATCTCTGGAACGCACGGTAGAAAGAACCTGATTGGTCCCTCCATCCTCTTTTCCAAGCTTCTCATACAGAAATACAATGACAAGTCCGGACAATGGCAGCAAAAGAAAAATCCATTCATGAGCCTTTCGGTAACCGGTTACTGCCTTCAACGTAAAAGAAAACAGTGTGCTGGCAGCTCCTACGATACATCCTGTAACGACAGCAAGAACCAGCCACTTGATCAGATTTGATATATCCCGGCTGATTCTTGCACTGTAATAATATAAATGTTCCTTTAATCTTTTGTTATGATCTATCCCCATGTTCCTTCCCCTCTTTTCTTTACTGTCTGCATTATACTACATTTTTCTTCACAGTAAAAGCAGTAAGGAGAAAGCCCTTTTATTTTTTCTTTCCGGAAATATATCTATGTATCAGGATCGAGAATACACTGATCATCACAAGAAGTACCGCGGAGAGCCAGAATGCCGGTGATCCGGGATTCTTGATATTTGCTCCAAATATCGTGGCAAGGATAACTCCCGGAAGTGTTCCCAGCATCCCGCCCAGCATATATATTCCAAATGGGATCTTCACCGCACCCAGAAACAGACTCACTGCATCCCCGGGCAAAAAATTCAGCGTTCTCATAAAAAAAGAAATATACAAAGGATTTCCGTTCTGGTAATCCACCACTGTTTTCAGCTTCGGATATTTGGAAGTAAGATTCTCCACCATGGAAGAGCCGGAAAAACGTCCCATCCAGTAAGGAATTGCCAGTGTAACTGCTCTTCCCAGAAAGTTCACCAGAAGTGCAGTTCCTGTAGAAAACAGATGTCCTACAGCCAGCTGCAGAACTGCAATGGGGAATACAAAGGAGACACTTTTCACGGCGTAAAACACAAGCATAAGTAATGCTGCCTTAACAGGTTCCTTCGGTGTATAGCGCAGGATCTTTTCCACAGACAGATCCTTTCTGTAACGGATGCAGAAAAAAAGCAGCACAAAAAGAAACACAACGGGCAGATATTTTCTGATGTTATCAATCATTTTTTTCATGGTCTGATCACTCCGTTTTCAAAAAAAGAGCACCGGCACCTGTTTCCAGTACCGTGCTCTTTCATAAATTCTGTTTTTTTAAGTTTCAGGATCAGCAGACTTTCTTCGCTGCCTTTCTCTCCTGATCTTCCTTCCACATTTCCTCTGCTACCGGTTTCCAGTTTTCAGCATACCGGTCACATTTTGCACAGAGATGCTCTGCACTCTCCGGTGACTGAAGATCTGTGGAATGTGCTCCGGATTTTTCTACCATTTCTCTCAGCTTCTGTGGATTTTCAAGCATCGGGCATGGGCGGTACATATTGTCATTAAACGGCTGTCCGTCATGATATGCCATCATCATCGGAGACTGCAGTGCTTCCAGAAGTGTTTTCTCGCGGATATTGGAATCAGAATAATGGATAAATACACATGGATCGATATCACCATTTGCATTGATATGCAGATAACGACGGCCGCCTGCAATACATCCTCCCACAAACTCTGCATCATTCTGGAAATCCATGGCAAACAACGGCTTTGTTGCACGGTATTTGCGGATACGCTCATAGGTTTCTCTTCTCTGTTCCGGTGTTGGGAGAAGCTCCGGTGCAGCATCATTTCCAACCGGCATGTAATGGAAATACCAGATAAAGTACGCTCCAAGATCGATCAGGCTGTCGTAAAATGCCTCTGATGTGATAGACTCGAAATTTGCACTCGTATAACATGCAGAGATACCAAATACAAGCTTCTTCTCTCTGAGAAGATTGATGGCCTTGATAACCTTCTGGTATACACCATTTCCTCTTCTGCCATCTGTTGCAGTCTCAAATCCTTCCAGTGAAATCGCAGGAACAAAGTTTCCTACCCGAAGCATATCATTTGCAAAATCCTCATCGATCAGTGTGGCATTTGTGAAGGAAAGGAAGATACAGTCATTATGTTTCTCACAAAGACGGATCAGATCCTTTTTTCTTACAAGTGGCTCTCCGCCTGTGTAAATATACATATAAACGCCAAGCTCCTTACCCTGGCGGATGATGTCATCGATCTCATCGTAGGTGAGGTTCAGCTTGTTTCCATACTCTGCTGCCCAGCATCCTGTACAGTGCAGGTTACATGCACTTGTTGGGTCAAGAAGGATCGCCCACGGGATATTACAGCCATATTTCTCACGGCATTCATCCTGTTTCTTCCAGCCTGCAAGATTTGCATTGATAAAGAAGTTTGCAACCAGAGTTTTCATAACATGCGGATCAATATCAGTTACCAATCTATGAATAAACGGATAATACGGATGTTCCGGATTAGAAATGGCTTCGCGGATCATTGCTCTCTGTGTAGGAAATCCACCACCGGAAAATTTATCTGCCCAGTCCATGATCTTGATAAAATTCTTATCCGGATCTTTATAAACATAGTTGAATGCCTGTTCCAGTCCGAATTTCTTAAGTGTGTTCATTGCGCTCATACTATCTCTCCTTATTTCTCTCAATGTAAATATGCAATCTAGCTAAACGGACATCCTCATTCCGTCACACTGCATTTCGAGTAACAAAGCTTTCTTACTGTCTTTGCCTGACTCATGGTGTTACTGTACGTTTTTTCCATTTGAATAACAATAGACAATATAATTGGTATGACCAAAAACTAGGCAAATCTATTAAAATGCCTAAATATTTTTGGCATTTCTTCTAAATAACATTTGTTATTTTTGTGCATGCTTACTGATTTCACGATATTTGTCTATATAAAAAACACCCTGGCAATGGCAGAAATATCTTCCGCCCTGCTTCGGGTGTTTTTAATTTATCTTATTACTTTACTACGATATTGATGATCTTCTTCGGTACATAGATCTCTTTGATGATATTTCCGGAGATCTTATCTGCAACTGCCTTCTTTCCTTCGGCGATCGCATCTTCTTTGGAGATCTCTGCCGGAATACTGATAACAGCCTTGGTCTTGCCGTTGATCTGAACCGGAACCTCGATCTCATCATCCTTCATAAGCTCCTCATCGTGAGCCGGCCACTGAGCATGGAAAATGGAATCCTCATGTCCAAGCTTCTCCCAGATCTCCTCTGCAATATGAGGAACAAACGGAGCAAGAAGAATGGTAGCTGTCTCGATGGTCTCTTTGTCAACAGCACCGTCGTTCTGCTTTGCGATAGCGATCAGCTTGTTTGTGTATTCCATAAATCCGGACACTACGGTATTCAAGCTGAAGGCCTCAAGTCTGCTGGTGATATCGTATACCATCTTATGACGGGTCTTCTCCATCTCTTTGGTAGCCGGGATATCTTTCTCAATGCTGTCAAGAGCCAGATTCCAGAAACGTTTCAGGAATCTGGATACACCATCGATTCCTCTGTCATCCCATTCTGCATCCAGTTCCGGCGGTCCTACGAACAGCTCATACATACGTAAGGAATCACATCCGTAATCATTTACAAGATCATCCGGTGAAATAACATTTCCTTTGGATTTACTCATCTTGATTCCGTTTTTACCTGTAATCATACCCTGGTTGAACAGCTTGACAAACGGCTCATCGAAATCAATCGCTCCGATATCATACAGGAACTTGGTGTAGAATCTGGAGTACAGAAGGTGAAGAACCGCATGCTCTACACCACCGATATACATATCTACCGGCAGATATTTGTCCGCTTTCTCTTTGGAAACCAGTTCTTTATTATTCTTATTATCTACATAACGGAGGAAATACCAGGAAGATCCTGCCCACTGAGGCATGGTGTTTGTCTCACGTTTTGCAGGAGCACCACAGCATGGGCATGTGGTATTCACCCACTCGTCAATAGCTGCAAGAGGTGACTCTCCGGTTCCTGTAGGCTGATAGCTCTCTACCTCCGGAAGTCTTAACGGAAGCTGATCCTCCGGTACCGGTACCGCACCGCATTTCGGGCAGTGTACGATCGGGATCGGCTCACCCCAATAACGCTGACGGGAGAATACCCAGTCTCTCAGTTTGTAATTGACAGTCTTACGTCCGATACCCAGCTTCTCGATGATATGCGGTGCTTCCTTCTTCAGTACGGAAGATTCCATTCCGTTCCACTCACCGGAGTTGATCATGGTTCCGGCAGCCTCTGTGTAAGCTTCTGTCATATCCTGGATTTCTTTACCGTCTTTTGCGATAACCTGGATGATCGGAATATCAAATTTCTTTGCGAACTCAAAGTCACGGTCATCATGAGCAGGTACGCACATGATAGCACCTGTACCATAATCAGCAAGTACGTAGTCGGAAAGCCAGATCGGAAGCTTCTCACCGTTCAGCGGATTGATCGCATAAGTACCTGTGAACACACCTGTCTTCTCTTTATCCTGAAGACGGTCTACATTGGATTTCATGGAAGCATCAAAGATATATTTCTCTACAGCCTCTCTTGTCTCGTCTGTTGCAAGAGATTTCGCAAGAGCATGCTCCGGTGCAAGTACCATGAATGTTGCTCCGTGAAGAGTATCCGGTCTTGTTGTATAGACGGTGATCTTCTCATCTCTTCCTTCAACCGGGAAATCAACCTCTGCGCCGTAGGATTTGCCGATCCAGTCTGTCTGCATCTTTTTAACCTTCTCCGGCCAGTCCAGTTTATCCAGATCACTTAAAAGTCTGTCTGCATATTTTGTGATGCGGAGCATCCACTGACGGAGGTTCTTTTTGGTAACCGGAGTACCGCAACGCTCGCAGCATCCGTTTACAACCTCTTCGTTTGCAAGACCTGTTTTACAGGAAGGACACCAGTTGATTGGGAACTCCTTCTCATATGCAAGGCCTTCTTTGAACATTTTTACAAAGATCCACTGTGTCCATTTATAGAAATCAGGGTCTGTTGTATTTACTTCCATATCCCAGTCATAGATTGCTGCGATATCGTTGATCTGACGTTTGATGTTCTTGATGTTTGCTGCTGTGGATACTGCCGGATGAACGCCCATCTTGATGGCATAGTTCTCAGCCGGAAGTCCAAAAGCGTCCCATCCCATCGGATGGATCAGGTAATAACCCTGAAGCATTTTATAACGGCTCCATACATCAGAGATAACATAACCTCTCCAGTGTCCTACGTGAAGACCGTTTCCGGACGGATACGGGAACATATCCAGACAGTAATATTTCGGTTTCTTGCCGTCATTGACATTTACCGGCTTCTTTTCCCAGTTTGTGCGCCATTTCGCTTCGATGGCTCTATGGTTATAAGGTGCAGCCATTTTTTTATTCCTCCTGCCAAATTACTCAGTATTAATACTTTAATGCTTTCACACACTGCTTTTAATTTTAACTACTTATGATGTATTTGTCAAACAGAAATCCAAAAACAGCTCTTTTCCATCAAAATACGCATAATCCGGCAGATTTGGCCCTGTTTTGTTGACGCTTCTTTTTCCACATGATATAATTTTTTTCATGTATTTTCCTATATTATACATACCACACATATTTTAGGAGGGAACGCATAAATGAAATCTTTTTATTCCTGGTACCGGAAGCATATTACCGGTGCGATCTTTACAGGACTGATCCTGGGTATCCTCACAGGACTTTTCCTGGCCGGACGGTTTGAACCTGTCCTCACTGTGACCAGTCTGATCGGAAGTATCTACATGAACGCCCTGAACATGATGATCTTCCCGATGGTATTCTGCTCCATCGTCATTGGAATCTGTTCCATCGGAAATGCACGTACTACCGGTAAGATCACTGCTGCATCCATGATCTTCTTTCTCTGTACAACTGCTCTTGCCAGCCTGTGCGGACTGATCATCCCTCGCCTTATTCACCTCGGTGAAGGCGTAAAATTCGAGATGGCAACCTCAGATATCCAGGCTACAGAGATGAGCAGCATCCTGGACACACTGAAAAACCTGATCCCGTCCAACCCCATCGCTGCATTTGCCAACGGAAACATGCTTCAGGTTCTGGTATTTGCCCTGATCATCGGTTTCACACTGATCGCAGTCGATGAAAAAGGAACTCCATTCCTGAATCTGATCGATTCCGTTAATGAAGTATGCCTGAAAATCATCACAACCATCATGTACTTTACACCCATCGGTGTTTTCTGTACCATCGTACCAGTTGTGGAAGCCAACGGAACTGAAACGATCATTTCCCTTGCAACACAGCTTGTCATTCTGTATGTGGCATTCTTTGGCTTCGCTATTGTAGTGTACGGTCTCTCTGTAAAGCTGATCGGCAAACAAAGCCCGCTGAAATTCCTGAAAGCGATCCTGCCAGCAGCACTGAACGCCTTCGGAACCTGCTCAAGCTCCGCAACCATTCCATTAAGCAAGCAGTGTATGGAAGAAGAAATGGGCGTATCCAACCAGATCACCAGCATTGCCATTCCTCTTGGTGCTACCGTTAACATGGATGCTGTATCTATCCTGATGTCCTTTATGATCATGTTCTTTGCAAACGCCTGCGGGATCCATGTAAGTATTTCTCTTATGATCATTATCCTTCTCGCAAACGTACTGCTTTCCGTTGGTACTCCTGGTGTTCCCGGCGGTGCTATCGCATCCTTCGCAGCGCTGGCAACTATGGCCGGACTTCCTGCAGGAGTTCTTGGTGTTTATATCAGCATCAATACCCTCTGTGATATGGGTGCCACCTGTGTCAATGTTATCGGTGATATGGCATGCTGCTCTGTACTGAAAAACGTTATCAAGGTTGAGGAAGAAGTATAAAAAAAGATCTTTCTGAAGTGTTATTTAAACAGAATACAAAATTACTTTACATAAAATATTTTATGTAAAGCACCAGTAACAAAAGCCGTAAGATATATGTTTAAGAAACTTTCACATATACTTACGGCTTTTCTGTTTATCAGCTGTTCACATCCTGCTGTCTGCTTTATTTTTTCAGAACACGGTAATTTTCTTCACTGTCGTAATCCTTATGGATTCCATCGTCCTCATATAAGGTATACTCTGCACCCTCATATCCAAGAAGCTGCATATTTTCCGTATCCAGAGCTGCCACACATTCCGCTGCTTCTGCAACCGGAATACATTTTCCCTTCCGGATAAACAACGGAATCTCATTCAGTGCCACCTCTACATAATGAACACCCTTTTCAAGGATCTCCTCTGCAATGGTTCCATCCGGAAGGAATTTCACAAACTTCATCTCCTCCGGAAGATATACATAACGGCCCCTTGCGTTCTGTTCATAAACCGGAGCGATCATGATCTCATTTCCAAGAAGCAGCTGGTCTTCCACATGTACAGCAATCTTATCCTCCGGATAAACAAAGCCCAACGGCCGGAAATACATATCGTCGTTCAGAGCCGCCTTCATATATTCACTGTAAAGATATGGAATAAGACGATATCTTACACCGATCACATGACGGAAATCTTCCACATTTTCAAACTGGTAGCATTCCTGCTCTCTGGTACCGATTGCTGTATGATCACGCATCAGCGGTGTGAATACTCCAAGTGCCAGGAAACGAAGCAGCAGTTCTCTTGTTGTATCAGCGCCAAATCCACCCAGATCTGCTCCTGCATACAGGAAACCACACATATTCAGAGATGGCATCATCTTCAGGTTCAAAAGGATATGAGCCCACCAGGATTTATTATCGCCGGTCCAGATCCCACCATAACGATGCATACCAATATAGGATGATCTGGAGAACATCAGGAAACGTTTCTCCGGATCGATCCGTTCAAAAGCTTCCCCCGCTGCCCTGGTCATATTGTAGCCAAACAGGTTGTGCACTTTGTCATGGCGGATCTTTTTACCATCTACATTATGATAAAATCTCCGGTAATCTTCCGGATTGTTGGCAGCATCACGAAGGGCACTCTGCATCTTCCAGATATGGATCTTTCCCTCTGTATCTTTTGCAAATTCCCCGGCAAGCTCTTTGACCTCTTTCATTCCCTCTGTGGAATAAAAAATTGCCGGCTCGTTCATATCGTTCCAGAAACCGTCGATTCCCTTCTCGATCAGGAAACGGTATTTGTCACCGAACCATTTTCTGGCATCTTTGTTCAATACATCCGGAAAATGAGTATCCCCCGGCCATACAGCAGCTACAAAATCACTGCCGTCCTCTCTCTGGCAGAAGTAGCGGTTTTTGACACCCTCCTCATAAACATCGTATCCTGGCTCTACCTTGACGCCGGCATCGATGATCGGGATCAGACGGATATCCTGATCCTTCAGTTCCTTTACGAATTCCGGAAAATCCTGAAAATTCTCTTCACTTAATGTAAAGTCCTTATAAGACTGCATATAATCAATATCCATATAGATCATATCAATAGGAATATGATTTTCACGATATCCAGCTGCAACCTTCCGGAAATCCTCTTTTGTAGTATAGCCCCATCTGCTCTGGCCAAATCCAAAGGCAAATTTCGGCGGGATATAGCTTCTTCCGATCACATGACGGAACTGCTTTACAATATCATAGGGACTCTCCCCTTCGATCACATAAAGCTTCAGGTCTGCATTTTCGCAGGTTACCTTCATGGTATCCATTCTGGTATAGCCAATGTCAAAGGTAATCGCTGCCGGATAGTCAAAAAACATTCCAAAGGTTTCTTTTCCGGACACAATGATAAGATTATGTGCACCGTACAGGGAATGTTTATCCTCTGTATGCTCCGGATCATCGGTACAGTTACTGGTGTAAATGAATCCTCTCTTATTGATACCGCGGTTGGATTCTCCCAATCCGTAGACGATATCCTCTTCATCCATGATATAAGTAAAAGAAAATCCATCTTCTGCACAGATTTCTCCATATCCTGGCTTTCCTTCTGCTGTCTCAATGTTTTCTGTCAGTGCCTCAGTCTCAAAGGGCTCTCCATATACATATTTTTTTATCATTTTTCCCTCTCCTGTTACAGATTTTTGTAAAGAACAAATGCCTCATAAGGTTTCAAGACCACTTTCTTTCCAAAATCCTTTCTTCCAAGATTTGTGATCAGACATTCTGCATTTTTCTGAAATTCTTCCGGAATTTCCATTTCTACCACATGCTCACTGAAATTGCAGACTGTGAGAAGCTTCTCTCCCTCAAGGGTTCTGGTATATGCAAAAATCTGATCATGATCTCTGTAAAGTGCCTCAAAAACACCGTAAACGATCACCGGTTTTTCTTTTCTTAAACGGATCAGCTTCTGGTAATAACGGAAAATAGAATTCGGATCTGAAAGCTGCTGCTTCGCATTGATCTCCTTATAATTGGAGTTTACCCTGATCCATGGCGTTCCCTCCGTAAAGCCGGCCTGATGAGAATCCTCCCACTGCATTGGTGTTCTGGCATTGTCACGTCCTCTCAGCATCAGGCACTTCATCATATATTCCGGTGTATAAATACCTGCTTCTGTATATTCATGGAAATACTGAATACTCTCGATATCACGATAATCCTTAAGCTCTGTAAAATAAGCATTGGTCATTCCAAGCTCTTCTCCCTGATAAACATAAGGAGTTCCCTGCATCATATGAAGACAGGTTGCCAGCATCTTGGCTGAAGTTTCCCTGTATGCCGGATTATCATTTCCAAATCTGGAAACACTTCTTGGCTGGTCATGATTTCCAAGAAACAGACTGTTCCATGCTTTTCCCGCAAGCTCTTCCTGCCATTTGATCATAACCTTTTTAAATTCCTGGAAATCGTATTTCTCGGTAGTCCATTTACCATGGTCTGATCCCTGATCCTCTACATGCTCAAACTGAAACACCATGTTCAGCTCATTTCTGTCCTCACCTGCATATTTCTGTGCCTCTTCGATAGTCACACCGGAGGTTTCTCCAACTGTCATCACATCGTATCGGGATAAAACCTCTCTGTTCATTTCCTGAAGAAACTCATGGATCCTCGGACCATGGACGCAGTAAGGACCAAAATCACCGTATAATCCTCCATTCATTTCTCCATCCGGATATGACTGATCCTTGGAGATCATGCTGATCACGTCCATTCGGAAACCGTCGATTCCTTTTTCACACCAGAAATTCATCATATCGTAAACTTCCTGACGAACCTTTTCATTTTCCCAGTTCAGATCCGGCTGTTTTCTTGAAAACAGGTGAAGATAATACATCTCTGTCTGAGGATCATATTCCCATGCAGGTCCTCCGAACGCACTTCCCCAGTTATTCGGTTCTTTTCCATTCACCGGCTCTCTCCAGATATAGTAATCCCTGTAAGGATTATCTTTGGATTTCCTGCTTTCAATAAACCAGTTGTGTTCATCGGAAGTATGATTTACGACCAGATCCATGAGGATCTTAATGCCCCGTTTATGCGCTTCTTCAAGAAGCTTTTCATAATCCTCCATGGTTCCATATTCTTTATAGATCCTGCGGTAATCGGAAATATCATAGCCATTGTCATCCTGCGGAGATTCCAGCATGGGTGAGATCCATAGAACATTTACTCCCAACTCCTTCAGATAGTCCAGTTTTTCTATAATTCCGGGAATATCACCAATTCCGTCTCCGTTGCTGTCCTTAAAACTTCTCGGATAAATCTGATATACCACGCTTTCTTTCCACCAGTTTTTTTTCATGGTAAACGGCCTCCTTTTTTCTGTTTGATCCTGAAATCAGCATATCCTATCCGCCCTTTAAAATCAACAGGTTTCTCGTGAAACTTAAATTTCTGCCAAAATTTTCTGTTTTTTTTTTGCAGTTTTAACAATAAGTCACTACTGTCCGGTGAAAGAATTTCCACCGTATCCCGATGATGTCCCAGGAAAAGTCGTCACAAAATAAAAAAAGAGATCCTGCTACTCTTTTACAGAATCTCTCTTTACAAGCCAGACAGGGCTTTTTACATTTTTTTTGGCAGGTTCCTTTCCCTCTGCCATAAGAAGCAGCTTCCGTAAGGCAAGAACTGCTTTCTGATGAACATCCTGATGAATGGTGGTCAGCTTTGGCCTGACGATCTGCGCATAAAAATTATCATCAAAGCCGGTAATGGAAATCTGATCCGGAATCCGGATTCCCCTGTCTGTAAAAAAATTGATAGCCTCCACAGCTGTGTAATCCGAAGAAAATGCCAGAGCCTTTGTCTCCAGAAAATGAGGCAGCAGCTCTTCATATTTTTTCAGTCTGCGCCGGGGTTCCTGGGAAACCACCACATAGCGGGAGCGGCTGCAGAAGCCGCCATTTTTTTCCATAGCCTGTTTGAATCCAAGCCATCTGGCATAATCACTGTCCTGCTCTGTTTCCGCAACAAAAAGTGCCCGGTGGTATCCACAGGAATGCAGATATTCCCCGATCTGATATCCACCGGAATAATCATCCACTCCTACATTCTGAAAGCTATATCCACCCTTCGGATAGGCATCGATCAATACCATTTTTTTATTCAGCTTTCTGGAAAGCTGATGATACTGTTCTTCATTATACCCTATAATGATAAGACCCTCCACATTCCAACGGGATGCCATATCTACCACATTATCGATCCGTTCACCGCCAATGAGCATAATATAATAGCCTCTGTTTTCTGCTTCGACCTGCAGCGTTCCGGTGATCTCTCCCACAAAAGAATCCTGCAGAGACTGCATACCATGAATGAAGGAAAAACCAAGAACCACTCCAATGATCCTTGAGCCGTGTCCGGATAGCATCACAGATCCCATGTGGGGAACATAATTCTGCTCCTTCAGGATCGCCGTGATCCGGTCAATAGTGTTCTGTGAAACCCGTTTTGTATTTCCATTGATCACATTGGATACTGTTGTACGACTGACACCTGCCATATCCGCGATATCCTGCAGCCTTATCATTTCATTGAATACTGCATCAGCTCATAATGAAGCTCACAGCCCTCATAGATTTCTGCCGGAAGTAATGCTCTGGCAACTACTTTCAGTTCCTCCTCCGGCTGATCCACACGCTTCAAATGTGCATAATCTCCGTCAATCTGTTCCACGATATAATCACATACCAACATTTTTTGTCCTCTCTCTTTTCTTTTCTGCTCATACTTCAATAACCTGTATGAGCGCAATTCGTTTCTCTGACTGCTTATTCACGAATGCATCTAAAAACAGGCTACAGCAAATGCTGCAGCCTGTCAACTCTTTATTCTGCCCTCAAAAAATATCTCTGTTTATTCGTCAGCACTGTCAACCTTACTTGCACGTGCCGCGATCTCTTTCTCCTGGATATCACTCGGAGCCTGCTCATAGCGTGCAAACTCATAGGAGAAATCTCCGCTTCCACCGGTCATGGAACGAAGTACTGTGGAATAACCATAAATCTCAAGCAGCGGAACATCTGCCTCAATAATGGTATTTCCTTCGTGATCCGGATTCATTCCAAGAACACGGCCACGTCTCTTGTTCAGATCACCCATAACATCACCGGTATATTTATCCGGAACGGTAACCTTCATGGAGATGATCGGCTCAAGAAGTACAGGAGAAGCCTCCATAAAGCCCTTCTTGAAGGCAAGGATCGTTGCCATCTTAAATGCCATCTCAGAAGAATCTACCGGATGATAAGATCCATCATAAAGGGTTGCTTTCACACCAACTACCGGATATGCAGCCAGAGGGCCTTTCAGGACACATTCCTGAAGTCCTTTTTCAACTGCCGGGAAGTAATTCTTCGGAACTGCGCCACCTACAACTACCTGCTCAAATACATAAGGTGTCTCCAGATCACCGGATGGCTCAAAACGCATCTTAACATGACCATACTGTCCGTGTCCACCGGACTGTTTTTTATGTTTGCCTTCTACATCAGACTTCTTACGAAGTGTCTCACGGAACGGAACCTTTGGTTTTGAAAGTTCCACATCCACTTTATAACGTTCTTTCAGCTTGCTGACAACGATATCCAGATGCTGATCGCCCATACCGTAGATCAGGCTCTGACGGTTGGCACTGTCATTGACAACCTTAAGCGTTCTGTCCTCTGTCATCATCTTGGCAAGGGACTGTGCGATCTTATCCTCATCGCCCTTCTTCACTGCCTTAAATCTCTTATATGTATATGGTGTGGAAAGTACAGCCTTCGGATAAAGAATCGGGTTCGCCTTAGTTGCAAGGCTGTCACCGGTCTGTACGCTGCCAAGTTTGGCAATGGCACCGATATCACCTGCAAAAAGCTCCGGAACTTCGATCGGTTTGGAACCTTCCAGAACATAGAGTTTATTTACACGCTCCTCTGTTCCCTTCTCTACATTGAGAAGTGTATCATCGGATTTCAGCACACCGGAGCATACCTTGATCAGAGAATATTTACCAAGGAACGGATCTGCGATGGTCTTAAATACATAAGCGGATTTTGCCTTGGCAAAGTCATAATTCGCCTCAAAGATCTCGTTGGTCTTCTGTGCGATACCGTTGCAGGAACGTCCGCTCGGACTCGGGAAGTAACCGCAGATATCATCCAGAAGATTGGATACACCACGAAGATTTACCGGTGAACCCATGCATACCGGAACAATGCTTCCATCCTGTACGTTAGTTGCAATGGCCGCAGAAACCTCTGCTACGGAGAAGGTATCTCCCTCAAAATAACGGTCCATAAACTCTTCGCTTGTTTCTGCAACAGACTCCATCAGAGTTTCATGATATTTCTCAAGATATTCGGTCAGATAGTCCGGAACCGGGCATTCTTCTTTACCGGCCTTGTCAATGTATCTTCTTCCGGCCTGTTTCACAACATTGACATAACCTACAAACTTACCGTCTTCACGGATCGGGAAATGAAGAGGAGCGATCCTCTTGCCATACAGCTCTGTCAGCTCTTCCACGACCTCACGATAGCTGACATCATCCACGTCCATATCGGTAACAAAGATCATTCGCGGAAGTTTATATTTCTCGCAGAGATTCCATGCCTTCTGTGTTCCAACCTGAACACCGGCCTTACCGGAAACAACGATGATCGCTGCATCTGCTGCACTGACGGCTTCCTCAACTTCTCCCACAAAATCGAAATATCCGGGAGTATCCAGTACATTTACCTTCATCTTATCCCATGGTACCGGAATCAAAGAAGTTGTGATGGAAAAATGTCTCTTTATTTCTTCCTTGTCATAATCGCTGACAGTATTGCCATCCTCAACACGTCCGAGTCTGTTTGTCATACCTGCCAGATAAGCCATTGCCTCAGCCAGTGTTGTTTTACCTGCGCCACCATGACCTAATAGGACTACATTTCTGATTCGGTCTGTTCTGAAAACGTCCATATGTAATACCTCCCTGTTTGTCTTACTTAATATGTTCACATTTTACTAAATTTCCATGCAAATTTCAAGTATTTTATTCAATTTTGACAACTTTTTTTCAGAAAGTTTTTAGTTATACCGTCAATTCGTTGTAGTACATGGCGAAAGTATCTGATTTTTACATAAAAAAATCCCGAAAGAATCCGGATATGTTTTCTCAGCATTTTGCAAAATCAGGTATTCTTTCAGGATTTTTTCTATTTTTCTGTATCTTCTATATCTTTTAAGAGAAAAGCCTGTACATTCTGTCCCCCCTGTCAGAATGTACGGTTTACATATTTTTTCACGGCATCCACGGAACGGTTCAGTACCAGATCTTCCGGAAAATCCAGTTTTGTCAGAAGGGCTCTGGCAAGGTCAAATTCTCCGATCAGAAGATCAAAATGGGCATCGCTGTCCATAACCACAGGTACCTGATATTTTTTGCAGTAATTCAGCATAATGGTATCGTTCTCTACCGCATTCTCACGGGTACAGTCCGGGTCCATGGAGTGATTATTAAGCTCCAGAACTTTACCATATTCTTTTGCCCCCTGTACAAGCGCCTCATAGTCGATATCGTATCTTCCGTCATCCGGATGTCCGATGATATTGACATACGGATTTTTCATAACATTAAGATAGGCTTCTGTATTCTCCTGTCTGCTGCCCGGTTTGATACATGGCACATGAAGGCTTGCAATGACCACGTCCAGCTTTTCCAGGGTTTTCTGAGCCAGATCCACCGTTCCTGCAGCATCCAGGATATTTACCTCTGATCCCAGAAGCAGCTGGATTCCGTACATTTCACGGGGCACTACTTTTATATTCTGAAAATAGAACTTGTGGCAGGTTCCGGGCATCTTCGGTGCATGTTCTGTGATTCCCAGAAGCTCAAGCCCCTTATCGGAAGCTGCTTTCGCCATCTCGCGAAGCGTACAGTATGCATGTCCGCTGGCTACAGTATGTGTGTGCAGATCCATTACTGACTGATATTTCATAATAAATTCTCCTCTGTACCCTACATTATTTTTTCTTATTATACGTCCGAAATCCCTGATTTCTCAAGTCTTTTTATATTACTGTCCAATTATTTTTACTGTTCATTGGTAATATTCCCGTTTCGGGCTACGACAACCGAATTCGGGCAAAATATACCGCAAAATGGAACGTGCAGATTGTGGGAATGCTTTTTCAAACACGTTCTAACATTTGTTGACATTTTTCGTACTTTCTTTTACAATATAGTCGTGATTTACACTATTAAAGAATAAAAGTAAAATGTAACCGGAAAGGACTCTGAAGTACTATGAAAACCATAGGTTTTATCGGCCTTGGGCTGATCGGCGGCTCCATTGCCAGAACCATACGAAAATTTCACCCGGATTATCGCCTGCTTGCCTTTGACAAAGACAGAGACGCTCTGGCAGAGGCAGTCAGTTTAAATGTGATCGACGGGATCTGCGATATTGAAGATGAGCGATTATACAACTGCGATTATCTTTTTCTCTGTGCCCCTGTAGAATTCAATGTGGAGTACATGGAAAAGATCAAGGATTCTCTTGGAGAAAACTGCATTCTCACCGATGTGGGAAGTGTAAAAAGTATCATCCACGAAAAGGTAACCGAACTTGGACTCGAGGGAAAATTTATCGGCGGCCATCCAATGGCAGGCTCCGAGCGCAGCGGTTTTTCCAATTCCAGTGATCATCTCCTGGAAAATGCTTACTATATCATTACTCCCGGAGGAGAAGTTGCTCTGGATCGGATTTCCGATTTTACGGAACTGGTTTCCTCTCTTGGTGCGATCCCTCTTGTTCTCACTGCGGAAGAACATGATTTCATCACGGCAGGAGTCAGCCACCTCCCTCATATCGTGGCTTCCGCTCTTGTCAATCTTGTAAACCTTCTGGACAACGATGCCCAGTATATGAAAATGATCGCAGCCGGTGGTTTCCGTGATATCACACGTATCGCTTCTTCTTCACCAGTTATGTGGGAGCAGATCTGCCTGGAAAACCAGAAAAACATTTCCACAGTTCTGGACGAATTTATCCGTATGCTGATCCAGATCCGCTGTTCCATTGATAACAGAGAAGCCGACAATATTTTTGACATGTTCGCAAGTTCCAAGGATTACCGTGATTCCATTGACATTGTAGATAACAGCCTGATCCCCCGCTCCTATGTTCTTTACATTGATGTGGCAGATGAGGCCGGTGCCATTGCAACTATCGCAACCATTCTTGCAACAGAAAAGGTCAGCATCAAAAATATCGGCATCATCCACAACCGTGAATTTGAAGATGGCGTTCTGAAGATCGAATTTTATACAGATGCAGCCCTGGAGCAGGCCAAAGTGCTTCTTACCAAACGTAATTACAAAATCTGTGAACGCTGATATATATAAATGAGGTATTTATTATGGAAATCAAAAAAGCAAAAAAATTATCCGGTTCTCTTTCTATTCCCGGAGATAAATCCATTTCTCACAGAGCTGTTATGTTCGGCTCTCTCGCAGAAGGCACTACCAGGATCTCAAACTTTCTGGAAGGTGCCGACTGCCTCTCCACCATTTCCTGTTTCCGGAAAATGGGCATTAACATAGAAAATACCAAAGGCGAGATCCTGGTTCACGGAAAAGGCCTCCACGGTCTCAGCGCTCCAGCAGAGACTCTTGATGTAGGCAACAGCGGTACTACCACCCGCCTCATCTCCGGAATCCTGGCAGGACAGGATTTTGTATCAGAACTTACCGGCGATGCTTCCATCCAGAAACGCCCCATGAAACGGATCATGACTCCGCTTTCCCAGATGGGGGCAGATATCATCAGCCTTGGCGGAAACGGATGTGCACCGCTTAAGATCTCCGGAAAAAAACTCCATGCCATCCACTACAATTCTCCGGTAGCGTCTGCCCAGGTAAAATCCTGTGTACTCCTTGCCGGAATGTATTCGGACGGCATTACCTGTGTAACAGAGCCGGTTCTCTCCAGAAATCACACGGAGATCATGCTGAATTACTTTGGCGCTGATGTAACATCAGAAGGAACAACTGCATTCATCAAGCCAGATCCTTCTCTTTACGGACGTGAGATTCTGGTTCCGGGCGATATCTCTTCCGCTGCTTATTTTATCGCAGCCGGCCTTCTTGTTCCCAACAGCGAGATCCTTCTGAAAAATGTGGGGATCAACCCGACCCGTGACGGTATCCTCCGTGTATGCAAAGCCATGGGGGCAGATATCACCCTTCTCAACGAAACCACAGAAGGTGAGCCTACTGCTGATCTTCTGATCCGCTCCTCCGCTCTTCACGGAACCACAGTAGAAGGTGCCATCATTCCTACTCTGATCGATGAACTTCCGATGATCGCTGTTATGGCAGCTTTTGCAGAAGGAACCACTGTTATCCGGGATGCACAGGAACTCCGTGTCAAAGAATCCGACCGTATTCAGGTTATGACCGAAAATCTCCGGAAAATGGGCGCAGATATCCAGGCAACGGAAGACGGCATGATCATCCATGGCGGAAAACCTCTCCACGGTGCAGAGATCGATTCTCATCTGGATCACCGTGTAGCCATGTCCTTCGCAGTAGCAGGCCTTCTCTCAGAAGGAACACTTTCCATCAAAAATGGTGAATGTGTCAACATCTCCTATCCGGAATTCTATTCCGATCTTTACAGTCTGGCAGAATAATTATCAGATATACAGACAGAGAGCATTTTTGTGTACTATTGCATCTGTTCTATCAGATGGAAGTACCTGAAAATGCTCTCTGTTTTTTGCATTTTTTTATATTTCGTATATTTTTTATCTGTTATGGATATTATAATTCCAAAATAAAATCATTTTTTTGATAAACTTTATCTATTTCCCCACTTTTCAAATTTCTACAGTTATGGTATTATTTGTCCGGAAAATAAAAGATTTCCAGAGAGGAGCAACGATTATGAAAATTTTGTTTTATGACACCAAGAGCTACGATAGAGAATTTTTTGAGAAGCTGCTTCCATCCTATCCAGGTATTGAGATTAAATTTATTGAAGCAAATATCCATGAAGAAACCGCAGCTCTTGCCCACGGCTACGATGCCATCTGTGCATTTGTAAATGCAGATCTTGGTGCGCCTGTTATCGAAGAACTTCACCGCCAGGGTGTAAAACTGATCCTGATGCGCTGTGCAGGATACAACAATGTTGATCTGGAGACTTCTGCAAAATGTGGAATTCAGGTAGCACGTGTTCCTGGTTATTCTCCGGAAGCAGTTGCCGAACACGCTATGGCACTGGCACTCACCGCCAACCGCCACACCCACAAAGCCTATATCAAATGCCGTGAAAACAACTTCGCCCTGAACGGTCTCATGGGCGTAAACTTTTATCAGAAAACTGCCGGCATCATCGGTACCGGAAAAATCGGCCAGGCAATGGCAAAAATCTGCCGTGGCTTCGGTATGAAAGTAATCGCTTATGATCTTTTCCCAAATAAAAATCTTGACTTTCTGGAATATGTTTCACTGGACGAACTTCTTGCCACCAGCGATCTGATCAGTCTGCACTGCCCGATGACTTCGGAAACAGAGCATCTGATCAACTCCGAAACCATCGCCAAAATGAAAGATGGCGTGATCCTTGTAAATACTTCCAGAGGTGGACTGATCAAAACGGACGACCTGATCGCAGGTATCCGTGATCATAAATTCTTTGCCGTTGGTCTGGATGTTTATGAAGAAGAATCCGCCTATGTATATGAAGATATGTCAAGCAGCATTCTTCCTACTTCCACGATCCAGCGTCTTCTGTCCTTCCCGAATGTTACAATGACTTCCCATCAGGGATTTTTCACAGTAGAAGCACTGACAAATATTGCTGAAACAACCCTGGAAAATGCAAAAGCGTTTATGGATGGGGATGAAATGAAAAATCTGGTTCACTGATTTCCAGAACCTTTATAGAAAAAATGTCCCGGACCATTGCACTTAACGATGATCCGGGACATTTTTGTCAACTCTTAAATGTACACCTGTATTTCCTAATAAATTTCCTCAAAAGATTTTCCATCATCTTCTGTATAATATACACGCTTTCCATCCTGTGTATAGATTAATTTCTGTTTTCCCTCAGGATCCAGACTGCACTGCTGGTAAGTAACACCTTCTTCTACCGGAAGCATACTATCTGCATTCTCATAATTCTCGGGAGTTAAATTCGACGGCGCATGGCCATACTCATAAATATACTGGGCAACATCATTTTTGTCCGTATACGTTCCTTTTTCATCCATTTTATTTTCTGCAGCGTGATCTGTACTTTCTGTGCTGTCTTTCTCTGAAGAATCCTGCGCCTGCTCCATCTCCTCTTCATCCATCGCAGTCATTTCATCATCACTGTCCTCATCCATGGCTTTTAATTCATCGTCTGTCAACGGCTCCATATCATTCTCAAAAGCAGCTTCATCATACGTCTGCTTCTCCTTACAGCCACCCAGCATCAGAATCGCAGCACCAGTCAGTGCCAAAAGAAATAATTTAAACTTTCTCATGAATCAATCTCCTTTCATGGCATATCGTTCTCTCAAAAGTGTAATTTCTCTTTTCCATCCCTCATCATCATTTGGCGTCTCCAGTATAAAAGGAACTCCCTTAAGTGCCGGATGACACACCACCTCTACAAGCGCATCCAGACCGATTTCTCCTTCGCCGATCTTTGCGTGACGGTCTTTATGACTTCCCAGTCCATTCATGCTGTCATTAAGATGAACCGCTTTCAGTCTGGTAAGTCCGATCACCTGGTCAAATTCTGTCAGTACTCCATCCAGATCATGTACAATGTCATAGCCTCCATCCCAGATGTGACAGGTATCCAGGCAGACCCCCAGTTTGTCTTTTCTCTCCACGCGGTCAATGATCTCTTTCAGTTCCTGAAACGTTGATCCCACTTCTGATCCCTTGCCGGACATAGTTTCCAGAAGAACTGTGGTACTTTGTTCTTCTGTAAGAACATCATTGAGAATTTCTGCAATTTTTGCAATTCCAGCTTCTATTCCCTGCCCTACATGGCTTCCGGGATGAAAATTATAATAATTCCCCGGTGTATACTCCATGCGTTTCAGATCATCTGCCATAATCTCTCTGGCAAAATCCCTCAGATTTTCTTTTGCCGCACAAGCATTCATTGTATATGGCGCATGAGCTACGATCTTACCGAAATGATGCTCTCTGGCAAGTTCCAGAAACTTTTCCACATCTGCCGGATCAATCTCTTTCGCCTTACCGCCTCTTGGATTTCTGGTAAAAAATGCGAACGTATTTCCTCCGTTTTTTACCATCTGACGTCCCATGGCTGCATAGCCTTTGGATGAACTTGTATGATTTCCGATATATAATACCATTTTTTTCTGATCTCCCTGTATTTTTTATTTACAGCAGCTTAAAGCCACAATTGTGTTGCCTTGTCCATTATAGCAAAAACTCTTTTTTCTGCAAAGTCCGGTATTCATTCTTTACATTACTTCCAATTCTTCCTATAATAAATGTATCTTTACATATGAAGGAGAAAAAGTATGGCAAATGATAATCGAAAGCTGCCGCACAGACATGATCCGGAACTGGCACGAAAAGAAGCACTCCAGGCCAGACAGACACATACACATCGTTCCGGTCAGAAAGAAAGCGGCCATCGCCAAACCACTTCGCGGGTAAACAAACGTCCGTCCACACACAGTTCTGCCACATCCCGCAGAAAAAACATCAAAAAAAATTCCAGATATCAGCAGGTACGACGTCAGAAAATGATGCTTGCGGGAGGAGGATTTCTGATCTTGCTTCTTGTAATTATCTTCTCTGCCCGCTCCTGTATTTCTTCCAGAAAAGCCGCCGAAGCTGCTGCCATCCAAAAAGCACAGGAAGCCGCCCAGGCGAAAAAATCCGAAGAAACCGCAAAAGCAGCTCAGAAAGATCCTGTTTCACTGACCATCAGTGTTGTAGGCGACTGCACCCTTGGTACAGACGAAACCTTTGATTATGACACAAGTCTGAACGCCTATTATGACAGCAACGGAAAAGATTACTTTTTCCAGAATGTAAAAAGTATTTTTTCAGCTGATGATCTGACCATCGCCAATTTTGAGGGAACACTTACGGATTCGGATACCCGTGAAGATAAAACATTTGCATTTAAAGCACCTGCCGAATATGCACAGATCCTAACCAGTGGTTCCATAGAAGCCGTAAATACTGCCAACAATCACAGTCATGATTACGGAGAGCAGAGTTACACGGACACACTGACTGCTCTGGATAACGCAGGGATCATCCATTTTGGCTATGATGATACTGCAGTTATGGACATCAAGGGTGTTAAAGTCGGACTTGTGGGAATTTATGAACTGAAAGACCATCTTGGCCGTGAACAACAGCTGAAAGATAATATTGCCAAAGTCAAAGCAGACGGCGCAGAGCTTGTTATTGTAATCTTCCACTGGGGCAATGAGAGCGAAACTGTTCCGGATACCAATCAGATGACTCTCGGACGTCTGGCCATTGATGAAGGTGCGGACCTGGTATGCGGGCATCATCCACATGTACTTCAGGGAATTGAAACTTACAAGGGCAAAAATATCGTTTACAGTCTTGGAAATTTCTGCTTTGGCGGAAACAGCTCGCCAAGCGATATGGATACCATGATTTTTCAGCAGACCTTTACCATCACCTCCGACGGTGTACAGGCAGATAATGTAACAAATATCATTCCCTGCTCCATTTCTTCTGCAGACGGTTATAACAACTATCAGCCAACCCCTGCTACCGGCGATGAAGCCACCAGAATCAAATCCAAGATTGATGAACGCAGCGCAGCGATTCCAACAGCAGATTCTACAGCCAAATCCTCTGGCGATACAGGCAGTTCTGATACTGTTTCTGCAGATGACGCATCCGGAAGCACTGATACTTCCGATGAATCTGAATCGGATACAGACTCTGATTTTTCAGATGAATCGGATGGTTCGGATTACGATACTTCAGAAGATTATGATACCTCGGACGAAGAAGATTACAGTTCCGATGAAGAGGCAGATTTTTCAGATAACAGCGATGAATAGATAAAATAAAATCCTGACAGATATTGCATGATCCATGCAAAAATCTGTCAGGATTTTTATATGAAAGATAATTGTAATTTTGTTACTCGATCATCATGGCATCACCAAAACTGAAGAAACGGTATCTCTCCTTCACCGCCTCCTCATAGGCAGCCATAATATGCTCTTTTCCTGCAAGGGCAGAAACCAGCATCAGCAGCGTGGACTCCGGAAGATGGAAATTGGTGATCAGTCCATCGATTGCTTTGAATTTATAGCCTGGATAGATAAAGATCTCTGTCCATCCGCTTCCGGCTTTTACGATTCCGTCTTCTCCTGTTGCAGACTCCAGGGTACGGCAGCTGGTAGTTCCCACGGAAATCACTCTTCCACCGTTTTTCTTTGTATCATTGATCAGTTTTGCCTGATCTTCTTCCACAATGTAAAATTCCGAATGCATATGATGTTTCTCCACATCATCCACTTTTACCGGTCGGAACGTTCCAAGGCCTACATGTAAAGTTACATGGGCAATATTCACACCCATTTCTTTTACCTTCTCAAGAAGTTCCGGTGTGAAATGCAGTCCTGCAGTCGGTGCTGCAGCAGATCCTTCATTTTTGGCATACACGGTCTGATAACGGTTTTTGTCTTTCAGCTTGTGGGTAATATATGGCGGCAGCGGCATTTCTCCCAGCTGATCCAGAATTTCCTCAAAAATTCCCTCATAATGGAACTGGATCAGGCGGTTTCCCTCATCTACAATATCGATGATCTCACCTTTTAAAATGCCATCGCCAAAAGTTATTTTGGCACCCGGACGTGCCTTTTTGCCGGGCTTTACAAGACACTCCCAGATATCATTCTCACGGCGTTTCAGAAGCAGGATCTCGATCAGTGCTCCTGTCTCCTCCTTATGTCCGTAAAGACGTGCCGGAATAACTTTGGTGTCATTGATCACAAGGCAGTCTCCCTTATGCAGGTAATCCAGTATATCGGTAAAATGACGATGCTCGATACTTCCGTCTTTCAGGGACAGATGCATCAGTCTGGAAGAACTTCTGTCCTCCAGCGGGTCCTGAGCAATCAGTTCCTGCGGCAGGTCATAATAAAAATCTGATGTTTTCATAATTATTTTTCCACTTCCTCTTTCCATTGTTTGCGAAGCCTGCGGACCTCGTTCCACTCTTTGTTTGTAAGATCGGCCTTTGGCAGCAGATCCGGTCTCCATTTGGCAGTACGGATAATAGACTGCTCTCTTCTCCATTTATCCACATTTGCATGATGTCCGGAAAGCAGCACCTCCGGAACTTTTTTTCCATGCCATTCTTCCGGTCGGCTGTACTGGGGATATTCCAGAAGATTTCCGGAAAAAGATTCCGTCTCTCCGGATTCCTGATTATTCAGAACTCCTGGTACCATTCTGGAAATGGAATCCATCATAACCATAGCCGGAAGTTCCCCACCAGTAAGTACATAATCACCGATAGAAACATAATCCGTCACAATTTCTTCCAGAACACGCTCATCAATTCCCTCATAATGACCGCAGAGAAAAACCAGGTCTTCTTCCAGTGCGAACTCTTTCGCCATATTCTGGTTGAAAGTTTTTCCCTGAGGAGTAAGAAAGATCACACGTGGTTTTCTTCCGATGCGCTCTACAATGGATTCATAGGACAGATATACCGGTTCTGCCTGCATTAGCATTCCGGCACCGCCGCCATATGGATAATCATCTACCTTCTGGTGCTTGTTGAAGGCAAAATCCCGGATATTGATCGCTTCCAGTGATAACAGTCCCTTTGTAATCGCACGGCCTGTAATACTTGTGTTCATTCCGTTCTCGATCATTTCCGGAAACAGTGTAAGTACATGATAATTCATTTAAACAAGCCCTTTCATCAAATGCACAGTCATGGTATTTTTTTCCACGTCTACATCAAGAACACAGTCATGGATCGCCGGAAGCAGAACTTCCTCTCCATCCACACGATCTACGATATAAACATCATTGGCACCGGTCTCCATAACATCGCGGAGTACTCCGAATTTCTCCCCATTCTCCAGAAGTACATCCATTCCGATCAGATCTGCCACATAATATTCATCCTCGCCAAGCTCCTGTGCTTCCTCACGCGGAATCCAGAGATCACGGCCTTTATACATTTCAATATCATTGATATTATCAACGCCTTCAAACTTCAGGATCGCAAGATTCTTAAAGAATTTTACATTCTGAATATTCAGTCTGCGAAGTTCTTTTCCTGTATCCAGAAGCACATATTCAATATCAAGAAAACGCTCTGCATCATCCGTTGTTGGAAAAACCTTTACTTCACCACGGACACCATGCGTTGTTGTGATAACTCCTACTTTTAATAAATCTTCCATTTTTGCTCCCTTTCAGAGTAAAAACAGGAGCCATGGAATCCACAGCTCCTGTCTCATTTTTCATTGCAGAATATCTACAATCACTTTTTTGCTGCTTTTTGAAGAAGCCGCTTTCACAACAGTACGGATTGCCTTGGCAATTCTTCCCTGTCTTCCAATGACCTTACCCATATCGGCCGGTCCGACTTTCAGTTCAACAACAATCGCGTCGTCTTTCTCAGTCTCAATAACGACTACCTCATCCGGATTTTCAACAAGAGATTTTGCAATTACTTCTACAAGTTGTTTCATTACATACCTCCTTGCTCTGCCCTTACGGGGCCCACAGATCTTAAATCTGTCAGGTATTATTTCTCGATTCCGGCAAGTTTAAGAAGCTTAGCAACTACTTCTGTAGGCTGAGCACCAGCTGCAAGCCATTTCTTAGCTGCCTCTTCGTCGATTTTGTATACGCTTGGGTCAAGGTTCGGATCATATGTTCCGATCTCTGCGATACATCTTCCGTCACGTTTGCAGCGGGAATCTGCTACTACGATTCTATAGAAAGGTGCTTTCTTCTGTCCCATTCTTCTTAATCTGATCTTAACTGCCATTTTTGTTTTCCTCCAATTATCTTTCTAAAAATTTATTGTTGTTTATTAAAAGGGAAGCTTAAAGCCGCCTCTTTTTCCCATATTCATCTTGCCGCCTGTTAAGCCCGGCATCTGTTTCATCATCTTCTTGCTCTGCTCAAACTGCTTCACAAGACGGTTTACTTCTGTGACATCCACGCCTGCACCTCTGGCGATGCGGTTCTTACGGGATATGTTCAGAATGTTCGGATTGCTTCTCTCCTGAGGTGTCATGGAAAGGATGATGGACTTGGTGCGATCCATAGCTTTCTCATCGATCATGCCCTCGATATCTTTCATCTTGCCGCCCATTCCAGGAAGCATGTTCAGGATACTGGAAATACCACCCATTTTGTTCATCTGTTCCATGCTGGTAAGATAGTCATTAAAGTCGAAGTCCATTTTCTTCAGCTTCTTCTGCATCTCCTGGGCCTGTTCCTGATCCACAGATGCTTCCACCTTCTCGATCAGGCTCATCACATCGCCCATACCAAGGATTCTGGAAGCCATACGTTCCGGATAAAACTGTTCCAGGTCCGAAAGCTTCTCTCCCATACCAACATAGAAGATCGGTTTGCCGGTTACGGCTTTAATGGAAAGTGCAGCTCCACCTCGTGTATCACCGTCCATCTTGGTCAGGATCACACCGTCAATGCCGACTTTATCAGAAAAGTTCTGCGCTACATTTACCGCATCCTGTCCTGTCATGGCATCAACTACAAGCACTGTCGCATCCACATTCACATTTGCCTTGATATTCTCAAGCTCCTGCATCATATCTTCATCAATATGAAGACGTCCTGCTGTATCGATCAGCACAACATTCTGCTGATTGGATTTCGCATGCTCGATAGCTGCTTTTGCAATATCCACGGGATTCTGCTTATCTCCCATGGAAAAGACCTCAACGCCCTGCTTCTCACCATTCACCTGCAGCTGTGTGATCGCTGCGGGACGGTAAACATCACAGGCCACAAGCAGTGGTCTCTTTCCTTTGGATTTCAGTTTGCCTGCCAGCTTGGCAACCGTTGTTGTCTTACCTGCACCCTGGAGGCCGACCATCATAAGAACGGTAAGATCCATTCCCGGTTTGATCGGAAGTTCTGTTGTCTCACTTCCCATCAGATTGACCAGCTCGTCATTTACGATCTTGATCACCATCTGTCCCGGATTCAGACCATTCATAACATCCTGTCCGATAGCCTTTTCCTGAACAGATTTCGTAAACTGCTTAACGACCTTAAAGTTAACATCCGCTTCCAGAAGTGCCATCTTAACTTCTTTCAGCGCAACCTTGACATCAGCCTCTGTAAGACGGCCTTTGCCTTTCAGCTTTTTAAATACATTCTGCAGTTTATCTGTTAAACTCTCAAATGCCATTGATCATAACTCCTCTAATATCACATTGGAAATCGCCGCAATATCTTCGGCGTGGTACTTGTCAGCCAGTTCATGGATCTTCATAACCTGACTGCGGATGTTCAGGAATTTCTCGACCAGATGGAGTTTCTCTTCGTATTCTTCCAACGTCCGATTGCACCGTCTGATCATATCATGTACACCCTGTCTGCTGATGCCAAGTTCCTCAGCAACTTCACTTAAGGAATAATCCTCAAATACCACACTGGTGTACACCTGCCGCTGCCTCTCTGTCAGAAGCTCTCCATAAAAATCAAATAAAAAAGTCTGCTCTACAAATTTCTCCATCTGTAATCACCTTGGCTATCATACACGATTCCGGCATGCCTGTCAAGGGTTTTTGCTTTACAAATTTATTTTTTCCAAAATTTCACAGAAAAAAGGCCGGGAAAGCGCTTTTCTGCTGAGTTTTGCAGGCTTTTCCGACCTTTATTTATTTTATTTTCTTCCTATTATATAGTTATATAGGCCAATCTGAATTCGATCAAAACATTTCTTTCGTCATTTTATCGATTTCCTGATCTACTGCCTCATAAACACCTGGGATGCAGGAAAAATTCAGGCCATGGGTGGTACATGGAATAAAATGAAGTTTACCACAGTCTCTGCAAAGCTGATCGGTTGCTTCTTCAATCATTTCCTGATTCCAGTCAAAACGATCTACTTTACCATTATCGATACCGCCCATAAATGTGATATCTTTTCCATATTCTTTGATCAGTTTTGGAAGATCATTGACTGACATACATCCCTGCCATACATCAATTCCCATCTCGATCATTGTTGGAACCAGTGTTGCACTGTAACTGTCATTGTGATGAATGATCAGTTCTACCCCGTGATCATGGTAATAGCCATAAATACGTTTGTAGGAATCCATAAAGAATTCACGGAACATGTCCACACTGATAAATGTAGATTTCTGTGTTCCCCAGTCATCATGATGGAATACAACATCCGGTTTCATATAGGTACAGATCTGCTCTGCCCATTTCAGTTCCCACTCTGTAATATATTCGATCAGTTCATGCATGGCTTCCGGTTCTTCGTAAAAATTCATCATAGTATTCTGAATTTCACAGAGATAATGGCACATCTCAAAAACTCCCGGTGCGATCAGTGTGGCAACCATTGTTTCATTCCTATCAATTCCGGCAATGGTCTCCTGGCATGCTTTCCAGTCTTCTGCTGTGTAATTGATATCCGGTGCTTTTACATATTTTTTCCATTCTGTGATATCCGGGCATACCAGATGTTCGGGATCATGAAGTGGAAACGCTCCTGGCGTTCCTGCCGGCCAGGAATTATAATATCCCCAGCCACATTTTACTGTTGGTGCACCAGGTCCTTCCGGCATCATCGGATACTGCTGCTGATAGGGAGTATTCAGAACAAAGGTCAGTCCCTCATACTGTTTTACAAAACGATCCGGATTTCCTCCACGGATTACTTCCATCATATTCTGTCTTTTTGTTAACATAAAAACACCTCCGCTACGTTATTATGCAGGAAAGCCTTTTTTCCGCACTTGTTTTGCTACACCCCAATATAAAAGGCTTATTTCTGCACTTGTTTTTTCTTTATGATTCTATTATACTGAAAATCAGAAGAATCACAATTCCACATAATATGGTGATTATTTCTATTTTTTCCTATAAAATATAGGAAGGAGGATTTTCTTTGAAACTCAGTGCAAAAATCATCTGTTATCACTTACAGAAATCATTTTCCATACATACATCCAGGCTGGATACATTTCCCACGCTTTCCTGCCCTTCCTGTTTTGAAAAAAGCATGCCTCTTCAGGATGGACGTGTTTACCTCATCACAGATCCGGATTTTCAGCCAACTTTTCATCATCCCAAAAATATCCTGTTTCTGATGATCGGAAAAGCTTATCAGAATTACGAATTATCCCAGCCAAATATGTGTATCATCCCTGAAGACCTTCCTGTTAACACTGTTTTTAATAAACTTCAGGATATTTTTATCCTTTATGACCAGTGGAATCAGTCTCTGATGGAGTCCCGTCTTCGAAACGCTTCTATTCAGGAGCTTCTGGATCTTACCACTTCCATCATTCCAAATCCAATGATGCTGATCGGCATGGATTTTACCATCATTGCTTCCAGAGGCTGGGACCTGGGTGATCTCTCCAATTCCGTTCTGGGTTCCAGCGAAAATTCCTGGGATATTGTGGACAGTCTGAAGCAGGACCCTCATTACGAGGAAGCATTTTATAAAACTGGTTATTTTTATTATCCGGGAAATGGCCTTACGGTTCCTTCTCTCTGTGTAAACATTTCCAACAATGACAAGGCCGTATACAGACTGATGTTTTCCGGAGGTGAAGTTCCTCTGGATGACACCTTTGGTTTCGTCCTGGAGTACCTTTCCCAAATGGTATCTCATGCACTTTCCACAGGTATCATGCACAACCGGGATAAAGCTTTTCCTCTGCATCAGATTTTTATATCCATCCTGACAGACCCTGGAGCTGATTATGTAAAAGTCAGCCAGCAGCTGACAAATGTGGGGTGGCTTTCTTCCCATATGTATCAATGCATCCTGATCCAGACCGGGCTGATCGATCAGAAAAATCTGACCCTCAATGCTATCTGCAATTATCTGGAAAATACGATCCCGGCAAGCTGCGCTACCGAATATAAAGGGAATGCTGTGCTTTTTATCAATCTGGATCTCTGTACTATGACCGTCCAAGAAATTTCCGATAAGATTGAAGGCTTTATCAAAAGCAGCATGCTAAGCGCCGGATACAGCAGGAAGATGCTCGGGCATTTCAATTTCCACCGTCAATACACACAGGCTTCTGTCACTTTACAGGTTGGCAAACGCAAAAACCCCGCAGAAAGTATCCACTATTTTAACTCCATCGCTCTGCCCTACATCCTGGAACAGGCTACCAGAAAACTTCCTGCTTACATGATCTGCCACGAAAAGCTTCTGTCACTAAAATACAAAGATGAGGCAAAACAATCTCATCTCTATGACACACTGCGTTGTTTTCTGGAACACAACCAGAACATTGCCCATACTGCCAGCGCTTTATTTATCCACAGAACTACTCTTCTTTACCGTCTGGATAAGATCAAAGCATTTCTGGATTCGGATCTTACAGACAGAGATGAAATCCTTTATCTGCTGCTTTCTTTTCATCTGATGGATATGGAAGAAGAAAATCAGAACACAAACGCATAAAAAAAACGGGAAATCTCATGCATACCATAATATGCTTCCTGATTTCCCGTTTTTTCTATGTAAAGCGGATATTCTCTTTTATAATTCTTCCTTTTTTTCTTCGTTCAGAATTGAAGTACAGTGTGGGCATCTTGTAGCCTCGATGTCGATCTCACTTCTGCAGAACGGACATACCTTCGTAGTTGGTGCAGGCTCTTCCTCTTTTTTTGCTCCGATGGAAGTGATCTTGTTTACCGCCTTCAGAAGACAGAAAAGAATAAATGCCATGATCACAAAATTGATCACTGATGAGACAAAGGATGAAGCAAATCCGGATACATCCTTCAGTGTATACGTTGCTCCTCCTGTAAGCACATTCAGGATCGGATTGATAAAGTTGTCGGTCAGTGATGTTACGATACCTGAGAAAGCACCTCCAATGATCACACCAATAGCCATGTCCATGACATTTCCCCGCAATGCAAAGGCTTTGAATTCCTCCAGAAACTTTTTCATTTGTGATTCCTCCCTCTTTTTTCGGAAATCCTCTGATTCTTATCTGTTTTGGATTTTCCGCTGTTTTTCAGGAAAATTATAGCACCGGCATTTTTTAATTTCCATAGATATTCCAGACAAAATCTCACATCTTATAAAAGAATACGTTCTTCCTGTCCGGCACATTTTTTTTAATGTTTCCCCAATTGCCAGAATGCCACCGCACTGGCTGCAGCCACATTCAATGAATCTACTCCATGGGCCATGGGAATGCATACCGTATAGTCACAGTCCGCAATGGTCTCTGAGGCAAGTCCATCTCCTTCCGTCCCAAGAACAACCGCCAGTTTTTCTTCCGCCATCAGATGGGGATCGTCAATATCAAAAGAATCCTCCTTCAGTGCCATGGCTGCGGTCTTAAATCCCATTGCCTTCAGCAGCCGGATGCCTTCGGTCTTCCACTCTGTCTTTTCATCAAAAAACGTCCATGGGATCTGAAATACAGTTCCCATGCTGACACGGATCGCACGGCGGTACAGAGGATTGCTGCATCCTGGCGTTAACAGCACCGCATCCATTCCAAGAGCCGCCGCAGAACGAAAAATTGCGCCGATATTAGTAGGATTTACCACATTTTCCAGAACCGCGATCCTGCGGGCATTTTTGCAGATCTCATCAATCCCCGGAAGTGCCGGCCGGTGCATGGCACAGAGCATTCCTCTTGTCAGCTTAAAACCGGTCAGCTGTGTCAGAACATCAAATTCTGCTGTATAAACCGGAATGTCTCCACATCGCCGGATCAGCTCCTTTGCTTCTCCCTCAATATGTTTATGTTCCACCAGAAAAGAAATCGGCTTACATCCGGAATCCAACGCCCGCTCAATAACTTTCGGACTCTCCGCGATAAAGATTCCCTTCTCAGGCTCTGCCCGGTTCAAAAGCTGTATCTCGGAGATCCTGGCATATACATCCAGCTCCGGTGCGTTAAAATCTGTGATTTCTATGATATTTGACATGATTGTTTTCTCCTGTTCTGTCTTCCTGTTTCTATCTGTTTATTGTAGCAGAATATCTTTACAAAAGAAAGCCAGGTGTTATTTAACCCCACCTGGCTTTGCTATTACATATAAAACAGTTTGTTTCTTTTTCAGATCCGTACTTCCATCCACCGGATCATATCCCCGATCACTTCGTCTTTACAGTATTCATTCAAAATCTCATGGAAAAGTCCGCCGTAGATCTTCATCTGTTTATCTTTTGATCCTGCTTCTTTAAAGAAATCATAGGTATCCTGTACACTTACCAGACCGTCTTTCTCACCGTGTGTCATAAGAACCGGATAATGAAACTCTGCTTTTTTCTCCTTGAACCAGTCAAGTCCGTCACAGATCGCATAGCATAAGCCTGCTGTAAAAGACTGTTTATTATATGGATCTTTTCCGTACCAGTCTACCACTTCCTGTACAGAGCATACACCGGAGCCCAGCTGATTGGTAAGACGTGTATGTACATCCATTCCTCCCGGCACTCCACGGATCAGATTTCCGTTGTCTGCAGTCAGTGCACCGCTGGTAATGATTCCCCGGAGCTTTTTGTCCGGATATTTGGCTCCATACAGAGAAACGGTAAATCCTCCCATGCTGTGTCCGAGAAGGAACACCGGAATATCCGGATTTTCTTCAATGGCCATATCCACCACTACATTGGTATCATCCAGAAGTTCATTAAAATCCGAATAAAAAGTCTCCTCACCTTCGGATCGTCCATGTCCTCTGTGATCAAAACGGTAGGTACCGATTCCTACTTCATGAAGCTTCTCCGCAAAATAATCGTACCTGCCCTGATGCTCACAGAGACCGTGAACGATCACGATCACAGCCTTATTATCTGCTGCCGTTTCCTTTTTCAGATACAGTTTCGTTCCGTCAAACGATGTGATCATACTCTCACCCATAGTAAAAACCTCCTTTTTCCTGCTGTAAGATACGCATCCCCATTATACGTCTCACGCTGTCTCATAGATTTATCATACCATGAAATCTGTATTTTGATAACCCCTGATTCCAATTATCAGCAATTATATATTTTTTATGGTAAATAGTAATAAATAAAGCATTGACACATTCTGTTCTCTGAACTATAATTGTTTTGTACAGCGAGGTACCTTTTTAAGGCATCTCGTTTTTTTGTTATATACAATTATTTATTTAAGGAGGAATCTATTATGACACCAATGAATAACGCTGATTATCTTACCCGACTGGAACATGCTGACGAACTGGAAGCTTTAAAAGCAGCAAAAAAAGCTTCCGGGCTGACTTACGAACAATTAGCCGAACTCATAGGAGTCAATAAAGTATGGCTCGCTTCTGTATTTGAAGGACAGCAGTATGTTCCGGAAGAATATACCCTGAAACTTGCAGAAGCGCTTAAAATCAGTCCATCCGCTACTGCATTTCTCAACAGCCATCCGTATAAAGGAAATACTGATCCGATTCTTTACCGGCTTCATGAAGTCATTGATACTTACGGTCCCGCTATCAAAGATATCATTCATGAACAGGGCGGAAACGCCATCATGAGTGCCATTGATTTCGGTCTGGATGTAGATGTGACCGAAGACGCGGAAGGAAATCACCGTGTTATCATTAAATTCGATGGTAAACTTCTTCCTTATGCTAAAAAGGGAAAATATCCGTGGTAGGAACAAAAACGCCAGTTTCGAGTTAATTTGAAACTGGCGTTTTTTTGCAAATCTTTATTCTACTTCTTCCGGCTCCATGCTGAGCACATGACCTTCCTGATTTTCGATATCGTATTTCTGTCCGTACTCCTTGAAGTACTGATAATATTCCACACTGTTGGTCGGATAAATCTTGGAATCATGGATATGAAGATCCGAACCGGTTTCTCCACTCTTCATAAGCGCAACCATAGCACTTGCACAGTGCGTTGCGATACGGCCAAAACTGTTCAGGATATCACTGAACACCGTTCCTTCTTCCAGTCCGCATTTGCCCTGGCTCAGGCGCTCTGCGTGGCGCATTTTCAGCATATCACAAAGTCCTGTGATCACAGCTCCCAGAGGTGCTACTCTCTGTGCCATTTCCTTATCATCTTTCATAAAAGCATTGCAGGTTATGTTGATATCCTCACGGACCGCTTCCATAACAACATTCAGCTCATCCCAGGCTTCCTGAGAAAAATTCGTGTGATTATCATGCATCTCGCTGGACATATGTGCAATATAAGAAGCATGATCACCAATACGCTCAAAGTCATTGATCGTATGCAGATACAGAGAAGTCTGTCTTGTCTGTGCAGAATTCATCTCTCTCTTGGTCAGCTGGATCAGATATTCTCCAAGACGACTTTCATACTTGTCGATCAGATCCTCTTTTCGCTGAACCTTATCGTATTTATCCTGCTGATAGTCATTCAGAAGGTTCATAGCTCTGTTGACATTTTTGCGGAGTTTCTTGGACATTCCGTTCATTACACGGTGGCACTGTGCGATGGCAAGGGCCGGGTAATTCAGAAGACGCTCCTCCAGAAGATCAAAGTCCGCCTCATCTTCCAAGTCCTCTTTGTTATCCTTCACAAGCCAGCATACCAGCTTCTCGATCTTTGGAATGAACGGGAACAGCACGATAACTGTTGCCAGACGGAAGACTGTGTTCAGAAGGGCGATCGCTACCGGTGTCATCGTCATATCCATAAATGTAAAATGTACAAATGCATTCACTGTGTAGAAGATCACAGACCACATGATAAGACCAAACAGATCATTGATCAGATACACAAGAGCAGTTCTCTTACCGTTCTTATTTGCACCAATCGCAGAAATAAGGACCGGACATGCAGCACCGACACCAATACCAAGAACGATTGGAAACGCACTTGCAAATGTCAGGATTCCGGTTACAGACAGCGCCTGAAGTACACCGACTGTTGCAGATGCGCTCTGCAGTACCGCGGTAAATGCAATACCAACCAGGATACCTGCGATCGGATTGGAAAACATAGTCAGCATCTTGATAAATACCGGGCTCTCACGCAGTGGGGATACCGCACCACTCATCATCTGCATACCTGTCATCAGGATTGCAAAACCAAGCATGATATTTCCTACATTCTTATGTAAGGTTCGCTTACAGAACATGCGGAAAATAATGCCAACAACTGCCACAACAGCTGAAATTGTTGCTGTGGAAAGAATACTTGCGATACCATTGGATCCTTCGATATAAGAAAGACATAAGATCCAGCCGGTGATACTGGTTCCGATATTCGCTCCCATGATGATACCGATCGCCTGTTTCAGCTTCATCATACCGGAGTTTACAAAACCGATTACCATAACTGTCGTCGCGGAAGACGACTGGATCACACTGGTAACACCAGTGCCAAGTGCGACACCCTTCAGTGGAGTATTGGTCATCTTATAGAGAAACGCTTCGAGCTTATTTCCAGCTGCCAGCTTCAGACCATCGCCCATTAAGGACATTCCAAACAAAAATAATGATACTCCACACAACAAAGATAAGATCATTGAAAAAATTGCCATAATTTTCTCCTTTGTCATACTCGCTTCCTGTCAGCATCTGCCAGGAGCCGTGTTATCCCGAAAATGTAATTTTACATTTCCTTAATCTGGATTTTTCTTATTTTTAACATTTTCCCATTTATTATGCCACATCGCTTCCCATATTACAACAACTGATTTATTTCAAAAATAAAAAAAAATTTGAAGACTGTCCTTTGATTTTCAAAAGTCAGCCTTCAATCTGAGTATTTTTGAGTAATTATTCACAAAATTTATGCCATATAGAAAAAACAGCTCCACGATATTTGTTCCATATCGCAAAGCTGTTTTTATTATTTTTGAGAATTATTTTGTTGTGTCTGCTTTCGCATCGGCAATAACTGAGAAGTAGCAAAGATCATCTAATGCAACTTTGAGTGTTTTATTCTCTTTATCAACACTGATCGGATCTACAACTGACCACTCATTTTTCTCTGCGTTATAGCATAACAACTGAATGTTCTCCATGTCATCTGTGATGCTTGGGATAGAAATTTCAACCTCATATTTGCCATCTGCATTCTTTTCAGCTCTGGTAGCATCAAGAACTTTAAACTGTGTAAAGCCTGTAACGAAATCTTTTCCGTCAAGTTTCTCGATTACTTCCTCAAGTTTTGCTTTCAGAGTTTCATCTTTCTCATCTGTTGCAAGAGCCTTCAGAACATCGATGAATTCAGGCATATCCATTTTGCCTTCTCCAACTTTCTGGAATGCTTCTGCAATTGTCGGATACTTCTGCTGAAGATCCTTAACTCCTTCTGTATCTTCGATCTTCTGAATGATCTCATAGATCTGAGACTGCTCCTGGCTTACCGTAACATCCTTAGTACGACTTCCGTCTGCGCTGACACAAAAAGCACATCCTACACTGAGAACTGCTGCTAACGCAAGTGCCATGAATTTCTTTGCAATTTTCATAATGCACCTCTCCTTTTGAGTGAAATATTTAGATAATAGCACTTTCTGTACTATCAATCTCTTAGATATAATAATAAATCAAACTGAAAAAAATATCAATCATTTTTCTCATAAAACATGGAAATAATCATTTCTGTCAATGCATCTTCATCAATATGATATTCATCAAAATTCTCTCCTTCAGTTCCCTGTCCCGGAACTGTCTGAGTATCGGAAATACCATTCTGTGAAGCAACGAGAAGTTTTGCAAAAACATCATTTCCCATACTGGTTACTGTATAATCTTTAATACTGCTGTAAAGATCAGCAACGAATCCGGCATTTTGACTCGCCTCATCCTGGCATTTTTTCAACAGAGCCTGAATATAAGTTTTCTGACGTTCCTGTCTTACAAGTGCACTCTGACTCTTTTTTGTATCACGATAGTGTACAAACTGCTCTGCATTTTCACCTGTCAATGTTACGGTTGAACCTTCTTTAAAATCCGGATTCACATCCTCAAGACTGCTATCTGGTACTGTAATCTCCACACCACCTACAAAATCTGTCAGAGCCGCAATTCCGTCCATATTCATAGAACAGTATCCCTGGATCGGGACACCATCCAGCATATTGGAAACTGCTGTTTTCATAAGCTCACAGCTTTTCTGTTTTCCATCGCCATACGCATACTGGATATTAATATGATCGGTAGTCATACCAAGACTTTTTCCACTTGGATTGAATACTTCAATTTTTGTCATGGAATCTCTTGGAATAAACAGAACTTTCAGTTGCTCTGTTGCTCTGTCCATGGAAACCAGAAAAATGGAATCCGCCTGACCGGCATCTTTCTGAGATTCATATGTATCAACATTTTCTCTGGTATCAATTCCCATAAACAGGTAGTTACTCAAATGGTCATTATATTTGTAAGTGCTTCCCTGATACTCTATGGTATCTGCGTCATTCTGTGTCTGACTTCGTTCTGCCTGACCGGAAACTTTCATTTCGGATTCTGTTTTTGTCTGTTTCCAAAGATAATATACGCCGACAAAAACAGCTGCCAGAATAATTATTATGATCAGCACAGTCAGATATATTTTTCTCTGATGTGCAGTGTTTCTTCCTGAATTCTTCATTTCCTATCCTTCAGTCTTATTCCATGGATATCCATAAAACAAATTCTTCGCCTGTATCTTAATTTTTGCTGATATAATTTAATTCTTCCAGTTTTTGGAGGATTGCCTCAGCCATTGCCTGCTGTGCTTCCTTTGTGGATGCAGGCTGTGGTGTCACAGATGCCAGGCTGATATAATGTTCTCCCCATTTCTGACTGAGCACCTGATCCAAAGCATCTGATGTCACAGTGCCATCCATTGGTCTGGTTCCCACTACAAGGAATTCTTCCTTATCCTGGAATGTATTCAGAATATTCTCCTGCTGCTCTGCAAGTTCGGCCGGGTCATGATTCCAGCCACCATAATATCCCATAAAAATAACCGGGATACAGTCCAAATCATTTCTGGTTGTCTCTTCTTCTGTCAGGTCACGGATTCCAGTTTCTGTTACATTCAGCTGTGCACCATTAGCAGCCTGCTGATGTTTGGTGATATATCCCTGGATCGTATCGTCACTTACTCCCGCCATTTTCATCATGGAAAGAGTTCCACCACCCTGAAGCGTTTTATTGATCACGGTAAGGTTGCTGTATCCATTCTCTGTGAGAAGTTTCTGAAGTACTGCCATATAGGAATAGGTATTTGATTCCTCTCCATTGATCAGATCATCTCCCCAGCACACAATACCTGAAATTTCTTTTTTTGTGTCTGCGGTATCAGCTGCTGTTTCATCCGTGCTGTCTGTACTATCCGCAGATTCTGTTGTATCAGAATCAGTTGCTGCATTTGCTTTTTTGTCATCTGCCTTATCGCTGCTGTCTGCTGAATCCGCATCGGACTTAGCATCTACACTGTCAGAAGACTTTGAACTATCATCTGCCGCCCCGTCTTCTTTCTCCAGCTGTGAAGCGTGTTCTTTTACAGCCTCATAATCTTCAATGCCCTTCTGCTCACTTCCGGCAAGCTTTTCCAGACGATGTGCTTCCGCTTTTTCAGATTCACGGCTCATCATAAAAATAGAGCCAAGAACTCCGATCAGCAAAATACAGATGATTGCCAACAGTATATTAAGTTTTTTACTGTTTCTTTTATTTCCGTTCACTTTTTCCCAGCTTTCTTTTTTATTTATTCTCTTCTTCCGCCCGACGGTAATATTCTCCATAATGTTTGTAATAGGAGGAATAATATTTATCCGCTTTCGTGTCGATCTTATTCATAACTGCACCAAGAATCTGACAGCCGCTTCTTTCAAGCTGTGAAAGTGCTCTCTGTGCATCTTTATATCTGACATTTCCCGGCTCGATCAGGAAAACAGCACCATCACAATATCTTCCGATCACTGCCGCATCAACAACAGTTCCAATTGGCGGAGTGTCGATCAATATGTAACTGTAATATTCACGGACCTTCTTCAGAAAAACCTGAAAGACATTTTCACTGAGTAAGCCTGACGGGTTCGGTGCAGAAGGACCACCAAAAATGATATCCATATTCTCAAAATTGGTTTCATAAATAATATCATTGATATTTGCCTGTCCACTTAAGAACTGAGAAAGACCCCGTACCTCTTCTTCAACCCCGAGACGGCCTACATAAGCGGTTTTACGGATATCCGCATCCAGAAGAAGTACCTTCTTTCCGATACTTCCAAGTTCCTGTGCAAGACTTAAAACAACATCACTCTTTCCCTCATTTGGAAAACAGCTTGTGATCAGAATTGTCTTTATGCTCTGGCCGGACAGCTGAATATTCGTACGCAGCGTTTTGATCGCTTCGTTATAGTAATAATTATTTTTACGTTTATCTGTTAACGTGATTTTCTTCATTGTTCAGATTCCTCCATTTGCTTTAGCGATGACTTTTTTTCTTATTCTTTTTACTTTTTACATTTACAAAGTCTTTTCTGTCAGGAACCTTTGCAAGTACGGAAATTCCCAGATATTTCTCAATATCCTCTTCTGTCTTGATCGTATCATCCATTATCGTAAGAACTACAACAATCGCCGCACATGCTACAAATCCGAGAAGGAAACCGATTTCTGCATTTTTCTTCACGCTTGGTGATGTTCTGATCGTAGCAATCTTACCAACCTCGATGATCTTAGGCGGAACAACTTCCATTTTGTCTCCGATAAAGGAAGATGAAACATTGGCAACTTCATCTACGATTTCCTTTGCAAGAGCGGAATCCGCATTATTTACTGTGATCTCCAGAATACGAGTATCTGTTGGATTGTTAATGGAAATCGTCTTTCTCAGATCTTCTGCTGTCATATCCAGTTTCAGATTCTCGATAACCTGTTCCAGAACCGGTGTACTGGTAATCAGTACCGTATAATCGCTGGTCAGGCTAGCTCCCAGCTGCAGATCCGCCAGAGAAGTCAATGTAGTTTCCTTGGAAAGTACCAACATACTGGATGTGGAACTATAAATTGGTGTCATCATAAACTGCGTATATGCTCCGGCACCACATCCACCGATCAACGCTACCATCAGAATCAGCAGGATTTTTCTCTTCAGAGCCTGAAGAATCTCTCTTAAATCAATTTCCACTTCATCATCATTGACATCTGATGCAACTACCGCAGGTATTTTACTGTTTTCTAATTTACCGTCCAAATTGTTCACCATTGTAATTTCCTTTTCCTTCTTTAATAATGTAATACTTCGTTACTGACAATTCTTCACAGTAACATATTTTTTGATAAACCGAATATATTCTACCGTAGGATGCCCCAAAAGTCAATTACATGATCCGATTTTCACGTCAGATTTTCGTGTTTGAAAGAAATTCGATCAGACGGGACTAATAAAATATTCCACAAAATATAAAGTTCTATGAATATGTTCAAACACCATGGTCTGTTGTCTGAAATTCATTTTATCAAAGCATAAATTGCGTTTATTTATCACAAATAAAAAATATTACCCCGAAATTGTATGTGATTAGTCAAGCGGATATTCGCAATCCGCTTCGCTACTTGCTCATAACCAAATAACTGCTCCGCAGTTTATCAGGAGGAGCTTGCACTCCTCCTGATACAAGCAAGTCCCCACCCACTGCTTATTGCTTTTCGCAATTGAAGCAGGGGACTTACTTGATTTGGTTAAAGTTTTCTGTCGTCTTTTTCCTTGTGGATACTTCTGACAAATTCTTTAATTTTTCTGAGCCAGCCCGGTGTCCTCTCAGGATTCTTACTTCTATTGTTCATCTCCTCTTTATGGATATACTCCATAAATGCCTCAAGATCATTGACATACCTGCCATTATGATTTCTTGAAGTTAATAGTACTGCCGGCGTGCATTCTGTTCCAGGTACTAATTGTTCTATTTCATCAAATAATTCTTTAAAACGATCACCGGGAACCATATATATGTAATTGAATTTTGTTTGGTCAGAATATACAATATCAAATTCTATTCCTCCGATATCCGTACAAAATTCATTTTCCTGCTTTTCTATAACAGCAGATATCATTCCAACTATACGCTCATACTAGGCTTTAAAAAACGGTTTATCTATTTTATAACTCCATTTTATTTTTGGATTGAACCTGGTTTCAATTTCCGGATTGTATTCATATGAAATTGAATCTTCTGTAAGGATCAGTTTATCAGTAAAAGCATCCTGCACAGGTCCAAAACCAGATGAACTTTCTATTATAATCTGAATAATATCTTTCATAATTCCTCCAGTTGATTATTGTTATACAACTCAAGTCCAGCGGATATTCGCGATTGAAGCAAGGAGACTTCCCTGATTCGGTTGACTACTTCTGATATAAATATTATCTATGATCAGATTTTTATTTCAAATCCTCGTGTTTTGAAGGAATTTCAATCAAACCGAACTGATAAAACATTCCATAAAGATAGGAAACTCCTCGAATATCCCCCAACGCCTTAGGCCGTGGCACCATCGGTTTACCCGCTGTCTTTTCAAACGCTTTCATCACAGAACTCCACGCCAGGCTTTTACTGTTTTTTCGCCTGTCAATCCATAATTCTTTCGTCAGCTCGCCATTTCTCCCCTTCTTCAACTGATAGGTAAACGGGAGCCCGGAAACTGTCTGAAATTCATATCCCTGAAAAGCAAGAATACACTCCCAGAGATGTTCCGGGTCGTGGTATTTCTGTAAGTCTTTTATTACCTGTTGCTGTTGCTGATATTGTTGTAAGTCTGTGTATTGCATAAATGTTATTGTCCTTTGAGTTGGTATAATGTTGTTTTCTACTAATTATAGCAAATCTCTTAAATAATTCAATCTCTTTACAACGGTGATAAAATATAGTGCAAGAGCTGATAAAATGCTATACCATAAAACATTAACTTTGTTATACACCCTGTGTCAGAATAAACATATTATCTAGTAGCTTTTTTTACGATATTTATTTTTTCCTCCCAAGACTGCAATGTCCGTAAAGACGTCATATTTCATAAGATCGTCTTGCGTTACTATTATTTCCCTTAGACAGTCTTCGAGACAATCTTTCATGCATGGCTCAGACACAATCGCCTCATATAATTTACCAATCGTTAAATTAAAATACCAATATGTCCACTCATTTTTATTATTTATCAACTGTGCTTCTGGTTTCAATTTCACTGCATTTATTACATTAACCTCTCTTAAAATTCTTCGTTCTTTATTTCGATTATAATCTCCTACCCACATTACCTTACCTGCAATACAATCCTGATAAAATCCTGTTCTCCTAACATAAATAAGGTAATATCTATCCGTACTATCAATAATATTTTTCGGTACAGTTCCGCTTTCGGCTAAAATTCTATTAAAGTTATCATCAAAATTCTTATCTGTTTTATAAAAATAATCCTGGTATTCTATCTTATACAGATCACATAATTTTTTCGCCGTTTTCTCTGTGACAATTGCATTTTCTTTTTCTATCCTTTCTAAATTTCTTACTGAATAGCCTATTTCATTTGCTACGTATTCCTTGGATAATTTAAAGCATTCTCTCAAAATCCTAAGATCTGATTTACATTGAAATCTGATTTTATATTTCATTTTTAGTTACATTCCTTCAATTGTCTTTCATCCAGCGCTAAATGTTAACTGTATTATAACAATTTTCATATTATTCCTCAACGACACGTTTCCATTAGTCTCAAGAGCCTTGAACCCCTTATATTTACTGTATTTTTGGACATTTCAAATTTCTCACCGTGTGACCATTTTTTATCATTTCTTTCGGTAAGTGCTTCAAAACATGGCGTAGTGCAACATAACAGTTTTTCTGTTATGATATCTACATCATTGTTTGAGGCACTTACACACGTTTCTCGATCACTTTCATTTCCCCGCCACAGATATCGCACTTTTCTTCTGGAGGAATGATGTATTCCTCAATCTCTTCCGGAAAGCCTGCCAGCATCTCTGCACGTACACCCGGCTGACGTGCTGTACGTTTATACAATCTTACTGCAATCTTTGCCTTCGACAGGTTTAGCGTAAGCGCAAAATATTGCTACGTTACTCATGAATTACGCTTGCACCAAAATGATAGATGCAATCCTTATAACATTCCTTTATTTTTGTAATAATCATACAAACAACCCGATCATTCTTATTGCAACCTACACAATGATTTAGTCATCTCTTATGATGTCTACACAATGGAATATTAGCAGTTTTCGACCGTTACTCAACGACACGCAGATAAATGCAGTTATCAGTATTAACGCCCTACTGCACAAAACATGATTTTCACAGTAAAATACAGCGCATATTTATGCAAAAAGGCGTATATTTGTATGTATATTCAACTCCACCATAGGCCATCAGACCACGACTGATTTTGCCCCGTAGACATTTTTAGGGGACAGTAATTACAATAAAATTGCAATCCACATTCGGAATATCAAACTTCATTTCTATAACTTCGAATGCACCCCATCCACCCCCAAAAGGAGGCCACATGGTTCTCTGGCGACGCCTGCGGGGGCCGCCGGGCGGTATTCAACCCGAAGAGGTTGCGTCACTGGCGCTTCCTCTTTTGCTGATTTCTCAGCATCTATATAAGAGGCATTTCTGCCGCTTATTAACTTTTTGATCCAGATCTTTTCTGAAAGCTTTGCTGGCATTTGCAGGCCAGGTTTCTGGAGCCGTTCAGAAAGCGGTTGATCTGGTGGCCGTTCTGGCAGATGAACAATTTGCTCTGTTTTTTTCCGGGTGAACCGCAGATTGAGCAGTATTTTTCTGTTCCATCGGCGCGTAGTTCCAAAACAAGGATTCCTTCTGCCCAGGCTTTATATTTCAGATAATTTCGTATCTTTGTGCTCAGATGAAGCGGGGAATCATTGCCGCTTCTGTATATGGTCATACGGTAAAAATCCTCATCATATTCCGGAAGAACAATAATTCCTGCCTGGTTCTCTTTGCAAAAATCCAGAATTTCTCTGCTTACCTGATGTGCATAATGCTCGTTCAGGTGTTTATAACGCATGTAATATTTTTTATTTGGCTGATCCACGTTGTCTTTATCCGTAAAAACTTTGGATGCTTCTATTTTTTTCAGCAATGTTTTGCAGTGATGACGATATGCATTTCCTCCGTGACAGTTTTTCACACTGACTGGTCTGGACCGTTCATCCAGCACACTGCATACCGCAAAACTATCCGTATTTGTAAAACGCACACCACATACTCTGCAGCCTTCTTTCATCCGTTCTTTTGCAGTCCTGGCATCCGAATTTTCCTGCTTCACAGGAACATGCAACATCAGCCATTTTCCCTCGTGAACCAGAGTCGGTGAAAGTAACGCCGAATTTGCCGGAAAAGAGCGTCCTGTAAGTCCGCATTCCGTCCAGATCCATTTCTTTCCATTCCAGAGTTTCAAAACTACAGAAGTGGATGTAAGATCTCTGTACATTCCTTTAAAAAAAGTAATATTCGCTTCAATCTTCTGTGGAAAACATCCGGAAGCAGCCGCTGTTTTTACTGCCATAGACGCCTTATTCATTGCGGACCGTCGAAAGTAAACCGGAAGTTTTCCCCCTGGTGGAAGATATTCAGGAACTCTTCCATCTTTTCCAGGAACCGTTAATTTCTCCAGCTGTCCCTGGATCGTAAGAAGATTTTCTGTCCAGAGTTCATTTCTGTCCTTTAAAAGCTCATAATAAAAAGCAACTGCCTCGCAATATAACTTCTCTGTTTCCGCAAGTATCTGCTTTTCAGAACAGAAAAGCCGCATGCGCCATGTCCTGATACTGTATCCTGTCTTCATGGAATCACTTTCTGCTGTTATTGTTCGCTTAATATTTTCATAAGCGAAAAAGCAGCGAAATCTCTTATATTAAGCGGCTTTTCCAGTTATGTCAGTTCTATATCTGACCACTTATTGACTACTTTAAAAAAATAGAAAATACGTAGAAACATTGATTTTACAAGGATTTGAGTAAAAGAAAAGTGACCACTAATAAGATTTTGGATGTATGATCAAAGATTTTTTTGGCATAAATTGTTGAAAATAGTTGTAGAAATCGTCATTTTTAGCTCATAAAGCGTCATTTGCACGCCTTGACAAAGGAAAATGACGATGGTATCATTACAAAAGGCTGTAGAAATATGTCTTTTTAGTCTGTGACTTATGAAGATATTTTACGACACCATTTCTCCCGGGCAGTATCTAAACTCCCTGCTGCATCCGTCTGGTAAATTATTCTTTCAAATGTTATACTGTTAACACAATATTATTTCCACTATAATAAACATCAAAAAATCCACCCCAAAAAAGGAAACACATATGCAGAGAATTATTACCTATACCATCTTATCCGGAGATTCCGAAACTTCCGTTCTTTCTTTTCTCAGAAAAAATGGTTTTTCCAAACATATATTGACAACTATGAAGCGTGCAGAGCATGCGATCCTGCTGAACGGGCATCCAGCTTTTGGCAGGACGGTTCTGAAAGAGAGGGATGTTCTTCGGATCCTTGTCCCGGAAGAAAACGGAGCAGCTGATAACGGATCGGCTGCTTCCATCATCCCGGTGCAGCTGCCGCTGGATATCCTGTATGAGGATGAAGATATCCTTGTCCTGAACAAACCTGCTGATATGCCTGTGCATCCTTCTGCCGGGAACTACGAGAATACTCTTGCCAACGGAGTGGCCTGGTATTATAAACAGCAGGGGGAAAATTTTGTCTACCGCTGTATCAACCGGTTGGACCGGGATACTACCGGAGTTCTTGTCCTGGCAAAAAATCCCTTAAGTGGTGCACTTCTGTCTGCTCAGATGAAACAGCGCCAGATCCGCCGCACTTACCTGGCTCTTACAGATGGAATTCCACCGGAAAGAGGAACCGTTTCCGCTCCCATTGCACGAATGGATGACTCCGTTATCACCAGAGAAGTAAACTGGGAGCATGGAGAAACTGCGGTAACTCATTATGAACGCCTTGCTGTCAGTAACGGCTATTCTCTTGTGGAACTTCATCTGGACACGGGACGTACACATCAGATCCGTGTCCATATGAAATACATCGGCTGTCCTCTCCCCGGAGATTTCCTTTATCATCCGGTTTTTGACCGGATCAGCCGGCAGGCACTCCACTCTTTTCAGTTGGAATTCTGCCACCCCATCACAAAAAAACCTCTGCGTTTTCTGGCCCCTGTACCGGAAGATTTCCAGAAAGCATTTGCAGAAAAAAGCCTGTAAAAATAAACAAACACAAAAAAACAGCTGCCTTATGTGCATTACATTCCCTGCACACAGACAGCTGTTTCGCCATTTCTGTTAATTATTTATTTTTCTCATAAATCACAAGCAGTCCTTTAAGCAGAAGATCCTCATCCAGGATGATCTCTTTCTTACAGTGAGAAACGATCTTCTTTGCAAGGCCGCCAGTTGCGATCACGGTTGCCTTTTCTCCAAGTTCCTCTTCCACACGGTCAACAATTCCGTCAATAGCCGCTGCATTGCTGTAGAGCACACCGCTCTTCATGCACTCGATGGTATTTTTTCCAAGTACATGTTTCGGTGCGTCAATACTGATCCCGCTGAGCTGGGATGCTCTGGCTGTCAGTGCGTCCAGAGATACACCTACGCCTGGCATGATCATACCACCGATATACTGTTTCTTATCATTGACAACGGAGACGGTGGTTGCAGTTCCCATATCGATCACAATAAAAGGGACCGGATACTCGTTCAGACCAGCTACCGCATTTGCCACAAGGTCCGCTCCAAGCTGTCCCGGATTATCCATCATGATATTCAGGCCTGTTTTTACTCCAGGTCCCAGTACCATAACCTCTTTTTTCAGGATTTTTTCTGCCGCCAGCTTGGCAATATTGGTGATCTGCGGAACAACGGATGAAATAATACAACCTTCAATATCTGTTTTTTTGATGTGATAAATATCCAGCACTGTCTTGAGATCAACGGCATATTCCAGTTCTGTCTTGGTCCGCACAGTGGAAAGCCGCTCAATAAAGTATGTTTTTTTGTCATCAATACATCCGACAACAATGTTTGTGTTTCCAATATCAATTGCTAAAATCATAATTTTCTTTTCCCGTCTTTTTATAAAATAATGAAACGTTTTATGCCTTTGCTTTCTCACGGCTAATCTGTGTGGAAGGGATCAGATGTGCTTTGGAAAGAGCGGCTCCTACTGCACCGGTGATCACGGTGGAGGAAACCATCTCACATACAGCATTGATTCCTACCATCAGGCAGCAGCCGATGATAATGTTATGGCCACCCATCAGATTTTTAACATATTCAGTATTTCCGAACAGTCCTACAAGTGCTGCCATAAAGAACAGCGTATTCAGAAATGCGGAAAAAAATCCGGTCACAGCACAGGCTACATAAGTATTGCTGACTTTACGCATACCTCTGAAGATGTATCCCAGGCAGATACCATCGAGAAGTCGTGGTACAAATCGCTGGATAAAAGCAAATACCGGATTGATACCAAAAAGCACAACTCCCATCGCACTGGAGCCTCCCACTCCGATACACTGCAGAAAGCTGGTGAGGCCGAAGATCGCACCTGCTACGGCTCCTCCCACAGGACCGAGAACTACTGCACTGATCGCTACCGGGATCACGTTAAAGGAAATAGCCAGTGGTCCGATATTCAGATATCCCAGTGGTGTGTAAGCCATAAGCAGTAAAATTGCTGCCATCAGGCCAAGTAACGTAAGCTGCGCTGTTGTAAATCTGTTGTTGTTTTTCATTTTTTCTTCCTCCTTGTTACCGTTCCGTCTCAGAAATCTTCCGGGACACAGCATATCCCGGTATTTTCTTTACGGATACAATACGGTGATGGAAAGCGGTCCGGATTTTTCTCTCCTTCAGAATCCGCTTTACTCATTTAAAAACCTGATCATCTGAATTTTTGATCTGGTTATTTCGTGGTATTCCTGCACGTAATAAGTGCAAGAATTTTATCCAGGATTTTAAGGGCTGCATCCTCCTTACTCATAAGAGGGAGTGACACTTCCTCATCCTGTGTAATCAGGGTCAGAACATTGGTATCGCCCTGGAATCCGGCACCTTCAACCTTTAAGTTGTTCGCTGCTACCATATCCAGATTTTTCTTTTCAAGTTTTGCCCTGGAATTACCGATCATATCTTTTGTTTCCATGGAAAAGCCGCAGAGGAACTGTCCGGTTCTCTTGTGCAGGCCCAGATATTTCAGAATGTCATCTGTCCTCTCAAGCTCTATGGAAACCTGATCATCTTTCTTTTTGACTTTATCTTCACAGACCTGCTTCGGACGGTAATCCGCCACTGCTGCTGCTTTTATGATAATGTCCTGCTGATCACTTAAGTCTGTTACTGCCTCAAACATATCTCTGGCCGTTGTCACAGGAATCACATTTACAAAGAGTGGTGGCTGGATGGCGGTAGGTCCACTTACCAGCGTGACCTCCGCTCCCCGGAGCATAGCCATCTTTGCAATTGCGTATCCCATCTTTCCGGAAGAATGATTGGTAAGGCAACGGACCGGATCGATCGCTTCCTGTGTCGGTCCTGCTGTTACCAGAACTTTTTTGCCGGCGAGATCTTTTTCAAAAGCGACTTCTTTCAGAATGTATTCCAGAAGTGTCTCCGGCTCAGGCATTTTCCCTGCACCTGTATCTCCGCAGGCCAGATATCCACTTGCCGGTGTCAGCACTTCATAACCATAGGATAACAGCTTCTTAATATTGTCCTGCACAATAGGGTTCTCATACATGGCAGTATTCATGGCCGGTGCAAAAATTTTCTGGCATCGACAGGCCATAACTGTTGTTGTAAGCATATCATCGGCAAGGCCATTGGCAATCTTGCCGATCACATTGGCACTGGCCGGTGCGATCATTACGACATCTGCTTTCTTTGCAATGGAAACATGTTCTACCTGGAACTGAAAATTCCGGTCAAAAGTATCCACCAGACATTTATTTCCGGTCAGTGTCTCAAACGTGATCGGATTGATAAAATTCGTGGCATTCTCCGTCATCAGCACATGGACATCTGCATGAAGCTTCTTAAGCGCACTTGCCAGATATGCGATCTTATATGCGGCAATACTTCCTGTGATCCCAAGAAGTACAGTTTTCCCTTTCAGCATCCCTCTTCCTCCTGTCAGTCAACCATGCGGATACTTTCGATCACCGGCTGCTGATCCTTGGCAATCGTTCCATTGCCATCAGATGGCTTGGCATCCTTACAGATCTTGTCAACAATATCCATTCCGGATGTTACATGGCCAAATGCAGCATAATCTCCATCCAGATATGTAGAATCAGACTGCACGATAAAGAACTGAGAGCTTGCGCTGTCCGGGTCTGTGCTGCGGGCCATGGAGATGGTTCCACGTACATGGGAAATATCGTTCTTCACACCATTATTGGAAAATTCTCCTTTGATCTCCTCATCTGCTCCGCCGGTTCCGTCGCCCTTCGGATCGCCACCCTGGATCATAAATCCATCGATGATCCTGTGGAAAGTAAGCCCGTCATAAAAGTTATCCTGTACCAATTTAACAAAGTTGGTTACAGTGATCGGGGCTGTATCCGCATCCAGTTCCACATCGATCTCTCCGTAGTTCTTCACTGTGATCGCTGCATGGTAGGTACCAGTAAGCTGCTGGCTGGTATCGATCACTGTAGTTCCTGCTGCGGAAGCTTTATCTGAACCATCATCAAATTCCGTTTCCGTACTGTCTTCTGCATTCTCTTCCACGGATTTTGTATCTTCAGCAGAATCTTCCGCGGATTCATTTTCAGCTGTGTCTTTTGAATCTCCTGACTCCTCTTCCCCGCTGTCTTCCAGTGAATCGGTAAATCCTGCCTGCTCAGCTTCCTCCTCGGAAACTGCTTTCGCTGCGGTTTCATCATCTACAGCAGTCTGTCCCTCTGTGCTCTCTTCCTCAAGAGTCATCTCCTGCTTCTGTGAAGCTGTATCCGAACTTCCGCAGCCCGCCAGCATTCCTGCTGTAAAAACTGTTGCAAATAATACTGATAAAACTTTATGTTTCACTTTATAAATCCTCCTTATCAGATCCCGGAAACTCTGTTATATTTTCTGTTTTTTGTTTTCCGGATGAGCTTTCCCGCTCTCCCCCTGTAAGCTTTTCTCAGTTTAACATTATCCTTTCACAAAGTCAACTTTACACAATCCCTCACTTGTATCTGTTTCCGTTCTCTGCTAAAATAACTGTTATGGTATCTTATATCATATAAGTTTTATTTCAGAAAGCGAGGAATCATCATGGAAAAAATCACAAGTTTTACCATAGACCACATCAAGCTTCAGCCTGGTGTATATGTTTCACGGAAAGATCCTGTAGGCGATCAGGTGATCACAACCTTTGACATCCGTATGACCTCTCCCAATGAGGAGCCTGTTATGAATACAGCCGAACTTCACGCTATGGAACATCTGGCTGCTACATTTCTCCGTAATCATAAAGAATTCGGACCGAAAGTAATATACTGGGGACCTATGGGATGCCGTACCGGAAATTATCTTCTTCTTAACGGAGATTATGAATCCAAAGATATCGTTCCTCTTATGATCGAAATGTTTGAGTTTATCCGCGATTTTGAAGGTGAGATTCCTGGTGCTTCCGCAAAAGACTGCGGTAACTACCTTGACATGAACCTGGGTATGGCCAAATATCTTGCAAAGAAGTATCTGAATGAAGTCCTTTATGATATCAAGCCGGACCGTCTTGTATATCCGGAATAGATCCCGGAAGATTTTACGAAAATAAAACAGACATTTACATTCTGTAAACATAAAAAACCCGGCATCTGCACTGGTTATTTACCAGAATACAGTTACCGGGGTTTTCTTTTCTGTGTCCTTTACTGTGCTGCCGCTGCAGTATCTGTCGTCGCTGCTGCCGCACCTGCCGGCGGTGTCGTGCTGACATAATCACCGGATGCATAACAAGTCTGTCCGTTATAGTCTACACGGATCCATCCATTGTCACAGATTCCTGTGCATTTCAGAGATTCTCCGGAAAGTACACCTGCCACGAACTCTGCGTCTGCGCTGGCATCGGAACGTAAATTCACACCTTCTACTGCATAATAGGTTGCATCCTGAGCCTGTACATTAATTCCGCTTGGTGTCTGTTCGGTTGCTGCTGCCTGGGCAGTAGGATCAGCTGCTGCTGTGGAATCGGCTTCCGCAGTTGCCTCCGGTGTCGGAGTAGCGGTTTCTTCCGGTGCTTCTGTGGGTTCCGGAGTTGGAGTAGAATCCACAACAGTCACAACAGCATCGGTACCTTCCGTAAATCCACATCCCTGTGCCATAAAAGCAGCACCTAGGATCAGCGCCAAAATACATTTTTTCTTCATTATTTATGGTCCTCCCTTATACGCCGGTATGAAATCAACTTCCCACCCGGCATCTTCGTCCAATCACATTACCATCAAATATACACGATTTTGGCATATTATGCAAGTCCTGCCCCATTCTTTCCACATTTACAGGCTCAAAAAGCACTTTTACAGTTCCTCCGCAGATCATTCCCAGATCTCCCACGCCCTGTCCAAGTTCATAAACTCTGTTTTCTGTTGTATGCACATTCACTGCATGTTTTCCGGCTTCGAATTCTACTTTTCCGCCGCCAATGCTTCCTGCTGTTCTTCCATCCCGGAACACGAACATCTTACTTCCTGTTCCTCTTGGCGAAGATCCTTTCTTCTCGATAATGGTAACCATAGTCCCTGAAACTCCACAGAGCACAGCCGCTTCTACATCCTCATCACAGTATGTACGAAAATGTCTGTTTTTTTCCTGCACGATTTCTGCCATGATACTTACCGCGATCTCCGCCGGCATCTGTCCCCCAATAGGAAGGCCAATAGGGGCATGGATGCTGTTCACCTGTTCTTCCGTGAATCCCTCCTCAAGAAGTTTCTCTCTGGTGATCCGTACTTTTGTCTTACTTCCGATCATCCCGAAATAGGCAAATGGTCTCTTAAGGATCTGTCTTGCACAGGCGGAATCTCCCAGATGCCCTCTCGTCACAACCACATACCAGGCATTTTCGTAAGGAGGGATTTTTTCTGATAAGGTTTCAAAATCGCCTGTGATCCGTTCATCCACCTGAGGGAAACGCTCCTGCGTCACAAAATCTTCCCTGTCATCCATTACCGTTACATGAAATCCCAGAAGTTTTCCAATCTCAGCCACAGGAAGTGATACATGGCCGCCTCCGAGAATGATCAGCCTTGGATTCTTCTCATAAATCTCTACAAAGATCTCCTGGTTCTTTACTTTCACTACGCCTGTCTCCACCGCGGCAGTTACTGTTTCTTTCAGAAAATCTTCGGCTGCTTTTTCTCCTGTTTTATTATCCGGATAAAAGAAGCAGTCTTCTTCCGCAAGATATTTAAGTCCTGCATATTCTCCGCCAAGGATGATCCCTGTTCTTGTACGTCCTCTTTTTTCTACCACATCATATATTTTCTGATACATAACCTCAGTCCCTTCTTCTCAGTCCTCAATCTCTGATGCAAGTTTCCTCACTGCCATGGCAGCCATATCGATCTCTTCTTCTGTGTTAAAATAAGAAAAGCTGAATCGCACTGCGCCTGTTTTTTCTGTTCCCAGAGCTTTATGCATAAGCGGTGCACAATGTCCGCCGGACCGAACACTGATTCCGTATTCTTCTCCAAGTGCCATTCCAACTTCCCCGGAACCTTCATCTCCAATGTTCAGTGTCACCACAGGAGATCGGTCTTTCTGGGAAAAATCTCCGTACACCGTAACTCCCGGAATTTTTTTTACCTGGTCATAAAAACGCCACATCAGCATCTGTTCTTTTTCCCGGATCTGGTTCACTCCTGTTTCCTGGATCCATTCAAGAGCTGCCCGTAATCCGGCAATTCCGTGACTGTTCAGTGTCCCGGCTTCCAGTGCTTCCGGCATATCTCCCGGGTGTTCTTTCTGAAAAGTCAGGATTCCGCTTCCGCCCACTTTCAGGGGTTCTACATGAACCCCTGGGCGAACACAGATCGCTCCTGTTCCCTGTGGTCCCATAAGACCTTTGTGCCCCGAAAAACATAAAATGTCAATATGATCTTTTTTCATGGAAATCGGAAAGACTCCTGCTGTCTGTGCAGCATCCAAAACAAAAAGTTTTTTATGTTTTTTTGCGATCTCACCGATCGCACGGATATCATTCCTGTTTCCGGTAAGATTTGATGCATGGGTGCATATGATTGCTCTCGTCTCCGGCCGGATAGAACTTTCCAGTTCAGTAAGAGAAATCATTCCTTTTCGATCCGCCGGAAGAATGGTCAGATCCAGTCCTTCTTTTTCCAGCAGATAAAGGGGACGCAGCACACTGTTATGATCCATCTCCGTACAGATCGCATGGACTTTTTCTCTTTCCGGATGCAGGATCCCAAACAATGCTGTATTTAAAGCTTCTGTTGCGTTTGCGGTAAATGCCACACATTCCGGTCCTTCTGCATCAAACATCTGAGCGATCCTGCATCTTGTATCAAAAATAAGCCTTGAGGCTTCCATTGCTTCTCCACTGCTTCCTCTTCCACTGTTTCCGGCCTGCTGCATGGCTTCCACCACTGCTCTGGCAACACAGTCCGGTTTGTGAAAACTTGTAGAAGCGTTATCCAGATAAATCATGTCAAATCTCCTTGTGCTTTTTATAAAATAATCATATAATTGGTTTTGGCTTTATTTTATACTATCAGAGGAGGTTTTCCAATGAAAAAAGGATCTTTTTTCAAAAGTCTGCCTTTTAAACTCCTTGTGGCTGTAATCCTGGGTATCCTCTCCGGGCTTGTTCTGAACCGGTACAGCACAAACGGAATTTCCATGGCAGTTCTTAATATTGTTGTTACAGTCAAGTACATTCTGGGCCAGATTATCACCTTCTGTGTTCCGCTGATCGTTCTTGGTTTTATCGCTCCATCCATCACCAAGCTTGGCAAAAATGCTTCTGTAATGCTGGGCGTTGCCGTTGTCCTTGCCTACGGTTCTTCCATAGGTGCGGCACTTTTTTCCACAGCATCCGGATTTTTTATTATTCCACATCTGTCCATTCATTCCTATGCAGCAGGGCTGAAACAGCTGCCTGAAGTAATCTTCGAACTGGAGATTCCTCAGATCATGTCGGTTATGAGCGCTCTTGTTTTTTCGGTTATGATCGGTCTGGCTGCCACCTGGACAAAAGCGAAACTGGTCACCGGTCTTCTGGATGAGTTCCAGAAAATCGTTCTGGCTCTGGTATCAAGGATCATCATTCCCATTCTTCCGCTGTTTATCGGCTCTACTTTCTGCGGACTTGCCTATGAAGGTACGATTACCAGACAGCTGCCGGTTTTCCTTGAGATCATCGTGCTGGTTCTGGCCGGACATTTCATCTGGATGGCTTTTCTGTACATACTGGCCGGAATCTACTCCGGTGAAAATCCTCTGGAGGTTGTACGCCATTACGCACCTGCTTACCTGACTGCGGTAGGAACCATGTCTTCTGCCGCAACACTGGCTGTAGCACTTCAGTGTGCATCCCGGGCCAAACCGCTTCGCAAAGATCTTGTAAATTTCGGAATCCCTCTGTTTGCAAATATTCATCTCTGCGGTTCCGTTCTTACAGAAGTTTTCTTCTGTATGGCTGTTTCCAAGATCCTGTACGGCTCTGTTCCGACGCCAGGAACTATGGTTCTGTTTTGTCTGCTTCTCGGTGTATTCGCCATCGGCGCTCCCGGTGTCCCCGGCGGAACTGTTATGGCATCCCTTGGCATCATTACCGGTGTGCTGAAATTCGACAGTTCCGGTACTGCACTGATGCTTACTATTTTTGCCTTGCAGGACAGCTTCGGAACTGCATGCAATGTAACCGGAGATGGTGCCCTGACACTGATGCTTACCGGTTATGCAAAACGTCATAACATTGAAGAACAGAATATTGATATTGAATTATAAAAGTTTCAAAAATGCCGCAGAATCCAAAAAATCTGCGGCATTTCCATATCATAAAGCGGACATTCCTGTTTCGCTTTGCTATCTTCCAGTAAACGACATCCTTTTATCCATTTTATGGGCGGATCACTTTACCTGCTTTTGTAAGTTTCTCTGCAATGGCATACATATTTGTTACAGTTCCCACTGCCGGTTCCTTCAGTCCATAAAAATTCACACAGGTTCCACATGTCAGGATCTCACATCCCTGCTCCTGCAGAGTTTTCAGATCTTCAATGCATGGGGAATCCGAAGCAGTAAGCTTCGCCCCTCCATTATAAAAAAGCATTACAGACGGCGGCGTCTCAAGCTGTGTCAGGGCATACACAAAGCCTTTGATAAGGATTGCTCCAAGCTCCGGATCTCCGTCTCCCATCTTATCGGAAGTGATGGCCACTGTATAATCCCCCTGTGGTACGGCTGGTGTGCAGACAATTTCCGGTTCTGCAGCAGTTCTGGCCTGCACGTCGGATTTCACTACCATATGGATCTCATAACCGTCCTCCGTCTTTCTGGAGACAAAACTGCATCCGGTACTTCCGGCAAGTCTGCTTAAGTTGTTTACTGCGGTCTCATTATCTACAAGAACCTGGATCTCATCCCCCTGTTCCGCTTTATCCAGGATCTTCTTGGTCATTACTACAGGAATCGGGCACTGTTTGCCCATTGCATCTACTGTATGTTTCATATTTCTTTCCTCCTATTTATATTGTTTGATCGGCAGGTTTCTTATTTCTGTTCCTGTCCGTATCTTTTATTTCTGCTCCAGTTCATGTGCCTGTCTGAAAATCTCACAGGCTCCTGTATTCACACATCGTTCATGTGCACAGTCCATAAAAGTCAGCTCTCTGCTTCCGTCTTCTCTCCGTGTATACTCGCAGCATACCGTCTCTCCACTGTTCATAGTGCGGCAGAATCCGGAAATAAACTCTTCTTCAATTTCCATTTCTATCCCTCAGTCGGAGATTCCACAACTTCGGAAGGTGCAATCTCCTCCAGCATTCCTGTTTCGTTATATGCTTCAAACTGTTCCTCGATTTTTCCCAGGATATCTGCATACTGACAAAATGCCTCTGCCAGCTCTTCCCTGTGTTCCGGAAGTTTCTTATAACAGACCCGGTGCTCCATACTTGCCCACAGATCCATGGTCATGGTACGCAACTGTATCTCTACCGGAAAATATTCCATCGTATCCAGATAATAGACAGGTACGGCAATGATCACATGATAACTCCTGTACCCGTTAGGTTTCGGATTCTGTATGTAATCCTTCTCCCGGATAAAAATCAGTTCACTCTGTCTTTTCAGAGCATTTACAAGGTTATAAATATCATCTATAAAATAGCAGATCACACGGATCCCCGCAATATCCCGGAGATAATCCTTGGCGTTCTGCACACTGTCCGAATGCCCCAGCTTTTCAAGCTTCTTCTCGATGCTTTTTTTGGCTTTGATCCGCTCCTGGATATTATGGATCGGAGATACGGACGACTTCTGGTACAGACTTCCATTGAGCACCTCGAGCTTAGCCCGCATGATCTGACATGCATTCTGATATGGCTGGATACAATCGTAATACTGTTCGTTTGTCATGAAAACCCCTCTTTCTCATTTGCTCACCATAGTTTATATCTTATAAAATAAATGTGAGCAATCTGTAGTGATTTCCTAAGATTTTCCTGACGAGTTTATTAAAATTTTATAAAAAAGCAATCATCAGTCTGAAAGTTTATGGATAAAAAGACCACTTCGAAGCTTTGGCTCAAACCATGTACTCTTAGGCGGCATCAGTTTCCCTTCATCCGCAATATTCATCAGTTCTTCCATGGAAGTCGGATACATGGCAAAAGCAGCGCCGCCAGTTTCATCCGCAACCGCAGCCAGATCCTTCAGTCTGTGATTTCCTCCCATAAAACAGATTCTCTCATCTGTACGCGGATCTTCAATTCCAAGTACCGGTCCCAGAACCTTATCCTGAAGAATGGATACATCCAGCTGTCCTACACTGTCTTTCTTCGCATAAATATCCGGATACGCTTTCAGATGAAACCATTCCCCATCTACATAGAGACCAAAGCAATGTTTTTCCACCGGTTTACATGGAAATCCCGGCATTGCCATCAGTTCAAAATTAAACTTCATACTTCCGATAAAAGCTTTCGGTTCCATGCCTTTAAGATCTTTCACAATCCTGTGATAGGGAAGGATCGTCAGCTGATCATAAGGAAATACTACAGACAGGAAAAAGTTAAACTCTTCTTTTCCTGTATAATCCGGATGTTCTTTTCTTCGTTTCTGTCCTACTTTTACGGCAGACGCTGCTCTGTGATGTCCGTCTGCAATATAGATGGAAGAAATTACACCAAAAAGGCGATTGATTTTCTGAATCTTTTCCTCTTCATCCACGATCCATACCCGATGTGTAATTTCATCTTCCGAAGTAAAATCATATACCGGTTCATGGCTGTTTTTCCAGTTTTCCATCAGTACAAGAAGTTCTTCCGGATATCTGCAGGCAAGAAAGATCGGACCTGTATTGGCATCGCAGATATCCACATGGTGGATTCTGTCCTGCTCTTTATCCTCTCTTGTCAGTTCATGCTTCTTGATCACGCCATTCATGTAATCATCGATAGAGCTGACGCCCACGATTCCTGTCTGGGATTTTCCCTTCCGGATCAGTTCATACAGATAATAATTCGGTTTTTCATCTTGTATCAGCGTTCCCTCTGCCTGAAAACGATCCAGATTTTCCTTTGCTTTTTGATAGACCTCTGCATCATAAAGATTGATCTCCGGATCCAGATCCATTTCCGCTCTGTCTACATGGAGGAAAGAATAGGGATTTTTTTCTCCAATTTCACGCGCTTCCTTTCTGCTTACTACGTCATAGGGAAGTGCTGCCACTTTCTCTGCTTTTCCCTCAGCGGGTCTCACTGCCCGAAATGCCTGAAATAAAGCCATTGTGTTTCTCCTCTCGTTCCTGTCCGCTTTCCCCGAACAGTCATAAAATCATCCTGCTTATTCTAGCACATACAAAAAAACTCTGCAATTTTAATTCTGCATACAGATTTTTTCTCCCTGAAGAACCGGATATCTCACAGGCATAGTCCCATCCAGATCTTCATGATGCATATTAACTGCAGAAATCTGATGGTTTTCGTATGTTGTATAATAGTAAATTCCTTTATCACAGTTACAGCATGATGTATAAAGAGTGATCTCATATTTTCCTGGTTCTACCTCACAGCAGCCTCTCTGCTGGTCAACAGACCCCAGGATATGAAAGAACTGGCTGACGCTTTCTTCCTCGGAATCTCCGGAAAAAGAATGGTCTTTCACAAACGCTACTCTTGCAAACCTGGATGCGGAGGAAAGATCTCCCGGAAGTCCCAGTGCTCCCATGCCACGGCTGTAGGTTTTTAATCCCAGAGATTCGGAAAAATGATTTTCCGGCTGTCTGGGAGAAAGATGCATATAATTATTCAGCATAAACATCTGCTGGTCAAAAGGCGGATTATTGGTAAGGACTCCTGCCGGATTATCCCAGACGTGAAGGCCGTCCGCCATGGATTCCACTGTGATCGCTTCTTCTTTATCTGCTATGATCCAGTGAAGCTGTGCACAGGGAAGCATTTCACTGAAAGGAGTTTTTACAAGATTGATCTTTTTCAGGAGATCTTTTGCCTCCTGCACAGTGGCACATTTACTAAGGATCCACGGAATGAATTCAAACTGCGCCACATTTTCTTTTCCATTTTCTACCTCATTATATACAGCGTTTCCAACAAAATTAAGGCCTGCCATTCCAAGACCTTTTTCATTGACAGCATCATAATAAAGTGGATAATCTCCTGCTACGTGAGCCATGCCTATAATCGCATAATGGCTGGAAAGTTTCTCCATATGCCGAAACTCAAATGTATAATTTCTCGGTGTGATGGTGATCTCATCTCCATAAGAGAATTCGTAATCCAGTGTTCTTCCGAAGTAAAAGTCTTTTGTCTTATAAGTTGCTGCTGTACACATAAACTGTTCTCCTTTTTATTATTTTATATATTCTATCTGCTGAAGTTTATTTGCTCCCGGTTTCCGGCTTTCCATTCAGTTCCGGCAGAACGGTTGCCAGCATGGTAAAAAAACATGCACATCCTCCTACCAGATTGGAAATCGGCTCTGCCCAGAATACACCGTCTGTTCCCAGGCCTTTCACATAGGGGAGCAGGATCGTCAGTGGAACTACTATGATCGCTTTTCGAAGCAGTGAAAAAAAAGTGGCTTTTTTTGCTTTTCCAAGTGCCACAAATACACTCTGGCCGGTAAACTGCAAAGCCATAAAACAGAACCCGAAAAAATAAATATGAAGTGCCGGAACGCCCTTTTCAAGAAGTTCTGGATCACTGTTGAATATACGGATAAAAAATTCCGGCATCAGTTTCAGGATTCCCCAGCCTGCCAGTGTATAGATAACACAGACTGCTGTGATAAATTTAATTGCTTTTTTTACCCTGTCATAGGCTTTTTCTCCATAATTAAAACTCATAACCGGAGAAGCACCTGTGGTCAGCCCGTGAACCGGCATGGTAAAAATATCACGGACAGAGTTCAAAACGGTCATCACTCCCACATAAATATCTCCACCCCAGGTCTGGAGTGTCGCATTACAGACTACCTGCACCAGGCTGTTGGTAAAAGCCATAAAAAATCCGGACATTCCAAGACTTACGATGTCCCTCACACGTTTCCAGGAAATTTTGAAGGCACTTTTTTTCAGGTTCAGAACTGCTTTTTTCCCACATAAAAAACGTAACACCCATACTGTGGAACAAAACTGGGAAATGATTGTCGCCACAGCTGCCCCTCTGACTCCCATATGAAATCCAAAAATAAAAAGCGGGTCCAGGATAATATTTAACACTGCTCCGATCAGGATTGTAAACATTCCTGTGTTTCCAAATCCCTGGCTGTTGATAAACGGATTCATTCCCAGTGTGATCATTACAAACAGTGTCCCCAGAAGATAGATCTTTATGTAGCTGGCAGCATAGGGAAATGTGACATCACTGGCCCCGAATGCATAAAGAATAGGCCTGTAAAAAGCAAGCCCCGTAACAGTAAGAACTGCCCCAGCCCAGATCAGCATGACAAATGTATTTCCCATCAGCATCTCCGCTTCTTTTTCATTGCCTCTTCCCCGTTCCATGGAACAGAGTGGGGAGCCGCCATTTCCAAACAGATAGGTAAATGCGGTAATCAATGTAATAATCGGAAAACAAAGTCCCACTCCCGTCAGTGCGGTAGCTCCAATCTCCGGAATTCTTCCGATATAGATTCTGTCTACAATATTATACAGAAGATTCAGAATCTGCGCGATGATCATCGGTACAGCAACCTCCATAATATTCCGGTAGACATTTCCATTTGAAAAATCTGTCTGATGCGTCTGCATTTTTTCACCTTCCTGATATTTCTGAAATTCACAGATTCCTGGGTCAAGCGGATATTCGCAATCCGCTTCGCTACGTAGCTCTACACCAAATAACTGCTCCGCAGTTTATCAGGAGGCGCTTGCACTCCTCCTGATACAAGCAAGTCCCCACCCACTGCTTATTGCTTTTCGCAACCCCGCAGGGGACTTACTTGATTTGGTTAAATTCCGGAATCTCTTTTTTCAAACATAACTATACTATATATTTCTTGCCATTTCCACAAAAAACGTATATAATAAAACCATAAAAACGGTAATGATTCCAGGCGAAATCGGTCAAAAAACCACACAACAGAGAATCAACCCGGATGGAGGTATATTTTATGGATAACATTTACAGCGGCATGGCCGTAGGTGTCTTTGAACTGGATAACCTGGTTGCCTGTTTTGTTGCTCTTGATGCTGCTTCCAAGGCAGCTAATGTTAAAATTCAGAGTGTTGAACGTAACCGTCTGAAAAGCGGTGCCTGTGTAAAGATGCGTGGTTCTGTCTCTGATGTGAATGCAGCTATGGAGGTCGCTCTGGAAGCAGCCAGACCTCTTGGCAAGGTCGTTTCTCATACTGTGATCGCTTCTCCTTCTGAGGATACAGAGATTGCGCTGAAAATGACGATCAACAAGTAAAGGGGGAGACTGATTTATGAATTATGGTGCTTTTGGTTTGGTTGAGGTTGTCGGCAGTAGCAATGCGATTCTTGTGATCGATCAGATGCTGAAGACTTCTGATGTTTCTTTTCTTACATGGCAGACGAAATGCGGCGGCCACGCGACTGTTTTTTTGACTGGTGATGTTTCTGCTGTGACTGCTGCTGTAGACAGTGTGAAGGGGAATCCTCCCTGTGAGATCGTGGCTTCTGCTGTGATTTCCAATCCTTCTGAGGAGACAGTGCGGCTGGCTGAGGAGGAAGCGGTTAGGAATCATTTTATGTAAGTATAATATAAACGTACGCAGGGAACCGCCCTGGCGTATCGGGAAAGGCTTCGTCGTTCGCTGAATTCTAAGGCGCTGCGGCTTCTGCTAAAACCATTCCCAAAAGTTCTGAACTCGCGTCAAGCCGCTCAGACAGCAGAACTTTTGGGAATAACGCAGAAACCACACCACCTAAGAATCAGCAGGACTCCTGCAGAACATCCCGATACGCCAGGGCGGTTCCCTGCTGGCTTTCTTTTTTCCGATAATACATCTAGCCGGCTATTTATGTACTTGTACATATAAAAAGCGTAAGTTATAGCCAAAAGCCTCTCGCTGCCACTACTAAATTCCAGGTGCCGCACGCCAGACGGTACCTCACCGGCGTCCGTCCGCCACATCCACATCCATTACTTCCCTCCCATCCACCACCCTCATCACAGCCACATCCTTCCGATTCCGCACAACCACTCTCTTCCCTCCAACATCCCCCTCAAGTCCCATCAACTCTCCATAATACCTCTCCGAAAAAACACAGGGATTTCCAAGTTTCCCATCATACTCCACACAAGCAATCCCTTTCCCCTCTTTCAAAAACACCTCCAAAAGCGCAAGGATCGTCTCTCCCCGAAGCCATGGCTGATCAGAGACTGTAAAAAGGCAGGCATCCATCTCTCGATTTCTACTGAGTCCGATTTTCAGAGAAGAAGAAATCCCCTCATCCGGATGTAAATTATAAAGCACCTGCGCTCCACATTTTTCCGCTTCTGCCGCTATCTCCTCATACTGAGTTACCACCGTAATTTCACAGGTATGCTTCTGCTCTTTCAGCGCTTTTCTCACCCTCATAAGTTCCGAAAGAATATGCCGGTACATCGGTTCTCCTTCAATGGTATACAAAAGCTTATTACTCCCAAACCGTCTGCTGTTTCCCGCTGCCAGCATGATCAGTCCCAGCTTCATCTCTCATTTCCTCCTTATTCCATGAAACTTCCGGCATATTTCCTGCCGTTCCATTATCTTTTTCAGGCTTCCACACACTGCTTCTATGCCTGCTTCCCGACACTTCTTAATGATATTTTCAGCCACACCTGAAGATTCCAGCACATCTGCCTTATTAAAATATACCAGAAAACTTTTTTCACCCACATTTTTACGCAATCCATTTTCCGATGACGCAATCTTTACAACATCTTCCCACATCACTGGCTCATCTGTCTTTTTCCGTAGAAATTCCGCTACATCCTCCGGACGATGTGCAATATCACAGATCTTTTTTCCAATGCAATCCAGCCCTGTCACACCCACTACAATATCTGCAAATTCCGGAATTACCGGTTCGTGCACAGCAGGAACTTTCAAAGGTAATCTCCTCGCACCATCTGCTTCTACAAGAAGAAGATCACAAAAACCGGACAACCTTTTCAGGGTTTCCGGTTCAGGACCGGAAATTTTCGGCTGTCCGGCTTTATGTTTCGCCGCGATCACATATCCATATTGTTCTATAAGCCTGCAAAGTTCCTCTGTATCCTCTGCATCTGCAAAAGGACGGTCCTCTTCCCATGCCATGTGGGTGGTCGTTGTCACGATCACACGTTTTCCCTGTCTGGAAAATTTTTCTACCAGATAAAAAATCAGGCTGGTTTTTCCTCCACCTCCTGTAAAAGCAGCTGTCAGGGTCCCTTTCTCTTTTCTGTTCATGACATACTCCACATATTTTTAGTTTTCTTCTGTTTTAACATCAGGAAGTATCCCGCAGGAAAGCAATACTTCCAGTACCCCTCCGGCAATGCATCTTGCTTTATCCGAAATAGTAAAACAGTTTTTTTTCTGTTCCGCTCTCGGATCGATATCTGCAATTTTCATCCCTTTAAAAACAGGATATCCGTCACGGATCAGCCCCCGGATCACGCCGGATATCGTTGCTTTCACAGGAACGTTCCCAACCATGGCAATGATCTGGTCTTTTTCTACGATATCTGCGATCCTGCTGATATTCTTCATTTCACCGGCTGCCGGTGAATGGATCACTCTTTCTTTTCCGATTCCCGCGATCAGACCAGGCACACCTGTATTTGGAAGCGCACTGCCTTCTTTTATGATCCTTCCCAGATTGTGGCCCCGCATGGTTTCGATCACATAATCCACATCTTCTCCTGCGGTAAACCCAGGTCCAAGACCTACTGTCACTGGTGCCATATCTCTGTTTGTCCCGAGATTTTTTTTGGCGAGGATCGCATCGATCACTGCTGCCGGCGAAAGTTCCCGGATATGTTTTCCCTCCGTATCTGTCAGAAGGGGAATTTCTCCTTTTTCCCAGCAGCTTTTGCACTGTGCCGGAATTTCCGTTTCCGGGATCCTTCTGCACACAACGCCTTCCACTTCCGAAGTTCCGTCATAAACGGCTTCACAGAAAGCTACATGACGGCGGATGGCGCTTGGCCGGTCGCATTCCAGGATCAGAATGTGATAGCCGCTCTGATGAAGTTTATGGATCACGCCGGTAGCAAGATCGCCGCCGCCACGTACAAGGATCATTCTGTCAGTCATAATAGTAGTTTCCATTTCCATACACCCGCTGTCCGTTATTTCCCGGCATCCCTGCTGCCAGAGCATCGTAAAGTTCCGCATAGGTCGCATCCTGATATGGAGATACATAGAACAGACCTACCAGTCCAAAAGTGATCGTGGAAAGGATATTCCATGGAATAAAGGAAAGATCCAGAACAAACGTATTCCACTTCTGTCCATACATCATATCACGGCTTCTTGCAAAAACTTCTTTTCTGTCCATATCCGGATATTCCGCAAGAAGATACGGAACCATCTTATATTCATAAGACTTTATGATTCCCGGGATAATAAACAGTAAAGACCAGAGAAATGTAAACAGATCCCGGAAAAACATGGTTTTTACCACATTTCCATAATATCCGGAACGAAATGCACTGAGCAGTTTGCCGACACCTGGAACTGCGTACAGATTTTCAATATAAAAACTGCGACCTCCTACTTCAAATACATTGCACACAAAAATCTTAAGTAATGTCCCGATCAGTGCCGCGGCAACCACTACCCCGGCTCCTACCAGCGCAAAGATCAGTGCCCACGGAGAATACGATCCGCCAAACATATGACCTGCATAGGAACTGAAACCATTGGAATTATAGGTATTAACCTGATAACTATAATCCGAATTCATTACATTGCTGGCGCCACTTTGAACTGCGCCTTTTCCACCGGATGCCAGCACAATGGCAAGCACCAGACTGACCAGAACTGCTGACCAGTAATTTTTACGAAAAGCCTGTTTTGCACGCCATTTCAGATCACTGCGTGTCCAGCTGATCATCTGTCCATTCATTTTTTAACCCTCCATATATGCTTCACAGACTGTAAACTCCCTGCGTCCTTTTTGCCAGAGATCCTGGTCCAGTTCAACCAGATAACCGCCGCCGTTTTTTACATGCCATTCATAAAACGGTCTGTGTCTGTCCGCATATTCTTCCATAATATTCATAATGGTTCCACCATGGATCACCAGCGCCGCTGTATCCACATTTTTACGGATACACTGTGTCACGGCTTTCTGAAATCCTGTCAGGCTGCGATATTTAAAGCCTTCTCTGCTCTCTCCGCCCGGAAATGGCATTGTTCCATTGCTGTCGATCCATTTCTGATAATTTTCATTTCCGGCAAGCTCTTTGTAATTTTTATTCTCAAACTCTCCAAAATCACATTCCGAAAGTTCTTCTATAATGTGGAGCTGCTTTCCCGGAAAAAAAATTTCTGCCGTTTCCACACAGCGGAGAAGTGGACTTACAAACAACTCCTCCGGCATGGGATAGGAAAGTTTTTTCAGAAATTCCCGGCCTTCATCGCTCAACGGCTCATCCGTTGTACCGATATAACGCGAAAGCTTGTTTCCCGGAGTCTGACCATGACGTATCAGATATAATTTAAGCATTTTTCAGCACCATCCCGATCCCACATACAACTCTTGTAACCCTGCTGCTCTTTCCCGCAAGTTCCGTACAAACACGGCCTACAGCCTCCCGATACTGCCGTTCAAAAGCATCGGCCGGAACGATCCCGTATCCGACTTCCTCACTGACCAGGATTACACCCGGATTTTTCTCCGCAAGTTTTTCTGCAAGACCGGACAGATCCTCACCTGATTTCAGGCACTTTCTTATGTACTGATGAAACCCAAGAACCCCTTCTGCTTCCAGAAGTTCCTCTTCTGTAAGCTCTGCACCACATTTCCATTTTACATCGGGAAACTGTTTTTCTGCATAACTGCTTTTTCCCTGATAAGCACCGCCGATTATCATTTCCATATCTTTTTACCTCATTCCATCTTCATTTCACAGAATAACAATGCCACTTATCCCAAGTACCAGAGCCATCACAACCTCACAGATACAAAGGAAAAAACCTGAAAGATCTCCAGTCGTTCCTCCAAAATATTTCATAGCCATGTGATGATACCACCAGAATACCAGCAGTGCCGTTACTGCCGCAAGCGCACCTTTTACCGGATTGATCCATATCATCAGTACTGCCAGTACTGCAAGCATTACGATCAGAACATTTCGTGCCACAATCTCCGATGCATTCCTGGAAAACTCTGCTACGGTTCCATCAGTCCTTGCTTTTGGAAATATGATCACGCCAATTCCGGAAAGGCATCTGGACATCATAAATCCAATACTCATGATACAGATTCCATCGTGATCACCAAGTAGCTGGCTCCAGGCACCCAGCCACAGGATAAAATAAACGCAGGCTGTGATAATGGCAAATGCTCCTGCATGCGAATCTTTCAGAATCTCCAGCCTTCTTGTACGCTCCTGCCAGGAACTTAACGCATCCGAAGTGTCCAGAAGTCCGTCCACATGGATCCCACCTGTAACAAAGACCGGGATCACCGTAAGGATCACTGCAAGAAAAAACGGTTCCATCTGTGCATGACTTCCCAGCACACATCCCACAAGCCAGATCAGAATACCAATGGCTGTTCCCACAAAAGGAAAAAAACACATCATATACTTCATGTTTTCTTTATTCCAGTCTACCATAGGTGTGGGAATCTTGGAAAACATGGCAAATGCCGCTTTAAAACTGTTCCATACACTTTTCATGCTTTCTCACCGCCTTTATGCCAGACCGGGATTCCGTAGACCACTTCTACAACAGCATCCGCCATTTCAGCCAGATTGCAGTTGATCTGTCCCAGCTGTTCCTTATACTTTTCGGATTCTCCTTCATAGAGAATTCCATCGGAAAAAATTTCGTTGGTAACGATCACCACGTGTTCTGCCTGTGAAAGAAGATTTCTTACTCCTTCTGTGATCTTTTCGGAAACCTCCGGATGAAATCCATCTTCCCGGAACATTTCATTTGCCACCAGATTGGACATACATTCAAGAAGCACTACACAATTCTTTGGAAGTATCAACTCATCCAGCTCTGTGTATCTCTCAATTGTCTCAAATCCTTTTCCTGACCGCATCCGGCGATGTCTTCGAATGCGGCGGTGACTTTCTTCATCAAAAGCCTGCATGGTGGCAATATAGATCCTTCTCGACTCTCCAAAAGAAAGGACTCTGTCCTCCGCAAAAGCAGACTTTCCGCTTCCGCTGCCTCCTGTTACAACAACCAGCATCTTATTTCAGCTCCTCATACTGTTCTACATTGATATCTCCAAAAGTACTCATGGAATTATATACTGCACAGGAAAGATCCATCAGTGGAAATAAGGCAACCGCTCCGGTACCTTCTCCAAGGCACATTCCCGCATGGATGATCGCTTCTTTATCCAGTTCTTTCAGGATCAGGTGTGCTGCCGGTTCTTTGGATACATGAGAAGCAATGATATAATCACTGACCTGAGGGCAGATTTTTACTGCGATCAGGGCAGATACACAGGAAATAAATCCATCCATCACAACCGGCATACCTAATGCCGCTCCACCGATAAACACACCGGTCATTCCTGCGATATCCAGTCCACCAACCTTTGCCAGAACATCGATCACATCTGCGCGGTCCGGATTGTTCAGGGCAATGGCCTTTTTGATCGCGTTGATCTTTCGCCCAAGCCCCTCACCGGAAAGTCCGGCTCCTCTTCCTGTCATATCTTCTACCGGTTTCCCGAGAAGTACAGATGCCACAGCACTGCTGGTGGTCGTATTTCCAATTCCCATTTCACCGGTGGCAAGAACCTGGTATCCTTTTCCCTTCAGTTCCTCGGCCATGGCAATTCCCGCTTCAATGCCCTGGATCGCCTGTTCTCTCGTCATGGCAGGTTCTTTCGTCATGTTCCTGGTTCCGTAGGCAACCTTAAGATCTGTACGGACTTTTGTATCCGTTACCATTCCAACATCCACAGGGAAAAGTTCCGCACCACACTGCCGGCACATCACACAGCAGGTTGTGGTTCCCGCCAGGAAATTTTCGGCTACAATTGCGGTAACTTCCTGTCCTGTCTGAGTCACGCCTTCCTCTACAACACCATTATCTGCACACATGGCAACTACTGCTTTTTTTTCCACACGGACATCCGGTGTTCCTGTGATCCCGGCAATCTGTGTCAGCATATTTTCAAGTTCGCCCAGGGAATGCAGAGGTTTTGCAATACTGTCCCAACGCTGTTTTGCCCCTTCCATGGCCTTTTCATCCAGCGGACGGACTTTTTTTACTGCTTCTTTTAAAGTCATCATTTGCTACCTCCCGTTTTTTTACCTGTGGTAAAGATTATAAATTTACTAAATATATAATTCAGCACCAGCACAATAAACTGGGTGCAGAATTTTGCAACCATATCGTGAAATCCCAGCACAACTGCCAGCAGCCAAACACCTCCAACTTCAATCACCATTGTCACAAGACGCGCACTTACAAACTTCAGGAAAGGCCGGATATGATCCGCAAGAGTTGCACACTGATCATGAAATACAAATCTGGAATTCACAACATATGCAAACAGGATCGCCAGGATGATCGATACTACATTCGCCGCCATCAGAATAATGCCAAGCTCTCTCATAATATAAAAGCTTACCAGATTTACCAGCGTTGTACAACCACCCCAGAAAATATAACGGATCACATCATTTTCATATAATTTAAGAATCCGTTTTTTCATTTTCATGACCTCCATGTATGATTCTGGATACAATATATCTTGGCCGGCGCTTCACTTCTTCATAGATCCTTGCAATATAATATCCGATAATTCCAAGGCTCATCATCACCGCACTGCCGATAAACAGCATCACGATCAGCAAAGTCGTGTAACCCTCTACTGCATGTCCGGTAAAATATCTCACCAGTGAATAGATCAGCAAGAGCAGAGAACATATGAAACAGCCACCGGCTCCTATCGTTACAAACTGCAGCGGAAGCGTTGTAAAAGCCACGATATTGCGAAATGCATAACGGATCAGGCTTCCGGTAGACCATTTAGACTCTCCTGCTTCCCGCTCCTGCACCTCAAAAAGCACAGATGTACTTTTAAATCCAACCCAGGATGAGGTTGCCCGAAAAAACATGCTCCGCTCTGGCATAGAAAGAACGCTTTCCACAGCTTTCCGATCCAGAAGTTTAAAGTCTGAAGCATTCTCCATATTAAATCCGGTTGCCCTGGACATGATCCTGTAAAAAAATCCTGCACTTTTTCTGTGAAACACAGTTTCTGTTCCACGGCTCTTTTTTATCCCTTCTACAACTTCATAGCCCTGTTCCCATAACCGATACATTTTTACAAGAACTTCCGGCGGATGCTGCAGGTCACAGTCCATAACAGCCACTGCGTTTCCTGACGCCTGAGCCAGTCCTGCGACAATTGCAGCTTCTTTTCCAAAATTTCTGGAAAAATGTACACCAGTCACATTTCTATCTTTTTCTGCAGTTTCCTCAATTATTTTCCATGTCTGGTCCGTAGAACCATCATCTACAATAACCAGTTCGTAATTGATTTCGGCTAAATCCAGGATTTTTTTCAGCGTCCGGCAGGTTTTTGCCAGCATCTGTTCTTCATTATACGCAGGCAAAACCACCGATAATCTGCTCATTTTTCCTGATTTCCCCTTTCTCTTTGTTTCTTTGGCCTCCAGTAAAAGATTCCGATCATCAAAAACAGAAACAGCCCTGATACACTCAGGTACATTCCCGGTATCACATATGGTGTACAGTAGGTAAGCTCAATGCTGTGTTTTCCTTTTTTCAGCTCAACCCCCATATACATACTGTTCGCCTGAACCAGTTTTGCTTTCTTTCCGTCCACATATGCTGTAAATCCTGCATTATATGGGATTGAAAACACGAGGAACTTATCTGAAGATACTTCAATATCTCCGGTAAGTTTATTAGTTTCGGTCTTTATATTATGAAGACTTTCTTCTCCAAGCCGGTCTGTCTGTTTTTCCACAGAATCCATAGGCTGGCATACCAGATAAAGATCATCAAATGTATATTCCCCAGGAGTAGAAAATGTCAGCGTTATAGTTCCTGCGCTGTAATTTTTATACCCCATATTCAGAAGAAAATTATGGCGGCCACTGTATCCGTTATATTTGTCTGTAAAAATCCGGATGGTTTTGTCCACCGCTCCCAGAGAAACCTCTACTGCGGATTCTTTACTTTCTTTCCAGTAGCGCCAGTTGTCATCTTCGTGAAGTACCGTATTCTTCTCATATTCTGTAAGAAAATCCCACTTTCTGTCACTGATCCGGGCACGCGGTGAATATGCGTTAAAATCCAGATTTTTCGCCACAAGATAGACTTCTGCATCCGGTTCTCCCTGATATCCTATAGAAACCTTGGCATTTTTCTTTGTTACAATGATCTTTCCATCTTTGATCTTACAGCCTTTTCCTGCTTCCAGTGTAAAATCTGCTTTCTTGTCATCAAAGGTAAGGTCTGTTTCCGGAAGGCTGCTGCTTTCAATGACAGCTCCCTGAAGAAGAGCCTGCTGTTTTTCTGTTACAGAAAGTTTTTCATATTTTTCCCTTGGGATCCAGGTATCATACGTATAGCCCAGAGGAAGCGCATCCTCATCTTCGTAAATCCTGTACTTCTTTGTAGTAACAGCTTCCTGATCATATCCATAAGGAACGTAGCCATATCCGTTCTTTTTGATGGCAAAATATTTCACAGCAGCTAAACGGTCCAAAATGGTCCTTCCGTCCAGATTATTGTAATGATAATCCCATGGTGTATTCAGGTACATTTCATCGAAGAAACGACTGATATTTCCATTGGCCACACTGAAATAATAAGAAGTACTGTTAGTTCCCATATACATGGCAGTATTTACGTAAGAGCCCGTTTTGTACTGATCATAACGGCTGACTGAAGAATCTTCCAGCTTCTGGATCGCTTTATCCGGCCCGGACTGCAGTGCCTCCAGTGCTCCGCCCTTTTCTTCAAACTCTGACAGATAATCTTTTTCATAAGAATACTGATATGACACATTCAAAAGAATACTTGCTATCAGTACAGTAACGATCATTCCACAGAGATATTTTCCCTGCACAAAAATATTTCCATAGGAAACTACTGTAAACACAGCCAGAACCAGCAACATTACAGCCATGATATTCCGCTCTGTACGGGCTGTTTCCGAGAAAAGTGCAAGCACACAATATACCAGCAGCATAATAAAAATCCGTCTTTTTTCCTGTATCTGTAAGGCAAACAGTTCCGGATATGCCTGCACCAGAATATAGGCGATCAGCATTCCATATGCCCAGATCCAGCGGTTGGATACATAGGAAAATCCATTGAGCACATGTCCTGCAAAAGGAATCAGCAGGAACAGATTTAAAAGTACAAATCCCAGTTTCAGTCCTGTATATTTTTTTCTTTTGGAAAAAATCACAAACACGCCTGCCATGGCAACTGCGGAATATCCAGCAACTCCCCACTGGATCATATTCTCACCAATCAGACAGCCGAGATATTTTTCGTAGTAAATGCGGTCATAAAATAACGGGACATAATTCTGTGCCTGAAAACGTTCTGTTCCAAACAAAGTCATCACCACAGGCAAAAAAATCGTCGCAGCGATCATCAGTGCCACCAGATAGAAACCTGTAAATTTCAGGAACCACTGAAATACATCTTTCACGGAACGTTTCCGGAATAAACCGAAATACCGAAATGCCGCATACAGCACCATGAAGATACTGATCATATAAAAGAAATAAAAACTTGACATTGCCGCTACAGCCGTCGCACAGATAAAAAGGTGCGGCTTCTCTTTTTTATAAACTTTTTCAATTCCCATAAGAACCAGCGGCAGGTAGATCATAGGATTGGAAAAGTAAGGATGTTTCATAGACGCATAGATCGTCCATCCCGCAAAAATATAAACAAGACTTCCGATAAATGTGGCCTGTTTCGGATTCTTGCGGTAAAAACAATAAATACTGAATGTGATTCCCGCAAGATAGATTCGAAGAAAGATCAGAATCTCATACAAAATCTCCGTATTTTTTTCCGGTACAAATACAGAAAGTAATGTCAGGGGATCACCGATCACATAATAATGAAGTGTTGTCAGAATATCAGATCCGAAACCAATATGCATATCCCACATAGGGAAGAAAATTTTATGATCTATTACCAGTGTTTTCAGTACATTCCGCAGATATTTCCCATAATAGGCAAGTGCATTAATATGCTGCGGAACACCGTCATGGCTCCAGATCAGTGATTTTCCGTTGAAATAAAAACAGCCATAAATAAACAGTGAGATCACTGCAAAAACTATCGTATACAGAATATAAAAATCTGCTTTTTTCTCTTTTCTGGATTTCTCCTTCGAAAAAAATCTTCTCATGTTGTATATCTCTCCTGTATATGAAAAAGGCCTGCGGTGCGCTAAACACCGCAGGCCTGTCACCTAATGCTTAATCAGCAAGCACACTGTATAAACAGTAACTATTGATCAGTAATTAGTCTTCTTTCTTATCTGCTCCGTAAAGAGTGATAAGTTTCTGCAGATACTCATATCTAGCCTGAGCCTCAGACTCGTTCTTAGCGAACAGTCTAGCAGCTTTCTCAGGATTCTGACGCTGCAGAGAGTTGTAACGAACCTCACCGTTCAGGAAGTCCATATAGTTCTCCATATCCGGTGTCTTGGAATCAAGGCTGAACTTGTTCTCAGCAGCCGGGTTGAATCTGAAGTTGTGCCAGTATCCGCACTTAACTGCCAGCTCTTCCTCTGTCTGAGCTTTGCTCATACCTTTCTTGATACCATGGTTGATACATGGAGCATAAGCAATGATCAGGGATGGTCCCGGATATGCCTCTGCCTCTGCAATTGCTTTTACAGTCTGGTTGAAGTCAGCACCCATGGAGATCTGTGCTACGTATACATAGCCATAGCTCATTGCGATAGATGCCATATCTTTCTTCTTAGTCTCTTTTCCGCCTGCTGCGAACTGAGCGATCGCACCTGTCGGTGTAGACTTGGAAGACTGTCCGCCTGTGTTGGAGTAAACCTCTGTATCGAATACCATAACGTTGATGTCGCGTCCGCTTGCGAGAACGTGGTCAACACCGCCGAATCCGATATCGTAAGCCCATCCGTCACCACCGAAGATCCACTGGGATTTCTTGGAGAGGAAGTCTTTCTGTGCAAGGATCTCTTTAGCCTTGTCACATCCACAAGCCTCAAGAGCTGCAACGAGTTTCTCTGTAGCTGCACCATTTGTTGCGCCTACAGCGTAAGTATCCAGCCATTCCTGACCAGCTGCTTTAACGTCCTCGTTTGTTCCGTTAGCTACAAGGTCTTCGATCTTTTCTTTCAGACCGCCACGGATCGCACGCTGTGCAAGAAGCATACCATAACCAAACTCTGCGTTATCCTCGAACAGAGAGTTGGACCATGCAGGACCCTGTCCCTTAGCGTTTGTTGTGTATGGTGTAGATGGTGAAGAGTTACCCCAGATAGAGGAGCATCCTGTAGCATTTGCAATGTACATTCTGTCACCAAAGAGCTGTGTGATCAGCTTAGCGTATGGTGTCTCACCACAACCTGCACAAGCGCCGGAGAACTCAAGGAGTGGCTGTTTGAACTGGCTGCCTTTTACAGTTGTCTCTTTATATTTAGCGATAACGTCTTCCTTCTGAGGAAGTGTTACACCGTAATCGAAGTATTTCTGCTCTCCTGCGTTAGCTTCAAGTGGAGCCATCTCAAGAGCTTTGTTGCCTTTCTTTCCTGGGCAGACATTTGCACAGGAACCACATCCTGTACAGTCAAGAGCGGATACAGTCATTGTGAATGTATAGTCTTTCATTCCTGTAAGCGGAAGTGTCTTGATTCCCTCTGGAGCGTTAGCTGTCTCATCTGCTGTCATGGCAACCGGACGGATTGCAGCATGCGGGCAGACATATGCACAACGGTTACACTGGATACAGTTGTCCGGAACCCATACAGGAACGTTAACTGCAATACCACGTTTCTCATATGCAGCTGTTCCGGATGGTGTTGTACCATCTACATAATCCTTGAATGCAGATACCGGGAGGCTGTTACCTTCCTGAGCATTGATCTTGCACTGGATGTTGTTTACGAAGTCCTGAGCTTCCTGAGCACCGTGGGATGCGTGAGACATGAAGAGTCCCTCGTCCTCAGCGTTCTTCCAGCTCTCCGGAACCTGAACCTCTACGACCTGTTTAGCACCGGCATCGATAGCTGCCCAGTTCTTCTTAACAACGTCATCACCCTTACGTCCGTAAGTAGCTTTAGCAGCGGCTTTCATAAGCTCGATAGCCTGCTCCTCAGGAATGATTCCTGTAAGTTTGAAGAATGCGGACTGAAGGATTGTGTTGATACGTGTTGGTCCCATGCCAGTCTCAATACCGATCTTAACACCGTCGATGGTGTAGAATTTGATATTGTGGTTAGCGATGAAAGCTTTAACCTGTCCTGGAAGATGTTTCTCAAGTCCTTCCATATCCCAAGCACAGTTCAGAAGGAATGTACCTCCGTCAACAAGCTCCTGTACCATGTTATATTTGTTAACATAGGACGGATTATGACATGCAACGAAGTTTGCTTTGTGGATCAGGTATGTGGATTTGATCGGTTTCTTACCGAAACGAAGGTGAGACATTGTAACACCGCCGGACTTCTTGGAGTCATAATCGAAGTAAGCCTGAGCGTACATATCTGTGTTATCACCGATGATCTTGATAGAGTTCTTGTTAGCACCTACAGTACCATCAGCTCCAAGTCCCCAGAACTTGCAGTTTGTTGTTCCCTCTGGTGTTGTAACAAGTGGTGCACCTGTCTCAAGAGAAAGGTTTGTAACATCATCAACGATACCGATTGTGAATTTCTCTTTCTCAGTGTTCTCATATACTGCTACGATCTGTGCAGGTGTTGTATCTTTGGAACCAAGTCCGTAACGTCCTGTAAAGATCTTAACATCGCTGAACTTGCTGTCGCGAAGAGCTGCAACAACATCAAGATACAGAGGCTCGCCAAGAGCTCCTGGCTCTTTTGTTCTGTCAAGAACAGAGATCTGCTTAACTGTATCCGGGATTGCATCGATAAGAGCCTGTGCACAGAATGGTCTGTAAAGACGAACTTTAACAACACCGACTTTCTTACCAGCTGCCATAAGGTAATCGATTGTCTCCTCGATGGTATCGTTTACGGAACCCATAGCTACGATGATGTGCTCAGCGTCAGCAGCTCCGTAGTAGTTGAACAGTTTGTAATCTGTTCCGATCTTCTCGTTAACTTTGTCCATATACTCCTGAACAACTGCCGGAAGAGCGTCATAATATGGATTACATGCCTCTCTTGCCTGGAAGAAGATATCCGGGTTCTGAGCGGAACCTCTCTGACATGGATGGTTCGGATTCAGAGCACGGTTACGGAACTCTGCGATTGCGTCCATATCTGCCATATCTTTCAGATCTTCATAGTCCCATGTCTCGATCTTCTGGATCTCATGAGATGTACGGAATCCGTCGAAGAAGTTGATGAACGGAACTTTTCCTTTGATTGCTGCAAGATGAGCAACCGGTGTAAGGTCCATAACCTCCTGTACAGAAGACTCACAAAGCATTGCACATCCAGTCTGACGACAGGCCATAACGTCGGAATGGTCACCGAAAATACAAAGTGCGTGGGAAGCAAGTGCACGGGCAGATACGTTGATAACTCCCGGAAGCTGCTCACCAGCAATCTTGTAAAGGTTCGGGATCATAAGCAGAAGACCCTGGGAAGCTGTGTAGGTTGTAGTCAGGGCACCTGCTGCCAGAGAACCGTGAACAGCACCTGCTGCACCAGCCTCAGACTGCATCTCTGTAACCTGTACTTCCTGTCCAAAGATGTTCTTTCTTCCCTGAGTTGCCCACTCGTCTGTTGCCTCAGCCATTACAGATGAAGGGGTAATCGGGTAAATAGCAGCTACATCAGAAAAAGCATATGATGCATGAGCGGCTGCATGGTTACCATCCATGGTTTTCATCTTTCTTGCCATTTGTTTATTCCTCCTTAAAGGTTTGTTGAAAATATATTTTTAGGCTGTCAAGGGCCTAAAATTCCATTGATTATTATAGCATAGATTCCCAGTTATGTCCATTTTCTTTCGCTGTTTTTTGTATATTATCATGTACAAACGTTGTTATCTTTTTGACAGAAAAAAAGAGCCGGTCAGAAACTTTTTCATTGCTCCCTCCCCGCTCTTCTTATTATCTTATCATACGCTTATTTCCGCCTGTCACAGCAGTTTACTGCTCCTCTTTCTCAAAAAGATCTTTCATGGATTTCCGCCGGAGCATCGCCCACAGCTGTCCCTGAATCTCTTTCAGTTCGTCATGAGCATAACATGGCACACCGTCCTGGCCGTTTCTTGAACATTCACATTTTCCATTCAGGCACTCAATAATCGACATGTCGGAATCAATCGCACTATATATATCATATAATGTCAGATCCGCAGGATCTCTCTTCAGGGCATATCCGCCATGAACTCCGCGATATCCTTCCACAATTCCCGCATTCTGAAGTTTCTTCAGTATTTTGTAGGCAAAAGGTGCTGTAATCGCCTCCCTCTCGCAGATCTCACTGACGCTTAAACGCGTCTCCCCCATCAATGCGCGGACAACCCGCATCGCATAATCGCTTTCTCTGGTGATAAACATCTCTAACCTCTCTTCTGTTCAACTAAGCTGCTGATTTATGATAATTTCCGCCCCTGTCTGTACCGACACGTTCCCGGGTGTTTCATTCGTGTCAGGATACATCCTTGATTTCGGGCTGCTCTGTTTATCATATACGTCAGTATAACGCATTTTTTTCAATAATAAAAGGTTATTATTTTCCTGTAATCCATTGTAAACCCGCTGTTTTCCCTCTATTTATGTAAAAAAGAAAAATACAGCTTGCAAATTTTTCAGTTTACGGTACAATAGGAAACGATTGTAATGTTATACTATGTAATTGAAACGATTTTTATTAATGAAAAAAGAGGTATGATATGATTTCAGCAAACAACATCACACTGCGTGTTGGAAAAAAAGCACTTTTTGAAGACGTTAACATCAAATTTACAGAGGGCAACTGCTATGGATTGATCGGCGCCAACGGCGCAGGAAAATCTACATTCCTCAAGATCCTCTCAGGCCAGCTCGAACCAACGAAAGGTGATATCGTAATCACACCTGGACAGAGACTTTCTTTCCTGCAGCAGGATCATTTCAAATATGATGCCTACCCTGTTCTGGATACCGTTATCATGGGTAACGAAAGGCTTTATCAGATCATGAAAGAAAAAGAAGCCATCTACGCAAAAGAGGATTTCACAGACGAAGATGGTATCCGTGCCAGCGAACTTGAGGGTGAATTTGCAGAGATGAACGGATGGGAAGCAGAATCCGACGCCGCCACTCTTCTCAACGGTCTCGGTGTCGACACAGAGTTCCACTACACACAGATGGCAGATCTTACCGGTAGTATGAAAGTCAAGGTCCTGCTTGCACAGGCTCTTTTCGGAAATCCGGATATCCTTCTTCTGGATGAGCCTACCAACCATCTGGATCTTCCTGCTATTGAATGGCTGGAAGAATTCCTGATCAACTTTGACAATACCGTCATCGTAGTATCCCATGACCGTTATTTTCTGAATAAAGTCTGCACACATACTGCTGATATTGACTATGGAAAGATTCAGCTCTATGCCGGAAACTATGATTTCTGGTTTGAGTCCAGCCAGCTTCTGATCAAACAGATGAAAGAAGCCAATAAGAAAAAAGAGGAAAAGATCAAAGAACTTCAGGAATTCATCTCCCGTTTCAGCGCCAATGCTTCCAAATCCAAGCAGGCAACTTCCAGAAAACGTGCTCTGGAAAAAATCCAGCTGGATGACATGCGTCCTTCCAGCCGTAAATATCCATATATCGACTTCCGTCCAAACCGTGAGATCGGAAATGAAGTTCTTATGGTTGAAAATCTTTCCAAGACAATTGATGGTGTCAAAGTTCTGGATAACATTTCCTTCACACTGGGTCGCGAGGATAAAGTTGCTTTCGTAGGTGCCAACGAGCAGGCGATCACAACTTTCTTTAAGATCCTCACAGGTGAGATGGAGCCGGATGAAGGTAATTATAAATGGGGTGTCACTACTTCCCAGGCATATTTTCCGAAGGACAACACTCAGGAATTTGATAATGACCTCACGATTACAGACTGGCTGACACAGTATTCCGAGATTAAGGACGCAACTTATGTCCGTGGATTCCTTGGTCGTATGCTTTTCCCGGGTGAAGACGGTGTAAAACGTGTCCGTGTTCTTTCCGGTGGTGAAAAAGTTCGCTGTCTTCTTTCCAAGATGATGATCTCCGGAGCCAATATTCTGATCCTGGATGAGCCTACCAACCATCTGGATATGGAATCCATTACTGCACTTAACAACGGACTGATCAAATTTCCGGGTGTAATCCTTTTCACATCTCATGATCATCAGTTTGTACAGACAACCGCAAACCGTATTATGGAAATTCTTCCTAACGGCAAACTGGTTGATAAAATCACAACTTATGATGAATATCTTGCCAGCGATGAAATGGCCAAGAAACGTCACGTCTTCCAGGTTAATGAAGAAGACGCTCAGGATAACTAAATCTTTCATAACCAATTTTGATGTATGCACTTCCCCTGCCTGCTTATGCAAAAGCAGATGCAGGGGATTTTTATCCGTAAAAAAACTCCTGCCGCAAGTTTTCCTGCGGCAGAAGCTTTTTTAGTATTTCTTTTTAGCAATCCTTTACTCCATTGTGATCGGAGCAAGTTTCCCCTGAGTCACATCCAGAAGGTCTTTAAGCGGAACTTTCAGAGTAAGTCCTACTCTTCCGCCGCTCACATAAATTTCCTCGAAATTCTCCGCCGACTGATCAAACACAACCGGATAATTCTTTTTCATTCCAAGCGGACTGCACCCGCCTCGAATATAACCTGTAATCTTCGTAAGATCTTTTACGTGGATCATGTCTACTGTCTTTTCTCCAACAGATTTCGCTGCCGCTTTACGATCTACTTCTTTCTCAATCGGTACCACAAATACATAATAGCCGCCGCTCTTTCCTTCCATGACCAGTGTTTTAAAAGACTGGTCATGAGGCGCACCGGTAAGATCCGCGCAATGGATCCCATCTATAAATTCTCCACAGTCATATGTGATCGCCTCATATTTTACTTTTTTCCGGTCAAGCATTCTCATCGCATTGGTCTTTGCTTCTTTTCCCATTTCTGTCACTCCTCAGGTTTTCTCTTACTTATCTTCCCATTCGTCATAATCTTCCGGATCCAGATCTGCCATATTTTCTATGTCCATCTGCCGTCTTCTTTGCTGCTGTTTTTCAAATTCAGCATATGTATTTGGATTTTGTGCCTCTTCCCTGTCCGGAATATCATATGGATCATAGTCTTCATTCATATCGATTTCTTCATAACCGGACTCTCTGTTATACCTTCGGCTCCTGGCACTATAAGAATTGCGATCTCTTCCAGGATCAGGTGAATAACTTTTTGAAGAGGTACCTGCCCTCCTGCGTTCTGAAGACGTAGTTCTGTCAGAAGCAGATCTCCTTCCACTGTAGGAACTGTTTCTGGAATTTCCACCTCTTCGGCTGTCAGAAGAACTGTTTGGATTTTCTCTTCTGCCTCCTGCCTTTCTGCCGGCAGGGGTTCTGCTGTCTTCGCCTCTGTTCCTTCTTCGCTCATCCGCAGAATCTCTACGTTCTGAACGATCCCCGTATCTTCCATCCCGACCGGAAGTTTTTCGGGAATGCCTTACCTCTGTGTCTGAATTACCCGTCCGGTCATCCCGATATCCACCTGCGGACTTTCTTCCACGATCATCCGGTGCATATCCGAAATCGTGGTTTCTGTTTTCCGGTATGTTCTTTCTTTTTCTGCTCCTCTCCTCTTCGTAGGGTTCGTCCTCGTCTTCGCTCTCCTCCTCTTCATCTCTGTCCTTATTAATGGCAAACTGGATCAGCATACCAAGAAGTGCAATTCCCACAGCCATACCAATTCCATAAGGAAACTGTGCAAGGCCTCCCATCTGAGCGATGGATAAACCAGCCAGAACTCCGCCAAGAACACTGGTTCCAATAATGATCACACCTTTTGCATAACGCATGGCAAGTGCACCAAGTCCTACACCGATCAGAATGCAGAGAAAAAAGGAAAAAGAACTGGTTGGATGGATCAGGTAAATACTCAAAGATATTCCGATACCAAATCCCAGTACAAAAATACCTGCTCTGTAGACCAGGAATGAAACGATCGCCAGTACAATGCCAAATCCGGCCATGGCCCCTGCAATTATCATTTTATCCTGCACACCTGATATATATGTTGCGGCAAAACCGGCACCTGCACCAATGAGGAAGCCAAAGATCATCATCCAGAAACGTAAGATACGGTACCCGAGAATACAGTTCAAAAGTCCAAACACACAGAGCACTCCATATACGATCATCATAAGCTGTCCAATCTGTTCCATACCTCCTGTCCTCTGTATAATGTCAAACACCCTCGATAACATATCCATATTCATTCGCTTACTCCTCTCTTCCTGAATTCATTATTCTGCCTGAAAATCTGCCGATCACTTCATGATCTTTATTCAGAAAATCAGATATATGGTATAAAAATTATCCAGCACGCCGTAATGGTATTCCACCTGCCCAAGGCCATTCTGCTTCATATAATACTGAGCTACATTCTGCACTTCCCCATTATCCAGAAGTTCATTGCAGGCTGCAGCAAATGCCTCCTGATTGCTGAATTTAAATCGAACTACCGCAGCGCCATTATCCAAACGCATTTTGCAGTAATCATAAATAGTCTCCCAGTCATATCCGTCAAAACATCCCTGATTCAGAACATAGAAGTTCATGTCTTTTGCAGTACAGTCCGGAACAGTAAGTTCCTCCGATCTTATATATTTTTTTTCGTATTCTTCTGGAAAAGGGCAAAGATAATCATAAATAATCGTCTTATGTTCTTCCAGCTGTGCAGCATTCCCATTAAGAAAATCCGGCTGGTCACCATTAGTAGCATCTACATAATAATACTCTCCATCCAGTTTTACAATATTCCATGCATGCCCTTCTGTACTTCCCTGCGTGCTTCCATCTACATAAATGCACGGAACGCCTATTCTTTCCAGAAGATATTGAACTGCACCTGCATATCCCGCACAAACTGCCTCTTTTTTCCAGAAGACACCTGCAATACTCTGATCGTCATCACTTGCCTGATATTGGGTATTATCAATCACATAAGTATAAACAATGCGGACTTTTTCATAATCACTGGCATCTGCCGGAATCAGACTGCTTACTTCCTGAAATCCAGCCTCCATGGCATTCTGAATCTCACTGATCTCACTTTCTGTATAAATATATCCCGGGGTAAAAGTGCAGTAATCACTGTCTGAATAAGTTGTTTTATAAATTTTTTCGTGGTTATGCACCCAGAATATCTCCGGATGATCCTTCAGAACCGCATGATAGCATCTGTCAATACTGTCATCCTGGGAAAGGGTCAGATAAAAGTCCTTTTCCCGTGCGCGAATGCCCTTCAGGAGTTCTCTGTAAACTCTCTGTTCTTCTTCATTTAACTGTTTAAAATAATATTCCTGATGTCCTTCCTCACTCTGTGCCACTTCCATCTGACGTAATTCTTCTACCTCTTCCGGTTCTCCCGACAAAACGCTCTTCGCAATAGAACGGATCTGATCCAATGTTCCGGCCCGAACGTAAAAAGGCTGCAACATAACAGATAATACGGTCAAAATTACCACCAGCCGGCAAAAAAATCCCTTTTTCATTTTTTATCCTCTTAATATCCTAATACCGATTGTCAGAAAGGGCAGCCTCCCGCAGGAGACTGCCCTTATTTATCTGCTGTCTCTTAATTCTCCAATTCCAATGCTTCTGCATCATCAAAAGTCTCTACCGCATCATCGATAGATTCCGGATCCAGAGTCAGATCTTCAATCTCATCTTCATCCTCATCTTCCTGCAGAGAATTGTTTTTAAAGTCCTCAAGAAGATTATCAGAAAGAGTATCATTGGATGAAAGTGCGTCTTTCAGTGCTGTTGACTTCACAACATCTGTAAGAATATTATTCGTGCCATCTTCTGTCGTAGTGTTTTCTGCATTTTCACTGCCAGACTCAGTTACTGCTGTATCAGAATAGAACGCCGGCTGTCTGATATAACGGAAGCTTGCGCTGTATGCCTCACCTACTGTTACTCCATTTTTACTGGAAGAACAATGTACCGCGATCCAGTCTCCGGAATCCGTCTTGCCACACAAAATTCCAACATGGTTGTCACTGCCCGCTTCAGGTCCTCTCTGAAATACAAGATCTCCCGGCTGTGCATCTGCCTCGCTGACAACATTCGCTTTCTCCCACTGATCGGAAGTTCCGTCACCAACTGCCGCCTGCATTCCCTGATCCTGATAACCGTTGATCACTGCCCAGGTAACAAAACCACTACAGTCAAGACCATACGCCCGCAAAGTTCCTGAACTCTTGCTTCCATCTGCTGAGACTTTCTCAACGGTTCCCCAGCTCGGATCCTCTCCAAGGACAGTAGACTTACCACCCCAGAAATATCCAACTTTACCTACCAGAGAATAAGCAGCCGTAATAACATCTACACGGTCCTCGGACACGTTATCGCCAACGCTCTCGCGGACAAAACCTTTCGATGCAGTAACAACCGCACAAAGAAGTTTACAGTCTGTCTCTACATATTTCTTAAGAACGGTTCTATCCTGCTTTGCAATATTATTCTTCTTAATATAATAATTGATCTTACGGTTTCCATAAGATACCTTGGTGATATCCTGTTTATCTCTGACGATCGGATTCATTTCCTCAAAGATCTTGGACAGATCTGCTTTACAGGATGAGTCCATTGTAAAAGATGTCTTACCGCTTTTACTTTGCTGATAAATATAAACAGCCAGGATATCTTGCCAGTTACGTACCAGCAGTGTATCATCGGTCAGTTTATTTTTTTCTTTATATTCTTTCTCGATTTCATCCATAACAGATGTAAAATCATCAGAAAATGTCAGATTATAATTATTCTTAAGGCTGTCCAGATAAAAATCTTTACCTGCGTGAAGGTTGGAGACCATGTTTGTCACATAAACCGGATCTCCGATCTGAGTAGCCGTAGCATTATTTCCATCTGTAATATCTGTAGTTCCATTATTGGAATTATTCTTGTTATCCTTATCCTGTAATATCGCTGCAAGCTTCTGCTCTGCATCAGTCAGTACAGAATAATTCGTAACCTTAGCTTTTTCTGCATCAGTCAGTGCATCATAAGCAGCTCGTGCAGCTTCAATCTCATCTTTTGTATCAGCTGTGATCATCTTTCCTGCCAGTGCATTGATCATATCTATAACTGTCTGTACCCTGGTATCATCCTGCGGTGCCTCTGTTGGCTTTGGTGTCGCTGTCGGTTCCGGTGTCGCTGTTGGCTCCGGTGTTGCTGTTGGTTCCGGCGTTGACGTCGGCTGTGGTGTTGCTGTTGGCTCCGGCGTTGCTGTTGGCTGCGGATCTGGTGTTTCCGTTGGCTGTGGTGTTTCCGTCGGTTCCGGATCTGGTGTTTCTGTTGGTTCCGGATCCGTAGGAATTTCCGGTTCTGTCACTTCCTCACTGCCCTCAGAACTCCCCTCATCAGCCGCAACAGTTTCTGCCATGTCAGCAGCTCTGACCCCGGCTGGGCCTGCCAGTACCATAGCTGATATCATCGTGATGCATAAAAACTTATTAAGGTACTTGTTTTTCATATTTATTAAGATGCTCCCTTCTTTCCTTGAACATCCCTTTACTTCCCCTATAATAAAGGTCTGCCTTAAACCATTTTAGATAACCTAAAGTTTAACTCCACTTATTTTAGCATAGGAATTTTATGAAATCAACCGTTCTGCCGGGATATCCTTGTCAATTTATTTATTTTTCACTTTTTATTCACATTTTTATAAGAACATTTTCGTACTGCAAAAAAGCTGCAACGCTTTCGCGCAGCAGCTTTTTGTCGTATACTGTCAGATTGCCGTTACCGGCCGGCCTTCCATATGGAACTGTCTTCTGAGACAGAGCTGAAAAATCCCCTGTATTACCTGATAACACACTCGAAGAATAAAGCGGATATCATCTGCAATACAACGAGGGCTCTCCAGATAGCACGCATGCCTCTCGCGGATATATCCCACAAGTTCCTCAAAACTGTCAAAATGCTTCGCCTCTTCCAGCTGGCTGTCCGCATTTCCACTTAAGATACACTCCTTCAGACAATTCTTCAGTTCCGCTTCATAGGAATTATGTTCTGCAAGACTTCCTTTATATGTTCTGTTATGAGGAAAAGTAAAGTAATCTGCCATATAATGCATGACCTCTCCGAATCTGCGCCAGTAAACTCTGGCATTATCTTCTTCCGGATTTCGCTCAATCAATTCCCGCATCTTTTCCTGAAGCTGACTGAATGTTCCAAAAAACTCATGTCTGGTAGTAAGAAACGACGGTCTCAGATCCGGCATAATATTGCCCAGGCAAAACGCTTTTCTGTGTTGCTGGAGGCTATACACCTCGGACATCTGGTCTGCCAGGTATCTGCCTAACAGTATATGTGATTTTTTACGCAATTTTTCCCTCTTCCTTCTTTCATGATTCAGAATATGGCCGAATCCATCAGTAAAGTAGTCCTGCCGGCCATCGACTGAAATCTGTAAACAATACGTTTGTCAGGACCAACTTTACTATAGCACCATTTTTCTAAATAAGCAAATAAAGTTTGCGTAAAGTTTCTGTTTTTTCACTCAGCTCAACCATGCGGGTTTCAGCCCTCTTACAGTTCCTTAAAATCCGGTGTGCCATACAGGTCGTATGGGGTGCTCTGGTATACGTAATAAGCATTACAGGTTGCGTCCTTTTTCATTTCTAAAATCCTGATTCTATAAGGCTTTTCGGGATACTGTACGCCATTACTTATGCTTCTTACGCCATCATTACCCCATTTTCGCAGTCCCCTGTATTATGCAAACTGAATAATTTTGTTGTTTCTTACAGTGCTGTTTTCATTTACTTTGTCCAATCCGATGGTATCCTCCAAAAGCTTCATATCTTCTGTTTTTTTCTGCTCCATGACACTTGTATATAAATCCATTGTCATTTGAAGTGAAGCATCCTTCCTTTATGTGATACCTTTACCAAGTTCTTTACCTTTTAAATCTTTTCCCATCGTGTCGTATTCCTTTTATGCCCTACATACGATTACGACAGAACCTTTTCAGCATTATTCTATCATAATCTACGGGCAATATCCAATTATTCCTTGTTCTCTTCCACTAAAAAAAGAGTATCCCGGATCTTGCATGACATATTCTTACAGCCGGTCCAGCTAGTGTTTTCTTCTTACTGCTGCCTCTGCTTCTGCCACTGCTGCCATCCTGTCACGTTCCGGGGATGCTCTTTACATCTGTTTTGTTCTTCCTTTGTATAATTATTCGCATTCTTCCAGATTCTGTTTCAGTATCTTTTCTACATCCAGAACATGCGCTTCCGCTTCTATATCTTCCACATTCTCTGTTATTGTTGTCGTATACATAACTGGTTTTCCCACATTTATATCACAATCATATAAGGCTGACATTCGCAACACCTGAAACTGTTCCTGTGAAAGCTGGAAAGCTGGAAAGATGGACAGTCCGCATTTTTTATCTTCTCTTCCATCTCTTTGTTATGATCTACGTCCGTTTTGCTTGCGTAATACGTCAGATTTTTATGGATTTCCCGGGGCAGCAGCTGTAAATTGTCCGCACGGTTGCACTCTTTTCCTTCACTTGGCTTATACTGGTTCTTTTTCCTGATATGGTGGATCTCATTGTCATCAGATCCGAACTCATTTTCTAGGAAACAGTCACTCATTACCCGGTACATGCTAACGTGCTTATTGTGTTTCTGTCCTTTAACTTTGTATTCATAATACCAGTCCTGTCCCGTCCAGCTGCCGTCCTTATTCTTTGTCCCTGTGTACCTGTGGTTTGGTTTCACTACCTTGATCTTATTACCATATGCAGAAAACAGATAACCTTTGTTGGACATAAACCAGTACGCTGGGTATGGTTCCTTACATTGGACGATCTGCTCTCCTTCCTGCATAACATAATTAAATGTATTCATCATCAGATCATCAAATTTTTTTACTGTATTCTTCTCTCGTATATTTCTTATATTTTCTCATTTTATTTACTCCTTTTTATCCTTTTTATAAACAATTTTTCTCATAAAATAAGAGCACCTGTAACTGGTACAGATGCCCTCATACTTTCATATTTATCTGAATTTCTTAAACTCTTTTGCAAGCTGCTTGTCGTGCTTATCAAGCTCTCCACGGATCACTTTTTTCAGCTCTGACATGTCGTTCACGTCCACACCATTTATCACGAACTGATACTCATTATTCATGGTAACTTCCTGTCTGGCTGGTACTTCTTTTATGTTTGGACTTCCTGCATTCTGCATAACATCCGTAAACTCCTGCATGATCGCTGTTGCTGGCCTCAGAATCTTTGTAAAATCCTGCGTCAGAACCGTTTCTCCCGGCTTGGCTCCAATGAATCCGGTATCACCATTTTTCATGATCGCATCTCCCAGAAGTGTCCCCATAGTTGCCGGGATCAGATTTCGGATCACTCCGCCCTTGGAGAATCCAAACGTCTGAAGCTTTTTAACCAATGCGTTCTTCTTTTTGGTATCCCATTTGCTTACATTTTTTGCATCCTTATAGCCCAGAATCGAAGCTGCCTTTACAATGTTTGCATTGCTGGTTTTCTTACCTTTCTTTGCAAAGTGCTTCACAACCGGATCTTTGATTTTCTCGATCTCTGCGTCACCGCCTGTGTAAGTAGGTAATGCTGCATACCATTTCTTCAGCTCTGCTTCTTTTTTAGTATTCGCCTTTACGGTATTGGCACTCTGTCCGGTAGACATATTCAGGACACGGTTCTTTTCTTCTGTGGTAAGAGAATATTTCTTACTCTTGGCTGTACTGTTTACGATCTTGGAATTCTTCGCTGCATCCTTCAGTACAGACACATTTAAACTTACAGCCTTACAATATCCGCCAGATCCCTGAACCTTGATTGTTGTTTTCCCGTTTTTTAATCCCTTCAGAGTGATACTGTTGGCGGATTGTGTGATTTTCACGATTCCTTTTGTGGAAGCTGTACAGGTGAAATTCTTATTGACTGCGGTTGTCGGACTGAAGCTTACCTTTACCGTTGCTGTCTTTCCTACGTTCACAACAACTGATTTCGGACTTAATGTAATACTCTTCAGGGTTTTATTCTGTGCATCTGTAGCGGCATTTCTTATTACTTTGTCCGTAGCAGTATTTCCGATTCCTGTAGATCCTGAAAGCTTGCTATCTTTGATATTTGTAACTGCTTTGTCCGCTTTCTTCTTATCCATCTGTTCATTCTTAAGATTAGAATTCTGAATATTCTTCTGGAACTGATCCGAAACTTTCAAACCTGTGTCTGCAATGATCTGGTTGATTTCTGCATAAGCATCCTTGTATTTCTGCTTTGTAGTTTTCAGCATCTCGTCAATGACAGCGGTCTGCATCTGAGAGTTGAATTTTACTGCATTTAAAGTACTGTCCAGAGCATTGTCAGCCTGATCGGTAAGGTTATCATAACCTTTAGATATCATATCAATCTGATGGCTGTGTTTGGTATCTTCCAGATCTTCCTCTTTTTCCGCAAGATCCGCTTTTAACTGTTCCAGCTTTGCTTTGGCAGCAACGTTTGTAGTTCCCTCCAGAGCTGCAATCTGCGCTTTGATCGCATTAATATCCTTATTTTTGCTCTTGATAGTCTTATCAAACTGGTAATACTCTTCCTTGGCATCTGTGGCTTTCTGCCGTATATCCACGTTCTCTTTCAGGAGATCGTTCTCTTTTGAAACCTGATCCTCATACATTTTCAGCATATCCTGATTGTAACTGTAAATAGCCTTGGAAGATTCCCGGATTCCGTCCTTATACTGTTTCTGGTATTCCTTCAGCTGTTCCTTGGTAAGATTTCCTGCATTATATTCTTCCTGAGCATTTTTCAGTTGTGCCCGATAGTCCGCAATTTTCTGCTGTTCTGCATTCAGTCCCTTATTGATAAGAGCAATGTTGGCAGCTCCCTGTTTCGTCAGTTCACCAGAATCAGAGAAGAACGTATCAGAATCCAGCATATCTTTTAAGGTGTCGCAGTCGTCAATCAGTTCATCCAGAGAATCAATGGTATCATCTCTTCTTCGGTAAGATCAGAAATTTCTAACCCCGTATCTTCTTCATCCTCACTCTCTTCCTCATACTCTTCCAGATCATCCATAAACTCTTCATCCTCAAATTCTTCTGCAAACTGCTGAAATTCATCCATCTCTTTCATTCCTCCATATATTATTGCAAACATTTGTTCTTATTGTATCGTGTAAGTCATGCTAACATTTATATATAAATTTGTCAATAGTCGGAAAATGGTTTTTTTGCCACTATAATAACAGTCTTTTTAATCTTCCACTGTACACTTACCAAAGCAATTTTTTACCCCTGTTTTAAGGACTTTTTTTATCTTTTTGATACAAAAATCCACCGTAATCTTTTCAATGGGAAGTTACCCGTCTAAACCTTAAAATCCATTCTAGCCCCATATACGCGCGTTACAGGCCTATGAAAATTTTTTTAATTTTTCAAAAAAATATGTCCATAACATCCAACCCAGCTCCCTGTCCTCCACTCCCAACTCACTCTCCGCAGCGTCCTGACCTTACCCACCACAGTGGCCTTCAGAGCGTCTGACAGCCCGTACAGAGCATCCTGTACACCTCTCTGAACAAGTTTTCTCCATGCAGCACCTCTGATCCGTTTCTGACCGAATACGTGCCCTAGAAGCCTATAGTTCAATCCGATCATAAAGTCATTGAAAAATTCATTCTCAACCCATTATATAAGAAGATTCTCTGCTTTCTGGCGGTCACGATCTGTTGATACAGGCAGTACCAGCCATATAAATTCCAGTCCATATCAGGCTCTTTCTCCAGTCACAGTGAGCTTCCAACGAATCAAATAACAGTATTCCTCCAACTGCTGCCATCTTCTCTGAATCAGATTACTCTCAGACCTGCTCCTGATACTCTGCTCACCCGGCACGTTTGCTTACCCTGATCTGCTGACTGTAGCTCACCTGATAGCTCTGGAATCCATCCTAACTGATCCTGTGGAGAAGTTATCAGCTGGCAGTGAACCCGGCTTGTAGGACTATAGGATGCTCACAGGGCAGCACTTATTTACAGATCTCTTTTTCCGTACAGTTACTGCTTGATTCTGCTTCAACCATCATTTATACTGTAATTGTAGGAGGTGCATAGCATGAATAACACACTACCCATTGAAGATTTAAGCAAGACATATCTGGAACATTCCATGGTTATAAACAATTTCGTTATCAAGATCGGCAACCAGATCAAAGACAGCTTATGCCGTGTTTTCGGTGACAGTGTACAGTATGAATGGCGTGAAAATGATGATAAAGTCGTTGTTCCCGACGTTTCCATCATCTGCAACATGAGAGATCGTAAGAATGTATCTTTTACAGGTATTCCACGTTTTGTTATGGAAGTCCTGTCCCACGCTACTGAGGACTACGACAGGCATGAAAAAATGAATATCTATTGTAAGGTTGGAGTTTCTGAGTATTGGATTGCCGACTGGCGCAAGAAACAGGTTGAGATTTATCTGTTCGATTTCAAAGAAGATGGTGAGCCTTATCCTTACTTATATAAGACAATCACCGCAGAGAATAAAGAAGATCTTCAACTCGTTATGTTTCCGAATCTTCACATAACCTTTGACGAACTGTTTGATATCATCGAATATTAATCAACACTATGTCCATATAAGAGTAAAGGTATACTGCTGCCTTTACTCTTTTTGTATATGCTTCCTTCATTTTCAGGCTCTCAAAATTTTTCTGCTCGTTTTTTTAATCGAGTTTCTTTCTATATAATGCGTTCATTCTGTAAAGTTGGAAGTACCCCCGGGACAGTCGGACATAAAAAAAGAACGTACAAGATCTGTGTGTCTTATACGTTCCGTGAACATCCTTCTCTTTCTCCACAACATCCCAACAACAGGCACAGATATTGACTGTATTCTGGAAGGGATCAACAAATATTTGCTCCTGCTTGCCAAGGAACAGATCAGGCTTGCTTTTGAACAGTCAGAAAAAGAGGTTCAGGATCTCAGGCAACGTACTAAGGAAGGAATGCAGACGGCAAGGCTTTCCGGTAAACAGATTGGACAGGCTTCCGGTACAAAATTTGTAACAAAGAAATCTATAGCAGCTAAAGAAATCATCCTGAAGCACAACAAAACATTCGGCGGATCACTCAATGATCTGGAAACCATTACTCAGGCTGGAATCACAAGAAAGACGTTCTATAAATATAAGAAGGAACTACTTTCTAAGATGGCCGGATAAGCGGATCAACGTTGAATGTTTTGCTTCAATCCGGTATAATAAGAACAGGAATCTGACTTATTAAGAAGGGAGCGTGAAACTATGGACTGGGATCTTAAAATAACAGACATGGCAGGAGCTACACCGGAACATTCTGCTGTAATCGTAAATTTTGTTGCAGCAGTCAGACATCAGTTAAGAAACAGCACTTGCTATGTATATTCTGATAATGTTCAATACCGTTTTAAAGATGAAGAAGGCAATAACAAGATTGTTGTTCCAGATGCTTCCATAAATTGTCGTACAAAATCAAGACGAGGTAACACCTTTACAGATGCCCCACGTTTTGTTATGGAAGTCCTGTCACCTTCAACAGAAAATTATGATCGTACCGAGAAAATGCAACTCTATTGTCAGCAGGAAATCGAGGAATACTGGATTGTTGACTGGCGCAAGAAAACTGTTGAAATCTATGAATTGGATTATGATGGAGAAATTCCAAAATACTTCCTCTGGAAAACCATCACAGAAGAAAATAAAGACGAGCTACACCTGCTCCATTTTCCAAATATCAAGATCACTTTTGACGAGTTATTTGAGGAAATTGATTATTAATGGTTATATTACTGACCGTTTTTAGTGTGTCAAATTTTTAACACAATTGTATGCTGACCACCATCAAAATTGAAGCTTTTCTGAAAAATAAAAGTTGGCGATTCCCTATATAGAACAGGGGTTTACGCCAACTTTTTTATTATGTCTCTGATGAAATTCTGAATTGCTACAGGCTGCATATGGGATAATTCTGGATCATCCTTATTCGTTCTGACAGTAAAAGGATAATGTAATCTGGTCTGAAAAAGCTTATACCTGGCAGCAGTAATTGTTTACAGAGTGGAATAATGCTGTTATCTTCTGCTATAATGGCAGCTCAGAATATTGGTTATCGCACTCATATTCTGTGGATGAATACATATGAGCGATCGTTCATGTGTTAAGAATTTATCATCCTCATTAACTTGGCACATCTGCTACCACACCTGACCTGCATAATAAATCTGCGTAATAAACCGATGCCTCTCACTACCACAGCCGTCCCCGATCCACTCACAGATCCAGCCTCTCTCACCGTCCAACTCATGTCTCAGTCTGCTACAACTCACCATCACAACCGTCCGATCCATCACATCATCCATCTCACCTTTAGCCCATCCATTTCTCCCTGATCTTGCCTGCACTTTCTACGGATCTGATTCTCTTTTCACCCTCTCGAAATCGCCCCCCACCGGAACAACAACGGTTGTACGATAACTTGAGCCACAATCCAGCCTGCTGCCGTCTGCTCTTTCTGGTGATTTTCGGGTCGATTCTGTTCAATTCCCATGATCGAATTTTGCACCACTCAGAATGAATAAGCTGAGTGTTTCAAAGGATCTTCCGATAAATTATATGATATGAATTTTGATGGTGATAATCGGAATAATCGGTGTGATTATTAGGAAAATTATACCATCACTTCTTAATGTACTTATTAATGACTCTCTTTTCCAATGTTTTTCCGGAATCTCGATACCATGGTAAAATCACTCCACAATACTTTATAATTCTGTGCATCTTTAAAGCTCATCATCATAAGTACATTTCCTCCTTCCTTCTCCTGTATGTACTTTCTGATTTTAATTTTAATTTCAAAAATATTCTGAATTTATTTTTCGGTGTAAAAAAAGATACACTATACCTGTGTATCAACAATCACTTTACTTTTGCTTACCTTAGCAAGCGGTGTTCTTCTATATGACATGGCTTAATAATTCTCAACGTGGTATATCCCACATGGCATATACACTACTCTTACCCCACATGACGTAAGACATATTACGTTTACTGATTATTTTCCAAGACTTTGTAAGGTACGCTTACAGCACATTTCTTCTGTAATCGCTTTAACCATAGCACCGTTGAGTAGAGTTGTAAAGAAAATTTATACATTTCAGCACTTAGTCTAAAAACAGATCATAATTTTCAGTAATTATCACTAAACGTCAATGATGATATTTTCAGTTCATTATGTTCTATGGGATAGAATTTTATCCTCTAAATTTTCTGTTGAGAACATATTTTCTGACTGTTATAATGACACATGGGTGTTGCCATAACGGTAGGCGGTTAGTCCTTCAGCAGAGGGACTGTGACCCTCTGATTACATAGAAACCCGGCAGGGAATCCACTGGAAAGGAGGGCTAAGCCAATGAGTATTATAGATTTTATTGCAGTAGTGAGCTTTGGCTTAACCTGCTTTAGCATCGGATACACATTCGGTAAAGATAATAATAAAACACAAAAATAGCCGCCCACGTCTGGTAAACTAAAGCGACTACTTTTGACTAAACATATATTGGACTAACCGTCTATCGGTAACACCCTTTTTCTATAATTATATTAACACGCATTTGCGTAAATGTCAAAATATCTTGACTACGAAAGAACTTTACCCTCTTAATCTTCAAAAAATTCCTCATAATCCACATCGAATAATTTCTGCAAGGCTTTAAGATCACTGGCTTTTATGTTTCTTCTGCCCGATTCAATATTTGCAAGTGTACTTCTGGACATACTGCTCCCCATTAACTGTAGCTGGCCTACAACTTCGGCCTGTGTCATGTTCTTTTTCATCCGTATATTCTGGATATTTCTACCGATTGGAATGTCCTGTAAAATCCACTGCATAAGATATACTCCTGTGACTAATTAGTAACTTTTGTATTGAGTATATCTGGAAAACATGATATTATTGTCACTAAATAGAAACAATCGTATCAGAGAGGAATACAGAATCATGGATATCATAGATCAGCTTTACAACTCACATGTAAGTGCAGCTACACTGGACGCTCTGGATAAGTACCGTATACATAAGGATCAGGCTTTACATGGTTATCATGCTCTTAAAGAACAGCTCACAGACGATCAAGCGGCCGCTTTGGAGCAGATCATGGATGAGAACCTTATGGGAACATACAAAATATATTTAAAAAAAGCCAATAACAAAAACGGCTTCATTATTACCAATATCAAACAAACTGTAAATAAAAAGAACTCTCTTTAGTCTTTTCACAGATGGGCAGATTCCTAAATTTGGGATCTGCTCTTTTTCGCCTTCTAATTCGTCCTATAAGCCATTTTTACTCTTCAGATGGATAAACTCTCGTCTCATTACTTTCAATCCCTTTACAGAGCAAATACGTGCTCACAGGCCAGCTATATATACAAGTTCCGGGCAAAGATGTGAATAATGGATAAATGACAGATAAACGATACGAAAATTCTGTGTAAAAATTCAAAATAAAAAGTAAAAAAAGGCTCATGACTTGTCCATAAACTGTACTACTACAGCCTCGACTTATCATGAGCCTTGAAATTCGTCTCTCATATACTACGGCAGATGGGTTATTTGCTGAAAAGGTTCTATCGTATATGCAGGATTTTTTCTACGCCATTTTTTCTTGTTATTTACGCCATTTTTACCCCATTTTTGTAAAAACTTACGTGAATTTACGGTAACTTATGTGAAGTTATCCGCCCTCTTCCATTTTCATGTCAAAATCCTCAGAAATGGCTCAACCATGCGGGTTTCAGCCCTCTTACAGTTCCTTAAAATCCGGTGTTCCATACAGGTCGTATGGGGTGCTCTGGTATACGTAATAATTCAGCCAGTTTGTATACAGATTGTTGGCATGTGCTCTCCAGGTAAGCAATGGCTTGTTATTTGGATCATCGTCCTGGTAATAATTTTTGGGAATGTCGATCGGGAGTCCCTTGGCAAGATCACGTTTGTATTCTCCATCCAGAGTTACACGATCATATTCCGGATGTCCCATGACAAAAATCTTACGTCCACCTTCTGCCATTGCCAGAAACAACCCCGCCTCATCGCTCTCTGCCAGTACCGTTAGATCTTTGCATGCATGGATATCAGCAATAGGAACTTCCGTATGTCTGGAATGAGGTGCAAGAAACACATCATCAAAGCCACGCACCAGCGGAATCTTTCGATTTAATACTTTATGCCAGAAAAGGCCAAACATTTTTTTATCCAGAGGTTTTTTCTCAAGACCATAAAAATAATACAGGCTCGCCTGGGCCGCCCAGCAGAGAAAAATGGTAGAAGTTACATGCTTCTCTGTCCAGCCCATGATTTCCGTCAGTTCCTTCCAGTAGTCTACTTCTTCAAACGGCATCTGTTCAACTGGTGCTCCGGTAATGATCATTCCATCAAATTTACGTTTCTTTATGTCTGTAAATGTTTCATAAAATTTATTAAGATGACTGAGGGAAGTATTCTTCGCCTCATGGCTCTCCACAGCCATAAAAGTCACATCAACCTGCAGTGGTGTGTTGGAAAGAGAACGCAGAAGCTGCAGTTCTGTCTCCTCTTTCAGAGGCATCAGATTCAGGATCAGAATCTGGATTGGACGGATATCCTGATGCATGGCACGTTTTTCATCCATCACAAATATATTTTCTCTCTCAAGGATCTCCTTTACTGGCAGATCCCCCTGTGTTTTGATCGGCATTGTTAGCCCTCCTTTATATATGTAAAGCGGTCTTTCTTATTTTTTATATAGAAACCGCTCTGCTGTTTTTACCGTAATGTAGATATCTTTAATCCGCATTTCCCGCAGTTTTTATCATAATCACTGCTTTCCCACAAGATTCAGAAAATCTTCTTCTGAAAGGATCGGGATTCCCAGTTCCCTGGCTTTTTTGTTCTTGGATGAACTGGACTGGATATCATTGTTGATCAGATAATTTGTCTTCTTGGTCACAGACCCCGTCACTTTGCCACCCAGAGACTCGATGAGTTCTTTGGCTTCACTTCGATTTCCGAAATGTACCAGGCTTCCCGTGATCACAAAATTCATTCCCGCAAAAATCTGTTCCTGCTTCGGTCCTTCATCCTGAATATGCAAAAAGCTCATAAGATGATCCAGACGACGGTTATTCTCTTCATCCTGGAAATAGGAAACCAGATTTCCGGCGATCACAGGTCCGATCGTATCAATTTCACTGATCTCTTCCAGGCTGGCATGACGGATCTTTTCAAGATCATTATTAAAATAGCGGCAGATCACTTTTGCATTGGCAAGTCCAATATTTGCGATTCCAAGGCTGTAGATCACTCTCGGAAGCGTTGTTTCTTTCGCCCGTTCAAGGCTTTCTATAAGATTATCATAGGATTTCTGTCCAAATCCTTCCATCTCTACAATTTCATCCCGGTATCGGCTGATCTCAAAAATATCACCAAAATCGTGAATAAAACCACGGGCGATAAATTTCTCCAGTGTCGCTTCTGAAAGTCCGTCGATATTCATTGCATCTCTGCTGGTAAAAAGGCCAAAAGACTTGATTTTTTTGGCTGGGCACCCCGGATTAACGCAAAAAAGACATTCCACATCATTTTCTTTCTTCACAACAGTTTCCTGTCCACACGCCGGACAGATATGCGGAACCGGTGCATTACCACTTCCTGTCAGATTCTCCGCGATCTGTGGAATGATCATATTCGCCTTGTATACACGGATCGTATCCCCGATTCCAAGTTTCAGCTCTTTCATAATGCTGATATTATGCACACTGGCCCTGCTTACCGTCGTGCCTTCCAGTTCTACCGGTTCAAAAACAGCTACCGGATTGATCAGGCCTGTTCTGGACGGGCTCCACTCAATTTCCAGAAGTTTCGTATCACGCATCTCATCTGCCCATTTAAATGCCATGGCATTTCTGGGAAATTTAGCTGTAGTTCCAAGAGATTCTCCATAGGCAATATTGTCATACAGAGCCACCAGTCCATCTGATGGAAAATCATTCTTCGTAACTGCTTCCGCAAAATAATCCATAGCTTCATCCAGAGTATCTGCTGTAACTTTACGGTACTCTACCACATCAAATCCCTGGGCATTCAGCCACTGAAACTGCACTTCTCTGGAATTCTGGAAATCCACACCCTCTGCACTCACCAGAGAGAATGCATAAAACCGTACATTCCTCTTTGCCGTAATCTCATTATTCAGCTGACGCACGGAACCACTGCAGAGATTTCTGGGATTTTTGTATTTGGCATCTGCATCACCGATCGTTTCATTGATCTTCTCAAAATCGGAATACGTAATGATCGCTTCTCCGCGAAGTACCAATCTTCCTCTGAACGAAATCTTAAGCGGAATATTTTTGAAAACTCTTGCATTGTTGGTAATGACCTCTCCCACAATACCATTTCCTCTGGTAACTGCCTTTACCAGCTCTCCGTTTTCGTAGGTGAGCACTATCGTAAGTCCATCCAGTTTCCACGAAAGAAGCGTTGGATGTTCTCCGACAAACTCCCGCAGTGCTTCCCGATCCTTTGTTTTATCCAGAGAAAGCATCGGTCTCTCATGTTCTTCCTTGGGAAGCTGATCTACCGCTTCATAGCCGACATTAACGGTCGGACTGTCTGCCAGAACGATTCCTGTCTCTTCTTCCAGTGCGCTCAGTTCGTCGTACAGAGCATCGTACTCCACGTTTGGCATGATCTCCCTGTCTTCCTGATAGTACGCCCTGGACGCTTCCCGGAGCTTTTTTCCCAGCTCTTTCATTCTTTTTATGGATGTTTCGTTCATGGCCTTCCTCCGTCTTTCTTTCTGTTTTTGCGGAGGAAAGCATTTCCTCCAGCTGTTTTCTCTCTTCCGGCCTGATCTCACGGTATTTCCCCGCTTCCAGCCCGTCAATATGCAGGTTCATGATCCGAACTCTTTTTAATGTTGTGACTTTATATCCAAAATATTCACACATACGTCGGATCTGACGGTTCAGTCCCTGCGTAAGAATAATCCTGAAGCTGTTCTTTCCGGTTTTTATGACTTTACAGGGACGTGTAACTGTGCCCAGGATCGGCACTCCACTGCTCATTCCCTGTATAAACGCTTCTGTTACCGGTTTATTCACTGTTACACAATATTCTTTCTCGTGATAATTTCCCGCTTTCATGATACGGTTCACGAGATCTCCCTGATTGGTCAGAAGAAGCAAGCCTTCTGACTCTTTATCCAGACGTCCTACAGGATAGATCCTCACCGGATAGTTCAGATATTCTGTCACTGTCATTTCATTGCGCTGCTGTTTGGTACTGCAGACGATCCCTCTTGGTTTATGAAAAAGAAGCAGAATCTTTTTTTCCTGTTTCTTTATTGGTTTCCCGTCAATGCAGATCTCCTCATCCGGAAAAATCTTTTCTCCTGTGGAAACGACTGTTCCACGAACAGTTACCCGTCCAGCCTCCGTCAGTCTGTCTGCCTCTCTTCTTGAACAGACACCTGCATCACTTAAATATTTATTAATTCTGATTTTTTCGTCCATTATTCTATTATATATTTTTTCCCTGGTATTCGCAACCGGTTATTTTCCTTGTATTTTTCTGACAGGTATTGTATGATAAACAAAAATGTAACAGTCAGGAGGAAAATCATGTCAGACCGTACACCTCATCTGAACCGACTGCTGATCTTTATTATTATTATTTTGTGTCTGATCTGTGGACTTCTTTTTACCCAGTCATCTGCTGGACCGTTCGGAAACAGCCATACTTCTGTAATCGCAGAAAATACAGGCGATATTGCTGTTCTTTCTTCCGACAAAGACCAGAACATTAAGCTGAATATATCTGGTACCGACATCTCTGTTTCACCTTCTGCCACTCCATCTCCAACCCCTGTCAAAGAACAGGATGCAGAAAATGTTTCTCCTGAAGCGGAAAGTGGAACCTGGACAGCAGATGGAACAAACTGGAAATTTATGGTAAATGGAAAGGCCTATACAGGCTGGCTTACAGATACCGATGGCCACAGATATTATTTCAACAAAAAAGGGATCATGCAGACCGGCTGGCTTGAGACAGGCAAAAAGCGCTATTATCTGGACGAAGACGGAATCATGCAGACCGGCACCATTACGATAGACGGTCAAAAGTACACATTCGCTTCAGATGGTTCTCTGAAAAAATAAGATCAGCATGGCAAAAAAAATGCAGGCTCTTCAAAAGAACCTGCATTTTTATTACATTTCTACTCCAACAGACTGCTGTGTACATATCCGGTCTGTCCATCATAATCGACCTGTATCCAGTCACCTTCCTGCCCCTTCTTTTCAACTTCCGTTCCTGCAGAAAAGCCACCGATAACTTCACCCTCTGGATCTGCGGAAGCACGAACATTACAATCTTCTGTGACTGTAAGCATTGTTCCTGCATCTGCAGAAGCACTGGCATCATCACCCAGGCCCTGAAGAAATTCTGCCAGAGAGGAATCTCCTGCCTGTGCTGCTTCATAATCAGCCTTCACTTTCGCAATAAGATCCTGAACATCTTTCTCTGACTCCAGTTTCTTCACATATGCACTGATATCTGCGTCTTCATCAGCTCCACCCTTGATCTTCAGATTTCCGTCACTGTCAGTTTCCACATAAAACTGGCTCAGCGCCGGAACCGGAGTCTCAATTCCTGTACAGATATAGTTAAAAACCACATAGACGACATACGAACCGTCCGTTAGTCCCTTCTTTGCGTAAACATCCTGTACTTCATACCCGTCAATATAATCCCTTGAATTAATCTGTGACTCATCGGCCGGTGTAAATCCGTCCTCAATTGTCTTAAGTGTTGCAATGTCTTTTTCCCCAAAAGCTTTATAATAGCTTTGAATCAGCTCGGTTACTTCCGTGCTGGCTTTTTCCATGGTTGTCTCCGCATTCGTATCTGTCGCGGGACTGGCGTCTTTCTTCTCGTCTGTCTCCCCATCATTTGCCGGAGAAGAAGGATCATTTTCCTGGTTACTTTGGGCTGTTTTCTGATCTTCATTGGAATTCCCCTTCTTACCTCCAACACAGGCGCGGACGCCAAAGATCAGAACAAGCACGATCACCAGAATTGCTCCGCCTAACATAAAATAGCGAAGGTTATCTGATAACCATTCTCTGAAATCATCCAAGTTCTTGTCCTCCTTATCATAACAACACGCCGGAACAATTCCCACTGTTCCGGGTAGCACACCTGAAGGGAATCGAACCCCCGCACATGGTACCGGAAACCACTGCTCTATCCACTGAGCTACAGGTGCATAATGAAAAACATAACTTCTAAATCAGGTATGAAATTATCAAAGTTGGCTTACACTGTCTTTGATTGTAGCACATAAACATAAAATTGTAAAGATTTTTTTAAACAGTGTACATTCATCACACATTTCATATTATTTCCGGTACAGATTCTGAAGTAAACTGTACCAGAAACATATTCATTTATATTTATCACACGAAAATATATAATACGGACTTACCGTATCCAGAACCTGGTAGCCGCCAGCCACCATATCCAGAACAAAATTTTCATCCGGAGGTACCATCACCACATATGTACAGTGAACGGCATCTGCCAGGCTGGAAGTCTTTTTTCCATCGGGGACTTCCGAAGTGATCTGTTTATACAGAACTCTTGCCTTCTTACCTACAGCACCATCCCCTCTGCGTCCGTAGGCCATTTTCAGGGAAGGATCATACACCCGGATATAGGATGCCGTATATTCATCTGCGGCGATCCGCACTTTCTTTCCTTCTCTGTCCTCATTGATCCGGTTACAGATCATTGCGATCTGATCCGGTACCTGCTGGCGGTTATAAACTCTTTCGAAATTTCCTGCTTTTATCATTCCGGTCCCAGAAGCAGCAATAACTCCTGTCAAAACCAGCACCAGGATCACCTGCACGATCCGGTTGCGACTTCTTCGGACAAGCTCTGTAAAACCGCCTGCGATCAGCGGAACCGTAGGTAAAAGCCACAAAACACGCCAGTACACGATTTTTCCTATACATTTCATAATCACCCGTCCGGAAAACGGACAGAAAAACAATACCAGAAGAAAAACGGAATATAAAACCAGACTGAGACTGTTTTTTTTCTTTTTCCCAAAAATCAGTGCACATGCTCCGCCAAGAGCCAGAAGATACGGTATCCAGCCATTTCCCCAGTACATCCTCCACACATTAACTGTCCATGCAATTATTTCTTTCATTATTTTCTCCTATCGGATCATAATATACACAAGTCCAAGAAGCAGCGACGGCAGACAGCACAAAGCCGTACATGCTGCTTTCTGCAGACTGTGAAACCGTACCAGTCCCATGATCAGAAGGATCACCAGCATCATACAGGCCAGAATAATTCCCATGGAAGAAAGGAGGCAGCAAGAAATATCTGCCAGTAAAAGCAGCAGCCATGAATATTCCTGTTCTTTTTCCAGAATGATACCTATGCCAAGATATAGAAGCAGAGGTAGAAAAACCGATGCCAGGCATGCTTTTCCCTGCCAGATACGGATCATCTGAAAATTCTCAGAATTATAAACGGAATATGCCGAAAACCAGATCAGTACCGCACAAAAGATCATAAAGATCCCCCTCGCATGTTCATCCTCCGGAAACCACCGTTTCGCATACTGATACAGAACCAGATATGCCATAAAAATAAAGACTACAGGAAATATCACATGCGCCACAATTGCCGGATGAAGTCCTACAAGAGAACTGATCACTGCAAGAAATATCGGAAACGGCGACAGAACATACCTGCTTGGTAATCGTGTATAGGAATATCCGGTATACGGATTAATGGAAAAAACGGTATCCGTATGGACAGATGTTGTAGCTGTTGCCACATAAAAAGCGTCATCCGCATCCATATGAGCCAAAAATGAAGCAGCCACAAGCTGGAGTAAGATCAATATTGCAGCTACAACAAAATAAAAAGACATTTTGCCCGTCTTCTCACCATTTCCCGTAAAACCATTCCGTTTTACCAGTGCCAGGACAATCCCCAAAACAGCAGCTGATGCCATTACAGCGGCAAGACTGTATTTCAGGACATGCAATGGCAGTTTAGCCCAGATTGCCGCCAGCGCCAAAATCTCTGCAAAGGAAAACATCATAAGATATCCTGCAAGAAGGTTCATTCCCATCGAACTTTTTTTACTTTTACAGAGGACTACCCCTCCGGCCGCCCACGGAACTGCCAGCAGCCATAAAGCTGCCAGCAGACATTTGATCACCATATTCATTTCTTCTCTCCGGCTTCCTGCTCAAGAATTCCCATCGCAACTTTTTCCGGAGTGATCGGGAGTTCACGGACACGGACACCGGTTGCATTGTAAACGGCATTGGCAATCGCAGGGCAAGGTGTATCGATTACAAGCTCACCGATGGATTTTGCACCGAATGGGCCGGTCTTTTCGTAACTGCTCTCAAACTCGATCCGTACTTTCGGGATATCCAAACGGTTGGGGATCTTATACTGCATGAACGAATTGTTCCGGATCTTTCCCTTGTCTGTATACTGCACATCCTCATACAGGACCATTCCGATACCCTGACCGATACCGCCTTCTGCCTGCACTCTGGCAAGGTTCGGATTGATCGGGGTTCCACAGTCGATCACACCTACATAGTCAATAACGTCAATCTGTCCGGTCTCTTTGTCGATCTCCACCTCGGCAGCTCCTGCCATAAACGGTGGCGGAGAGATCGGAGAAGAATATTCTTTTACAACCTGAAGCTCACTGCAGACTCCACAGGTCGCTTTTCCCGCGATCTGCTGCAGCGTTACCTCTTTTCCATCTTCTGTGCGGACTTTTTCTCCGTCAAAATCAGATTCTTCCTCAGATACACCAAGCATCTGTGCACCAAAAGCGTGGATTCTCTTCCTGAGCTCTCCGCAGGCCTGGATCACCGCATTTCCGGTGGCATAAGTTGTGGAAGATGCATAAGAACCGGAATCATAAGGAGAAATATCCGTATCCACACTGAACACCACGATATTTTTCATATCAGTATCCAGACAGTCTGCTGCCATCTGTGCAAGGATCGTATCGCATCCGGTTCCCATATCGGAACAGCCAAGAGCCAGTGTATAGGAACCATCCTCATTTAATTTGATATCTGCTCCGCCAACATCGATCCCCGCAATGGAAGATCCCTGCATAGCCATGGCGATACCGACACCACGTACTTTTCCGTTGCCCATATCACGGAACGGATATTTTTCATCCCAGCCGATCATTTCTTTTGCACGGGCAAGACATTTATCCATGGTACAGCTGCCGTTAATCGGTACATCCGGATATCCCGGAAGTGCTTCTCCTTCCATCGGCATGTTCAGCTCACGGAATTTTACCGGGTCCATACCCATCTTATGAGCCAGCTCATCAGCCGCAGACTCCACGGCAAAAATACCCTGTGTGGCACCATAGCCACGGTAAGCGCCTGCCGCCTGCATATTGGTATAAACCACATCATAAGCAAAACGGTACGCTTCTGTGTGACGGTACAGCGCAATAGATTTATGTCCGGAAAGTCCGACCGTTGTGGGTCCATGTTCTCCATAGGCGCCGGTATTGGAAAGGGTATAAAGATCGATGGCCTTTACGATACCATTTTCGTCCGCACCCATACGGATATGGACTTCCATCTCATGACGCGGAGAAGACGCGATCATGGATTCCTTTCTGGAAAAAACGATCTTGGACGGACGCCCGGTAACCCATGTTACCAGTGCCGGGAAAACCTCACTGACAGAAGACTGTTTTGCACCAAAGCCCCCGCCGATACGAGGCTTGATCACACGAACTTTGGAAGACGGAATGTTCAGCGCATTTCCTACGATCCTTCGGATATGGAACGGGATCTGGGTGGAAGAAACCACCGTCAGTCTCTGAAAATGGTCCATATAACAGTAGGTACGGAAGGTCTCCATCATGGTCTGCTGATTTGCCTTTGTGTGGTAAACCTGGTCTACTGTATACGCACATTTTTCCAGCATGGCATCCACATCACCCACTTCTTCTACATTGGAGGAACAGAGATTACGCTTATTATCTCCGCCGGCCGGGATCGGCATATACCAGTCATCCTCCGGGTGCACCAGAATGGGATTATCCTTGGCTGTGTGGATATCCAGAACCGCTTCCTCCACACGATATTTTACCTTAATGCGCTTCAGGGCTTTATCTACTGCCTCTTCTGTCTCACCGGCTACGATGGCAACCGGATCCCCTACAAAACGCACATGCTTATCTATGATATAACGATCCCATGGACTGATCTCAGGCGCTGTCTGCCCGGCCAGAGTAAATCTTTTGTGGGAAACATCCTCATAGGTCAGAACACAGGCAATTCCCTCGATCTTCTTTGCAGCATCTGTCTTGATCTCTTCCACCCAGGCATTGGCATGAGGACTTCTTAAGATCTTGACGATCAGGCAGTCAGAAGGTGCAAGATCATCGGTATAGACCGGTTTTCCGGTTACCAGCGACATTGCATCTGTTTTTGGCACCGGCTTGTTTACGTATTTCATTTTCCTTCCTCCTGTCCTTTTTTATAGTCGAGAAATTTCAGGATACTTCTGGTCTGTCCCACAAATCCCGAGCAACGGCACAGATTTCCGGAAAGATACTCCAGGATATCCTCTTCTGTAGGATCATCCAGTTCCTTTAACATGGCAAACACATTCATGATAAATCCCGGATTGCAGAAGCCGCACTGCTCTGCTCCCTCATTGGCCATAAAAGCTCCGAATTCCTTTGCTTCCTCCTGCATTCCCTCCAGAGTCACGATCCGTTTCCCATCTGCGCGGGCAGCCAGCATGGAGCAGGACAGTACCGGACGTTCATCCATCAGCACAGTACAGAGACCACAGTTTGCAGTCTCACAGCCACGTTTTACGCTGTAACAGCTGTTTTTCCGCAGGAAATCCAGAAGCAGTTCATCCGGACGTACCTCTGCCTGCCGTTTTACACCATTCAGCCAGAAAGTGATATTCATTCTGCTCTCCCTCCGATCTCTTCCCAGGCCCTTCTTGTAAGGACTTTCACAAGAAGACTTCTGTATTCTTTTGAAGCACGCATGTTCTTGTCTGTAGGAACATGTTCCGCCGCATATGCGGCAAAAGATGCTGCTGCATCCTTTTTCTGCTGTGCATTCATCTGTACAAAATCTTTTAAAATTTCCTCTTCATCTTCCACGATCATTGCTTTTCCGGGTCTGGCCCCAATGACAGTTCTTGCTTTTCCGTCAATAAGAGCGGCCGCACAGGTGAGCACGGGAAAATCTGTGGAATTGTTCCGCTGACTTAAGTACACACTGTTCAGCGGCTGTTTTTTTACAATGATATTTACCAGGATATCGTTATCCTTTTCCATGGATGCAAACTGTGCCAGCGGAATGGTTCCGCCATTGTACAGCTCCACCCAGGTATCCAGTGCCAGAAACATGGTCAGTACATCGGAAAATCCGAATCTTCCGAAAATACTTCCGCCCACTGTGGCACAGTTTCGAAACTGCACACCCACAATGTGCCGTACACTTTCACGGATAGCACTGTTTGTATAGGCATTCAGCTCTTTGTGGGTTTCCAGCGCATGAAGTGGTGTCATGCAGCCGATCACAAATGCTTCTTCTGTTTCTGTAATAGTATCCAGCCCAAGACCTGACAGATCAATGGCTGTCATGATGTTCCGGTTTCCCATTTTCAGCCAGACCATACCGCCCAGCACACAGGCTGTTCTTTTCTGGTTCAGTTCATATGCCTGTTCAAGGCTTTCTGCCTTTACGTAATTCTTTATCTTCAGCATACTTTATTCCCTTCTGAATTCTCATTCTCTTTCTTTACGGCTGTTTTTTCAGCCGAACATTTATTTTAACAGACTGTCAGCTAAATAGCTATTGTTTTTTTCTCTGCTGTTCTGACGCCGCATTAGACAGCGGTCTCCAGAACGATAAACTGATACGGTTTCAAAATGATCTCTTTTTCTGTGATCTCCACAGCTTTCTGATTATTCAGAAGCACCTCTTTTACTTCTCCCGGCAAAGATACCTTCTGTGACTGTGCCTGCATATTTCCCAGGATCAGAAGATTTTTCTCACCGTTTCTTGTATAGGCGATCAGATTCTTCTGTTCTTCCTGATATGGAGCGAATGTTCCGTATACAAGCGTTTCTTTATATTCCGGAGCTTTTCTCAGTGCAGTCAGCTTTTTGTAGAAAGAAAGGAGGGAGTTACTATCCGTTAACTGAGACTCTATATTGATCTCCTTATAATTGGGATTGACACCAAGCCACGGCTCTCCTTCTGAAAATCCCGCATTTTTCTCTGCGCTCCACTGTACCGGAGTTCTGGCATTGTCTCTGGAAAATGCGGAAGCAGCATCAAGCGCTTCTTTTTCACTGCATCCGGCACGGAGCGCTACCTGGTATTCATCGATGGTACTGATGTCATCGATCTGATCCATAGAAGTAAACTCCATATTTTCCATACCGATCTCCTGCCCCTGATAAATAAACGGAATTCCTTTCAGCAGGAAATAAACACCTGCCAGGAGCTTCCTTGAATCCGGACAGCGGTCTTCCGGAGAAATATAGTGACAGACACCTCTTGGCTCATCATGATTCTCAATAATGTTGGAGATCATGCCGGTATCCCCAATCTTTTTCTGTGTATGGAAAATACACTTCTTGTACTCTTCCGGAGTCAGGTACGGTTTGGATGCATACCAGCCATCCTCGCTCTTTCCGTAACAGGTTTCTTCAAAATCAAACATGGATGAAAAATATCCGTTTTCTCCGATAAAATCTTTGATCTCATCTTCCTTTTCATTGAAGACCTCTCCTACAGTAAAAGCATCATAGGGATGAAAGCACTTCTCAGCCATCTCTCCCAGAAATTCTCCAATCCCTTCTGCCTCCTCCAGCATCCTCTCGACGCTGCAGAGCCCATCTGCACGATCGGCAGGATAATCGGAAAACGGAAGCTTCTTCTTGATATTGATAATGGCATCAATACGGAATCCGCCAAGCCCTTTTTCCATCCACCAGCGGATGTTTTTGTAGACTTCCTCTCTTACTTCAGGATTCTCCCAGTTGAGATCCGGCTGCTTCTTGTGGAATACATGGAGATACTGTTTATCCGGATGTCCCGGAAGCTCTTCCCATACCGGACCACCGAAATAGCTTCTCCAGTTGCAGGGAGCTTTATCATCCTTTTTGTCCCGGATATAAAAGAAATTTCCATACTTTCCGTCCGGATCCTTAATGGCCTGCTGAAACCACTCATGCTCATCGGAGCAGTGATTTACCACCAGATCCATAAGGATGTACATTTCTCTTTTTTTTGCTTCTGCGATCAGACGATCCATATCCTCCATGGTCCCAAACCTCGGATCAATCGCATAATAATCTGCAATGTCATATCCCTGGTCTGCAAGGGGAGATTTATAGATTGGGGAAAGCCAGAGGATATCTGCTCCCAGTTCCTTAAGATAATCAAGCTTGCTGATGATTCCCGGGATGTCTCCGATCCCGTCTCCGTTGGAATCATAAAAGCTCTTGGGGTATATCTGATATACCACTTTGTCATGCCACCATTTTCGTTTCATCGTAATTCCTCCTATGCCTGTTTGATCATGCAGTACTGCTTCAGATCAAATCCTTTTTTCTGTACAATGCCGTATAATTTAAATCCGAATTTCTCATACATGGAAACATTTGCCGGATTATGGGTTTCCAGAGAGATCATCAGCTTATGCCTGTCCGCATAATCGATCACCTCATCCATCAGCTTTTCAGCAAGACCGTGATGCTGCATCTTCGGCGCCACTGCCAGATAGATCACATGAAGCCTTTCTGCTGTATGAAGCTGGGAAGTCCAGCTGGAATTCAGATAGTCTTTTCCCTGGATGAATTTCCGCAGGGTCGCAAGACTTGGATCCTCTTTGATCAGATAGCCATCTGTTTTCAGAAGGGCAAAAAAATCCACCATCAGATTATGTAAGGCTGCTTCATGCTCCGTTCCGTCGGATACTACCAGGATGCTGTTCAGCTCACTGCTGTCTGCATAGATCTCACAGGTCTCAAAAAACTCCGTAAGATCACAGGTAAAAAGCTCCGGCATCAGACGTTCTCTGGTATCCCTGTCCGGGATCAGTGCATGATACAGAGGATCCTCCGAAAAACATACGGTCAATATCCGGATCAACCTGTCCAGATCTTCTTCTTTCACTCGGTATAAATTATGGCTTTCCATTCTTTCCTCCAGGTATGGTTTTATTCTGTTCCTTTTTCAAACATATCGCTGACCTCGCAGATCAGATCTGTAAGCTTTTCCGCTGTGCGGATCAGATATCCGATATCATCCACATAATATTGCTTCTGCCTCTCCCAGGCTTCCCTCAGGCTTTGTTTTTCTGCCTCCAGGCTGTCACCCGGTTTCTTTTCTTTCAGGCTTTCCACAAGGTCATAAAGGTTCTCATGATGGATGATCCGGCCTTTTCCCCACATCAGACGATCCGGGGACTGCTTCATGATATATTCTGTAAAATGATAAAAAACTTCCCGTTCAAACTGAAATGCATAACAATTATTATCAATACTGTAAAAGGATTCCAGCGCAGGCGCAATCTCTCCTTTTTCCAGATATTCCATGGCTTCTTTCAGTGCATAAAGATTGTTCTGGACGGCCTGCTGGGGAAAGATCACATTGTCATCCCAGTCCAGACGCACCAGATAATCCTGGGATTTCCGAAATACACCGAGAAGCTTTTCGGTGATGGCATCGGCTTTTTTCCAGTCACGTTTTTCTTCCGGAATGCTGTTGAAGCGGCGCACCTGCTCTGAAAGAATGGCAGCTGCTTTTTTCGCTTCTTCTGTTTTTTCCAGAAGGAGAACACCGTTGGCGCCGGTCTGCATACACAGATCCAGATCCAAGCTCTCAATACTACCGGCCAGTGCCCGTCCGAAATCCATCGGCGGCAGTGCAAGACTGTCAATAGCAAGAAGGAGCCTCAGATAAAATTCGTGGTGGAATTTATATACTTCTTCCTCATAAACATCCTGGTTATCATACTGGGAATGATAATAATTTTCCATAAACGGACCACCGCTGAAATCATTGACCATGGACGGGATCCCGGAAATAGCCATGGTAAAATCATCAGACCAGGTTTCAATGGGATACAACGTGGTCATGCCCTCCGGATAAATCCCCTCCGGCATCTGCACAACATCCACGAAGCTGCGCACAAAATCCGCATACTCATAGGTACATCGTACTGCATCTCTGGTACTGTGTGCATGAGCCGGAAGCTCAAAATTCAGATCTGCGATCACGTGCCCCTGCCACTCCGGTCTCGCCTCAAATACCTGGCGGTAAGCACCTGTGGACCAGTCATATTTTGTGTCGGAAATCCCCCATTCTTCTGCTGCAAGAGCACATACCACAATAGTATGGCGAGGTTTATAGCCACCACGGAGCAGCGCCCTGGCAATTCCAATGATCATGGCCACTGCCGCATTATCGTCCTGAAATCCCTCAAAATAGGAATCATAGTGAGCACTTAACAGGATCATGGAATCCGAATCGGTTCCCGGGATTTTGCCAACGATATTGTAGGTATACTGGTCTTTGATCACCTCTGTGTCCGCATCAAATTCCACGGAAAGCTCCGGAACACGATTCCCATTCTCATTTTTTTCCTCCATCAACTGACGGATCATAAGAAAATCTGCCCGTGACATGGAAAATGCAGGCGCACAGGAAGGTCCTGCGATATCCTGTGCATTCAAAGCCGTATCATCGATCTGTGCGTATCCTCTGCTCTGTACGGCGATCAGAGCTGCTGCACCCTTCAGGTGTGCTTGATACACCGGGTAGTTGATCCACCATTCTTCTCTCTGATTGATCTCGATAAGAACCAGCTTTCCTTTCACATCGATATCCTTATATTCGTCAGCTGTACCCTTTCCAAGATATACAAGATCAAACCTCTGAAAGCCATTGGTCTTAAAATCTGTCTGATATGCGCCAAGCTGGATCTCCCGGCAGGTTCCCTCTCTGTCATGGCAGCGCATCACAGCTTTTTTAAATTCCCATGCATCCACACGGATCTTATCTTTTTCTACCTGTGTGAGACCGGCTTTTTTCATTTCTTCCAAAAGCATATCTCCGGTTTTTCGCTCTGCCAGGGAGCCTGCTGTACGGTATCCCAGAACCGGATTTGTTTTTTCCTGTTCCATGCGCCTGGCCAGATCATAAGATTCTTTTATATTCAGGCATGAAACACATTTTTCCACGATGTTCAAATTTACTGTCATCCCTTTCTCGGCAGTTCCCTGCCGGCAGTTCCGTCCTCCCGGCAGAGATATTCCTCTAACTGTTATAGATTATACCTTATCAATGTGCGGATTTCCAGATAAAAAAACGCGATTTGTTCTGACAAAAAATCCATCTCACAAATCACGTTATTATAATTTCTTTTTAGCCGGAATACCGAAGCGCATCAATAGGCTTCCTGGATGCTGCCTTGTTAGCCGGATACAGGTCAAAAAGTACACCGATCATCAGAGACATGGTGTTGGTGACACCGGACATGGCTTCCATGATCTCTGACTGATCCACAATGGAAAAAGCGTCTTCGTCCTGCTCAAAGCGTTCCATCAGGAGCTCTGTAAACGCATTTTCTGCCAGGTCCAGATTACCGGTACCCACAATTGTCTTGGAAAGGTTCCCTTTTTTCGCCTCCGCCGATTACGTTTTCGCTACTTTTTTCTGCACCGGCTTCGTATGCGCCACTTTAAAATATCGCACAGTTCCCGCACCTGCCACACAGACAGCCGCCACCGGGACGATCACCATAAGCCTTTTACGTCGTCGTTTCATTTTCCTTAACCTCCAAATATGCTATGTATGTTCTCTCTGTTTTAAAATATTTTAAAAGAAAAATGTGTAAAGTCTTTGTGTGATCTGTGAAAACCCGGTGAAAAAGGTATGATATTTTTCATATGTAAATACGGATAATTAATTATATTTTCTGTCTGTTACCGTCGTTTTTGTGTATATTAAATATTATTTTAAGTATTATGTATTATTTTCTGGTATTTTTTACTGAAATATGTTATAAAAGAAGTAAGAAAAACTACCGGAAATCAGATATTCCTGCTTCCGGTCCGAAATAAAGGAGGTATCTTTATGGCAAAACGTATTATCACCATCAATCGTATGTTTGGAAGCAACGGACGCCTTATCGGCAAGACTCTGGCTGAAAACCTGGACATCGGTTTTTATGATAAAGAACTGATCGACATGGCTGCCAAGAAAAACAATATCCCCTTCGACACCCTGGCAAAGGTAGACGAGAAAAAAGCCAGTCAGTGGGTATTTCCCGTTGACAGTGAGCTGCAGTTTACAGATAATTTCTCTTTTGTACCAATGAACGATGTGCTCTATGATCTCCAGAGAAAGATCATCCTGTCCCTTCCGCAGAGAGAGGACTGCGTAATTGTCGGCCGCTGTGCGACCAATATCCTGAAGGATAAATCTCTTAAACTTTTTATCCATGCACCTTTTGAGGAAAGAGTTCAGAATGTGATACGCCGTACCGGCAGAGAAGAAGCCAGCGCACGGAAGCTGGTCAAAAAAATGGATAAAGAGAGAAAGGCTTACTATGAATACTTTACAGACAGCAAATGGCTGGATATGACACAGTATGATCTCTGTATTGACAGCAGCCGGTTTTCTATGGAGCAGATTATTGAGATTGTAAAGAGATGTCTTTAGGATTCTTTTTTCTGAAAATTTTTTTCTGAAAAATGTTTTTACGCTTTGGAAGCGTAAGTGAAACCGCAGGGGAGGGGAAGCACTCGTAGTTGCGAAAGGCCGTTTCCCCTCCCCTGCACCCCTTCCCTCAGGCCCCGCTAGAAATCGTACGTTTTGGTCATGTTACGTTACTGACAGGGCGATGGATTCTGCGTTTGTTTAAAACGCCAGGCTGTGCCGATCTCATCGGCATAACACCTTTCAACAAGAAGACGTATCCTTCCCACCATTCCAACACATTGAACAACACCAAAATATTTATTGACCAGACGCTATCCTTCCCACACCTCCAACTGCGGACGCTCAACTCATCAAAACGTAAGGACAGGACACCACGCATCCGCTTACACCTCTCCGGCTGAAACGCCAGCCGGGGAAGTGACAGTCCTCCGGGCTACTACGGAGGAGGGGTGATGATGGTTAGGTTGCGGGAGACGGCGTTATTGCGGAAGGGCCCAGCTGTTTGAGCCGAAGGCGAGTTCTGGGCCCTTCCGCAATGGTTTTAGCCGGCTCACGGAACCTTAGCAACACCCCCCGACGGAGTCCGGCCCGGAGGACTGTCACTTCCCCGGCGTCCGTTCGCCAATATACTCTTTCAAAAACTCATATATATCCCCCTCCAACGGCGGACACCCCTCCACATAATTCTGAAACTTACAGGTACAATGTCCCACACCAAGCACTCCCGTTTTACCACGATACCCCTGTCCGATGCAGATCTTTTCATCCAGCTTCTCAAAAAGCCCCTCTTCCTTCAGCATCTCCAATGCCGGGATCAGATACCCGTAGCAGGCACTGCAGGATTCCACTTCCTCCACGGCATCCGCAAGCTCCACAACCTTTCTGGATACCGGCATCCTCTGATCCGCACCATCCTCCAGAAATCTGACATCTGCTTTGGAAATATCTGAGCAGCCCACGCCAAGATCACCTGCCAGCTTCACATAAGGAACCTCAGCTACCTCATAATGCATCATCTGACAAACATATGCATCCACAAGAACCGGATCACAGGCAGCCATCACCCGGTTCATCACGACAGGATTTCCGCCATCCTCAAAATCCAGATCCCCGCAGATATTATCCACAACAATAAAGTCCTGCTGTATCCCCATATTCAGATGAGCAATGGGTTTATGAAGCCCCAGAGAATGAAACCGTCTCTTTTCCTTATTTGGGATCAACCCCTTCATATTCTTAAGGGCACAGGTGATCTTTGTCTGACAATGGCCTTTCAGAACCGGCACATTGATCAGAAAATCAAGCTCCTTTACCCGCTCGCAGACATTCAGCTCCATTCCGCCGCAGTCCACAGAAATACCCTTATCCTTCTGCATATCCCAGAACGGCACCTGATACTCTTCCTCAAGCCTGTCAAAGCCACAGGTCTCAAAGGCCTCCCTTGTCTTATCTCCTACCCAGGATCCCTCCAGCATCACCATATCCCGGAAGCCATGCTCCTTCAGATACTCGATAATTCCTGCAACCACTTCCGGATGAGTCGTTGCACCCCAGGAAGCCTCTGAAGGAGAAACCAGATTCGGCTTGATCCCGATCTTTTTCTTTCTGTCCCCGATATGAGATTGAAGATCCGCTTTTTCCAGAAGCTCCTTTGTCATTCTTTTATATTCCGTACCACTGGTAATAAAAATCTGATTTTTATCCATAATTATCAAAATTCCTTTCTTTCTGCAATGTGAATACTGATCCAGATCCACATCAAAGCCCTGCATAGCTTTTATCATCAGATAAGCCAGACAAAACAGCCGACAAATACAGCAGTCATCACAATCATAAAAAATACCCTCTCTACCGGTTTCCCGGTAAAAAGGATATTTTATCCGACACAGCAGTCTCGTATTATCTTTCGATCTTTGCCCCGTTCCACCATGGGAATTCTCGGTTCAGCCATTTTCCTGCAAGCTCACTCCATGGTTCACAGGCTCTTGCGATCCCTCTGCCGTTTTCGTTGGCAGTCAGCTCATTTGCCAGGCCGATCCCATGGGGTCCCTGCGGAAAAACATGATACTCCACTGGAATGCCCTTTTTATAAAGTGCCTGAACAAAGAGAAGTGTATTATCCAGCAGCACCGTCTGATCCTCAAAGGTATGCCAGATAAAGGTTCTGGGTGTATCTTCCGTAACCTGAAATTCCAGAGACATCCGATCTTTCAGCTCCTCATAACGATCTCCCAGAAGATTTCGAAAGCTTTCTTCATGACCAACTTCCCCTGAAGTGATCACCGGATAATTCAGGATCATGCCATTGGGACGGATCCTCTCGTTTTCCATTCCCGTGATCCCTGCAAGCTCCTCCGTATTCCAGAATACTCCCAGAGAAGCTGCCAGATGGCCTCCTGCCGAAAAACCGGACACAATAATCTTATTCTTTTCAATATGCCACTTATCGCTGTTCTCTCTGAGAAGAGCTACTGTTTTTGCCAGCTGACGGAGGGCCACCGGATATCTGGCAGGTGCCACACTATAACGAAGTACCACTGCGTGATAGCCCATTCCCATAAACCGGACAGCAATGGCTTCTGCCTCTCTGTCAGAAGTCATGCAATAAGCTCCGCCCGGACAGATCACTATGACCGGACGCTTCTGTCCCGGATAGAGTTCTTCCGACTCCTGCCAGAAATAGGTCTCTATCCATGCCTCATTATAGTCCTTTGTTTTTTCTTCGATCACAATTCTTTCGTTGATCATTCCGACTTTCCCTTCTTCATTTCATTGCTTCTCTGATCGCTGCAAGCAGTTCATCATACTCCTCATAGGCCGGAATTTCCGGATGATCTGCACGAATCTGCTCTGTACTGCGGAAAAGAAATCCCGCTTTACTTGCCTGGATCATTCCAAGATCATTGTAGGAATCTCCGCTCGCAATGGTGTCAAATCCCATAGACTGCAGTGCTTTTACAGTCGTAAGCTTGGATTTCTCACAGCGCATCTTAAATCCTGTGATCTCTCCGTTCTCTGCCACTTCCAGAGTGTTACAGAAAAGTGTGGGCCGTCCAAGCTTCTCCATCAGCGGAGTTGCAAACTGTGTAAAGGTATCACTGATCAGTATCACCTGGGAAAAAGATCTCAGCTCATCCAGAAATTCCTTTGCTCCCGGAAGGGGATCGATCTTTGCAATAGTCTCCTGGATCTCTTTCAGTCCCAGACCATGTTCTTTCAGAATTCCAAGTCTCCAGTTCATCAGCTTATCATAATCCGGCTCATCACGGGTTGTTCTCTTAAGCTCCGGGATTCCGCTTGCCTCTGCAAATGCGATCCAGATCTCCGGTACCAGTACACCTTCTACGTCCAGACATGTAATATACATTTTCATATCCTCCTCTTCATCCAGCTGATCGCTGGTATTTCACAGAGCCTGATCTATGTCTTATCCACATTACATATACACAACGTATATATGCATAGCCATCAGAACTCTTTATTCTTTTATCGCTTTACTTTGATATATTACCATATAGTTTCCGGGTCTGTAAACAGTTTTCTGGCGGACCATGACATTTTTCTGTCACAGTCCGCCGGACTTTTTATCTGTTTTATTTTTTCTTTTTCTCTGCTTCGTAAATCTTCAGTTCTTTCAGTGCTTTTTCCCCAAGAGGATATAACATGAAAATATTAAAGATCGTCATCAGACCAATTCCCACATCTCCCAGATCCCACACAAATGTATAGGCTGCGATCCCGCCGATAAACAGCATCACAAGGGCCAGTACTTTATACCCTGTCTGGGATGCCCAGTTATCACCGAAAAGATAGGCCACATTGCCTCTTGCATAAAACAGGATTCCCAGGAATGTGGAAAAGCTGAACATAAACAGTGTTGCAGCAATAAAGATCACTCCAAACTGCCCCATATGATAATGCATGGCAGTCTGAAGAAGTCCCATTCCGGAAAGCCCCTGTACCAGATCTTCCGGGGCCAAAAGCATGATCATAGCTGTACAGCTGCAGATCACGATCGTATCCACAAATACACCCAGGGCCTGGACAAATCCGGCTTTTACCGGACTGTCACATTCTGCTGCCGCTGCTGCACAGGGAGCAGAGCCGCTTCCAGCCTCATTGGAAAAAAGGCCTCTTTTTACTCCGTTCATCAGCACGACGCCAAATCCGCCGGCAACAGCCTGACGAAATCCGAAAGCTTCTTCAAAAATCCGTTTAAATACTCCCGGCATACTTCCAAGATTTGTAAATATAATAAACAGCGTGATCACAAAATAAAGCACTGCCATCACCGGCACCAGAAGATCCAGAACTTTAACCGTTGCATTCTTCCGAAGCACGATCACAGCTGCGATCACTACCAGCACGATGGTAGTATACATCGGCGGAATATCAAAAGCATTTTTGAAAGACGCCGTGACGGAATTGCTGATAACCTGACTGATCCCACACCAGCAGATCAAGCCGGAAATAGCAAACAGAACGGAAAGCAGAACCTTTTTTCGTTTTCTGCCCTGTTTTTCTTCCCAGTAACGGTGGATATAGTAGGCAGGACCGCCCCTGTAGCCACCATAAAGAGGATCCTTTTCTTTATAGAGCTGTGCCAGGGTTGCTTCGATAAAAGCAGTGGAGGAACCGATCAGCGCCGTGATCCACATCCAGAATACCGCTCCTGCACCTCCTGCCGAGATCGCAGCTACCACACCGACCAGGTTTCCCATTCCCACACGGGTAGCTGTAGACACAATCAGCGTCTGAAATGCTGAAAGATTATTTTTGTCACTTTTCTTTTCTGACAGGGCTCGTACCATATCCGGAAAAAGACGGATCGGCAGAAGCTTTGTCCTGATGGTAAAATAAATACCGGTCGGAATCAGAAGCAGGATCAGAAGTGAGATTCCCAGCGTACTTCCTCCCGGAAGCGGGATCCTTATCAGATCTCCCCACAGAAATGTATAGACCTTTTCAATCATTGTTACTATCATGTTACTGTTTCCTTTCCCCAATCACCCCATGTGATCGTTTTGTTCTCTTTTTCTGCCCGTTGTTTGTATTTATTTCTGCAACGTTTTAAACGGGCAAAGCGTATCTTTTATTATAATAGCTTTCTGTTTGTATGTAAAGAAAAATCCCGAATCTTTCGATCCGGAATTTTTTTGTATCGGTAACTTTTCTGTTATCCGACAGATTTCTGATATCTGTCTGTTTTTATGAACATAGCTGCATTTTCCTCTCAGCCAGCCAGGTGGAACATCTCGATCAGGAAGATCCAGCTCATTCCATAGTATGTTATCACGGCTACAAGATCGTTCACCGTAGTGATCAGCGGACCTGAGGCTACTGCCGGATCCACACCAACCTTTTTGAAAAACAGTGGTATGCAGGTTCCCACAGCACTGGATACCAGCATGGCCACCAGCAGGGATAATCCGATGCAGCCGGATACCGCATAGGCAAATACGAGAGTTTTTCCTTTGAATAAGAAAATATACAATCCGATCAGCACAAAAGACAGGATACCGAGCAGACCACCGTTACAAAGACCGATCCGCATTTCCTTCAGCACAAGCTCTGCTTTCTGTCTGCCTGTCAGTGTCTCATCCATCAGTACACGGATGGTTACAGCCAGGGACTGGGTTCCAACATTTCCTGCCATATCCAGGATCAGAGACTGGAAACACATGATGATCGGCAGACAGGTAACTACTTTTTCAAATATTCCCACAACAGAAGATACCACCATACCAAGACCCAGAAGAACGATCAGCCAGGGCATTCTTTTTTTCATGCTTTCAAAAAGAGGTTCTTTCAGATCTTCCTCTGCAGTCAGACCAGCCAGCTTTGCATAATCCTCTCCCATCTCATCGTCTACCAGATCGATGATCCCTGCGGATGTGATCACTCCAAGGAAACGATTGTCATCGTCCAATACAGGAATAGAATCTTCAGAATAATCCTTCAGCCGTTCCATACAGTCGTCGATCTGCTCAGTACCATACACATATGGATAGGAAGTTACGATCAGCTCTTCCATAGGATGGTCCTGTCTTGCTGTGATCAGGTCCTTCAGATCTAGAGCTCCATAAAACTCCCCTCTGTCCGTCACTGCAAAGATCGTAGAAATATTATCATTATCTGCCGCCTGGGAAACCAGCTCACTCATGGCCTGCTTTAGGTCAGGTTTTCACGGATCACAATGCAATTCGTTGTCATTCTGCTTCCGATCTCATCCTCATCAAAGGAGCGGATCATTTCAATATCTTTCCGCACCTGTTCATCCAGAAGCTGGATCAGAAGCTTGCGTTTTTCTTTATCGATCTGCTTTAAAACATCTGCCAGGGCATCGGTTTCCATTTTGGAAAGAATGGCTGCCGCTTTTTTTACATCCATCTCTTCCAGATATTGTGCAGTTTCTTCTTCCTCCAGATATTCAAAAACATCTGCCAGCATACTGCTTTCCAGGATACGGTATAGTCTGCTGCGCTCCGCAGTGCTTAATTCTCTTAATACTTCCGCCAGATCGTTTTCGTGGAAATCCTGCAGCCTTTCACTTAAAACTGCCGGAGAAACACTGCTTCGGATCAGACTCAGAATATCTTTTGAAAAATCCTGATTTCTTTTTGTCATTTTCTCATCCTCCTCACATAGTTTCGCACAAAACACGCACACCAAAAACAGACATGTTAAAGCATGTCTATGTGCTGTTTGATTTTCGATTGTGTTTCCTTGGGATTTGAATGTAAAACGGAAAGAAATAATATACGTCCGTTTTACTGTATGAATTCTCAGAATGAGAAGAATGAAAAAATGTATATTATGACACTATTAAAACAGAATGGAACAATCCCGTCCCTCTCTGCGCCTTCCATCTTCCATTCCGAGAGCTACAACTTCGCCCATGAGAATCACAACTGTCCATTCTGTTCACCTGCCTTTTTTCTTAAAATATTTTTTTCAACCCGGCCATTATAACGTCCCCGGCCGGGTATGTCAACCGTGTTTATGTTTAAATTTATCGTAAATCTGGGTAAAATTCCCCGCTCTGCAAAGTATCTCTTGTTTTTAGCTCAGCCATTTCCAATTTTGAAATCAAATTACACTTTTACATCCGAAGCAGTTTCGGTTAAATTAAAAAGCCCAACAATAAATGCTTCTGCACGGATCTTCAGCATTTACTGTCGGACTTTTATCCTTTTATTCCTTTTTGAAATATATCACAATATCATATTGTAGAGCAAAAGATTATTCTGCGTGCTCTTTCAGGTACTCTGCACGTCCCTCTTCGTAGAGGTTATTTCCCTCGCTGTCAATGATGACTACAAGCGGCATGTCTTCTACATAGAGTTTGCGGAGTGCTTCTGCGCCAAGATCTTCGTAAGCGATAAGCTCCGCTTTTTTGATGCATTTTGCAAGAAGTGCGCCTGCGCCGCCGATGGCTCCGAAGTAGACTCCGTCATATTTTTTCATGGCTTCTACGACTTCCGGAAGGCGGGCGCCTTTTCCGATCATTCCTCTGGCTCCTACGGACATCATGGTCGGTGCGTAGGCATCCATACGGCCACTGGTTGTGGGGCCTGCGGAACCGATGACTTCGCCCGGTTTTGCAGGGGTCGGGCCTACATAGTAAATGGTAGCGTCTGTGGGGTCAAAAGGGATCTTTTCTCCTTTTGCAAGTGCCTCGCACATTCTCTTGTGACCTGCGTCACGGGATGTATAGATGGTTCCTGTCAGTAAAACCTGGTCGCCTGCATGGAGAGTTCTTGCCAGCTCTCTTGTCAGAGGCAGTGTGATCTTTCTTCTTTCCATATTAAAGCACCTCCGTTTTATGACGTGTTACATGGCAGTTGATGTTCACTGCACATGGCATACCTGCGATATGGGTAGGCATAGTCTCAATATTCAGTCCGATGGCTGTAGTCTTTCCACCAAAGCCCTGTGGGCCGATGCCAAGCTTGTTGATCTTTTCCAGCATCTCTTTTTCAAGGTCTGCATAGTAAGGATCCGGATTTTCTGTGTTCAGAGGACGCATCAGCGCTTTCTTTGCGAGAAGTGCACATTTGTCAAAAGTTCCTCCGATACCAACGCCAACTACCATAGGCGGACATGGGTTCGGGCCTGCAGTCTCTACAACCTCAAGAATAAAATCCTTGATTCCCTGAAGACCTGCGGATGGTTTGAACATACGGATCTGGCTCATGTTCTCGCTTCCGAAACCTTTTGGTCCTACAGTAACTTTTACCTGATCTCCGGGAACGATCTCTGTGTAGATCATTGCCGGTGTATTATCGCCTGTATTTCCACGACGGACAGGATCTTTGACAACGGATTTTCTGAGGTAACCTTTGTCATATCCGCGGCGTACGCCTTCATTGACAGCCTCATTCAGATCTCCGCCTGTAAAATGGACATCCTGACCAATTTCCAGGAATACACATGCCATTCCTGTATCCTGACAGATCGGAACATTCTCGCTGTCCGCAATATCAAAATTCTCGATAATGTTGTCAAGGACACCTTTTGCGATCTCGCCGTCCTCGCAGGCACGGCAGGTTCTGATGGCATCTTTCACATCTTCCGGAAGATGCTCATTGGCTTCGATACAGAGTTTTTCGATGACATCTGTAAGTCTGCTTACTTCGATTTCTCTCATAATAGACCCCTTTCGCTTATCTCATATGTTTTCTACTATAATAGCACATTTTCAGTGCTCGTGACGAGCATATTTAGGCAAAAGCATAGGAGATACTTCTCCTGTGTCGATTCCTGCGTTTTTCAGATCCTCTTCATATTTTTTGATATGATCCAGATTCATGGTTCCAAGCTCTACCTCTTTGCATTTGGCAGCCGCTTTTTTACCTGCATTTCGTCCGAATACGATCACGTCAAGAAGAGAATTTCCCATCAGTCGGTTTCTTCCGTGGATTCCGCCTGCTGCCTCTCCTGCAACCAGAAGGTTCGGGATTTCTTTTGTAAAGCCGTCTCCGTTGATCTCAAGTCCGCCGTTCTGATAATGAAGGGTCGGGTAGATCACGATCGGGACTTTTCTCATATCAATGCCGTAATTCATGTACATACGGAACATGGCAGGGATCCTCTTTTCGATAGTTCCCTCACCGCCCAGGATCTCGATCATCGGAGTATCCAGCCATACACCTTTTCGTCCACCTGGAACTTCCACGCCACGGCCTTCCTCACACTCGCGGATAACACCGGAAGCATTTACGTCACGGGTTTCCAGCGGATGGATATAAGCTTCTCCGTTTGCATTTACAAGCTGTGCACCAACGGAACGAACCTTCTCTGTTACCAGGGCACCAAGGATCTGTGACGGATAGATCGCACCTGTTGGATGATACTGGATAGAATCCTGGTAAAGAAGGGAAGCGCCTGCTCTGTATCCAAGTACGAGTCCGTCAGCAGTTGCTCCGTAGTGATTGGAGGTCGGGAATCCCTGGTAATGCATTCTTCCTGCACCACCGGTTGCAATTACAACTGTTTTTGCTCTTGCAACGGAATAGTCTCCGGTTTCCATGTTAAGAAGAACTGCGCCGGATACCTGTCCCTTTTCATCCTTCAGAAGCTCCACGGCGGAGGTAAATTCCACTACCGGGATCTTAAGATTTAAGACCTCATCACGGATAGTACGCATGATCTCTGATCCGGAATAATCCTTTGCAGCATGCATTCTCTTTCTGGAGGTACCGCCGCCATGTGTAGTGACCATGGTTCCGTCTTCTGCTTTATCAAACTCAACACCAAGGTCGTTGAGCCATTTGATCGCATCCGGCGCTTCCATTACCAGTCTTTTTACCAGCTCCGGTTTTGCGGCAAAATGTCCGCCTCCAAAGCAGTCCAGATAATGCTGTACCGGGGAATCATTTTCTTTATCTGCTGCCTGGATCCCGCCTTCTGCCATCATAGTGTTGGCATCACCGATACGGAGTTTTGTAACGATCATAACGTTGGCACCTGCGTTGTGAGCCTCGATGGCACAGGAAGAGCCTGCTCCGCCACCGCCGATGATCAGTACATCTACATCATAATCGATTTTTGTAAGATCGATTTTTTCGTTGAGCAGACGGCTTTCTGAATGGAGCATTTTTGTCAGTTCCAGTGGTGCTTTCTGTCCCTTGTTCGGTCCTACCTTGATCTCTGCAAATGCATCCGGGTTATAATCCGGATGGAATTTTTTGAGAAGAGCATCTTTCTCATCTGCACTCAGACGTCTTGGCTCTGTTGCCATACGCTCTGCTCTTGTAGCCTCTACCTTTTTGATGGATTCCATCATATTTTCTGGATATGGTGCATACATGTTTTACGCCCTCCTACTTCTCGATTTCTCTGCTGTTGTAAAGTTCCTGCATCTCTGTGATGGGTTTCTGCATGATCTGCTCAATCATGTCATCAAATTTACCTTCGTGGATCTCTTCCACACGTTTCTCCAGATGCTCACTTTTTGGTGCGATGTATTTGCCTGTGAGACGTCTTGCCAGAAGGCCTACCATCGGATGGGAAATTCCTGCTGGACATCTTACGGAACAGCAGCCGCAGCTTACACAGTCAAAGGATTCCTCTGCACATTTTTCAAGCTCGCCTCTCTGCGCATATGCAATATACTGCATGACATTTAAGTCCTGTGTACAGGCCTTTGTGCAGGCATTGCATCCGATGCAGCTGTAGATCTCCGGATAAAGCTCCATCATTACCTGCTGGTTCGGCTTAAGATCTTCTATATTATAAAGTCTCTTGTCTGTAGGGAAGAACGGGATACTTGCCACATACATTCCCTCCTGCACCTGTGTCTGACAGGCGAGACAGGTTTTCAGCTCATTCTGTCCCTTGATCCTGTAGATGGTCGCGCAGGCACCGCAGAATCCGTGTCTGCAGCCGCAGCCTCTTTTTAATGTATAACCGGCATATTCCATAGCTGTCATAATGGTCAGATCACCGGGAACGCTGTATTTTTTACCGAAAAAATATACGTTTACCATATTATTTTCCATGTTGGTGTCCTTTCTTTTATCCAAATCGTACGCCATGTGGAACAGCCATCTCGCACGTGCCCGTCGCAACGCTCTGCTGAACTAAGTACTAACTGCGACTAAGGAGTTCAGGAGAGCCTTCACTCCTAAGTCTTCGTAAGTACTGGATTTCAGCGCCGCTAAAACCGCTCCTAAAATGGGCATCTTAGCGAGATGGCTGTTCCACATGGCTGTGTACTGGCTATAACCAGCGCATATATTTGAAAGTTTCTTAAGGTGCAATCTATAACTTAGTACTCATTAGGTAATTCATCCACCTCATCACATCGGAATACCGGGCCGTCTTTGCAAACGTATTTGTCTCCGATGTTGCAGCGGCCGCATTTTCCGACACCGCATTTCATACGAAGCTCCAGTGTGGTATATACCTGATCTCTGGAGAAGCCCAGCTCTTCCAGTCCTGCCAGAACGAATTTGATCATGATCGGCGGGCCGCAGACCAGAGCGGTCTTATTGGTATCAAAACCAATCTCCTTCAGATAATTCGGAACAAATCCTACATGACCGTCCCAGCCTTCCTGCTCGCGGTCAATGGTAAGATATACATTTACACCTTCTGTTTTCATCCATACTTCCTGGATTTCCTTAAGCTGCACCAGATCATCTGCTGAACGGGAACCATAGAGAATATCTACTGTTCCGTAATCCTCACGGTTATCCAGCACATAATTGATCACGGAACGAAGAGGTGCCAGTCCGATTCCACCTGCGATAAACAGGAGATTTTTTCCCTTTAACTTATCTTCCACCGGAAAATGATTTCCGTATGGTCCCCGGACTGCGATCTCATCTCCAACCTGAAGGCTGTGGAGATGATCGGTAAGGGATCCGCATTTTTTGATACTGAATTCCTGATAATCCTTTACAGTCGGAGAAGAAGTAATAGAAAACATACCTTCACTGACGCCTGGCGCACAGACCATAGCACACTGTCCTGGCATATGCTCGAAAAGCTTTCCACCCTCCGGAGCTTCCACACGGAAGGTTTTTACATCCGGTGTCTCCTGACGGATATCTGTGATCACGCCAACCTTGGGGATCAGCGTATCCAGTGTATAATTTTTATGACAGGTACATTCACTCATTCTTTTCACCTCCCTGTTTTTCAAAGGCCTTGATGACTTTTACGATATTTAAAGATTCCGGACATTTCTCCACGCAGCGGCCGCAGCCAACACAGGAGAACATGCCGTCATTATTTAACGGATAATAAACAAGCTTATGCATAAATCTCTGACGGAATCTCTGCATCTGGCTGGTACGGTTGTTTCCGTGAGCCATCATGGTAAAATCAGAGTACATGCAGGAATCCCAGCAGCGGTAACGGTGAACACCGTGCCCTGTGTCGTAATCCTTAATGTCATAGCACTGACAGGTCGGACATACGAAGGTACAGGTTCCGCAGGCAAGACAAGGCTTGTACAGTTTCTCCCATACAGGAGAATTGAAACGGTCCATGTATTCTTCCTGCGCCCATCCTTCCAGTGAAAGATGTGTATATGGAAGAAGCTCGATAATACCACGGATTGCCTTCTTCTCCTCTTCTACCTTTGTCTCATCAGCATCTGCCAAAAGCTCCTTCACAGCTTCTGTCAGAGCATTTCCTTTTTCTGTGAGAGGCTTCCAGAAAAGTTCTCCCTCGATGATCCAGGCTGCAACATCTGCTTCCGGATCTGCGGCATCAATACCAAATACTTTACAGAAGCAGCTTTCCTCCGGTTCATGACAGGCAAGAGCTACGATAGTTCCATGTTCTCTTCTTGCCTGGTAAAAAGTATCCACCGGATCCCCAAGGAATACCTTGTCGAGAACCTTCACACCCTGTACATCACAGGCTCTCATTCCGAATACAACAAAATTCTGGTCTTTCAGTGCCTGAGGCTCAATGCTGATATTTTTTCCGTCTTTTTTACAGGTATAGAGATTTTCACTCTGCGGAAAGAAAGCATCCTTCGGTGATTTCACGGTTTTCAGTGTTTCAAGGGAAACTTCTGCATCCTCACTCCATGCCTTGAAGTTCACCTGTTCACTTACCTTTACCGGTAAATATAATTCCTGGTCTGCGGCAATTTTCCGGAATAATGCCGGCAGATTTTCTACTGCGATCTTATACATACATTATCCCCTTTCTGCCACGATCCCTGGCTCTACATCCTCAAAGGTAAAGCTGGTAAGCGGACCCTTTGACTCCGCATCCTCGCCTGCCTGATACTCACCGTAAAACGCATCAATATCCTTGATAAACTTACGGTTAAACAGATGAAGGGGAATTCCCTGCGGGCAAACTCTGCTACACTCGCCACAGTCCGTACATCTTCCGGCTACATGGAAGGCACGGATCACATGGAACATCTTTTCCTCAAAGGAATCCACATTTGCCTTCTGGGCGCTGTCGAACTTGTTGCTGTCAAAAACGCATTTGCGGCAGCTGCAGGCCGGACATACATTACGGCAGGCATTACAGCGGATACATTTACTCAGCTCGCTCTGCCAGAATGCAAATTTTTCTTCCGGACTCATTGCCTCGATCCGCTCAACTTCTGCGAAACGGTCAGCGTCCTTTGTCTCCTTTGACTCACCGATCAGTTCATCGTAAATTTTATGCTCTTTTCCTTTACATACATGGCAGCGTTCCAGCATGGCATCTTTGTATGCACAGGTTTTTTCTCCGTAAACAGTATCCACAGTCAATGTCTCAGCATCTCCGGTAATCTCTGCTCCGGAAATTCCCCGGATACCCTTGATCCCCATTTTTCGGATCTTTTCAATATCCAGCTTTCCTTTACAGCCAACACCTACGATATAGGCTTTTTCTCTATCTACACGATGCTCTTTCAAAAGCTGGTTAAAGCTATATGTATCGCAGGGCTTCAGACAGACCATGGTTTTTCCTTCCAGCTTGGAAGCTTCGATCATATATTTGCTTAAATTGGCACCGCAGAATCCATCATAGACAAAATCCTCCAGAGATTCCGGTGTTTCAAAATAGGCTGGTTCCGGATTAAAGGCAAGATCTCCGGCTTTCCACCCAAGAACCCGGACTACCGTGCCATCTGCAAGCAGTTCTTTTGCACGTTTTATCAGCTCCTGCATCTTATATCCTCCAATCTCACGTTTTTACCAAGTGAATGGATCTTCTCAACAAACTCATTCATAGTCTGTGAAAATTTCACGCCCTCTGCGGCAGATACCCATTCCACACGTGTTCTTCCGTTTTCCACACCAATATAATCCAGCATTGAAAACAGAAGTGTCATACGTCTTCTTGCATAATAGTTTCCGGTACTGTAATGACAGTCTCCCGGATGGCATCCGCACATGATCACACCATCGGCTCCTTTTTCAAAGGCACGGAGGATGAACATGGGATTGACACGGCAGGAACATGGAACACGGATGATCTTTACATCCGCCGGATAGCTCAAACGGCTGCTTCCAGCAAGGTCTGCTCCGGCGTAACTGCACCAGTTACAGCAGAATGCCACGATCTTTGGTCTGAATTCTTCCTTTGTTTCTATCGACATATTGCATCCACCTCCGCGATAATCTGTCTGTTGGAGAAGCCCTGAAGGTCCATGGCTCCTGACGGGCAGGCTACTGTGCAGGCACCGCAGCCCTGGCAAAGTGCTGTATTGACAACCGCAACTCTTCTTGTCTCACGGATACCGTGATCGTTGACCTGTTTCTCCTCATAGGAAATCGCTCCGTAAGGACATACATTTGCACAGGTAGAGCATCCGTTACAGAGAAGCTCGTCGGATTTTGCCGTACATGGATTGGTTGTCAACTTGTCCTTTGCAAGAAGTCCTATGGCCTTAACAGCCGCAGCTCCTGCCTGGGCAACTGTCTCCGGGATATCCTTTGGCCCCTGGCATACACCGGAAAGGAAAATTCCTGCTGTCGGTGATTCTACAGGACGAAGCTTTGCATGGGCTTCTGTAAGGAAATTGTTGGTGTCAATACTTGCAGTAAGCATGGTAGCAATCTTACGTACATCCGGATTCGGTTCAATGGCTGTTGCAAGAACTACCATATCTGCTTTCTTGAAGATCTGCTTATTATCAAGAAGGTCCGAGCCCTGAACAAGAAGTGTTCCATCCGGCTGCGGGATTACTTTTCCTACCTGACCTTTGATGTAGTTTACGTTATACTGCTCAACTGCTCTTCTGTAAAACTCATCGAAGTTTTTACCAGGTGTACGGACATCAATATAAAATACCGTCACATTGGTATCCGGATATTTATCACGGATCAGCATGGCATGCTTAGCTGTGTACATACAGCAGATCTTGGAACAGTATGGCTTTCCACGGTCATCGGAGCAACGGCTTCCAACACACTGGATAAATACGATCTCCTTCGGTGCTTTTCCATCGGAGAGGCGCTCAAGATGTCCTTTTGTAGGTCCTGCAGCATTCATGATACGCTCCAGCTCCAGAGATGTGATCACATCCTTGCTCTGGCTGTATGCATATTCATCATATTTGTCAAGCTTGATGGTATCAAATCCGGTTGCCACCACGATTGCTCCGTATTTCTGTGTTACGATCTCATCCTGCTGGTCGTAATCAATGGCTCCTGCCTGACATACTTTAGAGCAGACACCACATTTGCCTGTCTTAAATTTCAGGCAATGCTCTCTGTCGATCACAGGAACATTTGGAATCGCCTGTGCAAACGGAGTATAAATAGCTGACCGGTTGTTCAGCCCTCTGTTGAACTCATTTGGAATCTTTTTGGAAGGACATTTTTCCTGGCAGACTCCACAGCCTGTACATTTGTCCATGTTGACACTTCGCGCTTTTTTGCGGATATCAACAGTAAAATCTCCTACAAAACCTGCAACTTTTTCTACTTCACTGTATGTATAGATATTGATCTTTTCGTGAGCTGCAGCCTCCACCATTTTTGGAGTAAGGATACATGCGGAGCAATCCAGAGTAGGGAAGGTTTTGTCAAGCTGTGACATTCTTCCGCCGATACTTGGTGTTTTTTCCACAATATCAACTTCATAGCCTGCATCGGCAATATCAAGAGCCGTCTGGATTCCGGCGATACCGCCTCCGATGATCAGGGCTCTCTTTGTAACCTGGCTTTCTCCCGGCTGAAGAGGAGCATTTAAATTGACTTTTGCTACTGCTGCTCTTGCAAGGATCACGGCCTTCTCCGTAGCCTCCTGCATATCCTTGTGGATCCAGGAACAGTGCTCACGAATATTTGCGATCTCCACCATGTATGGATTCAGGCCGGCCTTTTCCGCTGCTTTACGGAAAGTTGCCTCATGCATACGCGGAGAACAGGAACAGACAACCACTCCTGTGAGATTTTTTTCACGGATAGCTTCCTGGATCCTGGACTGTCCTGCTTCGGAACACATATACTGATAATCTTCTGCATGGACAACTCCTGGCTCTTTTGCAATGATCTCCACAACCTTTTTCACGTCTACCGTAGCGGCAATATTACTTCCGCAATGACAGACAAATACACCGATTCTCTGCACTTTCTCACCTCCTGTATCTTCTGAACGCACTTACAAGCAGCTGCTGAGGAAGCTCCGGATCAAGAAGCTCCGGAATTTCATTTGGTGAAAGATAGTCTCCGCCTTTTTCCCGAACAACCAGCTGTCTTGCCCCGTCAATGATCTTTCCGGGTTTTACGTCTCGCGGACAGCGCTCCACACAGGCAAAACAGGAAAGACATTTCCACAGGGATGCTGAATTTACAAGTGCTTCGATATTTTCATTGATCACGTAGGACACAAACTGATGAGGCTTGATATCCATCTCGTCAAAGGATGGGCAGGTAGCAGAGCATTTGCCACACTTCATACATTTCAGAGGATTGGTCCCGCTGATCTCCTTTATTTTTTCCGCAGCAGAATGGTTATCTCTCATTTTGCCACCTCCTCTTTGACGCCAAGGGCTTCTGCCAGAAGCTCTGTAAAATAGTAAACCGGCATTTTATTTCCGGAATTTTTATTCAGATTGTATTTGCAGAGCGGACAGGCAGTGATCAGCATATCTGCGCCAAAGCCTGCTGCGCTTTCTTCAATCTTTTCACACATATTCTGTGACATTTCTTTTTCTTTCAGGGATATATATCCTCCACAGCATTCATTTCTGTAAGGATAGATCACAGGCTCAGCGCCAAGGGCACGGATAAAATCCTCCATGATCCTTGGATTTTCCGGATCATCAAATGCCATGATCTTTCCAGGTCTCAGAAGCAGACAGCCATAATAGGCTCCAATCTTCTTTCCGGTAAAAGGATTTACTACTTTTTCTTTCAGTTTATCAAAACCGACTCTGTCCCGGAGAACCTCCAGATAATGGAGAACGGTTGTCTCTCCTTCATAGGGAGCTTCCAACTGCATATAATTGTTGGCTCTGGTCCGGATATCTTCCACATTTTTCATATCATCATTGACACGCTTGATCACATGATGACAGGCTGAACAGATCGTCACCAGATCCTGGCCTTTTTCTTTTGCCTGGTTTAACGCACGGACGGAAGAAAGCTTTGTGGCGATCTCGTCTGTGCCAAGCGGATAAACACCACCACAACACTGCCAGTCCTTGATCTCCTCAAGCTCAAACCCAAGGGCTGCGGCACTGGCTCTGGCATACTCATCCAGATCTTTGGCCTTTGTTCTCAGGGTGCAACCCGGATAATAACTGTACTTCATACTTTTCATTATCCTTTCTTAGTCTAAAATCTGACGGTTTAAATGCATCTTTTTTATCTAAATATTGTTTATTTTTTAACAATATATACATAAAAAAAGGAAACCTGACTAACACTTACTTGAGAATTTTTCTTAAAAGTACTCAAATAAAAGAGGTAAAACACTCTTCCTCCGCAATTAAGAAGTGTATTAGCTCGATTTCTTGAACCATCATAACACGATATTCTTATTTCTACAAGTTATTTCCGATAATTTCTTGTGTTTTTTTTAACACACTTTTGAAAATTCTTCTCATTACTGACACGGTGTTGTAATTTCCTGTGGCATAAAAAAGCTCCGGATTTCTCCGAAGCTTTTTTAATATAATCTCAGTCTATCTGACTCATCCGGCCAGATTACCCGGCTTTAGACCAGGTGACTGTTTTCTTTTTCAATCAGTAAATAATGATCGGGTATCCCGCATCAATCGTCTCATAGATCAGTGCCGCCTGATCCTTTGGCAGGTTGATACATCCGTGGCTTCCGTTGGTCTTATACCGGTTTCCACCAAAAGAGGACTGCCAGGAAGCATCATGAAGTCCCTGTCCGTAGACAAAAGGCATCCAGTAATTGACTTTTACATCATATCCATATTCCGCGCTGGTCAGATTAAAAGGACTTGCCTTATAAGCAATGGGCCATGCACCACGGTATGTTTCCCGGCCCTTCACCGGTTTTCCGCTGACAATATCCGTTTCTGTCACAAGGTTTCCATCTTTATAAAGCCACAGATGCTGGGCATCCAGGCTGACTTCTATGTAGCTGCCTGCAAGATCGTCAGTTCCGTTTCTCTGATAACCGGTTTTGCTGTAAACGGGATCACGGGTAACTGCAGTACCACTTTTCAGATCTTCCACAAGCTGTGCGTACTCTCCGTCCTGGTCGATCCGGTATCCATACTCATTCCCCTCAATGGTCACGTCCGTTCCCGTTGAGGTATGGAAAGTACGGGGAACATAAATGGTATTGTATTTGTTGGCAAGATCGCTGATATAGGTTTTGATGGCATCTTCATCCAGAGTCAAGGTCTCACCTTCCGCTTTCAGCCAGGAACTGATGGTGTCTGCATCCAGCACAACCGTTTCACTTCCAAATGTGTATGTAACTGTAGTACTCCGGTATTTTTTCAGCTGACTGTTCAGACTTGTAACTTTATTTTCCATATCTTCTGTTGCTGTCACTGCCGGGCTGATATATACATGTTTGTTCAACGGGATTGTGATTGTATCTCCAAGAAGAGCTGTATCAAATGCCGCATTCAGATTTGTGTCCACGGTGGTCTCCAGTTTATCCGGATCAATCTCCGTGCCCTGTACCTGTTTCACAAGGATGAATTCTTTTTTCTCCTCATTGTACTGAATGGATGCATCGGTGGAAGATTTTCTTTCTTCCGTTCCGAAATTGGAAAGATCCAGAGCCTGTTTTTCCTGCTCCTCATCTTCCTCGATCTGGCATTCCAGATTTACGTTTTCTTCCTTTGGAAAAATCTTCCGGTTCTCTTCTCTCTGTTTCTGAAGGTCTGTAAGCTTATTCAGAAGATCTTCCTCATTGAGGCTGTACCCCAGATCTTTGAGCGTCATGCTGTAAACCTCCTTGTCATTTTCCTGAAAAGATACCGGCCGGTTTTCAAATTCCGCAGCAATTTTTTCTTCTGCCTGCTTTGCGTCCAGCCTGGAAACCTCCACTCCCCACACGGAAATTTTCCGGCCCAGTGTGTTGTGATCTGCCATGTATGTGTAGCCAAATAACCCGGCCACAGCCAGGATTGCTGCGGCAATACAGATCCCAAGTATGATCTTCAGTGTCTTTTTACTGATGGTTGATTTTTTCTCCATACCCTTATCCCTCGAGTCTTATGTATTATATGTTATGTTGTCACATTGGCTGTTATTATAATACAACGAATCCCCCTCTTCTGTAAAAATGATTTATCCAGGATCCGCCTGAACCGGTAAAAAAAGACAGACTGCCACTCCTCGCGAAAATCTGTCCTTTCATACGTTTCTTTTTTATGTTTCTGTCAGCAGTATTTCCGAACGGATCTTCTGCTGCTTATTCCGGCATTACGATCTTACCTGCGATCGCACAGGCTGCTGCAGTTTTCGGAGATGCCAGATAGATCTGAACCTTGGAAGTTCCCATACGTCCCAGGAAATTACGGTTGTTGGTTGCCACAACCTTCTCCCCGTCTGTCAGGATTCCGCCGGTTCTTCCACAGCAAAGTCCGCATCCCGGATGTGTGATGATGGCACCTGCCTCAGCAAGCGTATCCAGAATACCAAGTTCAATGGCCTGACGGTAGATCTTGCGGCTTGCAGGAGTTACGATCAGTTTTACAAAGTCTGCAACTTTTTTGCCCTTCAGGACTTCTGCTGCTGCCATCAGATCTTCCAGACGTCCGTTTGTACAGGAACCGATAAATACCTGATCGATGGTCTCACCCTGAAGCTCGCTGACATCACGGATCTTGTCCACCTGTGACGGACAAGCCATAACCGGTACAAAATCCTCTGCCTTATAAGTCATGGTCTTCATATAAACGGCATCCTCATCGCCTACAAGACTCTTCTGGAACTCATCAAGCTCTGTCTCACAGTAAGCGGCAGTCTTCTCATCCGGTGTGAAAAGTGCACATTTTGCACCTGCCTCGATCGCCATGTTTGCCATGGTCATACGACTTGCCACAGACATGTTCTCAATGGTGCTTCCGGAAAATTCCAGTGCACGATAAGTTGCACCATCTGCACGAAGGTCGCCAATCAGGCGGAGGATGATATCCTTGGACATCACATTCTCCGGAAGTTCTCCGTCGATCACAACTTTAATGGTTTCCGGAACTTTGATCCACATGGTTCCTGTTCCCAGGATGCTGGCCATCTCTGTATATCCGATACCGGAAGAAAATGCACCGACACATCCGTAAGTGGTAGTGTGGCTATCTGTACCAAATACGATATTGCCAGGTTTTACGTAACCGGCCTCTGTCATCAACTGGTGGCAGATACCGTCACTTCTGTGCACGTTTTTCATACCATATTTGGCTGCAAAAGCATCTCCCACATGGAAATGTCTGGTGTCGTCCTGCTGGCTTGCAGGTACAAGATGGTCATAGATCAGAACAACTTTGTCCGGATCCCAGAGTTTCTGAAAGCCCATCTCCTCGAATTTGTCCGCTACAAACGGAATAAAGATATCATGGATCATCACTCTGTCAACATTGACCGTCACGATATCGCCAGGCTTTACTGCTTTGCCTGTGTTATGTCTGATAATTTTCTCAATGATCGTCTCACCCATTATTTCTCTCCTTTCCGTCTTAGTCCAGACCGTTCAGTTTGCGCATGGCTTTTACAAGTCCGCCAGCCTGAATAATATCCATCAGATTCTCCGGAAGAGAAGCAATCGGGTACTGTTTTCCGTTATGGTCTACATGCTCGTTCATCACAACTGTAACTTCATCTCCCTCTTTCACATTGTCGTGAAGATCCGGCTGTTCGATAAGAAGAAGGCCGTTGTTGATGGAGTTGCGGAAAAAGATCCGGGCAAAAGATTTCGCAATAACACACTGTACGCCCAGTGCTTTAATGATCTCCGGTGCCTGCTCTCTGGAGGAACCGCAGCCGAAGTTCTTTCCTGCTACAATAATGTCACCTTTCTGGATCTGGCCTGCCAGCTCCGGGCGAAGGGGACTGAATCCGTACTGTTTCATATCGTCAATGGTTTTCAGCGCCAGATACTCGGTCGGAATGATGATATCGGTGTCAATATCATCGCCCAGTACCCACACTTTTCCTGTAAATGCTTCCATATGTATATTCTCCTGTTTATTCCTGAATATCTTTTCTGAGGTTTTTATACTCTGTCTGCAGTTGCGATCTCACCTGCAATGGCAGATGCGGTAACCGTTGCCGCAGATCCCAGATAAACCTTGGAGCTCGGATCTCCGGCACGTCCCTTGAAGTTACGTGTTCCGGTGCTGATAAGAACCTCGTTCTCACCGATCACACCCTGGCAGCTTCCCCAGCATACACTGCAGTTCGGGTTCATCACAATAGCGCCTGCTTCCATGAAGATATCGATCAGGCCTTCTTTTAATGCCTGGCGGTAGATGGTCTGGCTTGCAGGAACGACCAGGAAACGAACGCCTTCTGCAACTTTTTTACCCTTGATCACCTCTGCGCCTACACGGAGGTCTTCAATACGGCCGTTGTTACAGGAGCCAAGAAATGCCTCGTTGATCTTGATGCCGCAGGTTTCCTCAGCCGGAACTACATTGTCAACGAAGTCCGGTTTCGCTACAACCGGGCGTACTTTGGAAAGATCGAAGGTGTACTCTCTTGCGTAAACAGCATCCGGATCGCTGTGATATACAGCTTTTGGTTCACGGCCATGCTCTTTCAGATATTCCAGAGCCTTGTCATCTGCCTCAAAGATTCCGGTCTTCGCACCGGCCTCAACAGCCATGTTGCAGAGAGCCATACGGTCGCTGATGCTTAATGTTTTGGCGCCTTCGCCGGTAAACTCCATTGCCTGATAATTACATCCGTTTGCTCCGATCTCTCCGATAATGGTAAGGATCAGATCTCTTGCATAAACACCCTCAGGAAGTTTCCCTGTCAGGTTGAATTTCACAGTTTCCGGTACCATAACCCAGGAAGTTCCGGTTACCATTCCATAAAGAAAGTCTGTACATCCTACACCGGTACCGAAAGCGCCAAGTGCTCCATAAGAACAGGTATGGCTGTCTGCACCAAAGATCAGCTGTCCCGGACGGACATAATTCTCGATCATGATCTGATGACACACGCCTTTTCCTTCCCAGAAATCAATGTTGTTTTCTCTTGCAAAATCTCTCATTTTTTTCTGGGATGCTGCTGTTTTCGGGCTGTCAGACGGTACATTGTGGTCTACGATAAATACCAGTTTCTTTGTGTCTGCGATATGTGGATTTTTTAATTTGTTGTTGTACATGTCAACAGTCAGATGTGTGGTTCCGTCATTGCTCATCAGATGATCCAGCTGGACCGTATAGATATCTCCAGGTTTTACGCTGTCCACACCGGCTGCTGCCGCGATGATTTTTTCTGCGATCGTCATTCCCATCTCTTATTCCTCCTCACGGTTCAGAGAAGCGATAAGTCCTCCCTGATTCAGTATATTCTGCATGTATTCCGGCAGTTTTGTGCAGGAATAAGTCTTTCCGTTGGCAACCGCTGTTCCCTCGGACATATGAAGCTCCATGGTATCTCCGGTCTTCACATCATCCGGGAGATCCTTACAGACAATTGCCGGAAGTCCGATATTGATGGCATTGCGGAAGAAAATACGGGCAAAAGATTTCGCAATGACTGCCTTTACTCCAAGTGCCTTAAGAACGCCCGGTGCCTGTTCTCTGGAAGATCCGCATCCAAAGTTCTCTCCTCCCACTACAAAATCTCCCGGTTTCACCTTCTTGGAAAAATCCGGATCCAGTGACTCAAATGTGTGACTCTTCATCTCATCCAGATTCGGCAGAAGCAGGTACTGGGATGCAATGATCTGATCGGTATCGAGGTCATTATGAAATTTAAAAATTGTTCCCTTATCCATAAAACAAGTTCCTTTCTGATTGTTATCCATTTCCGGGTTAACATTCCTCTGTTACCCTTTTCGTCCTATATTCTAACACAAAACGTCTTATAATTAAAATGTATATTTTTAATACTTAATATAACTTCAAGTTATAAAGTCATTTTCCTGTGATCAGCGCAAAATATCCCCACTCCCACAGAAGTTCTTCAAAACTGTTCTCAAGATATTCCCGGATATCTTCTTCCTCATATCCGGTCATTCTGGAGATCACCACCATATAATCCCGGAGTGTTTCGTAGGGAAGTGCTCCCCGTCCCTCTTTCTGCCACCGGAGAAAAACAGCCTGGCGAATGGTGACATATTCCATACCGATCCACTGCATATGAACCAGGGCATCTTCCAGATCTCCTTCTGATGTCAGAAGATCCGAATATACTTCGTTGGTAAGAAAGCTTCGGAGAAGATTTTCATATGCACGAAGTTCCCGGTAAAAATCCTCCCAGGCTTCCGTCATTTCCTCTTCCTCATACTCTTCCGATAATTCCTCCGCCAACTCCGTCACCGGCTCCAGATACTTCCGGTAAAGTCCTTCTTTCCAGTAATTTACAGCCAGATCCTGCAAAAGTTCATTGCATTCGTCCATAGTATCCAGAACAGGCAGGTCTATCTCGCTGATAGCTCTTTCCAGCTGGTGAATTGTCTTCTCTGAAAAATAATCTTCCACAAGCTCTGTGGTAAGCGGCGTGTTCCGGTGAAGTTCCTTCAGAACATAAAAACTTTCAAGAAGGGTTTCCTCCGGTGTTTTTTCAGGATCCATTATAAGATCCATAACCTTCCGGCGCACAAGAAAAAGCGGCTGTTCCTTTTCTTTTGGAGTTTCCGGAAAAGCGATTCTTTTCTTCTCCTTCCAGATGTCCAGGACAGCCGGGCAACAGGGCATCATGGTCGCTTCCTTATGATCCTGAAATTCATGGATCTCCCTTGGAAAAATCTGGCAGGTCTCTGAAAGCATCGAATCCCCATAAGCACTTACCAGATAGCACAGTCTGTTCTTTGCCAGGAAAGGACAGTCGTGCTTCCGTCATCTTCATGATCCGGCTGCCGTCCTTTTTCATGGTATAGGCCTGCAGGCAGCTTCTGTGTCCGGGCACCTCTGACGGCGGCTGGATGGTTTTCCAGTTTCTGTAGGTTTCATCATCTATGTTGATCTTCCATTCCCTGCAGCAGCTGATGGTGCATTTGTCTGCAATACAGGTAAATTCGTCGTAATAATCAGGTTTTAATAATTCCATGTTTCCTCCATATTCTTTATTTTTCAGCTCCAATGTCTCCTGTTTGCAAAATGGACATGAGCTGACATGTTTTATTTTTCCCCATAAACACAGAAAAGCGGAATTCTATCCGCTTTCTCTGATATTCTGTGTATTCGTTTTTATTCTGCATTCTCTCCCAAAAGTTGTCTGTGCACCTTCCGCCTTACAAACCAGAAACAGGTCACCTGCATGATGATCGTAATGATCCAGGATGCCGGATAGGAAATAAACAGTACTTTCAATGATCTGTGAACCGGGAAGATTCCGAAGATCCACACAATTCGAAGGCCGACCGTTCCGATAATAGACAGGATCATCGGCACACCGGAGCGTCCCATTCCACGCAGTGCTCCCGGAAACAGATCCATCTGTCCGCAGAGGAAATAGGTAACTGTGGTATAGGCAAGAATCTCCATTCCGCATTGGATAACCTTAGGGTCTTCCGTATAGATCTTCAGGAGCTGCGGACCGAAAAAGTATGCACCACAGCCCATGGCAAAGGATACGACAAAGGACAGGATCATACAGTCAACAAGTACCCGGTCCATACGTTTCGGTTTTCGCACACCATAATTCTGACTGGTAAAGCTCATGCAGGCCTGGGTAACTGAATTTACAGACACATACAGAAATCCGAAGATATTGTTTGCTGCCGTATATCCTGCCATTGCAATGGAGCCAAAAGAATTTACAGAGGACTGGAGCAGCACATTGGAAAAATTAATCACCGTACTCTGGATTCCTGCTGGAAGCCCTACCTGAAAGATCTGTTTCAGATATTCCATATTTATGGACAAACTCGAAAAACGCAGCTGATAGCTTCCCTCTGTCTGATACAGGCATCGGAGAACAAGGATACAGGAGATCAGCTGAGAAATCACGGTTCCGATTCCGACACCTGCCACACTTAAATGACAAATGATCACAAAAAACAGGTTCAGAAGCGCATTGGCGCAACCGGAAATGATCAAAAAGACCAACGGCCGCTTGGTATCTCCCACTGCACGCAGAATTGCTGCGCCATAGTTATACAGCATAAAAAACGGCATTCCCAGAAAATAGATACGCATATAAAGAGCGGAAAGATCGATCACATCCTCCGGCGTATCCATCAGCTCCAGGCAGATTCTGGCAAAGATCACTCCCAGAAATGCCATGATGACCCCGCTGATCAGAGCCAGCAGGATCGATGTATGTACTGTTTCTGACATTTCTTCATCCTTACCGGAAGCATAAAATCTGGCTGCCAGCACATTGGCACCAAGAGAGATTCCGATAAAAAGGTTGGTAAACACATTGATCAGTGCGGTAGTGGAGCCTACTGCCGCCAGTGCCTCACTTCCGCTGAAACGTCCCACTACCACGATATCCACTGCATTGAACATCAGCTGCAGGATACCGGACAGCATCAGCGGCAGTGAAAACGAAATCAGCTTGTCCATGATCGACCCATTACACATATCGATCTCATACTTGTTTTTTTTCACGATTTCATCCCCCATGTTCATACTTACATAAGAATATTATAGCACCTTTCGTCGGAAAGCTACAATGAAATATTTTTATGGAGAATATGCAGCGGCTGCATAAAATACGCAGCCGCACAGTAACGTGTGTTTATCATTTCACTATCTTTCCAGGAGTCCTGCATCACGAAGGTTTGCAAGAAGTGCATTAAAATCCTCCACAATATCATCTACCGTTGTTGCATTTCCAACAGCAGCTGCCGGGGTTACTGTTCCGGCAGGACCGGTGGCTCCGGCTGCTCCTGCTGGACCAGTGGCTCCTGTTGGGCCGATTGCTCCCGCTGGGCCAGTGGCTCCGATTGCACCAGCCGGACCTGTTGCTCCCACCGGACCGGTGGCTCCCGTTGTTCCAGCCGGACCCGTTGCTCCTGTTGCTCCTGTTGCCCCTGTTGCTCCTGCCGGACCGGTGGCTCCTGTTGCTCCCGTCGGACCGATGACTCCGGCTGGACCTGTTGCTCCTGCCGGACCCGTGGCTCCCGTATATCCCTGTATTCCCGGTTCCCCCTGCGGCCCCTGAGGGCCCATAGGACCAGGGACTCCCGGACAGCCTCTGGGGCCGGTTGGTCCTGTAGGTCCCACAGGGCCTGGGCAGCCTCTTGTTCCACATCTGTCACATCCACAGGAACTATGATTTCCATAACAGGACATACAGGACAAATCCTCATGACTGTCCTGCTGCATTTCCATTTCCTTACGTTTTCGATGCCTGAACAGCATTCTTCGATCACCTCATAGGAAAATAACTTTCCCTACAGTATATGACAACAGCTTTTACCTGTGCATAGGATCCCCGCAAGCCTGTACCCTGCCAGGAAAATATAATAAATATGTCTTTCTTTTTATGCCAGACCATATTTTTCCCGGAAATATTTCTGGTCATACAATACTCCCGAATCTTCCGGCTTCAGCTCCATTGCTTTCTTATGAAAAAAGAATGCCTGCTCCGGGCATCCCATTTTATCATAACAAACGCAAAGCTGCATATATGGCACAAACCCATGATACTCAGCCATAAAAAATCCACCCTTTTTCTTATCTGAAGGCACAGTAAGCGCCTGCCCGTACCAGTAGGCAGCCTGTCTGGGCAGCTCTCTTTCCAGAAAAATCTTACCGACCTCACAGCAGATTTCCGCCCTCGGCACATCCATAGTCAGACTGTACAAAAAAGCTTCCAGTGCGGACTTTTTCTCTCCCATTTTCCGGTAGCACTGTCCAAGTACAAAACAGGCATCGATCTTATTTTCCAGCCATCCGGACGGATTTTTCAGGAACTCCACCAACACAGCCTCTGCCTCCGGATATCGCTGATGATAATACAGTTCTCTCCCATAATAAAGCTGATGTCTGGGTTCCAGCTTTTCTCCTCCTGCCAGCATTTTTTCATAAATGCGGAGATTACGGTCCGGATCACCTTTTCCACATTTCCGGTGCCGGATCACCACATCTGAATAGATGATGTTTCCCTCCGGAATCACAGTTTCATGAACTGCCCCATTCCATCTGAAATTTCTGGATGTTTTCATTATCCGCTCCCGAAAATAAGAAAATGTTGTTCTCCCGCTCTGGTCAAACCCTGCCGCATATTCCATCATTACAACATCTGTTCCGGGATTCAGAGTTTCTTTAAGACTCTTCAGTTTTTCCAGATTTTCTTCATCCAGGACATCATCCGCATCCAGCCACATCCAGTAATCGGTGCGGACTTTTTCCAGAAGAAAATTACGCGGAGCAGAAAAATCGTCACACCAGGGAAAATCATACACCAGCGACGTATACTGCTCCGCAATCTCTTTTGTTCTGTCTGAAGAACCGGTATCTGCGATCAGGATCGCATCCATTACCTGAGAAACCGGCTTCAAGATTCTCTCAAGAACTGCTTCTTCATTTTTTACGATCATACAGAGACTGAGGGAAATCATATTTCAGGATCCTTCGGATTTTTATAATATTTATGCCATTCCCATCAGTCCTATACCTTCTGTCAGTGTACAGCTTCTGCTTTCGGATAAAGCTAAGCTCATCCTCATATCACCAACTGTGGTATATCCTCTATATGTTCTGCAAGATGATCTGCCCCGTTCAGCTCCCCTCTCTCACCATATCCATACAGGCATCCTATAAATGGGCTTTTGCAGGCTCTGGCACATTCCAGATCCTGCCTCCTGTCTCCGACCACCAGATAAGGACCTGTATATTCCCGAATGATTTCCTGCACAATCTCTGTCTTTGGACGGAATCCATACGATTCGCAGTCATAAAAATGATCGAACCATCGTTCCATCCCAAATTCCTTCCAGTGCGCCTCACGATAGGAAGCTTTACAGTTACTTAAGATCACAAGATGATATCCCCGGTTCTTCAAGGCTGTAAGCATCTCCTCTGCTCCCGGATACCACACAGCCTTATGCTTCCTGATCTGTCTGACCATCAGTTCTCCTACCATCCTGCTCGCCTGCTCTTTATAACTCTGATCCAGCTCCGGCAAAAATGTATTCCACATCTCCTTACTGTTAAATCCCAGCCAGCCGGCAATTTCCGCCGAGCCTATCTCCCGTTCTTCTGCAGCCTTCTGTTCTGTCAGCCACTGATAGGTTTCACGAAATGCCGGTTCATAGATTCCAAGGGTATGATGGATCGTTCCATCATAATCAAATATGATCGTTTTTGTCATCATTTATTTCCCTATCTATTAGAGCTGCTTCATCAGATTGACCATCTCGATCGCAGATAATGCACAGTCATAGCCTTTATTTCCCGCTTTGCTTCCTGCACGCGCAATAGCCTGCTCGATATTCTCAGTCGTGATCACTCCGAATAAGACCGGGATCCCTGTTGCAAGTTCGACCTGTGCGATCCCCTTGGCAGATTCATTGCACACCAGATCATAATGTGAAGTATCTCCACGGATGACAGCTCCCACGCAGATAACTGCATCATATTTTCCTGACTGTGCCATTTTCTGTGCTGTAAGCGGAATCTCAAATGCTCCCGGTACCCATGCTGCAGTAATATTCTCTTCTTCTACTCCATGTCTTACCAGTCCGTCGACTGCCCCTCCCAATAATTTATTCACAATGATCTCATTGAATCTCGCTGCCACGATACCAACCTTCATTCCCTCCGGTGCTACTACTTTTCCTTCTACTAAATTGATCTGTCTCATTTTTTCTTCCTCCTGATATTTGCTGTTTTTTATAAATTTATTTCTTTAAAAATATGACCCATCTTTTCCTGCTTCGTCTTCATATACTTTCTGTCATACTTTTGTACCGGAATCTCCAGAGGTACTCTTTCATTGATCTTCAGCCCGAATTCACCAAGTCCATAGACTTTATCCGGATTATTTGTCAGTAATCTTAATGATTTCACGCCAAGATCTGACAGTATCTGTGCCCCGACCCAGTACTCTCTGAGATCCGGTGCAAACCCTAACTTCACATTAGCCTCCACAGTATCGTATCCCTGCTCCTGAAGCGCATAAGCTTTGATCTTGTTGATCAGTCCGATTCCTCTGCCTTCCTGTCTCATATACAGAATGATCCCTCTGCCTTCCGCCTCTACCTGGCGCATCGCTGTCTGCAGCTGCAGGCCGCAGTCACATCTGAGCGATCCGAATGCATCTCCTGTCAGACACTCCGAATGTACACGGCAAAGCACATCCTCACCATCTCCTATATCACCTTTTACCAGTGCCAGATGATGTTCTCCTGTAATGTCATTGATATAGCCATACATTTTAAAATCACCGTACTGCGTTGGGAGGTTTGCAGCTGCTTCCTCCTTTACATGCTTTTCATGTATTCTTATATAATCCTGCAGATCACGGA
>ENA-OPSW01000022-OPSW01000022.1-human-gut-metagenome-genome-assembly--contig:-NODE-22-length-173314-cov-5.896461_pt1 | contig 173314 bp, 149 predicted proteins | sample MGYA00241463_ERZ501918 | MGnify/ENA primary metagenome ERZ501918 (study PRJEB25962, sample SAMEA2042443) | human gut metagenome | biome: human gut; feature: human-associated habitat; material: faeces... | reverse complement strand
AATAAAACTGCGCCACAGCCTTGGCAGGCCATCGCGCAGCGATTTTGTTCAATCGGAATTTGTAGGAGGTGAATCTGCATGAAATGTCCATATTGTGGTGATGAAATGATAAGAGGATACCTAATGAGTTCACGAGACATTACTTTTGCAGTTGATAATCTGACAAAAGTTTTTCGTATTAAAAAATCGGACGATCTGGAATTGAGTAAAGGTTTAGGAGGAATCCCTCATTGTGAAGCTTATCGTTGTAGTAGTTGTAAGAAGATTTTGATTGATTATGCAAATAGATAAATCGAAAGTAAACGGAGGTGTTAAGCGTGAAAAAGATGCTTGCTTTTTTGATAAGTATTCTATGTGTTATTTCGATGGTGGGATGTGGGTCAAACGCAAGGGGTAATACAAGCAATGATAAGCCATACTCTGGTGCACCCAAAATTGTATTAAACGGACAGGATTATTTCGCCAACGAAGCGGTAATTGTAAGCGAGCTTCCAGACGGATATTCTTACGCAGGCGAATTAACCGACCAAGAAAAAGAATTTGCTTATATTAATGGAGCAAAGTACTATCTTCCCATGGGAACGGAATCTATAGATGATTTCTACGTTTATCAGGAGTGCGGAACACCTGTAAGCGAACAAGAAATAGACAATACGAAGCGTCAATGGGCTTATGTTAAATGGAGCTTAGGTCAATAACAGCTTCCAGTTTAACGAGGAGGTGCTTTACATGAAAAAAAGTATATCAAGGATTATCGGTGTGATAATGCTGATTGTAGCTATTGTATTTATAATGTTTGCATTAAACCATCCAGAAAAGAGTTTCCCTTGGAACAATACAATTACGTGGTTACTGTATGGTGTATATTTTCTTGTGGCAGTAGTGTTGCTTATTGCTCCTAAAATGAAGAAGTGAGAAATTTTAGTTTGTAGAATTAAGAAAATCGGTATTTCGTGGGAGGTGTTATACAAATGAAACTGGCAGACTTATCAACTGGACCAGACTGGGTAGTATATGTTGGCTTTATAATATTTGCTGTACTTTCCATAGTTTTGATTTCTGGACATGGAAGTTGGTTAATTTCCGGATATAATACAGCTTCAAAAGAAGAAAAGGCAAAATATAATGAAAAAAAGCTATGCAGAACAATGGGAATTGGAATGTCTGTCATAGCAATTCTTCTATTAATTATGGGAGTGTTTGAAAATATTTTACCGGCATTTTTTGTGTATATTGCATTGGGTATTATTTTAGCTGATGTTGTGATAATTATTGTCTTGGGAAATACAATATGTAGAAGGTGACAAAATCCAGTTTGAGAGCTAATAAAATGAGTAGAAGAATAAAAAGTTAGTGAGGTTTAACATGAATAAAATAAATAATACATCAGTTGTAAAACAGCAGTATGCTAATGCAAACAATTTAAATACAAGAATATCTATTCACGATAAATATTCAACAAACAAAATGGGTTTTGGAAACTGGATAATGTCTAATTATAGAATTGATGAGAAAATGAAAGTTTTAGAACTAGGTTGTGGAACAGGAGATATGTGGAAGAATAGCCAGTCTTTGATTAAAGCTTGCTCAAAACTAATACTTTCTGATTTTTCAGAAGGAATGGTAGCAACAACAAAAAGCAACATAGGAAACTATGAAAATACCGAATATAAGGTTATAGATATTCAAGAAATCCCTTACGAAAATGAGACATTTGATGTTGTTATAGCAAACATGATGTTATACCATGTGCCGGATATTGATAAAGGTTTGAATGAGGTGCGACGTGTATTAAAGAAAGGTGGACATTTTTACTGTGCAACATATGGAGAACATGGAATTATAGAATATCTTTCAAAAATTCTTTCTAAATATGGTGTTCAAAACAATATAAATAAGAACTTCACACTTCAAAATGGATATGTGATATTAAGCAAAACATTTTCTAAAGTTGATAAATTAGAATATATAGATTCGTTAGCAGTTACTAATGTAGATGATATGATAGATTATATTTACTCCCTGTCGAGTATGACAACTTTGAATGATGTACCAAAACATATAATAAAAGACGTACTAATGCAAAATATGACAAATGGAATATTAAATGTACCAAAGGAATATGGAATGTTTGTTGCATCATAGAACATAATTATTTCAAAGTAGTAGGATTAATACAATAAGAAATATTTGTTTAGAAAAATGAAAGGGTAAAAGAAATGTGGGTATCAAAAATTACAGAAGAAGATTTAAGTAATGAAATAATAGATAAATTATTATTTGAAGGCATAGTGGATACAGGAGAAAATATTGATTGTATTATTGTTTTAGGAAGTACAAAGGCATCAAAATATAGAGTTCCAGTAGCAGTGAAAGCCTATAATTCAGGCAGAGCAAACAAAATAATATTATGTGGCGGTGCTTTAAAAAAATTTCCAGATGAAGAAAGTACTGAAGCTGAGCATATGTATAAAAGGGTTTTGGAATTAGGTGTGCCAGAGGAAAATATTATTTTGGAGAATAAATCACAAAGTACAGTGGAAAATATTCTTTGTGCATTAGTAGAATTGCAACGTGCATTTTGGTTGAATAGAGTAAAAAAAGTATTGTTAGTAACAAGTACATATCATATGAGGCGCAGCTTAGCAATTGCAAGGTACTTATTTCCAATACATATAGATATAGTTCCCGGTCCTGCGGATGATAATAATACAAATCGTGATACTTGGATGAATACACTAAAGGGAAGAGAAAGAGCAAAGAGAGAAGCTTTGAATATTGTTGGATGCGTAAAAAATGGTGTTATTCCAGATTTTGAAATATAGGTTGAAATTAGTGAGGAGGTAAAAGCTATCATATGAAGAACAATCAGCAACAGTATATTGAATATGTTATGCGATTTGCGGAAGAAAATAAAAGTCACATTTGGTTAAGTGGTTCTTTTTTTGCATAGAACTGCTACATTGTTCTTTGATGTAGATATAAGTACATTTTGTAACACGGAAAATTTGAATGAACTGATTTATGGTTATGGAAAACCTGTGTATATATCATTTACCCATAAACCATTAGGCATACTTATCGTTATATATGAAGATGGAGTAACTGTTGATTTGGAAATAATCGAAAAAATAGATATTTCAGACAGTGAATTCTTCCATACTAATGATATTAAGTTATACGATTACAGTAGAAATAAAAAATTATGTAAAGAGTTTGCTTTAAGAGATGATATGCACTATCAAATCTCTCGTTTGTTTCATCGTAGTTTGATTAAGTTCTTATCGGGCAAACAGGATATAGGTGTAAGCATAGCAAACGAGGTGGCTACATTTATTAATTGTAACATCTTTATTAATAAAGCTTGTTACAGGAATAACATTATTGAATTTTTGAAAGTTTTTAATGAACAGTATAAATTACCATTAGAATACTTAGCTATTTTGTGTGAATTGATAGAGGAATTGGATGAAAAAATTGTCCGTAAATCAAGTAAACGAATCCCAAGTTGTAGAGTTGGATAATTATGAAATATAGAGGTACACAGATGTTTGAAGATATAAAGAATAGTAGTGATTGGCAATCTGTTGATAAGGTTTCAAAGGGATGGTCAAGCGATAGTAAATACTTTATTAAAACAAAAGAAGGAAAGATGCTATTGCTTAGAATATCAGATATAGAACAATATGAAACAAAGAAAAAAGAATATGAGATTGTAGAAAAATACTCAAAACTTGGATTTTTAATGTCTCAACCAATTGATTTTGGAATTTGTAACAATGGAAAAAACGTGTATATGTTGCTTACTTGGATTGAAGGCAAAGATTTAGAAGAAGTATTATCTGACTTGACAGAAGAACAACAATATCAGCTTGGAAGACAAGCAGGAAAGATTTTAAAGAAAATACATTCAATAGATGTTGATATAAATGACATTCCAAAAGATACAAAGAAATCGAAGAAGTTGCAGCAATTATCACGTTATGAAGAGTCACACGTTCGTATTGATGGTGATGAAATTGCAATTAAATATGTAAAGGAAAATATCGACCTAATATGGAAAGAGAAACCTGTATATATGCATGGGGATTATCACCCGGGAAATCTTATTTACACAGATAATGGTTTAATTGGTGTAATTGATTTTAATCGTTGGGAAGTTGGTGACCCTTATGAAGAATTCTATAAACTTGAAAGTTTTGGAATTGAAAACAGCATTCCGTATTGTATCGGACAAATAGATGCATATTTTGATGACCAAATACCAGAAGACTTTTGGAGTACACTTGCAGTGTATGTAGCACAGGCTTCTTTATTTTCAATTAAATGGGCAGAGAAATTTGGGCAAGAAGATATAGATAGTATGGTAGTTAGATGCCGTATGGCACTTGATGACTACGACAATTTTGAAACGTATATACCAAAGTGGTATACAGATAAGTATAGGAATAACTTTAAAAAGAATGAGATGAAATAATAAACTATGGAAGGCACATATGTAAAGAATTTGATTTGTAAAGTTATTGATAAATCAGAAAGTAATAATTGGGATAATGCTGTAATGGAGTGGAAAATTATTGATTGCGAGGAAGATGAAAAATGCTCTGAAATATGCATATGTGGAAAAGAGAATATAAATATTTGTATACTATTAAAAATATGTATAATGGAAATATTTTATATCCGGTAGGAAGTTCATGTATTACGAAATTTGACAGAAAAGACTTAAGAGAAAAAACATCTTTAATGGAGTCACAGTTTAAGCTGTTGCATGCGGTATAAGAAGTAAAATTCTTATCACTATCTGTTGAATTATTTTCGCGTAAATTGTTATTGTGGTTATACGAAGAAGGAGCAATTTATAGCAGGTGGTGGAGAAGACGAGGATGAAACTATAATAATATATGCAAAACGAGAGGCATATGAAGAAGCAAACATAGGTATGGATTGTAAATATTCTGTACTTGATACACAAAATAGCATACCAACATACTGTTTTAAAGAAGCAAGAAAAATATAGGCTGAAAATTAGTGCTATTGGCAAATAAGGTAAAAGAAATAAAGGAATGAATAAGTCAAGTTAAATCCTGCTGGGCTTGTGAGCGAAGAAGATAAGTATATAAGACTACCAAGAAAAATTAGTACAGAAAAAATAGAAAAGAGTGATGATATTTGTAATTAAAAGATATTATTTTGAATTGCAAAGATTAATAAACTGTAATAAAGCTGGTATTTTTAGGAAAGAGGTACAATGAAGGAAATTTTTTCATTCAAAGGATATAACGGTGAACATATCACGTTAAATTTGATAGAAGTTCTAGGATATCCTGATACAACAAGTTATGAGGGTGGATATGATATTATTTGCACATTAGAAATAAAATGTGGATGCTATACCGTGAACTGTGACAGGTATTTTGCAGCATCAGGTGCTTTATATAGATTTCAAAAAGAGCTTATTAAATGTTATGAAATGCTGAAAGGAAATGCAAAATATACACTTTTTTTAGAAAATGATTTGTTTTTTGAAGTGTTTATGGAGTCTGGAGGAAAAGCAATTATAAAGGGAAATTATCAAGAATGTCCAGACAAAGATAATAAATTATTATTTGAAATTGAAACAGATCAAACTTGTTTCAAGCCGGTTATTATGGGCATTGATAGATTAAAGAGAAAATTAAACGATGACAATTAAGTTAGTAGGTAACAAATACTAAATTGTGAAATCAACAAATCGGAATTTGTAGATGCAAGATAACCAAGAGTATTTAATTGACAAGCTATGAATCATTTGCTATCATTGAACGGTATATTAATAAGACAGTTCGTTTGTACCATCCTGTCTCTAAATAAAACCAGGGCTATTATTTTTATAATTTATAATTGGAATTTTTTAGAAAAATAATCTATTAAGGCACGGGTACAGATGGATCCGTGTTTTTTTATGCAATATTAGCAAATGGAGAAAAGGTTTATGTATATTTTAAAAACGGAGGCAAGTTTTGACTCAGCACATTTTCTTGCAGGATACGATGGAAAATGCAGCAATCTTCATGGACATAGATGGAAGATTATTCTTGAAGTTCAAGCTGAGGAACTAAAGGACGACATTCAGCATAAGGGGATGTACGTGGATTTTGGAGAATTGAAAAAAGATTTAAGAGACCTTGCAGACTCAATGGATCACGCATTAATTATAGAAAAGAATTCATTGAAGGAAACTACACTTGAAGCTTTAAAAAGCGAGAATTTCAGAATTATTGAACTTGATTTTCGTCCAACAGCGGAGAATATGGCAAAGTATTTTTATGAAAAAATAAAAAAACTTGGATATAACATGAAAGCTGTAACGGTATATGAAACTCCTGTCAATAGTGCAACTTATATGGAATAATTATAAATAATTTTCTAATCTGAAAGGAGTTGTATATGAGTAAATATGAAGTGGTTGAAAAATTTGTAAGTATCAATGGTGAAGGAACTAAAGCCGGACAACTTGCGGTTTTTATACGTTTTAAAGGCTGTAATCTTAAGTGTAAATATTGCGATACCAAATGGGCCAATGAGCAAGATACACTTTATCAACCCATGACGGAAGAAGAAATACTTGATTATGTTTTATCAACGGGAGTGAAAAATGTCACTCTTACCGGTGGTGAACCATTATTAAGAGACGATATTGAAAAAGTTATAACAGCTCTTGCAGAAAACAATCTGAATGTAGAAATAGAGACTAACGGTAGCATTTTTCTTGACAAAATCCGTAAGCTTCATAAAGAAAATGTAACTTTTACAATGGATTATAAGCTTTCCTGTAGTGGAATGGAACAGTCCATGAATCTAGGAAATTTTGATATTTTAAATAGCAATGATACTGTCAAATTTGTAGTAGGAAGCCGAGAGGATCTTATAAAGACAAAGCAGATTATGGAAAAATATAATCTGTATGGAAAATGTAATCTTTATATAAGTCCGGTATTTGGAATGATAGAACCAGAGGAAATAGTTGATTTTATGAAAGAGAATGTAATGAATGATGTTAATATGCAGATTCAGTTACATAAAATAATATGGTCACCAGATAAAAAAGGAGTCTAACATGGAAAAGCATAAGAAAATAGATACTAAAGCAATCGAATATCATATAGCTGGTATTCTTAAAGCTCTGGGTGATAACCCTGAACGAGAGGGATTAATAGACACACCTAAAAGAGTTGCAAAAATGTACGAAGAAGTTTTTGAGGGAATGAATTATACAAATGAAGAAATTGCAGATATGTTTAACAAAACATTTGCACTTGATAGACTGGAAGAAGAGTTCGAAAACGTGGAATGTAAAAGTCAAAATGGAAATTCTGATATGGTAGTGGTAAAAGACATAGATATTTTCAGTTATTGTGAGCATCATCTTGCACTTATGTATGATATGAAGGTAACGGTTGCCTATATTCCAAAGGGAAGAGTGATAGGTCTTAGTAAGATAGCAAGAATAGCAGATATGGTATCGAAAAGATTACAACTTCAGGAAAGAATAGGAAGTGATATTGCAGATATTATGCAGATGGTTACAGGAGCAGAAGATATAGCAGTACTTATTGAAGGATGTCACAGCTGCATGACTGCAAGAGGAATTAAAAAAACTAACACAAAAACATATACACAAACATTAAGAGGGAGATTTAACAATGAAAGCAATGGTTTTGTTCAGTGGTGGAATAGATAGTACAACATGCCTTGGTATGGCAGTAGAAAAATATGGTCCAGAAAATGTTATTGCATTATCAATAGCATATGGTCAGAAACATACAAAAGAGATAGAAGCATCAGATAAAATTGTAAAATACTATAATGTAGAACATATTTATCTTGACCTTGCAAAAATTTTTCAATATAGCGATTGTTCCCTATTATCACATTCTGATAAGGAAATACCTAAAGAATCATATAATGACCAGATTAAGAGTACAAATGGTTCACCTGTTTCAACATATGTTCCATTTAGAAATGGATTATTCTTATCAAGTGCTGCCAGTATAGCACTTTCAAAAGGCTGCAGTGAGATATATTATGGAGCACATGCAGATGATGCAGCTGGAAGTGCATATCCTGATTGTAGCAGCGATTTTAATAATGCAATAAATGAAGCGATATATCTTGGAAGTGGAAAACAGATTAAGGTTGTAGCACCATTTATCAATGCAACTAAAGATCAGGTTGTTAAAAAGGGACTTGAGATAAATGTGCCATATAAATACACATGGAGTTGTTATGAAGGTGGAGAAAAACCTTGTGGCAAATGTGGAACATGTATAGACAGAGCTAAAGCGTTTGAGTTAAACGGAATTAAAGATCCGGCAATGGAATAAAAAGGAGAAGAATTATGACAGGAAGAAGCAAAGAAGAGACAGCAGACATAACATTATTAGGTAATCAGAAAACACAGTATCCATGCGATTATGCACCGGAGATGTTAGAGACTTTTGAGAATAAACATCAGGGAAATGATTATTTTGTAAAATTTAATTGCCCTGAATTTACAAGTTTGTGTCCCATAACAGGTCAACCGGATTTTGCCACTGTTACAATATCATATGTACCCAACATTAAAATGGTGGAAAGTAAATCATTAAAACTATACTTATTTAGTTTCAGAAATCACGGTGATTTTCATGAAGATTGTATGAACATAATTATGAAAGATTTGATAAAACTTATGGATCCAAAATACATTGAGGTATGGGGAAAATTTACTCCGAGAGGTGGAATATCAATAGACCCTTACTGTAATTATGGAAAGCCTGGAACAAAATGGGAAGAAATCGCATTTAATAGAATGGCAAATCATGATATGTATCCGGAAAAGGTTGATAATAGATAAGAATAATAGGGAAAATAGTGATATAATGAACCTATCAAAATAAAAATTGAGATAGGAGGATTACATAATGGAACAGGTAGTAAAATTTTAAAAGGAAGCAGAAACATATTATTTGGCAACAGTAGAAGGAGATCAGCCAAGAGTTAGACCTTTTGGAACAGCCCATATTTTTGAAGGTAAATTGTATATTCAGACAGGTAAAACCAAGGATGTTTCAAAGCAGATTCACGCAAACCCAAAGGTAGAAATCTGTGCATTTAAGGATGGAGAGTGGCTCCGTGTGGCTGGAGAACTTGTAGAAGATGACAGAAGAGAAGCAAGACAGTCTATGCTTGATGCATACCCATCTTTACAGAATATGTACTCAGCAGATGATGGTAATACAGAAGTATTCTATTTCAAAAATGCCACAGCTACATTTAGTTCATTTACACATGAACCACAGGAAGTTAAATTCTAATAACAAAGGATTAGTGCTGGAGGTATTATTGTGAAACTTAAGTTAGTAAAAGCAACAAATAAATATCGTAATCAAATTGTAGATATGTTAGATGAGTGGAATAATTCTGGTGAAGAAATTATTCCATATGTAATTGGTCGTTTAGATTACAGTGATTTTGATTACTATTGTAACAATCTGGAAGTAAGAGACACAAGTGAGGGATTAGTTCCTGATTCTACATTTTTTTGCTTAGATGAAGAACGAAACATTGTTGTAGGTGCTGTAAACATTAGACATTATTTAAACGAAGCATTGTTATTAAATGGTGGACACATAGGAGATGGTGTTCGCCCATCAGAGAGAAGAAAAGGGATTGCAACAAAAATGATATCGTTGGCTTTGAAAGAATGTAGAAAGCTAGGAATAAATAAAGTTCTGATGGTTTGTGATAAAGGAAATATTGGTTCGGCTAAAAGCATTGAAAACAATGGAGGAATACTAGAAAACGAAGTCGTGGTTGATGGTGTTGTGGAACAAAGATACTGGATTGATTTGGATAAGGTTCGAAGTGTAGAATGATTGACAAAGAGAATGGAATCTGTAGGAGGGAGTATCATATGATAGGTTTAATAGTAGCTCGTTCAAAAAATAATTGTATTGGGAAAAATGGAAAAATCCCATGGAAAATTAAGGGCGAGCAAAAACAGTTCAAGGAACTTACAACAGGAAATGTTGTGGTAATGGGACGGAATTCATATGATGAAATCGGTCATCCACTCCCAAATAGAGAAACTATAGTTATTTCAAAAAGTAAAAAATATGTTGGAAGAAATATTCATACAGCATCTAGTGTAAAAGAGGCTATCGAGTTAGCGAAAGGAAAGGATGTATATATAGCCGGTGGTTATGGAGTATATAAAGAAGCTATACCATTAGTGGATGTAATGTACATTACTGAAATTAATATAAATATAGAGCAAGGGGATGTTTTTTTCCCAGAATTTGATGAGAATGATTTTGATATAACAATTGAAGAAATGTCTGAGGACAATGAACAGTTTACAAGAAAGATTTATAGACGAAAAGTAGCAGTAAAAAATCGTAATTTTAAGGAGCAAAGATATGAATACTATTGTACAGCTGTTTCCTCTTGAATGTAGCGATAGAGAACAGTTTATTTTGGATAATCAGGAAGCCTTTAATTATGGTGCGATGGAAGAATTTGGACTTAGAGATGACCACTTTGAGGAAGAGGATCAAATCATATCACGGGATACGATTGAGCAGTCCATTGACGGCGGAGAAGCCTACCGTATCGTACTGGACGGTCAAAAAGTCGGCGGCATAGTGATCAAAGTTGACGGCGAAAAAGGTGACCTTGATCTTCTTTTTGTTTCTCCGGCTGTCCATAGCAAAGGTATCGGATATGCTGCTTGGTGTGCTGTTGAAAAACTGTACCCGGAAGTGAAGGTGTGGGAAACGGTCACTCCGTATTTTGAGCAGCGCAACATTCATTTTTATGTCAATCGCTGCGGCTTCCACATTGTAGAGTTTTTTAATAAATATCACCAAGATCCGAATGATCCGGAAATGTGCTCCGAAGAACTGGACGAGCAGTTCCCGGACGGAATATTCCAGTTTGAAAAGGTCATTCGGTAAATTCCAGTTTTTGAAACTGGAAAATAGGAAGCTGAGGAGATAGACTATTGAGAACATATGAGAATAAAGACGAGCTTAAAAACGAGATAAATAAAAGCTTTGCAAAGTATATTTCAGAATTTAATGATATTCCGGAGCATTTAAAAGATAAGAGAATTGATGAGATCGATCGAACTCCGGCAGAAAATCTTGCTTATCAGGTTGGCTGGACAACTCTTGTTATTAAATGGGAATCAGACGAAAGAAAGGGTATTCCTGTCAAAACTCCTTCGGATAATTTTAAGTGGAATCAGCTTGGCGAATTATATCAATGGTTCACAGATACATATGCTCAGCTGTCACTGCAAGAATTGAAAGACAGATTGAATGAGAATATCAACTCTATTTATGCAATGATTGATTCTCTGAGTGAGGAAGAATTATTTAAACCACATATGAGAAAATGGGCTGACGAAGCAACTAAAACAGCTGTCTGGGAAGTATACAAATTCATACATGTTAATACAGTTGCTCCGTTCGGAACCTTTAGAACCAAGATTAGAAAATGGAAAAAGATTGCACTATAACTTCTTGTTTGGAAAGCTGAAATCTTCGAAATATGTAGATGTAAGAAATAAAGTCTGGTACCAAGACATTACAGGAACATATTGTGCCTCATTAATCAATATTGTAAAGGCTAATTACACAAGAATATTTGTGGCAAGAGCATATGCAAAGATTGAATATGAAAATGGTGAAATAAAGAGCATATACTCAGAGCAGAATGAAGGTTTGCAAGCTGTGACAAAGTAAAAAATAGAGTATTACAAAGGAGTATGAATATGAAAAATAATGAAATAATAGAGAAAATAGCGAAAAGCACTATTAGAGGCAAATTGAAATACATGTTAAGTATTTTAGCCATGTTTGGATTAATAAGCTTAGTAGCGTTTTCAAGTGAAACAAAAGCAGAAACTTTAGTGGAGAAGGAAACAACGGTAGTAGTGGAAAAAGAGACGAATATTCCAACTGAAAGCACTAAGCCTAATGAAACTACCGGACCTAATGAAACAAAAAAGCCAGAGGAAACAGCTAAGGCTTCAATAATCAAAAAGTCATCCTTAAGTCCGGCAAAGTCTAAGGTTATTTTGCTTGATCCGGGACATTGCAAGACGCATATAGGTGCAAGAGGCAATGGATTAAAAGAAGAGGATGTTAATCTAGACATAGGAAAAGCATGTAGAAATTATTTAAATAAATATTCAGATGTAACAGTTTATATAACAAGAACTAACAATAAGTGCCTGAAAAGACTTAAATTAGGCGATTGCCTTACGGCAAGAAATCATTTGGCTAAAAGATTAAGTGCAGATTCACTTGTAAGCTTTCATATAAACTGGGATCCAGACAAAAAGAGAAGCGGTGCTATGATATTAGCAGCATACAATTCAGGATATAATAAGAATGTTAGCAAAACCACTCAGGCATTGGGTAGTAGCATAATGGCTAATTTGCAGGAACTTGGAATAAAAAGTGAGGGATTTTGGTTTAGAACCTTAAATAATGTAAAATATAAGAACGGCGCAAAGGCAGATTACTATTCAATAGTAAGGGAAGGTGTTCTTAACAGGATTCCAAGCCTTATCATTGAACATGGATATGTTTCAAACAAAAGTGATTGTAACAATTATTTTAAAACTGCTGAACAAAGAAAGAGTTTGGGGATGGCAGATGCAAAGGGTATCATTAATTATTACAAGCTTAGTGCAAAAAACATCGAAGGTGATTTTCAGACAATTTCAGGCAAGACATATTTTGTGGACAAGGAAGGAAATAAAATAGCAGGCTGGGTAAAAAAAGACGGAAAGTGGTATCACTTTAACAACAAAACAGCCGTTATGAATAAAGGTTTCTTTAAAGAAGCAGGAAACAAATTTTATTTGAATCCGAAGACTGGAGAAATGACAAGCGGTTGGTTTACTATTCGTGGTAAAAGTTATTTGGCAAAAGGTAACGGAGTTGTAGTAACTAATCAGATTTACACAGACGGAGTGAAAAGTTATTTCTTCAAGAAAAGTGGAAAAAGAAAAAATGGCTGGGTAAAATATAAAAACGCTAAATATTATTTTTCTAAGTCAAAAGGAATGCTTAAAGGCAAGCAGAAAATAAAAGGTAAAAAATACCTGTTTAGCAAGAAAACAGGTAAGCTTAAAAGAAAGAAGTGAGAAACATGAGTAAGAATATATATCAGGCACCGGGAACACACATTGTAGGAAATGTTGAAATAGGCAACAATGTTGGGATTTGGTACAATGCGGTAGTTCGTGGTGATATGGAAGGAATAACAATAGGCGATAATTCTAATGTGCAGGACAATTGCACATTGCACACAGGTAATGGTTTTGCGTTAACCATTGGCAATGGGGTAACAATAGGTCATAACGCCATAGTTCATGGTTGTACAGTTGGCGACAATACAGTTATTGGAATGGGAAGCATTCTTCTGAATGGAGCAAAAGTAGGCAAGAATTGCATTATTGGTGCCGGTGCTTTAGTAACGGGAAAAATGGAAATCCCTGACAATTCAATGGCATTTGGTAATCCTGCTAAAGTTATCCGAAATCTTACCGAGGCAGAAATAGAAGACAATAGAGAGAATGCAGAAGAATATGTGAAATTAATGATGCAGGAGGTAAAGTAGAATGCTAGTAACAATAAGAACAATCTTAGGCATTATATGCTTGGTACTTTGCGTGCTGGATATTTGTTTTTTAATAAAAATTAGAAGGACAATGAAAATGGAATCATTAACCAAAGAAGATATTTTATTAAAAGATAGTTTAACATATAAAGAGTTGATGAAATCACTTAAGCTGTTTGGTGCAATAGCAATATTGGCGTTTGTGGTAATAATTCTTAGCTGGTTTTAGAGGTGGATTCTTGGATGAAAGTTACGACTTTGTGTTACATAGAAAAAGATGAAAAATATTTAATGTTACATAGAACTAAAAAAGAAAATGACATTAATAAGGATAAGTGGATTGGCGTAGGCGGTCACGCAGAAGGAAATGAAAGCCCTGAGGAATGTCTTTTAAGAGAAGTAAAAGAGGAGACAGGCTTGGAATTGTTGTCGTATAAGTTTAGAGGTTTGATAACTTTTGTAAGTGATGACTGTGAGCCTGAAATGATGTGCCTTTTTACATCGGACGATTTTCGTGGAGAGATTATTACCTGCGACGAGGGAGAATTGGAATGGGTAAGCAAGACGGAAGTGCCTAAACTTCCAACATGGGAAGGGGATGCTATTTTTCTAAAGTTGTTGCTTGATAATGAAGAAAGATTTTTTTCATTAAAGCTTGTTTATGAAAATGAAAAATTGGTTGAAAAGGCAGTGCAAATCTATTAAAAATCATAAAATACTCGAGAAATGCTTCTAAAAAATATTTATGATAAAATAAAGATGAAAACGTTTCAATTATCACAACCACGAAAAAAGAAAATCCATATTGATTTCTCCCGAAACAATAGTACAATCAAGTTATAAGAGTATGAACAGGAGGACAAGATCATGAAAGGAAATTTTAAAAAATCTTTATCAATCTTTGGAGCATTGTCTTTTGCGTTTACAGCAGGATTTTTGCTTAGCAATGTTAATGTTTACGCAGCAACTAATCAGACACTTGAACTGAACAAGGATTATTATTTTGACTTGAATGGAGATGGGCAGGCGGAGAAGATTAAGTACACAACTCAGGTTAATAAAGATGATAATGACTTCTTTAATAGTGTAAGTTTGTTTATAAATGATAAGAATGTTTACACTAAGAAGTTAACAGATATTTGGGCTAAGTATACGGTTCTTGATATTGACAGTAGTGATAAGGCGTTGGAATTGAATTTGCAGATTGGAGGCTATTCGGATGTTATGGATTATAGTTCATTTCAGAGATGGAATGGTGCGTCAATTGTAGAATTTGATAACAATAAAAACAAGGCTTTGAATTATACAAGAGAGTATTCTTTTAGCAATGTAAAAGGCAATGGCAGATTTAATATTGTGGTAGATACACCATATTCATTGCCAATTGGCTGTTTTTATGCTAACATTCCATTGAAATTACAGAATAACAAGATTACAACAACTACAGGAACATATAATCTTGTAGGAAGTTCAAAGAAGTATAAGTATAAGGCTAAGAGTAATATTAAGGTTTACAAAAAAGCATCAAAGAAGTCAAAGGTGAAATTTACAGTCAAAAAAGGTGACAAGATTAAAATGATAAAAATTAAACCAATGAAGAATGTGGCAAAACGTCCACAGGGCAAGTACGGAGAGGAAAAGCCAATTAATGCTTATGCTTATGTAAAAACAAAATCAGGAAAGAAAGGTTGGATTTACCTAAGTAAAAAGAAATCAAGCTGGGGCAGGAAGATGTTGTTTAAAAATGTTCCGGGCTGGGGTTGATAAAGATTGATTATGAGCAAAAGAGAAGATATTTTTGAAAAGTTAGATAATTTAATAGAACAGAATCAGTTTGAACTTGTGTCAGATAAGGTATATGATAACAGGCTTAAAGTTATTTATCTTATGAATGATGCGGTTGAAAGTTTTATTGTATTTGAAAATGCAAGAATTACAGGAGAATATATAAAGGACTATCAGGGAGAGATTAATAAATCCCTGACAGTTCAAAAAAATGACAGTACAGGCAATGATGAATATGTTTTGGTTGTACATCAGAAAGATTCGGTGTGTACTGTATTTTTTGAGGATGTTAGTTTTGAGGTTAATTTGTATAATTACGGAAGAACTGCACATTTTTGGATTGAAGGTTATGAATGTTTAAGACAGCTTGAATACAAAATTTCAATTCTAAGGGATAAACTTGATTATTTGGGAGAAAAGTATTGTAATGATTTGGAGAAAGAGCTGGCTAATCTTACAGATTTTCCACCGCTTAATTATTGCTTTTATCCTTCGGTGCCTGAGAAGTATCTTGTGCCAAGGGACAATCCGTGGGAGCCAACAGACAAGGCAATCAGTGTTATGCTTAAGGTGGCAAGAGAGCAGCAGGACAAAATGCTTTATCAGGTTCTTGTTTTATATAAGCAGTTTAAGAACAGAAAGCTTGCAAAAGTTATAGCAACTATGTTACATAGAAAGTCTCACAGAAAAGTTGTGGAAAGTCTTATGGAAAAAATGACAGAAGCAACAAAAAATTATCCAACAAGAAAGTTTGGAAAGGCTGCAGACAATGAGCATAAGAAGATTTTGACAAGGGCAAAGCAACTTCAGAACAAGTTAAAACACAAAAAGATAAAGTCAGAGATATTCGTGGAAGAGCCTTTTGTTGTGGCAACTGATTCCATAGAATACAAAGTGTATCTTATGATATGGAAGAAAAGCCTGATAAATACAAAAGTAGAAATACAGGAAATAAAATAAAGTAAAATAAGAAACAGAAGTATTAAACAATTATTGTATTGCAAATACATAACATAATAAAAAGACAGAAGACTTACAGAATAATTATAGAAAAAATTACAGGAAAGATTTACGAGAAATAATTATATGAAAAATTCAATTTTTAGTAACAGGAAAACGGCCCCTTTTTGGGCGTTTTTTTGTGCGGCAGGTTGGTCGTTGGCGTATCCGCTGATTAAATTAGGATATGCCCAGTTGCATATAGCCTCGGATGATTTAGGAAGCAAAATAGGTTTTGCAGGAATACGATTTCTTTTTGCGGGAATATTAGTAACAATCCTTGCAATAATACAAAAAAGAAAATTTAAAGTTGAACAAAAAAGCGTTGTGGCGTGGCTATTATTATTTGCACTGGTTAACACAGCATTACATTATTTGTTTTCATATGTGGGACTTGGTTATCTTCCAAGTTCAAGGTCAACAATACTCGACTCAATGAATGGATTTTTTGCCATAATATTGTCCTGCATTATTTTTGAAGATGACAAGTTTTCAAAATTCAAAGCATTAGGATGTATATTGGGATTTGGCGGAATACTGTTAATAAACATTGAACCGGGACAGAATTTCTTTCAGGGAATTTCATTTAGAGGCGACGGAATGATTCTTCTAAATGCCCTGTGTGGAGCCTTTGGCGGAATTATTACAAGAATAATTTCAAAAAAAATGGATATGACTGTAGCAACAGGGTTAAGCATGACCATAGGCGGAGGCTTACTGTGTATTATTTCAGCCATAATAGGTCCTGCATCAAAATGGACAATAAATATAAAATCAATTATAACAATGGTTGGTCTGATTCTTATATCAGCAGTATGTTTTGGAGTTTATAATCAGCTTCTGGCATATCATCCAATAAGCAAAATAGCTATATTTAATGCATTTATTCCGATTCTTGGGGTTATCTTTTCCAGTATAATTCTTGGTGAACCAATGAGAATAAAGTATATAATAGCAGGATGTATGGTAGCATTTGGAGTATATATTATGAATCATTTTTCCGAATAAAAGTGTGAACGGTTAGGAGATGACGAAAGTGGAAAATATAATTATAAGGAAATATCAAAATAAAGATATAAAAGAACATACAATGTTAATAAGTATACATTTTTAACATAAAAAGTGTTAATAAAAATGGTAGTGCAAAATAAATTATGAAAGAGGTATAGATATGTATAAGAATATTGTAAAAAAAGAAAAAGTAGAATTGAAGAATTTAGTGGCTTATCAGGAAGGACAGGTTGTAAGCAAGACTTTAGTTCAGAATGATTATGTAAGTGTTACATTGTTTTCATTTGACAAAGGAGAAGAAATTTCAACTCATGCATCAGGTGGAGATGCCATGGTTACAGTACTAGAGGGAACAGGAAAATTTACAATCGGTGGAGATGTTTTTATTCTTAAAGAAGGTGAAACAATTATAATGCCTAAGGATGTTCCACATGCTGTATATGGTCAGGAAAAATTTAAGATGGAATTAGTTGTTTCTTTCTAATAAATAAGAGTGCAAACAATTAGGAAAAGTATTTTAGAAATTAGCTGACTAAATAATAAAAGAAATAAAATAATATAATAAATTAACAAAACGATTAATAAAATAAAAAAATAAGGAAAAACAGTTGCTAAGAAAAAGCTAAATAATTATACTGTGCCTTGTTTGAAACATTAAGCGAGACAAAGAGGTTTTGCATACACAATGTATGCAGCCTCTTTTTTCTTTAATAAGCCCCTTATGTTATTAGAGAAAAGGCTTAAGTTTTAAAATATAACTTTTTACAAGGAGGCAGGAAAGTATGGTTAGAAAGGGCAGAAGAAAAGAATTTGGAAAATTCACAAAGAAGATTGCAGCAGTAGGTTTGGCACTTGCAATGACAGTTTCAACAGCTATACCAACATATGCATATTATGGATTTTCCAGAGAGTTTACCAGAAGTGAACGTTTAACTCAGACAAGAGTTACCTCAACATTTTCAGAGAACGAATTAGGAGTCGTTAACTTTGAAACAACCTGGGGCGACAAGCAGGCTAATATAGCTAGTATGGATGAGTATATTGAAGAGGCAGACAAGAAGGGAGTAAAGATTTTAGTATTTCCTGAAATGTGTGTAACAGGATATGTTTCATCAAGTGATCCAACATCAACGGAATACAAATGGGCAGTTGAAAGTGCAGAAGCAAAGGATGGAGCAACAGCATCACATTTTGCAAAAATAGCAGATGAAGATGATATGTGGATTATATATGGTGCAACGGAAACAATTGAAAAGGATGGAAAAATTGATAAGAATCATGCGTATAATTCAGCTTTTGTTTGTTCACCGGATGGAGATGTGACAACTTATCAGAAGATTACACCGGTTGAAGGTTCATGGTGTACATCAGGCGACACACCGGTAATTATAGATGCAGGTGAATATGGAAAATTAGGCATTAGTATTTGTTATGATACATATTCAACACCTGAACTTGAAAGATATTATTCAGCAATGGGATGCAATATCTTGATTAATCCAACAGCTACGGGAGGTGGCTGGAGTCAGAGTAATATGTCAGCATGGGAAGAATATTACAAAGTCAGACTTGAAAGCATTGCTTCAAGAGATGGATTCCTTATATTAAGTTCAGATTTGGTTGGAATGAATGAAACATCAAGTAATCCTTCTAAATTCCCTGGTGGTAGTATTATTATGAACGCAGTGTTTAACGGACCTTCATATTTGGCAGGTGCAGATGATGATTCAAATATTATTACAAATCAGGAAGGACTTTTTACAAACAGTAAATCAGTTAGGGCATCAACAGGTTCTACATGTTCTAATGAAGATTTTAATCCTGAATTATATGTTGATTTATATAGTGAATTAGCTGACAAGATGGAAGAAAACGGTGGAGTTCTAAGATATAGTGCAAATACAACAGCTTCAACTAAGGGACCAAAGGCAGCCGTTGTTAATATGACAGGTTATTGGGGCAATAAGACAAAGACAATTGCAAAGATGAAAGAATACATAGAAGAAGCCGGAAAGAAGGGCGTAGACATTTTAGTTTTTCCTGAAACAGTATTAACAGGTTATGGATATTTACAGCCGTCACAGGATCCGTTCTATCAGAAGTTTGGAGTATCTATGCAGGTTTATACAGCTGAAACAATTCCGGGAGCTACAACAAATGAACTTTCAAAATATGCAAAAAAATACAATATGTACATTATCTTTGGTATGACTGAAAAAGATGAAGCGGGAACAATAAAAGACAATGGTGTTGAAAAAGTATATAACTCAGCAGCAATTCTTTATCCTAATGGAAAAATTGATTCTTATCAGAAGATTCATAGAGCAGGCCAGGAAAATAAGTGGTCAGTAACAGGTAAGACACCAAAGATTATCGAAACAAAATGGGGCAAGATTGGTGTTGATATATGTAGGGACGGACATTTTTATCCTGAACTTGGACGTTATTATGCAGCAATGGGGTGCACAATGTTTGTCCATCCTACAGCAACAACAGGAAATGCATGGTATAGATCAACAAGAATCGGTTCATATGTAGACCGTGATGGAATGGCAGCAATTACATGTAACTTACTTGGCGGTGATGGTATTTATGTGGCAGACGGAGCTTACACATACAGCCCTGATGATATTGATGAAAATGGTGATTTCGTTGGTGGCTCAGCAATACCTGAAACAATTTATAATCAGAATGAAATTGAAGATGATCCATACTGGAATAGCAGAAACTGGCTTGGAACAGGTGGTGTATTTAACAGCACAAGTTTTATAGCAACAAAAGGTTCAACAGCTTCAACAGCATTAAAGCCAAGAATTAACTATAACGGCACAGGTGCATATTCAGAAGGCTTCGAAGAAAGAGGTAATACAAGTCCGCTTGGTCTTGAAATAGCTGATATGGACCTTACAGGAACAGGCTTTAGCGGAACAGAGTCAACATTTAAGCCGGCATTATATGCTAAATTATATGATAAACTTGCAACATTATATCGCGGTGGTTATGTATCAAAAATAAAAGATAAAGATAATAGTGGCACAACACCGGAAACAACAACTGCAAAAGATTCTGCAACAAAGACTACAGAACCAAAGACTACAGAAAACAAAAAGGTAGCAACAACCACTGTAACAGTGAACAAAACTTTGGTTAAGAAGGCTACAAAAGTTAAGGCTTCTGCAAAGACAAAAATTTATGTTAAGAAAGTTGTAGGTGCAGCTAAGTATCAGGTACAGGTATCAGCTACAAAGAACTTTAAAAAGGTTTTGGCAACTAAAACATCAACGAAGGCAACATTTACAATTAAAAACAGTAAGCTTAAAAACAAGAAAGTTTTATATGTAAGAGTGAAAGTTGCAAAGAAAGTAAATAACAAATTAGTTTACAGTAAGTGGTCAGCTTCAAAGAAAGTTGTAATAAATAAAAAATAATTAACAAGTAAATTAGTACAAAAAACTTTATAAAAATCTAATAAAAAGCGTCTTATGTGAGAAAAAATCATATAAGGCGTTTTTTTTCGACAAAATAAATTCAAAAGAGTTAAGTTATATGATAAAATAAAGAGTATTTATTAATACAGAGGAGATTAAAGTATGGGGACTAAAGAAAAAAATAAAAAAGGTTTAAGCATTGCAAAGGTTTATTTATCAAAGCAGATTTTAATAATATTATGCATTGTGGCAGTAGTTCTTGTTGCGTGGTTTGGCACAAGGAAGGTTGTTTCAATTGACAATAAGACTACTAAATTAGGTTTTGAGAATATTGGAGAACTTGCAACTCAGGAAGCATATTGTACTGAAGTTAATGTTACAGATGAGTCAAAGCAGTTGTTTGGAATCGACATTCCTTTTACTCAGAGCAAGTATATTTACAGTTATGATGTAAATGTTAAGGCAGGAATTGATTTTGACCAGATTGACTGGAGCGTAAAGGATAAGACCATAATGGTTAAAGTTCCAAATGCTAAGATTCTAAGCTGTGAACTTAATAAGGATTCTTTTAAGGTGTATCACGAACAGGAAAGCATATTCACAAAGATTACTTTAAAAGATAACAATGAGGCAATGAGCAAGCTTAAGGAGAATGCCAAGAAGGATGCAGAAAGCAATGGACTTCTTGAAAATGCCGAAAAGAATGCCAAGACTATCATAAAAGGTTTTATTGAAAAAGTTTATGATAGTAGTGAGTATGAAATTAAGTTTGTTGAAAAATAATATTAAAAAGCTATAAAAAAAACTATCAAAGTTAGCATAAAAAATTAATAATGAAATTAGCATAAAATTAGTATTAAAGTTTGGATTAGGAGATAAATATGAGTGAAAAAATAAGAAAACACATAATCTTCTATGGAAGAGTTCAGGGGGTAGGATTTAGATATTATTCAGTATATAAATCCAGACAGCTTGGGCTTACAGGCTGGGTTAGAAATTTGTATGATGGAACTGTTGAAATGGAAGTTCAGGGAGAACAGCAGGTTATAGATCAGTTAATTGTTTTTCTTCAAAATCAGAGATTTATAATGATAGAAGATATGGACATTAAGAAGATTCCTGTTGTGGATGACTATGATTTTTACGAGAGGTAATAACATTGATTATATGGATTGTTACCTGCTTTGCACTATAACAATCTGTCCCAATATTTGCATATTGTGAAGTTTATACTTCATTGTATGTTAGTATTGGAACACTGTAATCAATATAATTATATATAAAATGATGATAGATGAGGTTAAGGTTTTGAAAAAAGGATTTGATAATGAGAAGTATTTAAAGATGCAATCAGAACACATTAAGGAAAGAATTGCACAGTTTGGAAACAAGTTGTATTTGGAGTTTGGCGGTAAGCTTTTTGATGATTATCATGCATCAAGAGTATTGCCTGGATTTGAGCCTGACTCAAAGTTACAGATGTTATTACAGTTAAAAGACCAGGCAGAAGTTGTAATTGTTATTAGTGCTGAAGACATTGAAGAAAACAAGATTCGTGGAGATTATGGAATTACATATGACATGGATGTTTTAAGACTTATTGATGAATTTCAGTCAGTAGGGCTTTTTGTTGGCAGTGTTTGTCTTACAAAGTTTGCAGGACAGCCGGCAGCAGAATTATTTATGAAGAGATTAGAAGAACTTGGAATTAAGTCATACAAGCATTATAAGATTCCCGGATATCCAAGTGATGTTAACTTTATTGTTAGTGATGAAGGTTACGGAAAGAATGATTATATTGAAACTGAAAGACCACTTGTTGTTATAACAGCACCAGGTCCTGGAAGTGGAAAGATGGCTACATGTCTTTCACAGTTATACCATGAACATAAGAGAGGAATTAATGCAGGATATGCTAAGTTTGAAACATTTCCTATTTGGAACATTCCATTAAGACACCCTGTTAACCTTGCTTATGAGGCAGCAACAGCAGATTTAAATGATGTTAACATGATTGACTCATTCCATTTGGAAGCATATGGAGAGACAACTGTAAACTATAACAGAGACCTTGAAATTTTCCCTGTTGTTAATGCAATGTTTGAATTGATTTCAGGTAAGAGTCCATACAAATCACCTACAGATATGGGGGTTAATATGGCAGGAAATTGTATCTTTGATGATGAAGCTTGTTGCAAGGCTTCAAAACAGGAAATTATCAGAAGATATTATCAGGCTCTTTGTGAAAAGAGAAGAACGGGAAGTACAAAAAATAATATTTCTAAGTTAGAAATTCTTATGAAACAGGCTGAAATTACACCACAGGATAGAGAAGTAGCAGTTGTGGCTCTTAATAAAGAAAAAGAAACTGACAACAAGCCGGCTGTAGCAATTGAACTTCCTGACGGAAAGATTGTTACAGGTCGCACAACTGACCTTTTAGGTGCATCAGCAGCAGCTTTGCTTAATGCTCTTAAGGCACTTGGTAATATTGATGATGAAGTAGAATTAATTGAAAAAGAAGCAATTGAACCTATTCAGACATTGAAGACTAATTATCTTGGAAGCAAGAACCCACGTCTTCACACAGATGAAATTTTAATTGCATTGTCATCAACAGCAGCTCACAATGAAAATGCAAAGAAGGCTATGGGAGAATTAACTAAGCTTAAGGGATGTGACGCACATTCAACAGTTTTATTGTCATCAGTAGATGAAACTACATTTAAAAAATTAGGAATGCAACTTACTTGTGAGCCTAAATATGAAGAAGATGGTAGAAAATATCATAAACACTAACAAATAGTTCATAGAATATTCAAAATATGATATGAAATATTTGGTATAATATTTTGATGTGAAGGTATTTAAGAAAACGGATTGTAGATTTAGGTATATGGCAATCTGAAATTTAATATAGGGGTTTTTAACTGACAAGGAGAACTTATGAAGAATAGAACATCAAAAGACAATACAATAGTAAGAAAAAAAGTTCAGACAAGAAGATTTAATGCAGATATCAGATATGGTTTAAACAGTGATCAGGTTAATGAATATTTTGAGAATGGTTGGTCTAACGAGCCGGTTGAACCGCCGTCAAAAACTGTTCCGGAAATTATAAAAAGTAATCTGTTTACGTATTTTAACTTAGTATTTGCAATTCTTGCGGCGCTATTAATTTTGGCAGGTTCATTCCGTAATTTAACTTTTTTGCCGGTTATTCTGGCAAACTTGTTTATCGGTATTATTCAGGAAATAAGAGCAAAGAATACTTTGGATAAGTTATCAGTATTAAATGCCCCAAAGGCTTTAGTTGTTAGAGAAGGAAGACAGTTTAGTATTCCTGCGGAAGAACTGGTCCTTGACGATATAGTTATTTTTAAGGCAGGAAATCAGATTTGTGCCGATGCCATTGTTGTAGATGGCGAAGTTTCAGTTAATGAGTCATTGCTTACAGGTGAATCTGATGAAATATCAAAGAAGCCCGGCGATGAATTAATGTCAGGAAGCTTTATTGTTTCAGGTGAATGTTATGCAAGACTTGACAAGGTTGGTGAGGATTCATATATATCAAAGTTAACACTTGAAGCTAAGGCAATGAATAGTGAAGAACAGTCTGAAATGATTAGAGTTCTTGACAAATTAGTTGGAGTAGTGGGTATATTGATTATTCCAATTGGACTATTACTTTTTGGACAGCAGTTTTTCTTTTCGGGAGCATCTTTTAGCAAGAGTATAACATCTATGGTTGCTGCTGTTATTGGAATGATACCGGAAGGTTTGTATTTGCTGGCCAGTGTTGCTCTTGTTGTAAGTGTTATGCGACTTGCATCTAAGAAAGTTCTTGTGCATGACATGAAATGTATAGAAACCCTTGCAAGAGTTAATGTTTTGTGTGTTGACAAAACAGGGACAATTACAGAGAATACAATGGAAGTTAACGGAGAGATTCCAATGGATGGATACGACAGTCAGTCCATGGCTCCATTAAAGCAGATTATTAGTGATTTTGCTTCGGCAATGTCTAGTGATAATATTACTATGAAGGCTATGAAGGATTACTTTAATAAGCCTTCAGGTAGAAAAGCAGTGTCAGTAAGTCCTTTCTCGTCACAGTTTAAATATTCAGGAGCAGCCTTTGAAGATGGAAGCTATGTTCTTGGTGCACCTGAGTTCGTGTTAAGAGAGGATTATGACAATTATAGAGAACAGATTGAACAGTATAGTTCAGAAGGATACCGAGTTCTTGTATTTGGTATTTATGACGGAGTTATTGACGGTAAAGCATTAACAGGAAAGGTTACACCTCTAGGCTTGGTATTTTTGTCTAACCCTATTAGAAAAGAAGCACCTGAAACATTTAAGTATTTTGAAAATCAGGGTGTGGAAATAAAGGTTATATCAGGTGATAATCCTGTAACTGTTTCTCAGGTTGCGTTGCAGGCAGGAATAGCAAATGCAGACAATTATATAGATGCATCAACCCTTACAACAGATGAGACAATTGAAGATGCAGTATTAAGATATACAGTATTTGGCAGAGTTACACCTGACCAGAAACGTAAATTTGTCAGAGCCCTTAAGAAAGCAGGTAGAACTGTGGCAATGACAGGTGATGGTGTAAACGATGTTTTGGCACTAAAGGATGCAGACTGCTCAGTGGCAATGGCATCAGGAAGTGATGCGGCAGCACAGGCGTCACAGCTTGTTTTGTTAGATTCTAACTTTGCCTGTATGCCATCAGTTGTAATGGAAGGAAGAAGAGTTGTAAATAACATTGAACGTTCAGCAAGTTTGTTTCTTGTTAAAAATATTTTCTCATTCCTTTTATCACTATTTTCTGTATGCTTTATGATAAATTATCCATTGGAGCCATCACAGATTTCGCTGATTAGTATGTTTACAATAGGTGTTCCGGCATTTTTCCTTGCCCTACAGCCTAATAAAAACATTATTCAGGGACACTTCCTATCCAATGTGCTTATAAAAGCATTGCCGGCAGGTATTACAGATTTCCTTGTTGTAGGAGCGCTTGTAGTATTTGGTCAGGTATTTGAAGTAGGTGAAACTGATATATCAACAGCCTGCACAATGTTACTTGCAATAGTGGGATTTGTAATTCTTTATAACATTAGTAAGCCTATGAATGCACTTCGCTGGTGTGTTTGGGGCGGATGTATTGTAGGACTTTTAGGTTGCAGTATTTATCTTGGAGATTTATTTGCAATGCGCGGTATGTCTACGAAATGCATTATGTTATTTGTGGTATTTGCCATAATTACAGAACCGGCATTAAGATATAGTACAATATTAATCGAAAAGATTGGTCGAAAGATAGTAGGCTGGATTGAAAAACGAAGAAAAGCAAAAATTATAAAATAAATTAGGATAAGGACTTCGTGTATTCGGGGTCCTTATTATATTATGAAAGTATACGATTACATCAAATAGTTGAGTTACAACAATAGGTGTAATTAATGAAGGAGAGGGATAAAATATGGATGAAATGGTTGTTTTGTTAATACCGTTGCTTGGAACAACCCTAGGTGCGGCAATGGTATTTTTTATGAAAGACAATATTAATGCAAAGATTGAAAAGACTCTACTTGGTTTTGCAGCAGGAGTTATGATTGCGGCAAGCGTATGGTCACTTCTTATTCCGGCAATTGATATGTCTAAGGAACAGGGGAGAATAGCCTGGCTTCCTGCAGCTGTAGGCTTTATGCTTGGAATTTTGTTTTTACTTTTAATTGACAGCATTGTGCCACATTTACATTTGGACAGCGATAAGCCGGAGGGTGTAAAGAGTAAATTTTCAAAAACAACAATGATGATGTTTGCAGTTACAATTCACAACATTCCTGAGGGAATGGCAGTGGGTGTAGCGTATGCAGGAGCGATTATGGGACATAGCAAGTTAAGTCTTACTGCAGCTGTTGCATTGTCAATAGGTATTGCAATACAGAATTTTCCGGAAGGTGCCATTATTTCAATGCCTCTAAAGGGACAGGGAATGAGTAAGATGAGGGCATTTAAGTGTGGGTTCCTTTCAGGTGTTGTAGAACCTATAGGTGCATTTATAACTATACTTCTTACATCAAAGATTATTGTAATATTGCCATATCTTTTGGCATTTGCAGCAGGTGCAATGATTTATGTTGTAATAGAAGAATTAATTCCTGAGTCACAGTCAGGTGAGCATACTAATATAGGAACAATAGGTGCAGCAATTGGATTTGTCCTTATGATGGTACTTGATGTGGCGTTAGGTTGATAAATGTGCTAAAATATACTGACGGTGTTAAAAATTGATAGGGTTCATTAGTTACATATTAATCAAAATTGAGACGAGGAGAAATATTATGAGAAAATCAAAAAAAGTTTTATCGGTTATTCTTAGTTTATCAATGGCATTTAGTATGTCACTTATACAGCCAAATTATCAGGTAAAGGCTGATAACAGTTATTCAGTTTTGGATGCTAATGACAATGGAAAAGAAGAGGGTGCGGAAGTTACACCTATTGATATTAGTTCAGGAAAAGTTCAGATAGACTGGTCTAATGTTAAGGATAGTTATGAGTTTGTTGGAAAGAGAATAACTCCAATAGTGTTATTATCTTATAAAGGAAAGAATTTAAACCCTATGGCTGATTATACAGTTACGTACAAGAACAATTTTTATCCGGGCAAGGTAACTATGATTATTAAGGGAATTGATGGTTATACAGGACAGATAACAAAGGAATTTCAAATTGTAAAAAAAGAAATAGGCAATGTAACTATTAGAACAGAATTCGAAAATAAACAATTGAAAATTACTGTCAATAATGGTAGTTACGCGATGACAAAAGGAACTGATTATGATTATACTGTACAAACAGATGTAAAGGGTAAGATTACAATTACTTTCACAGGATTAGGTGATAATTATACAGGAACTTATGTTAGAACAATTGAGGCAGAAGACAATCCTAATGCACCTAAAGAAACAGAAACTATTGAGGTTTCAAAGGCAAAGGTTACATATGCCAAAAACAAAAAAGGCAAAAAGATTAGTCTTAAGTGGGCTAAGATTTCTAAAGTTACAGGATATAATGTAAGATATACCACAACAAAGAAAAAGCTTAAAAAAGCTAAGGTTAAAAACATCAAAACCAATACTCCAAAATACACTATTAAAAAACTTAAAAAGAAGAAATATTATGTTCAGGTAAGAGCATATAGAACTGTTAATGGCAAGAAGATTTATGGTGACTGGAGCAAGGTTAAAAGTGTTAAAGTAAAGAAGTAATGAATTATACATAGAGCTATAATGAAATGATATTGATAAATGTATGGAAAGTAAAGTATAATCATTGCAGCAACTAGGAAACGAGAGATTAAGCAGAAAATGAAAGAGAAACATTTAGACAATTTTGTAAAAGGACTAAAAAATGGTATTCCAATAGCATTGGGGTATTTTGCAGTAGCATTTACACTTGGAATACAGGCAAAGAATGCAGGAATAACGGCATTTCAGTCAGCAGTGGCAAGTTTTGGATTGCATGCCTCAGCGGGGGAATATATTGCATTTACTCTTTTTGGGGCCAACGCAACCATTTTTGTAATGGTAATGATGGAGGTTGTCGCCAATGCCAGATATCTTTTAATGTCCTGTGCGTTAAGCCAGAAGATTCCCGCAGACACTCCAATATGGAAAAGACTTATAATGGGATATTTTATAACAGATGAAATATTTGGAGCTTCAATATCTGTAGCAGGAAAGCTTGATCCTTATTATATTTTTGGACTTGCGGCAGTTGCCTCACCGGCATGGTGTGTAGGTACGGCGCTAGGTGTTTTGATGGGCAACGCATTGCCAATCAGAGTTGTAAGTGCTTTAAGTGTAGGTCTTTATGGTATGTTTATGGCATGCATAATTCCTGAGGGGAAAAAGAACAAAATAGTAGCAGGAGTAATAGTTGTAAGCTTTGTTTTAAGTTACATATTTAATACACTTTCTGTTTTTGCAGGAATTTCATCAGGTGTAAAAATTATGATTTTGACTGTTATTATTTCATTAGCGGCAGCAATATTATTTCCGGTAAAGGAGGAAGAAAATGCATAACATATATATATGTCTTCTTGCAATGGCTATTGCAACCTATGCAATCAGAGTGCTTCCGTTAACATTAATTAGAAAAGAAATTACAAATAAATACATAAAGTCATTTTTGTATTATGTGCCTTATGTAACATTGGCGGTAATGACATTTCCGGCAATCCTTACAGCCACACAGAGTATGTGGTCAGGTCTGATTGCATTAATTGGTGCGATTCTTTTGGCTTGGAAAGGTGGAAATCTTTTTCAGGTTGCAATAGTAAGTTGTGCGCTGGTATTTATTGTGGAATTGATAATTGTTTAAGAAGCAAATAATTTATAGAAGAGTAGGTTTTATAAAAATATGACTGTCCAAAGAAGTCATATTTTATTAAAGAAAGCATAGTTATTAAGGAAAGCGGGTTCGTTATGACAAGAATAGAAAAGAAAGAAATTTTGTCAGATGAAAAAACTAAAAAAGTAGCAATGCAGGTGTCTACAGTTAGTATTGTAGTTAATCTGCTTTTGTCAGTATTTAAATTGTTGGCAGGTATTATAGGAAAATCGGGCGCCATGGTTTCTGATGCCATTCATTCTGCGTCTGATGTTTTTAGTAGTTTTATAGTAATAATAGGCGTTAGCCTTGCAGGAAAAGAATCTGATGAAGGTCATCAGTATGGCCATGATAGATTAGAGTGTGTTGCAGCTATTATTTTGGCAGTGGTACTTCTTATAACAGGAGCAGGAATTGGCATAGATGGTGTAAATAAAATAATAAATGGAACCAATGGCAATCAAACAATTCCGGGAATAATAGCAATGGTTGCAGCGATTGTATCTATTGCAACAAAGGAATGGATGTATTGGTTTACAAGATCTGCTGCAAAAAAGATTAATTCAGGGGCAGTAATGGCTGATGCATGGCACCACAGGTCTGATGCTCTTTCTTCAATTGGTGCTTTAATAGGTATTATAGGTGCAAGATCAGGATTTCCTATTCTTGACCCTATAGCAAGTGTTATTATCTGTTTATTCATTGCCAAGGCAGCTTATGAAATTTTTAAAGATGCAATAGATAAGATGGTTGACAAGTCATGTGATGAAGAAGTTGAGAGAAAAATGGCCAACATTATTTTGAGTCAAAAAGGTGTAGTTTCACTTGATTTACTTCATACACGTCTTTTTGGAGCAAAAATATATGTGGATGTTGAAATTGCAGCTAATGGCAACATTTCCTTATATAAATCCCATGCCATTGCACAGGAAGTGCATGATGCAATTGAAAAAAACTTTCAGGAAGTTAAGCATTGTATGGTTCATGTAAATCCGGCTCCAAAGTTTAAAGGATATTTGCTTTGCAGTGATTGTGACGGTACATTAACTTATGGGGAAGAGGTTTTGTCAGAAGAAAACGTTAAGGCCATTAAATATTTCCAAAAAGAAGGTGGAATATTTACTTTGGCAACGGGAAGATTTCCTGAATATGCTGATAAGTTTAAGGATAGATTCAAGGTTAACGCACCAATAGTTGCTTTAAATGGAGCGGTTCTTTACGACAAGGATAATGAGCAGATTATTGAAAAGTGGCCAATGGCAAAAGAGGATTGCTACAAACTTGTAAAATATGTTAATGATAACTGGACGAAAGTTTGGGAATATTGGATTAATTATACAGCTCACGACAGCAAGGAATTTAAACCACTTGAAAGTGCTCCTGGAGATGGAAGTCTTGAGAAGTTGTTTGATAGTATTGGAGACGAAGTTTTTAAGATTTTATTTATTCAGGATGAAGAAGTTACGGTTGCAATGCAAAAAGACTTAAAGGAGAAGTTTGGCAATAAGTTTAGATTTGATACAAGCTGGCCTAACGGTCTTGAAATTCAAAGAGTGGATAGTGGCAAAGGCATAGCCGTAGAGTATTTAAAGAAACACTTTAACCAGCATATTCATACAACGATTGGAGTGGGAGACCAGGAAAATGACATTTCGTTGTTGCAGAATTGTGACATTGGTTATGCAGTTGGCAATGCCAAGGAGAATGTTAAAAAGTTGGCAGACAGAGTTACTGTTCCAAACACTGAAAATGCCATAAAAGCAATAATTGAAGATTTAGATAAGCAAAATTATTGATAAAATCTAATAAAAATCAACAAAAAACAAAGAATTTTTTTACAGTCGGTTTACACTGGCTGTTTTTTTGTGTATAATATTAGTTCGACCGACAAAAAATAATTTTGTGGTCAGTTTAGTGTGCAAAAAACACATGTATGATAAACTAAGTTTCTTAGTTAGAAAGGATGCTGTATTGAAAAAGGAAGAATTTACTCAAAAAGTAGCAGAACTGATTGAATTGGCTCATAAGAAGGAAGACCGACTTACAATTAATGAGATTCAGGATTTCTTTAAAGATGATGATTTGACAGAAAAGCAAAAAACTGATGTTATAACAGAATTAACAGGAAAGAAAATCAATGTCAACATGGGAGTAGACGTAAACGAGCCAAAGGCACCTAAAGCTGATAGTGCAAAGAGTGATGATGCCGATAATGATTTCCCGGAAGAAGGCGAGGCAACAGTTGATCTTGTTGCAGAACCTACAGATGAGGATATTGCAATGGTAGCAGCAGACGAAGGAGACTTACTGGAACCTACAGACGAGAATTTTGAAAATGATGAAGAAGAGACAGTAGAATTTGATGCTGTAGATTTGCTCGAGGGTGTAGGAACAGAGGATCCGGTTCGTATGTACTTGAAAGAAATAGGAACAGTTCCACTGTTAACAGCAGACGAAGAATTAGAACTTGCCAAGCGTAAGACAGAAGGCGACATAGTTGCCAAAGAAAAGTTAATAGAGGCTAACTTAAGATTAGTAGTTAGTATTGCAAAAAGATATACCGGTCGAGGAATGAGTTTTTTAGACTTAGTACAGGAAGGTAATCTTGGCTTAATTAAGGGTGTAGAAAAATTTGACTACACAAAAGGATACAAATTAAGTACATATGCAACATGGTGGATTAGACAGTCAGTAACAAGAGCGTTAGCTGACCACGCAAGAACAATTCGTGTACCGGTTCATATGGTTGAAACAATTAATAGAATGTCAAAGATGCAGCGTAAGCTTACATTAGAGTTAGGTTATGAACCATCTACTAAAGAACTTGCTACAGCATTAGATATGACAGAAGAAAAAGTACTTGAAATCATGCAGATTGCAAGAGAACCTGCATCACTTGAAACACCAATCGGTGAAGAAGATGATTCAAACTTAGGTGATTTCGTAGCTGATAACAACACAGTTACACCTGAAGCCAACATTGAATCAGTAATGCTTCGTGAACACATTGATGTTTTATTACAGGACTTAAAGGACAGAGAAAGAGAAGTCATAATCTTAAGATTTGGTTTAAGAGACGGTCACCCTCGTACACTTGAAGAAGTAGGAAAAATCTTCAATGTAACAAGAGAACGTATCAGACAGATTGAAGCCAAGGCATTAAGAAAGCTTCGTAACCCTGTTAGAAGTAAGAAGATTAAAGATTTTTTGAATAACTAGATATTATTTGATTATGTTAAAAGGACTTCCGGAAGGGAGTCCTTTTGTTGTATCTGAAAGGCTATGGATGTGTTAGACCGGATTTTGTGGTGCTTAATAAAAAAACTCATTACTGCCGGGCTAGTGCCAGGAGGTAGTGAGTTTTATTAAAATACAAATTTCTTATTCTTTTTGCAGATTGCTTACTGTTTTCACAAGTTCTTCATATGTTCTGCATTTGCTAATCATCTGGATTGAAGCCTGGTCAGTGAAGACTTTTACAAGATGGTTAAATACGGAACGGAATATTTTTCGCTCGTGGTAAGCAATGCCAATAATGATAACAAGTTTAACCTGGTCGTCGCCCCATTGTTGATACTTGTCGAAACAGGTAAATGAAATAAAACTTTTGTTAACCTGTTGGCTAATGGAATGAGGAATTGCTATTCCGTGCTGGAAACAGGTTGAGGAAAGTTTCTCTCTTTGGAGAACGTTTTCCTTGAAAGTTGAATTAAAATAATCAAAAGGTTCAATTTTGTTCAGGATATTTTCAATTATATTAAATTCATCATTTCCTTCCACATTTCTAAAAAACAAATTTTTGTTAAACATAGCTTGGAAAGAAATATCAAACTGCTTAATATCTTTTTGTTTTATTAGATGTTCAGTATAGTTAGTTATGCGATCAAGTTCGTTGTCTGTTATGAAAGGCGAAACAACAATAGGATTGCCTTTATCAAGAGGATGTTCACTAATAATCATATCAACGGAAATATTTGAAGAATAAAAGTCTTCAACTGACATACTGTACATCAGGTTTATGCTGTCGCTATATTTTTTTTGAAGCTTTGTAATATTATACTGATAAATCTGGTGATAATCGGAGTAAACATATATGGCGGAAAGCTTGCTTTTGTTAGCCTTTGAGCTTTCGATGAAACTGCCAATATGTAGCGCAATAAGAGATATTTCATCACGATTAATCACGTACCCGGTTTCCTGCTGAATAATATCCGCAACAAAAACAGATATATCAAAAATCAAAGGATAAGTCTTCATAATATCTTTAGCCATAGGATTTCTTACTGAAAAATTGGAATGCAATCTTTTCAGCAGATTGTTAATATGAAGAATAAATCTTGTGGCAAATATTTCGTCAAAATCATCCAAAAAGTAATAGTCGGATATTTTTAACAAAATAAGTCGTGCAAGGTAGTTGCTTTCTGAACTAACATATGAAGACAAATTCTTTTCATTAACAAAATTGTAATTTACAGTTGAAAGATTGCATGAAAGGAAAATTATTAAATTCCTAAGCTCGTAGTCAGAAAAAGCAATATCGTAATTTTTGCTGAGAAAATCGGCAATCATTCGGGCCGCCTGTTGTTCAACGTGAGTTGTAAGATTAGGCGGCAAAACTTCATCAATGGAACATTTGCTTTTTAGACGATCAATAGTAATAATAAGGTGCAAAACAATATTATTAAGGGAGTAGTCATTAAAAACAAAATTACACTGATTAAAAATAATACGCAAATTATCTTTTATAAAATCAACGTGGTAACTATCATTTAAAAATTTATTTTGTTCAATGTTCATAAGTCCGGAATTGGTTTCATTAGTAATCATATAACTTACCAGACGACGTTTATCCTTTTCGGTACCGGAAATACTTACAACGTCATTTTTGGTATCCAAAGTCAATTTAAATGGAGAGATTGTACGACGAACCTTCAACAAGTCACTTTCAACAGTAGGTCTGCTAACGTAAAGCTCGTCAGCCAAGTCAAAAATATTAATTGGAGTATCTGAGAGAACCAACATAGAAATAATTGTAGAAACTCTTTCCTTAGGTAAATATTCGGGATGAGAAGTTTCTTTGGTCATATCCCTAAAATCATCGCACAAAAAATAATCCCCGTTGTCATTTTGAAGAATTAATTCTTTTTGGAAATTGTTTTCATTAATCTGCTTAATGTAGTTTTTTATTTGTCTTTCAGAAACACCAAACTTGTCAGAAATCTTTTTAATGGAAAGACTCTGGGGGTAGTGATTTATAAAATAATCCAAAATATCTTTAGATTTGTTACGTCGCATATTATGCCTCCAAAATTTTAATTTTGTAATCTTATTATAATATAAAAATAAAGCAAAAGGAAACGTTTAAGTAATATTTTAAATACCATAGAATGGTAATTTAAATATTGGAATGTGTTTTTATGAAAGTGTATACTTGAGAAAAATAAACAAGGACAGAACAAAGGAGGAAAAAAAGAATGAATTTATTATTTGTTTGTGGCGGAGGTGCTTCAAGTAGTTTTATTGCACAGAATGTTGCAAAGGCAGGAAAGGAAGCAGGCATCGATGTAGATGTTGAAGCAATTAGCGAAACAGAATTGGAAGATTATGTTGACGGAAAAGATGTTGTGTTAATTGGACCACACCTTAAATATTTGGAAGACAGTCTTGCAGAAATTATTGATGAGTACGATGTCCCATTTGATTTTATAAGTGAACAGGATTATGCAAAGATGGACGGACAGTCAATTCTTAAACAGGCATTAACAATTTTAGGTAAATAAGGAGGAAAACAATTATGAAGAAATTAATCGATTGGATGACTAATACAGTCGGACCAAAGGCCAGCAAAATGGCAAAAAATCCATGGATAGCATCCGTACAGGAAACAATGGTAGCAACTATGCCGGTAATGCTTATTAGCTCATTTATAACAATTTTATCTATTTTAAATGAATATATACCTAATTTTCCAGATTTTTCGTACATTAGTACATTTACAATGGGACTTAGTAGTATTATGGTAGCATTTATGATTCCAACATTCTTATTGGAAAAATTTAGATTACCTAAGTACAAGAGACAGGCAGGATTTATGGGTGTTGCACTTTTATTTATGATGAGCCAGGCAGGAATTGATGATGCAGGAAATTTTGCAATTGCATCAGACAGAGTTGGTGCAGGCGGAATGTTTGTAGCAATTGTAGCTGGTTTGTTTGTAGGCTTTATAATGAAAGTATTCAGTAAGAGAAGCTTATTTAAAAAAGACACAACAATGCCTAAATTCTTAGTAGACAGTTTTGATAGTATGGCACCAATTATTGTTATAATGATAATAGCGTTTATTACATGTCACGTGTTAAAATTAGACTTATATAATTATGTAAATATTGCATTATCACCATTGGTAAATATAGCACAGAGCTTTGGCGGTTTTGTATTAATAATGTTCTTAATGTGCTTCTTCTATTCATTTGGATTAAGCTCATGGATTCTTGTACCTGTATATTATACAGTAGGTATAAATGCTATTGCAGAAAATGCCAAATTAGTAGCAGCAGGTCATGCAGCAAAATATATCACAACAAACGAAGTTTTTGGAGGTTGGATTTGGCTTGGTGGTGCAGGTTGTACATTAATGTTATGTGTAATTTTTGCATTCTTCTGCAAGTCTGCTAAGTTAAAAGGACTTGGAAAAACATGTCTTATCCCTGGAATATTTAACATTAATGAACCTATAGTTTTTGGCTCAATTGTATTTAACCCATTACTTATGATTCCTATGTGGATTTGTGGTTTGGTTATTCCATCAATAACATATATAGTTATGAGATTGGGATTAGTAACAATACCTTCAGATAGCTTTCTGTTATGGTATATGCCTATTCCATTCCAGACATATTTAACTAACCATGACTTTAGAGGTGTAATTTTAGTATTTATCTTATTAGCTATAACATTCCTTATTTACTATCCATTTGCAAAAGCTTATGACAAGCAGTGCTTATTGGAAGAAAAAGAAGAAAAGGAAAAAGAAAAAGCAGCAGAAGAAAGAAAAGCAAAAAGACTTGCAAAATAATATTGAATTAAAATTTTGAATTAGAAGTTTAGAAAAAGATTCAAAAGTAAGAGATTATAAAATAATATTGAAATAAATTTGGTATATAAACAGAAAGGACTTAAAGATGACATTAGAAGAATTAAATGGACAGGCTATGGAAATGATTGTACATTCAGGTAATGGCAGAAATATGTTAAATCAGGCATTGGATGCACTTTATGATGGTGATGAAGAAACTTATGAAGCAAAAATGACTGAGGCAAAAAAAGAAATGCAGACAGCTCATGCAGCTCAGACGAAGGTATTACAGGAAACAATAACAGATCCTGAAGCAAAACCAGATATTTTGTTTACACATGCTCAGGATACATTAATGACAGTAATGAGTGAAATTAATACAGCAAGACACTTGGCTAAGATTATGAAGAAGCTAAAGGAGATAGCAAATGGAAAATAGTGGAAAATTCTTTTGGGGTGGAAGTATTGCATCACATCAGTGTGATGGTGCATATGACCAGGACGGAAAAGGCCCGGGAATTATGGATTATGTAACAGCAGGTAGTGTTTCAAAACCAAGAGAGTTTCACAATAAGTGTAGGGATGGTGTTATTTATCCTTCTCATTACGGCATTGACTTTTACCACAGATATAAAGAAGACATAGCTTTATTTAAAGAAGCAGGTTTTACGGCACTTCGTATATCTGTGGACTGGTCAAGAATATATCCTAACGGAGATGATAGCGAGCCTAACAGAGCGGGAATTGAGCATTACAGAGATGTTATAAAAGAGTTAAAGAACAATGGCATAGAGCCAATTGTAACATTGTATCATTTTGAATTGCCTATGGCTGTTGTAAAGAATTATGATTCATGGACCAACAGAAAGACAATAGATTTGTATCTTAGATATTGCAAGACAATGTTTACGGAATTTAAGAATGATGTAAAATATTGGGCAACATTTAATGAAATGAATCATCTTGATTCAGATATGATTTTGTCAGATTTCTTTACATATATGAATACAGGATTATGCTATTCAAAAATAGAAAATCCGGCATATGCAATGACAATGTGTTCTTACAATATGACTTTGGCAAGTGTTAAGGCAATTGAATTGGGACATGACATAAATCCTGATTTTCAGATAGGCTGCGTTTTTGGATTAACACCAACTTATGCATGGTCTTGTAATCCGGACGATTCAATAGCTGCATTTAAGTCGATGGACAGAGATTGGTATCAGATAGACGCAATGTGTAAGGGTGAATTTCCACAGTACAAAATAAATGAGTATAAGAAACGTGGAATTAACCTGGAAATATCTGATGAAGACAAAGAAGCTTTTAAAAAGAGTCATTTGGATTTTATTGGCGTAAATTATTATGGAAGCTCTGTTATTTCAACAACAGAGGAAAACAATAATGGAGATAATTTCTTTGGAGGACAGAACAATCCATATTTAAAACAAAGCGATTGGGGATGGACTATAGATCCTAAAGGCCTTAGATATCTGCTTATGGTACTTGACAGAAGGTATAATCTTCCAATGATAATTACAGAAAACGGACTTGGGGCAATAGACAAGTTGGAGGAAGACGGAACAGTTCACGATCAATATAGAATTGATTATGTTAAGGCTCATATTGATGAGTTAAAGAAAAGCATAAAAGAGGATAAGGTTAACTGCTTTGGATATCTTATGTGGGGTCCTATAGATTTAATTAGTGCAACTACAGGAGAAATGAAAAAGCGTTACGGCTTTATATATGTTGATCAGGATGATGAAGGAAATGGAACTCTTAAGAGAATAAAAAAAGATTCATTTTATTGGTTTAAAGAATATACAAAAAATGGAGGAAATATCAGTGAAGAGTTTTAAGCATAATATTAAAGATGAATTAGGACTTCATGCAAGACCGGCAAGTGTTTTGGCAACAGAGGCAAAGAAATATAGTAGCAAGATTACCGTAACTGCAAATGACAAAACAGTTGACGGAGCAAGTATGATAGGTCTTATGACAATGGCATTAAAGCATGGACAGGAAATAACTATTAATATCGAAGGCGATGACGAGGACAATGCTTATGCAGGATTGCAGGCATTGTGCCAGGAAAGCGTGTAAATAGCAATATATCCCAAAGTCATACGTTTCACTTTATGCAAGCATAGTGAAATGTGTGGCTTTTGTATATTGTAAGCTTTATAATTTTAAGCTACAGATTTAATTTATTAAGGTTTTCACCTATCCAATATATATTAAATAAGCCAAACCTTAAAAAAATAAGAAAAAGGCTACCCAAACTTAATTTTACTTGATTTTCGTACGAAAATAGTTTATAAAATTAAGTAACAAAATAAAGAAGGGTACAAAGACGTACAACAGTTATAGCTGATGTGGTTTTTGTGCCCTTTTTTGTTACTTACAAAATAAATTTTTGTAAATTGATTACTTTATTTATTAAGGTTAGTTATTATCAAACATTTATATAAAGGAGGAAAATCATGAATCAAAATGAATTATTCAGAAAAGCAAAAGAAGATGGATTATATGATCCACGTTTTGAGCATGATAACTGCGGTATTGGTGCTGTAGTTAATATTAAAGGTGTGAAAAGTCATGCAACAGTGGAAAATGCTTTAAAGATTGTAGAAAATCTTGAACATAGAGCAGGTAAGGATGCCGAGGGAAAAACCGGTGACGGTGTTGGTATCTTATTACAGATTTCACATAAATTCTTTAAGAAAGTTACCAAATCTTTAGGGTTTGAAATAGGTGGAGAAAGAGAATACGGTGTAGGTATGTTCTTTATGCCACAGGATGAACTTAAAAGAAAACGTGAAATGAAAATGTTTGAAATTATAACTGAAAAAGAAGGTCTTGAATTTTTAGGATGGAGACAGGTTCCTGTACATCCTGAAGTTTTGGGGTCAAAAGCAGTAGAATGTATGCCTTGCATTATGCAGTGTTTCATTAAGAAACCTGAAGGTTTAAGCAAAGGCATTGAATTTGATAGAAAATTATATATTGTAAGAAGAGTCTTCTCACATAGTAACGGTGGTACTTACACAGTATCATTATCAAGCAGAACTATTGTATATAAGGGAATGTTCTTAGTAGGTCAGTTAAGATTATTCTTTGATGATTTACAGGACAAGAGTTATGAATCAGCAATTGCATTAGTACATTCAAGATTTTCAACTAATACAAACCCAAGCTGGAGAAGAGCTCATCCTAACAGATTTATAGTTCATAATGGAGAAATAAATACAATCCGTGGTAATGCAGATAACATGCTTGCAAGAGAAGAATCAATGAACAGCGAGTATATGAACAATTCATTACAGAAGGTTATGCCTGTAGTTGACACTAACGGTTCTGACTCAGCTATGCTTGATAATACTTTGGAATTTTTAGTAATGAATGGTGTTGATCTTCCACTTGCAGTTATGATGTGTATTCCTGAACCATGGGAAAAGAACGACACAATAAGCCAGACTAAGAAAGACTTCTATCAGTATTATGCAACAATGATGGAACCTTGGGATGGACCTGCATCAATTCTTTTCTCTGATGGTGATTACATGGGAGCAATTCTTGACAGAAATGGTCTTAGACCTTCAAGATATTACATTACAGATGATGACCAGCTTATCCTTTCATCAGAAGTAGGTGTTCTTGAAATTGATCCTGCAAAGATTGTTGTAAAAGAAAGATTAAGACCGGGCCGTATGCTTTTAGTTGACACAGTTAACGGTAAGTTAATTGACGATGATGAATTAAAAGAATCATATGCAACAAGAAAGCCATATGGTGAATGGTTAAATAATAACCTTGTTAACTTAAAGGACATTCATATCCCTAACGTAAAAGTTGAAACATATGAAAAAGAAGAACGCCAGAGACTTCAGAAAAACTTTGGATACAGCTTTGAAGACCTTCAGAGAATTATTCCAATGGCTAACACAGGAAATGAAGCTACAAAGGCAATGGGTAAGGATACACCACTTGCAGTGTTAAGTGAGAGAACACATCCATTATTTAACTATTTTAAACAGTTATTTGCTCAGGTTACTAACCCTCCAATTGATGCAATCAGAGAAGAAATAGTTACTTCAACATCAGTTTATCTTGGAAAAGACGGTAATATATTAGAAGAAAAACCTGACAACTGCAATGTATTAAAGATTAACAATCCTATTTTGACAAATACGGATATTTTAAAACTTAAAAATATTAAAGAGCCGGGATTTAAGACAGCAGTTGTACCTATTGTATATTACAAAGGTATTAAGCTTGAAAAGGCTATTGAACAGGTATATGTAGAAGTTGATAAGGCACACAAAGACGGAGCAAACATTATTATTCTTTCAGACAGAGGTGTGGATGAATATCATGTACAGATTCCTTCATTGCTTGCAGTTTCAGCAGTACATCAGTACCTTGTAAAAACAAAGAAGAGAACAACATTATCATTAGTTCTTGAAAGTGGTGAACCAAGAAGCGTACATCATTTTGCAACATTGTTAGGATACGGTGCCAGCGCAGTTAACCCTTATCTTGCACACGAAACAATTAAGCAGATGGTTGAAGAGGGTATGATTAACAAAGATCCATATGCAGCAATTGATGATTACAATGAAGCAATTTTAAGCGGAATTGTAAAGATTGCATCAAAGATGGGTATTTCAACAATTCAGTCATATCAGGGTTCACAGATTTTTGAGGCAGTAGGTATAAGCAGTGATGTAATAAATAAATATTTCACAGGAACAGTAAGTCCTGTTGAAGGTATTACATTAGATGACATAGAAGAAAGCGTTGATAAGCTTCACTCAACAGCATTTGATCCATTGGAATTAGATGTAGACTTAACACTTGAAAGTTCAGGTGACCACAAACTTAGAAGTGGAAAGGAAGAGCATAAATATAATCCGGCAACAATTCATACACTTCAGATGGCTACATGGACAAACAACTATCAGTTATTTAAACAGTACACACATATGATAGATGAAGAAATGGCACCGGTACATTTAAGAGGCTTAATGGACTTTAATTATCCTGAAAACGGTGGCATTCCAATTGAACAGGTTGAAAGCGTAGATTCAATTGTAAAGAGATTTAAAACAGGAGCAATGTCATATGGTTCAATTTCACAGGAAGCGCATGAAACAATGGCAATTGCAATGAATATGATTGGTGGAAAATCTAACAGCGGTGAAGGTGGAGAAAGTGTTGAACGTCTTACAATTGGAAAAGATGGTTTAAATAAATGCTCAAAGATTAAACAGGTTGCATCAGGACGTTTTGGTGTTACATCAAGATACCTTGTAAGTGCCGAAGAAATTCAGATTAAAATGGCACAGGGTGCAAAACCGGGTGAAGGTGGACATTTACCTGGAAAGAAAGTTTATCCTTGGGTAGCAAAAACAAGATATTCAACACCAGGGGTAAGTCTTATTTCACCACCACCACATCATGATATTTATTCAATTGAGGATTTGGCACAGCTTATTTACGACTTAAAGAACGCTAACAGAGATTCAAGAATTTCAGTTAAGCTTGTATCAGAAGCAGGTGTTGGTACAGTTGCAGCAGGTGTTGCAAAAGCAGGTGCGCAGGTTATTTTAGTATCAGGTTTTGACGGAGGCACAGGTGCAGCTCCTGAAAACTCAATTTATAATGCAGGTCTTCCTTGGGAACTTGGGCTTGCAGAGGCACACCAGACACTTATAGCTAACGAACTTAGAAATAAGGTAGTAGTTGAAACAGACGGAAAATTAATGAGTGGTCGTGACGTAGCCATTGCAGCAATGCTTGGTGCGGAAGAATATGGTTTTGCAACAGCTCCACTTGTAACTATGGGATGTGTAATGATGAGAGTATGTAACCTTGATACTTGTCCTGTAGGTGTTGCAACACAGAACCCTGAACTTAGAAAGAGATTTAAGGGTAAACCTGAATATGTAGTAAACTTTATGAAGTTTATCGCTCAGGAATTACGTGAATATATGGCAAAACTTGGCATTAGAACAGTTGATGAATTGGTAGGTAGAGTAGACTTACTTAAAGTTAAGGATGGCGTAAGCGAAGGAAAAGCTGACGAAGTTTGTCTTTCAAAAATCCTTGATGCTGATTTTGCTGATGTTAGAGTTAAATATGATAAGAAGAATGTATATGACTTTAAGCTTAATGAAACAAAAGACGTTACAGTATTGATTAAGAAACTTGGTAAGGCTCTTGAACAGAAGAAACCTGCTTCAGTTGAAGTTGATGTAACAAATATTGACAGATCATTTGGTACAATCTTTGGTTCAGAAATTACAAAGAAATACAATGACACATTAGAAGATGATATGTATACAGTAAAATGTAACGGCGCAGGCGGACAGAGCTTTGGTGCTTTCATTCCAAACGGTCTTACAATTGAGCTTACAGGTGATAGCAATGACTACTTAGGCAAGGGACTTTCAGGTGGTAAGATTATTGTTAAGCCACCTAAGGAATCTAAGTTTAAGCAGGATGAAAATATTATAATCGGTAACGTTGCATTATATGGTGCAACAAGCGGAAAAGTTTACATTAACGGTGTGGCAGGAGAACGTTTCTGCGTAAGAAACTCAGGTGCCACAGCAGTAGTTGAAGGTGTAGGCGACCACGGTTGTGAATATATGACAGGTGGTAAAGTTGCAGTAATCGGAAAAGTTGGAAAGAACTTTGCAGCAGGTATGAGCGGCGGTGTTGCTTATGTGTTAGATGAAAATAATGATTTGTATAGAAAAGTAAACAAGTCACTTGTATCAACAGAAGAACTTTCAAACAAGTACGATGTATTAGAATTAAAGGCAATGATTGAGGACCACGTAAAATATACTAACTCAATTAGAGGTAAGGAAATTTTAAATGATTTTGAAGAATACCTTCCAAAATTCAAAAAGATAATACCATATGATTACAAGAAAATGCTTAATGCAATTGCAAAGATGGAAGAAAAAGGATTAAATCCGGAACAGGCACAGATTGAAGCATTTTACGCTGCAACAAGATAGGAGGAATAGCAATGGGTAAGCCAACAGGATTTTTAGATTATGAACGTGAAGATGCAAAGGCATCTTCACCTAAAGAAAGAATAAAAAACTTTAACGAATTTCATGAACATTTATCTGAAGAAAAGCAAAAATGCCAGGCAGCAAGATGTATGGATTGTGGCGTGCCATTTTGCCAAAATGGTAAAGTAATATCAGGTATGGTATCAGGCTGTCCTCTGAACAATCTGGTTCCTGAATGGAATGATCTTTTATATCATGGAAATATGGAACAGGCATATAACCGTCTTCACAAGACTAACAACTTTCCTGAATTTACTTCAAGAGTTTGTCCTGCACTTTGTGAAAAAGCATGTACATGTAGTCTTTACGGAGATGCAGTAAGTGTTAGAGACAACGAATATAGCATAATAGAAAATGCTTACAAGGAAGGATATGCATCAGCCAAAACACCTTCAGTCAGAACAGGCAAAAAAGTAGCTGTAATCGGTTCAGGCCCTTCAGGACTTGCAGTTGCAGATCAGTTAAATAAGAGAGGTCACAGTGTAACCGTATATGAACGTGATGACAGAGTAGGCGGACTTCTTATGTATGGAATTCCAAATATGAAGCTTGAAAAACACGTTATTGACAGAAAAGTTAATATTATGAAAGAAGAAGGAATAAAGTTTATTACAGGTGTAAATGTTGGAAAAGACATTAAAGCATCTGTATTATTAAAACAATATGACAAAGTAGTATTAGCATGTGGTTCAAGAAATCCTAGAGATATAAAAGCAGAAGGAAGAGATGCCAAGGGAATTTATTTTGCAGTAGACTTTTTAACATCAACAACAAAAAGCTTATTGGATAACGATTTAAAAGAAGGCACATTTATTTCAGCCAAAGGTAAAGACGTTGTTGTAATTGGTGGTGGTGACACAGGAAATGACTGTGTTGGTACAGCTATCAGACATGGAGCAAAAAGCGTTATACAGTTAGAAATGATGCCAAAAGCACCGGATAAACGTGCAGAAAACAATCCATGGCCTGAATGGCCAAGAATCTGCAAAACAGATTACGGTCAGGAAGAAGCCATTGCAGTATTTGGCAATGATCCAAGAATATATCAGACAACAGTAAAAGAGTTTAAAAAGGACAAGTCAGGAAATCTTACAAAACTTGTACTTGTAAAACTTGAAGCTAAGAAAGATGAGAAAACAGGCAGATTAAATATGGTTGAAATACCTGGAAGCGAATATGAAGTAAACTGTCAGTTAGTTCTTATTGCAGCAGGATTTTTAGGCAGTGAAAATTATGTTACAAAAGAATTTAAGGTAGATATAACAGACAGAACAAATGTGGCTACAAAGGCAGGAAAGTACGTAACAAGTGTTCCAAACGTATTTACAGCCGGAGATATGCACAGAGGCCAGTCATTGGTAGTATGGGCAATTCGTGAAGGCCGTGACTGCGCAAGAGAAGTGGATGAAGCATTGATGGGGTACACAATGCTGTAGTGGGATGAAATATCAGAAAAGACATAATATAAAAGGAACAGGACCGTCAGTTGAAAAGGCTGAAAGGTCCTGTTTTTAAGTTTGATTGAATTGAGTTCCGTGTCAAGGACATTTTCAAAAAGTTTGTAGTGATTTTTAAATTGCTCCATATGAGTTAAAAGTTGTTCGTATGGGGCAAAAACAAGGCTTGAATACATTCAAACTTAACGTGAACTACCCCATGGAGTAAGGCTTGCGCAGAATATGGGGCAAGTACAAAGCTTGTATATATTCAAATTTAATAGAAACTACCCCATGAAGTAAGGCTTGCGCAGAATATGGGGCAAGTATAAAGCTTGTATATATTCAAATTTAACCGAAACTACCCCATAGAGTAAGAGCTGCGTAGGATATGAGGTACTTTTAAAAGATTTGTACCATATGAGCAGAAAATATCGTATATGGTACAGATATGAAGTTTGCTCGGCTTGATTTTTAAGAAATCTGTACCATATAAGCAGAAATTATCATATATGGTACAGATATGAAGTTTGCCCAGCTTGATTTCTAAGAAATCTGTACCATATAAGCAGAAATTATCGTATATGGTACAGATATGAAGTTTGTCTAGTTAGATTTCTAATAAATTTGTACCATATAAGCGAGAATTATCGTATATGGTACAGATATGAAGTTTGTCTAGTTAGATTTAGAATAAACAAAGAGCTATGCTTAGAAAAAAATCTTACCATTGAGAAGATGTAAGAAATCTAATAGGCATAGCTCTTTTGAGTATTTACAATAACAAATTAAATTGCTAAGAAGTACTTAATAACAGTTGTTATTGAAATATTAGAATTTTTAATTTTGTAATATTGTCCGTTCAGGTTGAAAATAGTATCTCCCAATCCTATGCTTGCAGAATGATTGTCAGATAATCCTAAAGTTATTTTAAAACCTCCAGATAACATTGGATTGTCCATTTTTTCAACATCCAGCATAGACATGTAGGAAAGAATAGCAGAAATTCTATTTTGGTCACTTGTTTCATAAGGTACATCATTAATGTAGTAACTTATTTTTGAAACGCCTCCTGAAATATAAGCATCAAATAAGTTGTTTTTCTTGTAGCCCTCAGTTGGTGGCAGTGGGCACTTATTGGCAACTGTTGGTGTAGTTACTGATTTATTTACTGTTACCTTGCACTTTAATACATATTTCTTGCCATTTTGTTTAACAGTGGCTTTTACAACTGTTGAACCTACTTTCTTTGCAGAAACAATTCCTTTTTTGGAAACCTTTACAATTTTAGAATTATTAGACTTCCAAGATATTTTCGCATTTTTACTAAGCTTTTTAATCTTAAGTGTTTTCTTTGAACCTGTTTCTAATGAAATCTTAGTTGAAGATAACTTTGGAGTCTGTTGTTTAGCCGAAACACTAGTGCTATTAAACAAACAAAAACTGCTTAGTATCATCATAGTAACAAAAATAAACATAAATCTTCTTTTCATATCATTTACCTCCTTAAATAACCGACCTACTTTTGGTAAATCAATTATAAAATATTTGATTAAAAAATGAAAGCATATTAAGGTAAAAACATGGAATGTATTGTTGCATAAGTGGAACATATACAGAGGGAACGTTAACAAAGATTGAAGTGTTCATATCTTGAAATAATGAAAAGGAACACTATCAGTACGGAAAAGGAGGAAACACTATGAAAAGAACTAAAACAAAACTATTGAGAACACTTTTTGTTATTGCATTAATTATGTATGGAATTACATTTAACGAAGAAGTAAATGCGAGAACAATCACAGAAGATGAAACAAATCAGATATGTACGGAAATAACACAAAAGATAGAAAATAAAAGTAAATCAGTTATAGAGAACAACGTGAAATTTTATAATGAAGAACTTAATTATTACAGGAAGAAACTTAACAAAATCATACGATGGAATACATAATATACTTAGTGATGTTAACATTGAAATAGAAGCAGGTTCTAAGAATTTAATTATAGGAGAGAGTGGTTGTGGAAAGACCACTCTCTTATCTATATTAGAGGGAATCGAGCAGCCTGACAGCGGAGTGTTAATCCTTAAGGATTGTGATATGTATGGAATGAAGCTACAACAATGATTAAAAGAATGGATACAGTATTCGAAATCAAAAACAAAAAACTTAAAAGGACAGACTATTATGCTTAAAATTACAACAAAAATTATGGAAAGACAAAAGGTGTCAAATATCATTTTGAAAAGATGGCGAACATAAATGTTCATTTAATAAGCAGTCTATACATATAAGTAAAATAGTAAATCAAGGGTATAATAATTCTAATATATCAGGTGAAGGTTTGAAGAAACTTGACAGGGAAGTGTTAATAATATTGTATAATTTAATTATTGTTATTATAATTTCTATAATCAGTCGTTTGGTTATAGTTCGTAGCCTTAACAAAATGAAGGTTAGAGACTGGTTGAGAGGAAATGTGTAGTAAGTAAAAGGAGGCAGCTTATGAATGGAAGTCACATTGCCATTCCAACCATTCTTAAGGTAGGAAAAGGCACTTTAAAAGATATAGGAAGTTACATTAAGGACAGCAGAATTGAAAATGCTGTAGTTTATTTTGGAAATGGTCTGGTTAATATGTTTGGAGATACTGTTCTTCAATCATTTCAGAAGGAAAATATTAATGTTTTGGAATATAAGGAACTGGATTCTATTAAAATAGAAGATATAATAGATTTGGCTTTTTCAATTGACAGCAAGGCACAGATTATTGTGGGAATTGGTGGTGGAAAGGTTATTGATGCTGCAAAATATGCAGCTTATTTAAGAAAATTACCTTTCATTAGTGTGCCTACATCTGCATCCAGTGACGGCTTTTCCAGTGCCAGTGCGTCATTACTTGTTAATGGAAGAAGAACTTCTGTGCCGGCAAAACTTGCATATGGAATTATTGCAGACACTGATGTTATAAAAAGTGCTCCGGAAAAGTTTTTGTATTCAGGTATTGGTGATTTGGTATCAAAAATTACAGCACTTTACGATTGGGTATTTGAGGACGAACACGGATATGCGGTGTTAAACGATTTTGCCATGATGATTGCAAAAAAAGCAGTAAATAGTTTTGTGAGAACTCCTTTTGAAAGTATAAAAGATGACCTGTTCTTAAGAGAACTTCTTGATTCTCTTGCAATGAGTGGAATTGCCAATGAAATAGCAGGAAACAGTTCTCCTGCAAGTGGAAGCGAACATCTTATTTCTCATGCTTTAGATAAAACATTGGAGCATCCGCAACTTCATGGAATTCAGGTTGGAATTGCAACTTATATAATGAGCAAGGTTCAGGACCACAGATATATTCGTGTAAATAAGATTTTTGAAGATACAGGTTTCTGGGACTATGTAAGCACCCTTGGACTAAAACGTGAGGATTATGCAAGGGCAATTGATATTGCACCGTCAATAAAACCACACAGACATACTTATCTCCATGAGAAAAAATATAGAGAGCTGGCAAAAAAAGTTCTCTATGAAGATGAAGTTTTAAAGAAAGTGTTTGGCTGAATATAAGCTATTGTGGTATAATACTTTAGTTCAAATGATTTATTTTTGGAGGATAATATGAAAGTATTAATGTTTAACGGAAGCCCTAAAGCTAAGGGCTGTACATATACAGCATTGGAAGAGATGGCTAAAGTCTTAAATGAAGAAGGCATTGAAACAGAGATTATGCACGTAGGAGCACACCCACAGGGAAGTTGTATGGGCTGTGGCGGTTGCTCAAAAACAGGTGAATGTGTGTATGGTGGAGAAGTAGTTGAAGCAGCAAAGAAGCTTAAAGAAGCTGACGGAGTCGTTTTTGGAAGCCCTGTTCATTATGCATCAATTAGTGGAAATATGATGGGATTTCTTCACAGATTATCATGGAGTGCAGGAAAGGATTTAAAATATAAGCCGGCAGCTATGGTTGTAAGTGCAAGAAGAGCAGGAACAACAAGTGCTCTTGATGAAATTGCAAAGATACCTGAGTTTTTCCATATGCCATTAATTAACGGAAATTATTGGCCAATGGTTCACGGAAGCACACCTGATGATGTAAGAAAAGATGAAGAAGGTCTTCAGATAGTAAGAAATATTGGACGAAATATGGCTTGGATTTTGAAGTGTATTCAGGTTGGAAAAGAAAATGGAATTGAACATCCACAGCCGGAAGATCCAGTTAAGACTAATTTCATCCGTTAATAAAACTGTTACAAAATATTTATCTGATTTATAAGAAAGAATGGTAGAGTACTGACTAAGGGTAAGTGCTAACTTAAAAACGGATAGCGAAAGGAGATCTTATGGAAGACCAGACTATTATTGACAATGAAGCAGAGAACAAGGATTTACATAATGCTTCAGAAGAGAAAGCAGAAAACAAAGATTTACGCAATGCTTCAGACAAGAAAGAAAAGAAGAAAGAAAAAGAGAAAGTTGATCCCAAGAAGGAATTTTTCAGTTGGGTAAGAATTTTTGTTGTAGCCATTGCTTTGGCATTGTGCATTAATAATTTTCTTATAATTAATGCCAACGTACCATCAGGCTCAATGGAGAATACAATTATGACAGGTTCAAGAATGATTGGACTTAGAACAGCTTATTGGTTCAAGGAACCACAGAGAGGTGAAATCATAATTTTCAAATATCCTGATGATGAATCAGAAAACTTCGTAAAGAGAGTAATCGGTTTGCCGGGAGAAAAGGTAACAATTAAAGATTCAAAGATTTATATTAATGACTCAAAAGAGCCATTAAAAGAAACATACTTAAAAGAGGATTGGTACTGGGAAAATGGTTCAGAGGAATCCGGTGGAGAGCTTGTATATCAAGTGCCAGAAGACAGTTATTTCGTCTTAGGTGACAACAGAAACAATTCTAAGGATTCAAGACTTTGGACAACAACAAACTATGTAAGCAAGTCAAAGATAATTGCAAAGGCAGAGTTTGTATATTGGCCATGGAAAGTCAAGGGAATGCTGGAAACAGCCAAGTATGACTAAGTCAGAACGAAATAAGAAACAAAGAAGGTATATCGCAAGTAAGTGATATACCTTTTACTTTTGTACAAAAACAAGACAAACTAAATAACTTGTCACAAAATTTGCACATGTTGTCTTTCTAATCTGCAATTTCTACATAAAAATGTAAAAAATATATAATAAAAATATTTCAAATTGTGTTATTTTGTAATGAAAATGTTATAATAATGTGATAAATGAAAAAAGGACGAGCAACATAAGAGAATGAAAAAGAAAATTATAGTGGCATCAGTGTTTACAGTAGCCTTAATTGGCGGAATTATAGGAATTAAATCTGTTTCAGGAGGACATCACACAAGCGGAGCGGAGACGAAGATTGTACAGAAAACAACAATTCAGGAAACAACTACAGCAGTGCAACATGAGACAAAGGCACCTGTAGAAACTAAGAAAAAGGTTGATTTGATTTTTCCTGAAAAGTATAAGAATGTAAGTGCAATAAAGATTGAAAAGAAGAAAGTCAAGTCTGAAGATGATTCAGATGAGATGGTTGAAATACACGAGAAGGACGATGAAAAGTCTAAAGTTGTAGGAATCGGTGTAGATGGCAGTTATGTTAAGATTCTTAAAAAAGGAAAAAAATTTTACAAGATTAAATCTGACAAGATTACAGGATATGTTAAGAAAGAAAATGTAGTAACAGGCAAGAAGGCTAAGGAAGTTTTAATTGAAGCCAAGGACGTTATTGTAAAGGTTAAAGCGAAGAAAACAGAACTTAGAAGCGAAGATAATAAGAAATCAAAAGTTTTGTCTAATCTACAGGAGAAGGCAGAATATCCGATAACAGATATAAGCAAGGACAAGAAGTGGATTAAAGTAGAGAGAACATCCACAATGTCAGGATGGGTTAAGACTAAAGATGTTACTGTAAAGATTCACAAGGAATATTTGTATACCCCGGAAGAATATGATGATATGCTTGAGCAGGAATGGGCAGCTAATGCCATTACATATACTTTGGAAGAAACTTCTCTTCCAAAAGAAGGCGAAGCAGCAGAGTTTTTGAAATATGCAACACAATTCCTTGGAAACAGATATGTTTGGGGTGGAACAAGTCTTACAAGCGGAGCAGACTGTTCAGGTTTTACAATGTCTTTGTTTAAAAAATTTGGATATAGTTTAAGCAGAACGGCAGCAGAGCAGGCTTACAATGGCAAAGCAGTAAAAAGTAACAAGCTTAAACCGGGAGATTTAGTATTTTATCATACCGACAGAAAAAACAAGAATAGAATAAGTCATGTTGCTATTTATATTGGCGACGGGAAGATTCTTCATTCTGCAAACAAGACTCAGGGTGTAATAATTTCAAGACTTGGTAATCCTTGTGCCGCAAGACGAATTTTAAGTGGAAAGTCAGTAAAAAAAGACAAGGATAAAGATAAAGAGAAAACAGCAGTTGTATCAACAAAGAAAGATATTAAACGATTAAATCAGGAAACAACAACTGAAGAAGAAAGTTCAACTGTTGAAATAGAAACAACGACACAAGTTCCTAATACTACAGAAGTGGAAACAACTACAAAGGTAGAGGAAACTGAAAGTTGTACAGATAAATAATAAACATAAAAAAGAGTTGTACTAAAAAATGTATAGTAAGTGAGAATGGGCTACTATCTTTGTAAAATAAAATTTGCAAAGATAGTGGCCCATTTAATGTTTTGTGGAATAGTATAAAAGTTGAATTTTTATAGATTATCATAATAAATAATTTCTGATGTGGTAATAAAGTTAAGTTTCTTATAAAGATTATATGCCGGAACGTTTTCTTTTGTAACGTGAAGTATAATATTTTGGCATATATTTTTTATATCATATAAAGAATATTGTAAAAGAAGTTTGCTGTAACCATTGCCACGAAAAGCTTCATTAATTTCAACATTATGAATACATCCACAGGTTTCAAAAATGCTTACGAAACAGGAACCAATGTTGTTATTATCTTTAAAAATCTCAAATATAATTTCATCTTCATTTTCTGTTTTCTTAAAATCAATTGAACAGTCAAAGGATGAAGGCTTTTCGACAATGTTGTCTGTGTTAATAACCATTGAACATTCAGTGGTACTTGGATAATAACCATTGGTTCTAAGAAAATTTGGAGCTGTCTTATTATCTTTTGCAACAGGAATGGAAATATAGAAATCTTCCATTTCATAAGAAAGTTTCTCCATAAGATAATTGCCAATGTTATTATTGCGATATTCGGGCAATACAAAGCCACAAATTTCTGCAGTTGATTCATCTATAAGATAGATGGAAATAAAACCTACAATTGTTTTATCTTTTTTTGCAATAATGACTTTTGAATAATCATCTTCTAAAGTATTATTATCTTTTGTATTTTCATTCGGTTCATTATCAATAGTTGTTTCACAATCCTCGTTATCAATAAAAAATGTATTCTTAACATTATCAAATTTATTACATATATTAGCAATATTAGACAGATCTTCATAAAGTTTATCATTTATTTCAGATATAAATTCAAACGTAAGATTATCTAAATCTATTTCAGAGCTATTTTTTGCATTAGAATTACAATTATTATTAGAATCACAATCTGTTTTAAAATTATAGTTCATATTATTAGTCTCCACTTTCAATAAAAATTACTTAATTAGAGTATCATAAAGATAAAAATAATCCAACAAAAATAGTAAAACCTTATGGAATGTGGTATATTGTTTTAGGTAAAATCAATATAAAACAGATAATATTAAAATCAAGAATAGAAAGTTAAAAATGGTATAGCATATGAAATTAAAAATAGGTTCTCATGTTGGAATGAGTGGAAAGGATATGCTTTTAGGTTCAGCTAAGGAAGCTTATTCATATGGAGCAAATGTGTTTATGGCGTATACAGGTGCTCCACAAAATACGCGCAGAAAAGAAATAAGTGAATTAAAAATAAAAGAAGCATGGGAGTATATGGCACATCATAATATAGATGAAATAGTGATTCACGCACCATATATTATTAATCTTGCCAATACAATAAAACCGGAAACTTACGAAATAGCAGAAAAGTTTTTGGCAACAGAATTGGAAAGAACAGAGGCAATGGGAAGCAGAATTATGGTTCTTCATCCGGGTTCACATGTTGGAGCAGGAGTTGATGCAGGAATTAATCAGATAGTGAAAGGCATTAACAATGTGCTAACTAAGGATAGTAAGGCATGTATTGCCCTTGAAACAATGGCAGGAAAGGGCAGCGAAATAGGAAGAAATTTTGAAGAACTTGCAAGAATATATGATGGAGTAGTTTACAATGACAAGCTTAGAGTTTGTTTTGATACATGTCATGTTAATGATGCCGGGTATGACCTTGTTAACGATTTAAGCGGAGTTTTTGAAAAGTTTGACAAGGTTATAGGAACAGACCAGATTGGTGTTTTTCATATTAATGATAGCAAGAATGTGCTTGGAGCAGGAAAAGACCGACACGAAAATATAGGTTTTGGAAACATTGGATATGACACTTTAAGACAAATAATTTATATGGAACAGTTTGAAAATATTCCAAAGATTCTTGAAACACCTTATGTTAAAGATCCGGAAAACAGCAAAAAATCTTATGCACCATATAAGTTTGAAATAGAAATGATTAAGAAAGGAGAGTTTAACACTAACTTGCAGAATGAAATCCTGCAAAATGGCAGATAGTATTATGGACAGTTTAATTTATAGCTTAAATGCTACAGTACCCGTTTTTGTGGTTATTGTAGTTGGATATTTACTTAAAAGAATAGGATGGATAAATCAGGGATTTATTGAGGCATCCAATAAAATAAATTTTAAAGTTACTTTGCCGGCACTTTTAATACAGGACATGGTAAACAATAACTTTATGGAAAAATTTGAATTAGGTTATGTTATTTTTTGTGCCGTTGCAACAACAATAAGCATACTTACAATGTGGTTTCTTGCAAGAATTTTTATGAAAGATAAATCAATTATAGGAGAGTTTGTACAGGCTTCCTACAGAAGCAGCGCTGCAGTACTTGGAGCGGCATTTATCTTAAATATTTATTCAGATACGGGAATGGTTCCATTGATGATAATTGGTGCAGTTCCACTTTACAACATATTTGCTGTAATAATTCTTACAGTGGAATGTCCCGAAAAAGGTGCAGGTCAGTCAAAAACTTTGTCATCAACGTTAAAGGGAATAGCTACAAACCCTATTATTTTAAGTATTGTTGCAGGGGTTATTTTGTCAGTGCTTAATGTACATTTCCCTAAAGTGCTTGATAACACCATTTCTAATTTTTCAAAGATGGCAACACCACTTGCACTTATTGCAATAGGTGGAAGTTTTGAGTTTGGCAAGGCATTTCAAAAGATTAAACCGGCAGTTATAGCAACTGCAATGAAGCTTGTTGGCTGGGCTTTAGTATTCCTTCCAATTGCAATATGGCTTGGATATAGGGACGCAAAATTAATGGCAATAGTAATTATGCTTGCCTCACCAGCAACACCAAGTTGTTACATAATGTCAAGAAGTATGCACAGCGAAGGAACTCTAACAAGCAGTGTTATTGTTTTGACAACAATGTGTTCAGCATTCACAATTACGGCAATTATCTATATTTTAAGAGCAATGGGACTTGTTTAAAAGAAAAAGAAAGGTAATTCATTTAGGAATTATGTGGTATTGAAATGAAAAGAGAAGAACAAAAAATAGAAAATACATGGAAAATGGAAGATATGTATTCTTCTGATCAGGCTATGGAAAATGATTTAGACAAAGCCTTAAAAATGATATCAGAATATAACAAATATAAAGATAATGTTTCGAAGAATAAGGAGACATTATTAGAATATTTGAAATTTAATGATGAAATAAACCTTATGGCAGAAAAAGTTTATGTATATTCCAATCAGAAATATCATGAAGATATGGCAAATTCTAAGTATCAGACATATTCTGGTAAAGCTCAAAAATTAGTTGTAGAGCTTGGTAGTGCAACAGCATTTTTTGAACCGGAAATTCTTGAAATGGATGAGAATGTTTTAAAGGAATGGTTGGAAAATAAGGAATTTGCCGAGTATAGAAGATATATTAGTGAAATACTAAGAGCAAAGGCTCATACATTAGATAAGAAGACGGAAGAAATTCTTGCAAAAAGTAAACGTATGGCAAGTGCTGCTGACAATATTTATGCTATGTATAATGGAGCAGACATTGATTTCCCAACAGTTAAGGATAAGGATGGCAATGAAATAAAGATAACACATGGCAATTTTGTGCCGATTTTAAGTGGCGCTGACAGACAGCTTAGAAAAGATGCGTTTAAGGCTTTATATGGCACATATGGAAAAATGAAAAATACTATTGCGGCAACATATAATGCCAATGTGGAACAGGCTTGTTTTTATGCTGATGTAAGAAATTATCCTTCAACTAGAGCAATGTATTTGGATGAAAGCAATATTCCGGAGGAAGTCTATGACAACTTAATTGAAGTTGTTCATGAACATATGGACTTAATGCACAGATATGTGTCGCTTAGAAAGAAAGCTTTAGGTGTTGATCAACTTCATATGTATGATGTTTATGCACCTATAGTTGAAACTCCTGATAAAAAAATTCCTTTTGAAAAGGCTAAAGAAATGGTTAAGGCAGGTCTTGCACCAATGGGCAAAGACTATATTAACAAACTTCAGGAAGGTTTTGACAATCGTTGGATAGATATTTATGAAAATGAAGGAAAAAGAAGTGGGGCATATTCATGGGGAGCCTACGGGATACATCCTTATGTTCTTTTAAACTATCAGGGAACATTAGATCATGTATTTACTTTGGCACATGAAATGGGTCATGCGTTACATTCATATTATTCAGATTCAAACCAGAGCTATATCAATGCCGGATATAAGATATTTGTGGCAGAAGTGGCATCAACATGCAATGAGTCATTATTAATACACTATTTGCTAAAAAATACTGATGATAAGGCTGAAAAAGCTTACTTAATAAATCATTTTCTTGAACAGTTTAAGGGGACATTATATCGCCAGACTATGTTTGCAGAATTTGAAAAAATAACTCATAAGATGGTTGAAGAAGGTGAAACTCTTACAAGTGACATTCTTTGCAAAGTATATTACGATTTAAATAAGCAATATTTTGGCGAAGATATGGTATTAGACGAAGAAATTGCTTTGGAATGGGCAAGAATTCCACATTTCTACAATCCATTTTATGTATACCAGTATGCAACAGGAATTTCTGCTGCAATAGCATTATCTAAGAAAATAATGGAACAGGGCGAAGCAGGAGTTAAGGACTACATGAAATTCTTAACAGGCGGCGGCTCAAAGGATCCGATAGAATTATTGAAGCTTGCAGGAGTTGATATGACAACAAAAGAACCAATAGAAAAAGCACTGGAATTATTTAAAGAATTATTAGACCAGATGGAACAATCCTTTTTATCCATAGATACTAATGCATAATAACAATCCTAAAGGAATAGTAATTAATGAAAAAAGGGTTGAAATTATATAATCCTTTCTTTGGCACAAATGTTTGGAAAGACAACATATGTTTAGTTTGATGAATTTGTACTTGTTAAAAAAACAAGACTGTATTATTCTAATTTTATACGAAAATATAGTCAATAAAAATAAATGATTATTGAAAAAAGAAAAGAAAAAACAAAGAAAAAATGAATAAAAAGTAAGTTTTTATAAGAATGGGAGTGTTAATGAACAGAGAAAACTGGCTAAAAAATATTGAAGGTGCTGTTTTTGATTTAGATGGTACCCTTCTCGATAGCTCATGGGTATGGGAAAAGGTAGATGAAAAATTTTTAGGTGACAGAGGCTTTCAGGTTCCGGATGATTATGTAGATGAGATTTCTCCTCTTGGCGCTGAGAGAGCGGCAGTTTATACAATAGAACGATTTGGCTTAAACGAAGACAAAGATGATATTGTAAGGGAATGGATTGAAATGGCAAAAAAGGAATATGCAACAGAGGTTGTATGCAAGCCTTATGCGAAAGAATTTCTTGAAGAACTACATAAACTTAATATAAAGATGGCAGTGGCAACATCCTCAGACAGAGAACTTTTTATGAAAACATTGGAGCGTGAAGGAATATTAAAATATTTTCAGAAAATAGTGACAGTGGATGAAGTTGAACGTGGAAAAGGTTATCCTGACATATATGAGGAAGCTGCAAGACGAATAAAAGTTAATCCACATAAATGCCTTGTGTTTGAGGATATTCTAGCGGGTGTAACAGGAGCATCACTTGGAGAGTTTAATGTTGTGGCAGTCTTCGATGAAAAGTCGAAACATAACTGGGAAAAAATCAAGAGTATATCAAAGTATAGCATTAATGATTATAAAGAATTATTGTAGAAGTAGTGATAAAAAATTATAAAATAATATTAAAAAATATATTGACAGATGTGTAAAGCTATGATATTATTTTTCTTGCGTGTGACGCACACGTACAATGCGCGAGTGGCTCAGTGGTGGAGCACCTCCTTGCCAAGGAGGGGGTCGCGGGTTCGATCCCCGTCTCGCGCTTTTTTTTGCATTTTTAGGAGTTTTTTGTGTTTGTACATATATATGGAAAATCTTAAAATTAAAACACTTTCCTAAAAAATTAATCCCATATATAAAAATAAGATACTAACAAATAACTCTTTAAAAGTGTATAATTGCAATGAATGTTTAATCAAATGAAAGAGAGGTTTATGAAATGAAAAGATTAAAGAAATTTGGTGCGATTATTTGTGCCATTGCAATGATAGTATCTTCGATTACATACTATCCAACAAGCAATGTAAGTGCAGCAAAAACAGCAACATCATTACCTGAGAAAAAAGTAATAGGACTTGTTGCTAATAGCAAAAGTGGTTCGGATACAATTGAAAATGCAATTATGTTTGCATGGGCAGGAGCCGATGACCCAGCAAATGTAGCTGGATATGATCCAACAGTTACATCAACAGTTATTTATATTTACAAGGATGGAAAGTTAGTTACAAAGATTGGCAATGCTACAAAAGGCGGTGTAGTAGGTGGACTTTCAGCAGGTTCATATACAGCACAGGCTGCAAATGTAAACAGCATGGGTGAGGGACCATTATCAGAAACAGTTAGCTTTACAGTAACAGGAGCAACTCTTAATTACACATATCCTGTTAATTGCATAGGTCCAAAAACACCGGCGGGATTAAGTTATATTACAGGAAATCCGGAAGTTCCTGCTGACAATCCGGCGCAGAAAGACAATAAATTAGGTGTTGCATGGGCACCATCATCAGAAGCAAGTATTCCATCAGCAGATTCATCAGTTGTAGGATACAATTTATATTTATTTGATGCAAAGACAGGTACACCTTACAGACGTGTATATGTAGACGGAATTACCAAGTCAAATGTTATATTGGAAAGTGTATCGGCAGGTGAATATCTGGCATATTTATCAGCAGTGGATGCAGAAGGCAGAGAGTCAGCTTTGGCAGCAACATCATTTGGTCAGTCATCAAAGGTTACTGTTAAAGGTCAGGTTATAGATAATGCACAGTCATTTGACAAACCAAATCAGCCAACATTACCAGATGGACTTTCAATTTTAACAGAAGGTATAAAATATGGATTTACTATTGCATGGTCTGGTGAGGCAGATTTAACAGGTCAGAGATTGAATCTTTTTGTAGATGGTGTTTGTATCAAGGTAGGAATCAATGGGAATGTGGCAAGTTACTATGAAAACAGACTTGCGGCAGGGACATATGAAGTAGAAGTAAGATCACAGTATACAAGTAACAATGTAGAATCATTTGGATTAAAGAAAACTGTGTCAATTGAGGCAGACCCTGGACTCACAGGAAAAACACCTGCAGAACTTGCAGATCCTGCATATTCAGAATACAAGGAACCAACTACAACAGCAGTGGCAGAAACAACTACAACAGCAGCGGCAGAAACAACTACAGTTGCAACAGCAGAGACAACCACACCAGTGGCAGTAGCACCAACATTAAAACCAACAGAGAAACCTACAACAGTAGCACCTACAACAAATACAAATGCACAAACAACAACTAAAAAACAACCAAGTCAGACTACAATAAAATCATCTGTAAATGTTGGAAAGGCAGTTGTTAAAAAAGCAATTAAAAAGAAAAGTGCTAAGAAAATAAGTCTTACATTGAAGAGAGTTAAAGGCGCAACCAAGTACAAAGTACAGATTGCAAAAGATAAGAGATTTAAAAAGACAATAGTGACAAAAACAACTAAGAAATTGACATATAGTGTATCAAATAGCAAGTTTAAAAAGGCTAAAAAATTGTATGCAAGAGCAAAAGCCATTGTTGTCAAAGGAGGGGAAACTTATCAGGGCAAATGGTCAAAGCCAAAGCAGGTTAAGATAAAAAAATAAAATTATAAACAGTTAAATAGAAGGGAAAGCCAAAATCCGGTTTTCTCTTCTTTTTTAATGCTTGGAAATAGACAAACAGCCATATGACAAAACGTTACCTCAAGGATTGGGCTTATTCAAAAATTATAGACTATCAATTAAACTCTAAAGCCTTTGGCAGTATGGCATTAAGCGAGCGTAGGTCTTGTGCTCGAAGGTTCGAAGTCTTGCCTGCCGGCTCGGTGGTTGCTTTATGTATTTTAAATTTATGCGAAAAAATTGCAAAAAAAATGTTGACAGAGTTGTCTGATTATGTTAATATTTTTCTTGTGTGTGACGCACACGTACAATGCGCGAGTGGCTCAGTGGTGGAGCACCTCCTTGCCAAGGAGGGGGTCGCGGGTTCGATCCCCGTCTCGCGCTTTTTTTCGTGTTAGGCATTAAGCCGTGCAAAAACAAAGAAACAGAGTCTTGATGAATGCTTGCATTCGTGAAAGACTCTGTTTCTTTGTTTTTATAGGGCGCAAGCCCGCGACGAAGTAGATGCGAAAGCATCTACGAGTTATACGGCTCAGGGTGCTGTTTTTTTGCATTAAACGAGCGTAGGTCTTGGGCTCGAAGGTCCGAAGTCTCGCCTGCCGGCTCGGTCGTTGCTCCTGCGTTAAATGGTATTTTTAGTTTTTTCAAGTAAATACAATTGAGAGATATTAATGTTTTTATGCAGTTTTACATAAAATAAACTATATAACAAAAAGTATAATACTTATATCACAATAAGTAACTTTTAAAGATAAAACAGTTTTTATTCAATATTTCTATAAAAAACGATTCATTTTTCTTTGATTTTATACAAACTGCACTTGAAAAAGTATGATAAAAATGATATTTTATAGTTAAGTGACAAAAACATATAAAGGAGAATGAAAAAATGAGAAAATTATTCAAGAACTTAACAGCAATCGGTTTATCAGTAACTATGGTTGTTGGTACAGCATCAATGGCATCTGCAGCAGTAGCTAAGGGAACAGATGTATCTAACGGAAAGGCATGGACATCATATTCTATCCATACACGTGAAGATAACGGCTCTTGGGAAGATAAGCTTATCGGAGCAGGACAGAAATATCAGAATAAAGAGAATACATACAAGAGTTATGGTGAAGATGCAAAGATTACAACACAGACATCAAGCAGTTTTACAATGAATGTTGTAAGTACAGGATGGAGTGCTAACTGGACACCAATGGGAACTGTAGGAAAGTCTAATCCATGGGGTGTAACAGCAGATAAGGTTGTTAATGTAGAAAGAGGACGTTACTACACAATTTCATTTAAGATTAAGAGTACTTTAAAGAATGAAATTATGAAGAGCCAGGATAAGAAAGACGCTAACGGTAACGTAGTTAAGGATAGTGAAGGAAAAGCTATGGGTGAAAACGTTGGCACAGGCAAATACAACTATGTAAAACATATTCACTTTAAAGCATTTGATAATAAAGATAAAGACGGTGCGGCTCTTAAGCTTTCAAACGTTAAGGCTACAATTGGTGGCAAGAGCGTTCTTTCAAGCACAAAGGACTTTAACCCATTTATCGCACTTGACAGCCAGAACACAGCAGATGACGGATATGTAACAGTATCAGCAGATGTTAAGATTCCATCACTTAGATCAGAATATCAGAAGAAACAGGCTCAGGCTACTTTAGGTATTAAGTTTGCATTTGGTGCATTCTTAAAAGAATTCATCGATGAAAACGATATGAGCGGAACAATCGATGTTAAGGATTTCAAGGTTACAGCAGGTATCCAGTCACCTTCACAGGTTAAGATTTCTAAAGTGAAAGCTAAGAAGAAAGCTATGGTTGTTAAATATAAGAAAGCAAGCAAGGCTAAGAAATATGAAGTTCAGTACTCATTAAAGAAGAATTTCAAGAAATCAAAAGTTAAGACAACAAAGAAAGCTAAGATCACAATTAAGAAATTAAAATCAGGTAAGAAGTATTATGTAAGAGTTAGAGGATTCTTTATGAACGGAAAGACTAAGGTTTATGGACCATACTCAGCTAAGAAGGTAGTAAAGATTAAATAATATTCTTTCATAAATTATTTACATATTAATAAAAGGGACAATCGGCCGTAATGGTCGGTTGTCTTTTTTCTCTTAAAATGATAGAGTATAAAACATAACTAAAAAGGAAAGGATGTTAACTCAATGGCAATTGATTGGTTAATTTTAGAAAAAATACAACAAATATTCGGTAGTGGATTTTGTGACTGGTTTATGCCTAGAATTACAGTTTTGGGAAATGCAGGGATTATTTGGATTATCATAGGCGTTGCAATGCTTATATCAAAAAAATACCGTAAATATGGAGTTTTGGTTCTTGCGGGGTTATTAATAGGACTGATTATTGGAAACGGAATAGTGAAAAACGTTGTTCAAAGAGCGAGACCATGTTGGATAGATACTAATTTTAAGATGCTTATAGCAATTCCAAAAGATTATTCATTTCCTTCAGGTCACACACAGGCATCATGTATAGCTACAACAATTATAACGTTAACCAATAAGAAATTCGGTTGGGTGGTTATTCCGCTTACTATATTAATAGCTTTTTCAAGAATGTATTTATATGTGCATTTCCCAACAGATATATTGGGAGGAGCAGTTCTTGGAATAACAATAGGTGCGTTAACATATGTATATGGAACAAAGATTTTAAAAATAAAAAAAGAATAATTCACAAAATTAAGATTTTAGTGATTTGAAACTATAATCATATAAAGTTATTCTAAAAAATTTTTAAAGAAACATAACAATATTTATATGACAATTCCTATAAAAATAATCGGAATTAAGTTGATTTTATTGTGGCGTTAATGTATACTAGTAGGAGAGTATTTACGACAGAGAGGTATTTAGAGATGATGATTTCTACAAAAGGCAGATACGCTTTAAGAGTTATGATAGATTTGGCTCAGAATGATGGCGAGTCTTTTGTATCACTGAAAGATGTGGCAGAAAGACAGGGAATTTCCATGAAATATTTGGAAATGATTGTATCGTTATTACATAAAGGACATATGGTAAAGAGCCAGCGAGGCAAAGCAGGCGGATACAAGCTGGTGAAGAAACCGGCAGAATATACAATAGGCTCAATTCTCAAACTTACTGAAGGAACGTTGGCACCGGTTGGCTGCCTGGAAGAAGGGGCTGAGAAGTGCGATAGAGCCACTGAATGTATTACATTGCCATTGTGGAAGAAATTAGACGACCAGATAGATGAATATTTGGAAAGTGTAACACTGGAAGACTTAGTTGAAGGCAGAGTATAAAAATAAATTAAAGTTTGTTAAGACTCCGAAATAGATGTGTATTATCATATTTGTTTCGGATTTTTATTTGAGAAATTACCCTACAATTTCTACTAAAAAATTGAAGGTCAGTTTCTGAACAAAAAAAAGAATCTTCAGAAAAACTGAAGATTCTTTTTTTATCTACTTATTTGAACTGGTGTCCACCAATTGTTAATCTTGCACCTTTTACATATCCACTAAAGAATAAGTATGAGTTCATATTTATTGTTCCATAAGAAAGTTTTACGTTCTTATCTCCATTAAGAACAGCCTTAGCAGCTTTAATTGAACCCTTGTCAAGTCGACCACTGTCATATAATGCTAATGATCTGTTTAAAGAACCGTTTCTTGCCGGTGTAAACTGTCCCGGCTGATAAATAACACCACTTAAAGTGTTAGGATAACTTCTAGAACTTACTCTGTTGGCAATTACAATACCAACTGCCTTCTTACCTGCATAACTCTGATCACCGGCTTCACTATAAATAATAGAAGACATAAGTCTTAACTGGTCTTTAGTGTATCTGTTCTTTACCTTTACCTTAATTGTTGCATATAAAGCACTGTTATTCTTAGACTTTACAGTAATGACAGCTTTTCCGGCTTTTTTCGCTTTAATCTTTCCTGAAGAAGAAATTGTTGCAACTTTTGTTTTATTAGATACTAATGTGAAATTTTTTAATTTTGTTTTATTTAATTTTATGTCTTTTTTAATACTAGCCTTTTTGTTTACCTTTATAGTCTTGTTAACTGTAATTGATTTAACATATGCCGGAGTAGTTGTTTTGGCTACCGGAGTAGTTGTTTCTACGGCAATCACTGTTGTAGGGTTCTCAACAGTGGTAGTTTCGTTTTCGGCATGAACTGCAATTGTAGTAGATGCACACATCAAAAATGCTACTGAAAGTAAACCTATAAATTTATGTTTCAAAATAACCTCCATCTGTTACAAAAATGTTACATAGATATTACGGTTATTAATAATGCCAAAAAAAATGTAATTTGTCAAGGGGGGCTTTGTAACAATTTGCAAATATTAAGTTATTACATTATAATAAAGCAGGAAAAAACGGGAAAAAATAATAAAAAAAGAAAAAAAGTTATTTACAAATTAAAAATTAGGTTATATAATTCCTAGTGCAGAGATAGGAAAAAAGAGATTTAAATATAGAATGGAGGTTACTCAAATGTATATATATGCAGATAATGCGGCTACTACTAAAACTAGTCAGGCTGCAATTAAAGCGATGAATGAGTGCATGGAAGATTTTTATGGAAATCCATCAAGTCTTCATAGTGTTGGACAGAGAGCAGCAGAAAAGCTACTTCAGGCAAGAATGGACGTGGCAGAATGCTTAGGTGCAGACTTTAAAGAAATTTATTTTACATCAGGTGGAAGCGAAGCTGACAATCAGGCAATCGTTTCAGCAGCTACATTTGGCGCAAAAAAAGGAAAGAAACATATTATTTCTACTAAAATAGAGCATCACGCAGTTCTCCATACATTAGCCAAGTTAGAAAAACAGGGATTTGAAGTTACATTATTAGATGTAAACGAAAAGGGCGAAGTTGATCCTAAGGCAGTTGAAGATGCAATTAGAGAAGATACAGCTCTTGTATCAATAATGTATGCAAATAATGAAATAGGAACAATTGAACCAATTACAGAGATTGGTGAGATTTGTGAAAGGAAGGGAGTTATCTTCCATACAGATGCAGTTCAGGCAGTTGGACATGTTGATATTGATGTTAAAAAACAAAAAATTGACATGTTATCATTATCAGCTCATAAATTCCACGGACCAAAGGGTGTAGGTGTTCTTTATGCTAATAAGAAGGTTCCACTTACTAATATTATAGAAGGTGGTGCACAGGAAAGAGGTAAGAGAGCGGGTACAGAGAACCTTCCCGGAATAGTTGGTATGGCTGTAGCTTTAAAGGATGCTGTATCTAATATAGAAAAATCAAGTGCAAAAGTTACAACTTTAAGAGACAGACTTATTGAAGGACTTTCAAAGATTGAACACTCAGTTTTAAACGGAGCAAGCGAAAACAGATTACCGGGTAATGTAAACTTCTGTTTTGAAGGAATCGAAGGAGAATCATTGCTTTTATTATTAGATGCTAAAGGTATTGCAGCATCTTCAGGTTCAGCATGTACATCAGGATCACTTGATCCAAGTCATGTTTTACTTGCAATTGGCAGACCTCATGAAGTAGCTCATGGATCATTAAGACTTACAATAGCAGAAGATATTACAGAAGAACAGATTGACTATATGGTTAAGGAAATTAAAAATGTAGTTGATTATCTTAGAAGCATTTCACCGGTTTGGGATGAATTACAGAGAGGAGAGCAAAAGCATGTTATATAGTGAAAAAGTAATGGATCATTTTATGAATCCTAGAAACGTAGGAAAGATTGATGACGCAGACGGAGTAGGCGAAGTTGGTAATGCTAAATGTGGCGACATTATGAAAATATATATAAAGGTTGACAATAACATCATAACTGACGTAAAATTTAATACATTCGGATGTGGTTCTGCTATAGCAAGTAGTTCAATGGCAACAGAAATGATTAAAGGAAAGTCATTAGATGATGCATTGGAACTTACAAACAAGGCAGTAGCTGAAGCTTTAGACGGACTTCCTGCACATAAGATGCATTGTTCAGTACTTGCAGAGGAAGCTATTAAGGCTGCTATAGACGATTATAAAGAAAAACATAAAGATAATTAATTACTGAAATATATTTTCTTTATAAAGAGGAATCACCTGAAATTATAAAAGCGTAAGCGAGATTAAAAGGTGAGAAATGATTAGAGATATTCAGGAAGAGATTCTTAAATTAAAGAAAGAAAAGGATATCTGTATTTTGGCACATTGCTACCAGAATCCGGAAATTCTTGAAGTAGCTGACTTTACAGGTGACAGTTTTGCATTGTCTGTTAAAGCAGCAGAAACAAAAAACAAGACTGTTATTATGTGTGGTGTAAAATTTATGGCTGAAACAGTTAAGATTTTATCCCCTGATAAGACAATTTTGCTTGCAAATGGTGACGCAGGCTGTCCAATGGCAGAAATGATGGACAAGGATTTAATTGAACAGGTTAAGAAGTCTTACAGTGATTATACAGTTGTTGCTTACATTAATACAACAAGTGAATTAAAGACTATTTGTGATATTTGTGTTACTTCATCATCAGCAGTTACTATTTGTAACAAAATTGAAAATGACAAGATTTTATTTATTCCTGACTGTAACTTAGGTGACTGGGTTTCTAAACAGATTCCTAACAAGACATTTAAGTTGTTATCAGGTGGATGTCCAACTCATGCAAGAATGAGTGCAGAGGATGTTAAGAAGGCTAAGGCTGCACACCCTAATGCATTGTTCCTTGTACATCCTGAATGTAAGCCTGAAGTTGTGGAATTAGCAGATTATGTTGGTTCAACAACAGGGATTATGAACTATGCCAAGGAAAGCGATGCTAAAGAGTTTATTATTGGAACAGAGAATAGTATTGTAACTCATCTTCAGATGGAATGTCCGGATAAGATGTTTTATCCATTATCAAAGGACTGCATTTGTCACAATATGAAAGCAACAACTTTAACTGATGTATTAAATTGTTGTAAGGGTATTGGCGGCTTAGAAATTAATCTTGACGAAGATACAAGAACTAAGGCAAAACACTGTATTGATGAAATGATTAGGTTAGGATAAATGAAAAAGGCATTAATAGCAATGAGCGGTGGCGTAGACAGTAGTGTGGCTGCCGTTTTAATGAAAGAAAAAGGATATGACCCTATTGGGGTAACAATGAAGTTATATGATAATGAGGACATTAACATGTCAAAAGAAAAAACATGTTGTTCTCTAAGTGATGTGGAGGATGCAAGAAGCGTAGCATACAAGGTTGGCTTTCCTTATTATGTTTTTAATTTTAAGGCAGAGTTTAAGGAGAAGGTTATTGACAAGTTTGTAGGTTGTTATATGTGTGGAATGACTCCAAATCCATGTATTGACTGTAACAGATATTTAAAGTTCGAAGAGCTATATAGAAGAGCAAAAACATTAGGCTGTGATGTTATTGTAACAGGCCATTATGCAAGAATCAGATATGACGAAGCTACAGGCAAGTATCAGCTAATGAAAGGAATTGATGATTCAAAGGATCAAAGCTATGTTCTTTATCATATGACTCAGGATCAACTTGCCCACACAATGTTTCCTTTAGGAGAATACACTAAGGATGAAATAAGAAAGAAGGCAGCTGAAACAGGACTTATTAATGCTAACAAGCATGATAGTCAGGATATTTGTTTTATCCCTGATGGTAATCATATGAAATTCATTGAGGAGTATACTCATAAAAAAGTTGGAAAAGGCAATTTCCTTGATATTAATGGCAAGGTTATAGGTCAGCACAACGGGTATTACAGATATACAGTAGGTCAGCGAAAAGGGATTAATGTTAACCGTGATGGCAAGCATTATGTTCTTGAAATCAGACCGGAAACAAATGAAGTTGTAGTTGGACGAAACAAAGATCTTTTCACAGAAGAACTTGTTGCAACAGACTTCAACTGGATATCAGGTGAAGCCCCAACAGGAGAAATAAAGGTAAGTGGAAGAACAAGATATCATCAGCCGTTAACAGAAGGTGTGGCAAAAGTACTTGAAAACGGTGATGTTAAGGTATCTTTTGACGAACCAATAAGAGCCATTACAAAAGGACAGTCAGTTGTATTATATGATGGAGACGTTGTTCTTGGTGGCGGAACAATAAAAGAATGTTAGAAATACAAGAGTCAGAACATAGAAATATGTTCGGGCTCTTTTTTGCCCTTAAATATTATGAATTTTATAGCAATTTTTAAATATTTGGCTTGAATTTGATAAATCACGGGGCGTGGAGAGCATCTTGGACGACTTCATGTTGAAAATGAAGAACGAATCTTTAAAATTAGCATGGATTGGTTTACATAATGTAAAAAGAAAAAGTAAGTCATCAAAATTAGTTTTGGGTGGTTTACATAAATTGAAAACGTACCACAAAAAATGAGTAAATAGCGATATTTGTGGTACATATAGGAAAAGACAAAAATAGATAGAAAAAACGACAAATTTATATCGAAATGTGTATCAAAAACAGTTTTTATTTGATACTATAGAATTACCAAATACAGAACGGAAAATATAAGACAAAAGAGGGGGGATTAACATGTTTAATATAGCGATATGTGATGATGACACTTTTTTTATTGATTACATAGAAAAAGTCATTGTCGAAGTGAACGGAAGCGATAAGGATATAAATTTTTTTGAATACACTAAAGGCAAGATATTTCTGTGGGATGTGGAAGATGGAATGGATATCGACTTGCTGATTTTGGATATTAAACTTGATGATGCAATGGGAGATCAGGTTGCAGTAGAATTTAGAAAAAAACATTTAAATACAACATTGGTTTTTTGCTCAGGTTTTTGTAATCCGTCTCCTGAAATGATAAAGATTGCACCGTATAGATTTTTAATTAAACAGTATTCACGAGAAAAAATGCTGGATGAATGTGAGGAAATAATAGATTATCTTAAAAATAAGAGAACGGCACCAATGATTAAAGGGTATAAGGAAAGAGAGCATTTTCAGATTGAGTCGGATGACATTATGTATATATCAATTGCAAGAAGAGGGACGAACATACATGTGTGTCCAAGAGGACTGAAAAATAACAATAATAATGTATTTCATTGTAAGAAGAAAATAGAGGATTTGTATGAACAGTTGAAGGAATATAATTTTGTATATGCTCATAATAGCTATATAGTAAATTTAAAATACATAAAAAAACGTGTAAAAGAGGAAATTGAATTAATGAATGGAGAAACATTGTCAGTTTCAAGAGCAAGGACTGCAGAGTTGAAAAAACGTATGGTGGAATATATGGAGACTAAGTACGAAAGATAAAAGTTTTCTATAGTACAAAAATTGACCAAAATAGATACAAAAATTGACCAAAAAGATATTGTTACGAAAAATATAATATTATTGAAGTAACAAGAAACGGAAAATTTTAATATCTAAGGAGGAAAATTTATGGGAACAAGAAGTAGAAAATTAAAAAGAATAACAGCAGTGATGTTATCAGTATCTTTATTAGTGACGGGAATTAATTTTAATATTACATCTTATGCTGCAACAGAAAATCAGCAATTAGAAAAAAATGAAATTCAATTAACGGAAAAAGACAAAAATGAGGCAAGAAAGCAAGACAAAAAGATAAAGAAAGAACTTAAAAAAACAAAGGACAGTAAGAAAAATAATAAAAAAGCAACAATCATAAAAGAAATTGAAGAGTTGAGAACTGCAAATTCCACAACATATTTGTTAAGTGACGGAAGCAGAAAATTGGAAATTTGTGGAGAAAACATAAGATTTAAAGAAAACGGAAAATTTGTGGATTATGATTCCAAATTGAAGAAAGTATCTAAACAAGATGAAAAATCATTAAAAAAGGATATATCAGATAAGAGTGTAGAAGGAAAATATGCGTTTGTAAATAAATCAGGAGATGCAAAAAATTATTTCCCTAAAAAGTTAGACGAAGACAGTTCTATTGTTCTTACTAAAGATAAATATTCCATATCTTTTAGTCCAGTAATAAATGAAAAGATTGATGTAAAAAAAGATGAAGAAAATCCAGTAGCAGTTATAGATGAGCAGGATAGTGAAAGTTCTACAATTGAGATTGAGAAAACAGAAGAAGATAACTTGACATATAAGAAAAGTGATGGCTTAGAATATAAATATACATCATTAAAAGATGGAGTTAAAGAAGAGATTATATTAAATGAGAAACCAAATAATAATGTTTTTGAGTTTAAACTGGATTTAAAAGGAACAAAAATAAAGAAAGTTAAAGGAAGTAAGGAAATACAGTTATTTGATTCAAAAACAAATAAGTATATCGCATATATTGGTGAACCCAATATAAAAGATGGAAAAGGAAATATAACTTATAAAGATGTAGATTATGATATAAGTAAAAATAGTACTGATGAGTATACATTAAAGGTGATTGTTGATTCAGAGTATTTGGATAAAGCCAGTTATCCGGTAACAATTGATCCTACTGTATGGTGGGTGGACTCAAGACTGGAAGCAGCATCTGTTACAGATTTTCCGTACACATTAGATACTAATAGGAGATATACATCAACTATTGTTGTACGCAATAAAGGGATAAATTTTTATCCATATCTAGATACTACTGATACATGCTATATAGATACAAGTGGAATAGATGAAAATAATGCAATAGTTGGAACATCAGGAACTTTTTATGGTTCAGATGTAAAGGAAGCATATTTAAGTATAACTGAAAAGACTAGTAGTTATCATTTTAACCAAACAGCAAAGATTGATATGGTTCCAGCAAATGTAGAAGTAAGAACACCAGTAAGTACTTGGAGTCCTGAGACTATTACATGGAACAATCATCCGGGAATGGGAGATACAGTTTGGAGCCAATTTAAATGTACAGGGGTAACAGGCACAAATCATAAGGTTGATTTGAAAGACTGGGCACAGGCGGTTTCAGATAGAAAGATAGAAAATACAGGATTAGCTTTAAAAGCAATAGAAGAGGGAACAGGTATAGTATTTTATAGTAGTTCATCTGAAAATACTACACCTATGAGCTTAACAATAGTATATGAAAATCCACATATTGGAGATAAGTCAATTTATAGCTATGAAGATTTTAATACACCAAATGGAAATGGAAAAGTAGAATTATCACAGGGAAATTTTTTATATACGCAGAATGATTTTGCATTGCCAACTCCGCAATTAGGATTACAAATGAGCAGAACATATAATTCTAGAAATTCTGAACAAACAAACTTTGGAATAGGCTGGAGTTGTGATTATGATGCAAGAATAGCTGACTATAAGGGAAAATCATTAACGTATGTTGATGGAAGCGGAGCCATATATGGCTTCGGAATGCAGAAAGGAACAGAATGGGTATGCAATGAAAATACGGATTTGAGTTTAGAAATTGCAAGTAGCAAACAGACTAGAGTAATACTTGCTACAGAAAATAAGCCTTCAAGTACTGTTAGTTTTACATCTGAATATGTTATAACAGACAAAGAAAAAGTTAAGCGTTATTTTGATGGTGATGGAAAAATATGTTTAATAGAAGAAGCTAATGGAACATTTATTTATATTAAACATCATAAAACAACAGGATTGATACAATCAATATATTCGAACAAAGGGCAGAGTATTGAGTTTGAGTTTTCTTATATTAATGGAGAATACTATGTAAGTAAAACAACGTTAGTTGATGGTTCTTCATTTAATTATGTTTATACAAATAAAAGATTGTCAAAAGTAATCCATAAAGGCTCAGAAGGAAACGAAATTGTATATAATTATGGATACAATGAAAATGGTCAAATGAGCAAAATAACAGATGCATTAGGGTCTGAGTATAAGATTGAATATGATGGGAAAAGTGTAGCCAGTTTAATATATCCTGATAATTCAAGAATTGAAATATATACAAATTATGAACCATTGAAAACTAGAGTATATACAAAGAATCCAAACAATATGGTATTGCATTACGAGGAATACGAATTTGATAATGATGGAAAAGTAATTAAAAAAACAAATGATAATGGTAAAGTGTATGAATATACATATGATGGAAGTTTGCTGACAGACAAGACAGAAAAAGTACAATATTATGAGCTACAAGAAAATATTGTAAAAAAAGTAATACCTATTGAAGAAGATGAAAACTTAACAGAAGAAATGGAATATAATGACAGAAATAATGTCATTACAGAAACAGATGAAGAAGGAAATGTAATAGAATATACATACGGAGATGAGGCTAATCCTGACTTGGAAACAAAGGTAAAAGAGACAAGTGCGGAGGGAAAAGTAGTATATGAAGTAGAATATTCGTACGATTCAAATGGAAATGTAATAAAAGAGACAGATCATATAGAAAAAACAATAATTAATTATTCATATGATAAAGATGGAAATGTTACAGAAAGTGTAGAAACATTAGTTGATAATAGTGAAAATATAGATAAAGGATTAAATACATCGACATATGAGGATAGCTATGATGTTGACGGAAATAATTTGACAAGTAAAGTAAAAACGGGTTCAATTAACCAGTCAACTGAAAACACATATGACCTATTGGGAAGAGTAAAAACTTCTAAAGACGAAAAAAATATAGTAACATCATATGAATATGATGAGTTTGGCAGAGTAAAAAGTACTGTGAAGGAGGGAACAGATAATAAAAAGGCGACAACTGAAACGAGTTATGATTTAAATGGAAGAATAATCAAGGAAATTGATAAGTTAGGAAGGATAGCAACTTATAAATATGACGATATGGGGAGAGTGGTTTCGAAAACATTGACTTATGGCGATGAAACCAGAACTACAACTACAAGTTACGGATATGTTGACAATTTTTATGTTGTAACAGGGACAGGTTCAAATAAGAGACTACCATCAGTAGAGGTTGTAGAGGAGAAGAATGCAAATAATGAAGTAATAGCAAAAACATATACAGATTCATATGGACAAATAGTAAGAGAAGAACGTGATGGAATATGTAAAGACTATACTTATGATAAACAGGGTAATGTTTTTACAACTTATTCAAGAGGTGCACAAGATGTTAATACAGTTCCTCCCAAATTAGTTGTGACACTTTATGACAAAAACGGAAGATTAACAGATACTATTCAAAATCCGGTATACAGAAATGGTTCGTTTACAGTTGATGTAACAAAATCTATAGTCATGACAAACAAATATGATGCTAGAGGAAATTTAGTAGAAGAAACAGATGGCAAGGGAAATAAGACAATCTATGAATATAACGAAGAAGATAGATTGGTTAAGACCAGCATTGACGATGGAACAGGAACATCAAACGATACAGTTTATGAATATGATATACAAAATAAAGATAATACAGGAAAAATTGTGTCGACAACTGACAAGACAATAAATGCACTAGGCAATATTTCAGAAACAATAAAAAATGGAGCAGGTCAGGTATTATCAATTGAGGACAAAGGAAACTCTAAAAATATAAGAATTGTATATGAATATGATGCCAGTGGAAATGTTACAAAAGAAAATAAATCAGACGGAAGTTATATAAAGTATACATACAATACTCAAAATAAAGTTGTAGGTAAATATGAATATAGCACGGATAACAAATGGAAAAAGTTGTCAAGCTATACATATAACGAAGACGATTTATTAAATAAAGTAAGCGAGTATAATGTTGTAGATGGAAGACCTATAGCTTATAGGTATACTTTTTATGAATACGATGCATTAGGTAGAATGATTGGAAACTCAGAAATATATAAGACAGAATTACCAAATGAAAGTGAAATTAAGGAAAGCAAACAGACATATAAATACAATATAGAAGACAAGTTGGTTGAGATAAGATATCCAAATACCAGTAAAGATAAATTAAAAGGTATCGTATTTGAATATAATGATTATAAATGGCTTACAAAAATCAAAGGAATAGTAAACGAAAGTAACAATGAGTTATTACGTGATATCAGAACTTATGACTATTATAATGATGGTAAAATAAAGACAATAAACGATTATCGAGGATTTTTAAATGGAATAAACGGATATATAAAGAAAGACTATGAATATGATGTGTTCGATAGAGTAACAAAGATGACATATTCAGACAGTAAGTTAATTGAAAGTGTTTTAGAACAGCATACATATTCATATGACAAAAACAGTAATATTATCCGAGAAGAAAACATAAATAATTATCCTTCGGATAATCAGGAAAAAGTTGATGAAGTAAAAACATATTTATATGACAATTTAGACAGACTTGTTTCAACTAAGAAAGTAGACAATATCAGAAATACAGAAAGTACTAAAACATATGAATATGATAAAGTTGGAAACTGTATTAAGACTACAGAGAATGGAATAACGGTTACAAATGTATACAATAATTTAAATCAGCTCACACGAAGTGAAACTACAAAAGATGAATCATTGATGAATATAAAGTTTTATGTATATGATTCGAATGGAAATCAGACAATAGAGCAGACAGTGGTAGAAGCACCAAATATTTCAGAAACAATTCAAAAGGAATATGACATTAATAATCAATTGACTAAAGTAACCTGTAGAAATGGAGGTGTTGACGGAGAGATTACCTATACACAAGAAAATGTGTACAATTATGCTGGAAAAAGAATTTGTAAAAAAGATAATGATAAAATTACAAATTATTATTATCAGGGAGATGTATTATTATATACTACTGATGAAAACGGAAATAAGACATGTCAAAATATAATAGGTCTTCAGGAAAACATAATTGCAACAATTAGATATGAAAATGGAAGTCAGCATGCATATTTCTATAATAAGGATGCAAAGACTAGTGTAGAAAATATAGTTGATGAAAATGGAAGTGGTGTTACAAGTTATACATATACAGATTATGGAGAAACTTCTAAGTATAGCTCAAAAGATTTCTACAATGAAATATGTTACACATCAGAAGTTTATGATGAATTAACAGGATTGTATTATTTAAATGCAAGATATTATAATCCAGAAAATTATTCATTCATTACTCAGGATAGCTATAGAGGAGAGCAGAAAGAGTATAATACATGGAACTTATATGCTTACTGCGGAGAGAACCCTATTAATTATGTTGATCCGAGTGGACATAAAAGAGAAAAGATTTATGGGGTTTATTTGGAAGTAAAAAGAAAAAAGAACGATAAGGAAAAAACAAAATATGTAGAAGCATTGTACAAAATTGCAAATAAAAGTCAGTTTAAAAGTAAATATAAACTGTTTGAAAATGAAGTAGCAAGAAAAGTTCTTGTAGCACAGAGTGCTTGGGAAAGTGGATATGGAACAAGTTATAGCGCTGTGAATAGAAACAACATATTTGGTTTTGTAGGTTATACTTACAAATCATTAAAGTCATCAATAGAGGCATATGCATGGCAGTTAAATAACGGTAAACAAAAAGGTTATAAACAGGCCAGAAAGTATTTGAAAAAAAATAAAAATGATGCTAAAGGATATGTTGTTAGATTTGCTCATACATATTGTGCATCGTCTTCGGCAATGGAATACACAAAGACAATTTTGAATATGATTGACTATATCAAAAACAGAAAGGTGTGGAACTAGGAAAAAAAGAGATAAGAGAGGTGATAAGCAATGAAAAAAGCAATATTGATATTAACATTAGTAGGAATATTGTTGGCAGGATGTGGAAAGGTAAAGGATGGAAGTAGTGAAACAACAGTTGCAAAGAGTATGACGGAAAATGATTACAACGAGGATGTGGAGAAGTTAACAGACAAATCGGTCTATCAGACTATTGTTGAAGATTTTGACAGTGACAATAATAATGAAGCCTTTGTTTTAACCAGAAAAGGAAAAGATAATGAAGCAGTAGAAGATGAATTTGAATTATGGTTTTCTAATGGTGACAAAACTGAAAGAATTGTTGCAGATTTCATAGCCGATAACAATACATCCATAATGTTATTTGAAAGTGGAAAGGACAAATATGTTTTGTTTAACAAGGCACAAACAACACAAAATGACGAAATGGAAGCTAAAATATATGGTGTAAGTAGCGAGAAGCCTGTGGAACTTTTTTCTCAAAGCAGAATGAATATTTCTGTGGAAAAAGGTGAGCTATATACATATGACTACACGTATTTTGTTTTGGAACCTGGAAGCAAAGATTGGATGAGCCAGTCTGAGCAGAAATATCATCTTAAATGGGATAACGAAAATAAAAAATGCAGCGACTATAAGGCGAATGTAATGTCGGAAAAGGAATTTAATAAAATTTCCAATTCAAAAGATGTTAAGAAGAACATAGAAGATGCATTGAAAAAAGAATACTCAGATGGAATTAAAAATGTAAAATACACTTATCTGACAAGGGAAGACAGTACATTAGATATAAATACGGTTGTAACAGACAGTGAAGGAACGAAGTATAAAAACTATGTTACGGTATTGCATAAAGATGATAAACTTGGCAAAGATGTTGTAATACAAGAGGGAAACAAGAAAGTTTCAATATTAGAAGAATAAAGAAAAGAACTTTAAGTTTGAAAATTTATTTTAAGGGTCTGGCAATGCTGGGCCCTTAAAATTTATTAAAAAAGATATTTAAGCAGAAATCGACAAATTTATATTGAAATGTGTATCAAAAACACTATTTATTTGATACTATAGAATTACCAAATACAGAACGGAAAATATAAGACAAAAGAGGGGGGATTAACATGTTTAATATAGCGATATGTGATGATGACACTTTTTTTATTGATTACATAGAAAAAGTCATTGTCGAAGTGAACGGAAGCGATAAGGATATAAATTTTTTTGAATACACTAAAGGCAAGATATTTCTGTGGGATGTGGAAGATGGAATGGATATCGACTTGCTGATTTTGGATATTAAACTTGATGATGCAATGGGAGATCAGGTTGCAGTAGAATTTAGAAAAAAACATTTAAATACAACATTGGTTTTTTGCTCAGGTTTTTGTAATCCGTCTCCTGAAATGATAAAGATTGCACCGTATAGATTTTTAATTAAACAGTATTCACGAGAAAAAATGCTGGATGAATGTGAGGAAATAATAGATTATCTTAAAAATAAGAGAACGGCACCAATGATTAAAGGGTATAAGGAAAGAGAGCATTTTCAGATTGAGTCGGATGACATTATGTATATATCAATTGCAAGAAGAGGGACGAACATACATGTGTGTCCAAGAGGACTGAAAAATAACAATAATAATGTATTTCATTGTAAGAAGAAAATAGAGGATTTGTATGAACAGTTGAAGGAATATAATTTTGTATATGCTCATAATAGCTATATAGTAAATTTAAAATACATAAAAAAACGTGTAAAAGAGGAAATTGAATTAATGAATGGAGAAACATTGTCAGTTTCAAGAGCAAGGACTGCAGAGTTGAAAAAACGTATGGTGGAATATATGGAGACTAAGTACGAAAGATAAAAGTTTTCTATAGTACAAAAATTGACCAAAATAGATACAAAAATTGACCAAAAAGATATTGCTACGAAAAATATAATATTATGGAAGTAGCAAGAAACGGAAAATTTTAATATCTAAGGAGGAAAAATTAAAAATGAGTTAAAGAGGGGGAGTGTTATGCAGAAACGTACATTAAACAATGGCTTGAAAGTTATATGTTATCCAATTGAACATGCTATGTCAGTGGAAATTGGATTATATATAAGAGCCGGAGCTAGATATGAGAATAAAGAGAATAATGGGATTACGCATTTATTGGAACATATGCATTTTAGACAACTGGGAGATATGAACCAAAAAGAAATATATGAAACTACGGAAATGATGGGAACTTCATTACGTGGTACTACATATAAGGAAATGCTATGTTTCAATATGAAGGTAAGACCTAAGTATTTAGAAAAAAGTCTGGATATTTTTGAAAAAATATTAACAACCTATGATTGGACGGAAGAGCAACTGGAAAGTGAAAAAAAGGTTGTTATAAATGAAATTTATGAAAAGGAGGATGAAGTAACTTTAGAGAAAATTTATGACAAGGCTATTTGGCGTAAGAATCCTTTAAAACGCGGAATTTTAGGAAGTGAAGAGAATGTAAAAGGTTTTACGGTAGATGATTTGGTTGGTTATAAGAAAGAAATATTCTCTAAGAATAATGTAACTTTGGTTATAACAGGAGCTATAGATGAAGAAAAGTCCAGAGAAATTTTTGAAGAATTTGGGAAAATAAAAATCAATGAAGGAGTAGAACGAAAAGAAAAAGTAGAGGTTATTAAGAGAAGACAATTCAAAAGAGAACCGGACGTTAAATTGGAAAATTTTGCGTCGTGGAACATAGTGGATGTTCAGTTATCTTTTGATGTGGATTTGACTAAGATTAAAGAAAATGAACTTTTATTTCTAAATAGCATAATTGGAGGCGGAGATGGCTCATATCTTCAAACGGAAATTCGTGAAAATCAGGGCTTGGTTTATGATATTTATTCGTGTGTAGATATTTTTAGTAAGGAATCCATATTGTCTATAATTTTTTCTATAGATAAAAGCAGGCTGCAGTTGAGCATATTAGAGATTATTAAGATTCTAAAGCAGCTTAAGAATATTATTTCTAAAAAAGACGTGGATAGAAATATGGCTTTTTTCACAGAAAATCTATGGTATTGGGCAGAAGAAACTAAAGAATTAAATTTTCAATTAGGTAGTGATTTTCTGAATGATAAAGAAGTGTTAACCATTGAAGATAGAATTATGGAAAATGAAAGAATTGACTTTCAACGAATGAGAGAGATTTCAGAAATGATTTTTAGAAAAGAAAATATGTCTTTAATTGTAATCGGACCAACCAAAGGGATAACTGAAAACAAATTAAGAGAACTATTGTAAAGGAGGAATGATGGACAAGGACCAATTTTTGATGGAACTATATGAAGAGGCTTATGAGATCGGAATTAGTGATGAGCAGATGGGAAAGCTGAAGGAAATTGCTAATGAAGACGATAGTTTTAATAGAGCAATGGTTGCGAAAATTTTAGTTAATTCGGAGTCGGAAGAAGGCGAAGAAATTTTGTTAAAGTTAACGCACGATAAAGATTCATTGGTGAGAGCAGAGGCATGTGATTCTTTATGTATTGGAGAGACCATGGAAACATATGAGAGGCTAAGGAAGCTTTCAGAAAAAGATAGAGTTGGCTTGGTGAGAGGTTATGCAACAATTAGTTTATCTGATATTTCAGAAGGACTTAATATGCAAAGCGATACGATAAAATTTCTTGAAAGTAGATTGGATGTCGAAAAAGTTGTGTTTGTAAGAATTAATCTTTATACTGCACTATACAAAATGGGTAAAAGAGAATATTTAAAGCAACTTGTTCAATTGCTTGATGCCCCAAGATATCAAAACAGAGGTGCAGTAGCAAACAGCTTAGGTGAGATACTGGATGAGACTAATGAGGAAGAAATTTTAAAGATATTGCTAGAACACAAAAAGACAGAAAAGTCTTATTTAGTGGTTTCAATAATTGAAAATGTAATAAAAGAGTATGAAGAATATTCAGATGAAATTAAAAACAAAAAGGGCATGTAGGTTTAAACTTATATGCTCTTTTTTGTGGTATAATTGCATTAAAACATACTAAACATATATGTTTTGAATAAAAATATTAAAAATTTCAATTTTCCTATTGACATTGTAGGAAAAAGATAGTAATATGCCACTATAAACAAAACCTACTTAACTTATAGGAATTGAATGAATAGGAAAGGAAGCGGTGTTATGAGCAGAACAAAGACAGCTTATAATTACAAAATGAGAAAGACTTACTGTTGCAACATAAGTGTAGGAGAGACGGAGCGAATGTGTAGCAGATAGTTTTTTACAAATGATTATAAACTACAGATTCAAGATTAAAATGATGATAAGAGAGTTCAAATGAACTCTAGAACGATAAAAAGTGAAAAACAACTAATCAGTAGGGAAAAATATTAAAAGTGAAAAACAACTAATTAGTAGGGACAATAAAAAATTAGAAAATCAGTTAAATTTGGAGGATATAAAAATGGCAAATATTAAAACAAGCGCAGCAGAACTTATTGGAAAGACACCTTTATTAGAGGTTAAGAAATTTGAAGCAAAAGAAAACATTACAGATGCTAAGATTTTAGCTAAATTAGAATATTTTAATCCGGCAGGAAGTGTTAAAGACAGAGTCGCATTAAAGATGATTGAAGATGCAGAAGAAAGTGGAAAGCTTAAACCGGGAGCAACAATTATTGAACCAACATCAGGTAACACAGGTATCGGGATTGCAGCAGTTGCAGCAGCAAAGGGATACAAAGTAATTATTACAATTCCTGAAACAATGAGTGTTGAAAGAAGAAACATTATGAAAGCATATGGTGCTGAATTAGTTCTTACAGAAGGAGCTAAAGGTATGAAGGGTGCTATTGATAAGGCTGATGAAATTAAGGAAGCAACACCTGGTTCAATTATATTAGGACAGTTTGTTAATGAAGCTAATCCTAAGGCACACAGAGAAACAACAGGACCGGAAATTTGGGAAGATACAGATGGACAGGTTGATATTTTTGTAGCAGGTGTTGGTACAGGTGGAACAGTTACAGGCGTAGGCGAATATTTGAAATCAAAGAACCCTAATGTAAAGGTTGTTGCAGTAGAACCAAAAACAAGCCCGGTACTTTCAGAAGGAAAAGCCGGAGCACATAAGATTCAGGGTATTGGTGCAGGATTTGTACCTGACATTCTTAACACAAAGATTTATGATGAAGTTATTGCAGTAGAAAACGAAGATGCTTTTGCTACAGCTAAGGAGCTTGCAAAAACAGAAGGTGTTCTTACAGGTATTTCATCAGGTGCAGCATTATATGCAGCCATTCAGTTAGCAAAAAGACCAGAGAACAAAGGCAAAAATATTGTAGCATTATTACCTGATTCAGGTGACAGATATTATTCAACACCTTTATTTCAGGATTGATCAGATATAAGAAAAAAGATATTTACAAAGGAGATAATTATGGCAGAAAGAAATTACAAATTTGAAACATTACAGTTACACGTAGGACAGGAAAATCCAGATCCTGTTACAGATGCAAGAGCAGTACCAATTTATCAGACTTCATCTTATGTATTTAGAAATTGCGATCATGCAGAAGCAAGATTTGGCTTAGCAGACGCAGGAAATATTTATGGACGTCTTACAAACCCAACAGAAGACGTATTTGAAAAGAGAATTGCCGCACTTGAAGGTGGTGTTGCAGCATTAGCAGTAGCATCAGGAGCAGCAGCTATCGCTTACACAATTGAAAATTTAGCACAGAATGGTGACCACATTGTTGCAGCAAAGAACATTTATGGTGGAACATATAACCTTTTAGAACATACACTTCCGTCTTATGGAATTTCAACAACATTTGTAGATCCATTTAACTTTGATGAAGTTGAAAATGCAATTCAGGACAATACTAAGGCTGTATTTATTGAAACATTAGGAAATCCTAATTCAGACGTAGTAGATATTGAAAAAATTGCAGAAATCGCACATGCACACAAGATTCCGCTTGTAATTGACAATACATTTGCAACACCATATCTTGTAAGACCTATTGAACACGGTGCTGACATTGTTGTTCATTCAGCAACAAAATTCATCGGTGGTCATGGTACAACAATCGGTGGTGTAATCGTTGACGGTGGAAAATTTGACTGGGAAGCAAGCGGAAAGTTTGAATCACTTACAGCTCCAAACCCAAGTTACCATGGTGTAAGCTTTACTAAAGCAGTAGGACCTGCAGCTTTTGTTACAAAGATTAGAGCAATCCTTCTTCGTGATACAGGTGCTACAATTTCACCATTCCATGCATTTATTTTCCTTCAGGGATTAGAAACACTTTCACTTAGGGTTGAAAGACATGTTGAAAATGCTTTAAAAGTTGTTCAGTACTTAAAGAATCATCCACAGGTAGAAGCAGTACATCATCCATCAGTATCTGATGATCCTGTACAGCAGGAATTATACAAGAAATACTTCCCTAACGGTGGTGGATCAATCTTTACATTTGAAATAAAGGGAGATGACAGAAAGGCTAAAGACTTTATCGATAACCTTCAGTTATTCTCATTATTAGCAAACGTGGCTGATGTTAAATCATTAGTTATTCACCCGGCATCAACAACACATTCACAGATGACAGAAGAAGAACTTTTAGGTTCAGGAATTAAGCCTAACACAATTCGTCTTTCAATCGGTACAGAAAATGTTGATGACATTATTGAAGATTTAGATGAAGCTTTTAAAGCTGTCAAATAAATATCTTTTTTCTTAAAGAGCTTACCTTCGGGTGGCTCTTTTTAAGTAATTTTGTTAAAACAAAATTAAAAACTTGATTTTGTTCTATAAATGTTTAAGATTATAGGTATGACAAAACTTATTTGGAAATTATTTAAAATTGTATTGACTTTATTATTGGCGTTTTTAATGTATGTGGTAATTGGTGGCGTTGTGCCATTTTTACACCATCCTGATGTGTCGCAGACGAAAAAGGAGGCAGTTGAAAGCACACAGTTTTATAGTGATAGTGTAGGACCGGATAGGGCAACTATTATTGAAGATAATGAGGAAGCGTTAAAAATGCGGCTTAGAGTAATAAAGGATGCCCAAAAGACCCTTATATTGTCAACTTTTGATTTTAGAAGTGATGATGCTGGAAAGGATATTTTGGCAGCTTTATTAAATGCGGCGGACAGAGGTGTAAAGGTAGAAATTTTTGCCGATGGATTTAATTCGATTATTCAAATGGAGAATAACGACTATTTTTATGCTTTGTCGTCCAACAAAAATATAAAAATTATAATTTATAATCAGGTTAATATCCTTATTCCGTGGAATGGTTTAGGACGAATGCATGACAAATATGTAATTGCAGATGACAGTTTGTATATTCTTGGCGGACGAAATACATTTGGTTATTTTCTTGGTGATTATGCAGGCCACAAGAATTATGACAGAGATGTACTTGTTTACAATACAGGCTCAAAGGCCAGTTCAATTTATCAGATTAAAGATTATTACAAGAAAATAACGTCTCAGAAGTGTTGTTCGGTATTTCACTGTAATGAAAGTCTTGGTGAAAAGAATAGTGTAAAAAAGGCTGAACAGGAGCTTAAAAATAGATATGAAAGTCTTGAAAACAAATATGATAAGTTTTTAGCGGAAAATTATGATTATAAGGCTAATACTTATGAGACTAACAAAATAAATCTTTTAAGTAATCCCACATCTTTGTATACAAAGCAGCCTACGGTTTATTATGGTTTAATGTATTTGGCAAAAAATGCAAAGAAGGAAGTAAAGATTCATACTCCTTATATAATTTGTAATGACTATATGTATAATGAACTTAAAAATATAAAAGTTCCAACAACCATTATGACTAATTCTGCAGAGAATAATGGTAATATATTTGGTGCAGTGGATTATCTTAATCATAAGAAAGACATTATAAACACCGGAGTTACAATTAAAGAATATGAGGGTGGAATTTCTTATCATGGGAAAAGTATGACCATAGATGATGATATTGCCATTGTAGGATCTTTTAATATGGATATGAGAAGTGCATATATTGATACAGAGCTTATGCTTGTTATTAACAGTAAGAATATTAATAAACAACTTAAAGCAAGTATGGAAGAGTATGAGAAGAAAGCAGCCACTGTAAAAAATGAAACAGAGTATAGCCATATTCCTGAGGGAATGAAGATGAAAGAATTGTCAGACAAAAAGAAAAACATTAAAGCGTGGTTTGGTTGGGCGATGAATGGATTAAGATTTTTGTTTTAAAGTGGATAAATATCATAAGGGATTAAAAACAGTTGTCTATAAAAACAGACATTAATAGGGATAAATCTTGGAAAAGAGGACATTAATATGTTGGCAAACAGAAAAATAGTAATAATAGGAGCAGGGCACGTAGGCTCACATTGTGCATATGCTTTGGCAATACAGGGAATATGTGATGAAATTGTTTTGGTTGATAAAGACCGGACAAAAGCTAAAAGTCATAGTATGGATATAGCTGACAGTGTAAGTTTTTTTAATAGTTCAGTAATTGTCAGATGTGGAGATTATAGCGATTGCAAGGATGCAGATATTATAGTAATAAGTGCAGGGGTTCCAAGACTTCCGGGACAGACACGACTTGATGTGTTAGATGGTTCAGTGGAATGTGTAAGGGATATTGTAAGCAACTTAAATAAAATAGAAATAAAAGGAATAATTATAACAATTACAAATCCAGCGGACATAATTGCAGACTTTGTTAGAAAAGCAACAGGATTGCCTAAAAACTGTGTGTTTAGCACAGGAACATCTCTTGACACGGCAAGAATGAGAAGAACAGTAGCAGACCTTTGCAATATTGCACCACAAAGCGTAATCGGATTTGCAATGGGCGAACATGGTGATTCATCAATGGTGCCATTTTCAAACTTAACAATATTTGGGAAAAACTATAAACATCTAAGAGAAGAAAATCCCGAAAGATTTGGAAAGCTAAGCGAAAAAGTTATAACAGACCAAACTCACATGAGAGGTATGGATATTATAGAAGGAAAAGGTTCAACAGAATTTGGTATAGGCACAGCATTAGCTGATATGGCAAAAGCTGTTCTAATGGATGAACACAGAATTCTTCCGGCATCAACCCTATTAGAAGGGGAATACGGACAAACAAATGTCCACGCAGGAGTGCCATGTATAATTGGCAGAAAAGGCATAGAACAAGTGGTAGAATTGAAGCTGACAGATGAAGAATTAAAACAATTCGAAAATTCATGTAATGTAATAAAACAACATATGGTTGAATAATCACAAAATTTTTGTTTTCTCCGCTCATCAGGAATATTCTATCGCAAACACGTTGATTTTATCATTTTGCTCCGCCGCCTATTGTAAAACAAAAATCAAAACTCGCTGACGCTCAGACAGTTGATTTTTGCTTTACGCTATGCTCGCAAAATTTCAAAAATCTTCCTATTGTTTGCTTCTAGAGTTTTCCTGATGAGCGGAATAACAAAACAAAATATTTTGCGATAGAATGAAGTGTTGTAAATATAAGAAAGGAAACTAAAAATAAAATATGGAGAATTACAGTATGCACCTTCCAAGTTATTCAATTGGAAGCAAAGTTTATGATAAAATACCGGAAATTTGTGAACCATACGGAACTAAAGTTATAGCCATTGGTGGTCACAAAGCTATTAATGCAGCAAAGGACAAGATAATTAAGGCTTGTGAAAAATCTAATCTGGAAATTTTGGATTTTATTTGGTATGGAGGAGAGGCTACATACGAAAATGTGGAAGAGTTAATGAAGAATCCTTTAGTACAGCAGGCAGATATGATTTTTGCCATAGGTGGAGGTAAATCTACTGACACAGGCAAATGTCTTGGAATTAAAGCGAACAAACCGGTTTTTTCTTTCCCGACTATTGCATCTAACTGTTCAGCGTGTACAAGTGTTTCAATTATGTACTATCCTGACGGAAGATTTAAGGAACCATTCTTCTTTGCAGCACCACCGGTACATGCATTTATTGATACAGAGATTTTGGTTCACTCACCATCACGTTATATGTGGGCAGGAATGGGTGATACTTATGCAAAATATTTTGAAAGCACTGTGTCTTCAAGAGGTGAAGCGTTAAATCATTATACACAGATGGGCGTTACGGCAAGCAAGATGTGCTACGAGCCTATTATGAGATATGGAAAAGAAGCTATGGAGTCAAATAATGAAGGAAAGGTTTCATATGCTTACGAGCAGGTTGTTCTTGCAATTATTGTTTCAACAGGAATTGCTTCTATTTTCCTCACTGCAGAACATATAATTGATTATAATACAGGGCTTGCGCATGCTATTTTTTATTCACTTACTTCATATCCACATATTGAGAAGAATCATCTTCATGGGGAAGTGGTAAGTTATGGTGTGCTTAATCTTTTACTTGTGGATGGTAATGAAGAAGACTTCAAAAAAGTATATGAGTTTAGTAAGAGTGTAGGACTTCCAACTAAATTAAAAGACTTAGAGTTTGACAGCTCACAGCTTGAAGAAATAGCAAAAATTGCCGTTGAAATGAAAGATATAGACCACAATCCATACAAGATAACAAAAGAAATGGTGGAAGAGTCTATTAGAAAACTGGAAGCCATGTAAGAATATAAAAAACTGTAATATAATAGTTTACTTAGTTTTGTGTTAAAAATAATCAAAATATATATTAAAATTGTGGGTTGACGTATAAAAAATACAGAGTTATAATCTTCCCATAGTTTAAAGAAACAATTAAAGATGACCATTAGAAACCGATGATGCGGAGGTAAAAGTGAATCGTGCACTTACAGAGAGTAGGGGATGCTGAGAACCCACAGAACGCAGCTCACATAAATGGACCGCAGAGGGCATAGAACAAAGCGAGAGATAATTAGTCAACGGATGATAGTTCAGGAAAGTTTGTTAATAACTTTAATAATTATTTCAGTATTCGTTAGTATTTTATGACGTGAAGGCATACGTTAGTTGCACAGAGTATGATAGTACTCGTTGAGAGTGTGAGATTTTAATTTCACAAATCAAGGTGGCACCGCGGAATATATTTTAGTATTTTCGTCCTTGATGATAGCATAGAAGGTTATGCTATTGTTGAGGATTTTTTTATGCAATAAGAAATTCCTTTGGAATTCGTGTTACATAAAAAGTACTTTACTCTATAGGTTATCAGAATTGCTCAAACTTTAAAATAAGTAGTATAAATGCTACAAATAAAAAGGAGAAAGAATATGAGAAAGATGAAAAAAGTTTTAAGTGTTTTAGCAACAGTAGTAATGGTAGCAGCAGCATTAACAGCATGCGGAGGAAATGGAAAGTCAGGCTCTGCAACAGACAAGAAAGATACCAATGGTGACGGAGAAGTAAAAGTTGGTATTGTATCTATGATTGAAAACGGAGCTTTTATGGATATGAAAGAGGGAATCGTTGCAGAATTAAAGGCACAGGGTTATGAAGATTCACAGATAGATTATAAATGTGCAGCAGGTGATGCATCAGCACTTTCAACAATCGTAACTAATATGACAGATGGCACATACGATATGATTTTTTCAATTGCAACACCACCTACACAGGCATTAGTTAACTCAGAAACAGATACACCTGTTTTCTTCTGTGCAGTATCAGCGCCAACAGCAGCAGGTATACTTACAGATATGGATAAGCCGGACAAGAATGCAACAGGAACATCTAATGCAATTCCGGTTTCAAAAATTATTGACTTGGCACAGGCTACAACACCTGTAAAGAAAATCGGTCTTATTTACAGCGGTAATGAAGATAACGCAACAAACACAGTTAAGCAGTGCGAAGAATATTTAAAATCAATTAATGTTGAATATGTAGAAAAAACAGCAGCTTCATCAAACGATGTTGAAACAGCAACTAACGCTTTAATCGCTGAAGGGGCAGAAGCAATTTTCGTACCAAATGATTCAATTATTCAGGATGGAGTAAGCAAGTTAACAGAGATTTGTAATGAAAAGAAAATCCCAACATATTGTTCATCAGCAACAACAGTGGCTTCAGGATGTTTTGCAACACTTGCCATTGATGATAAGGGCATTGGAAAGAAAACAGTTGATATTGCAATGGACTATGTAAACGGAAAAGAAGTTGCAGATATTCCTGCACAGGTAGTTGGCATTGATTATTGCTCAGTAAACAAGTCAGCAATGAAGACATTAGGAATTAGCCAAGACCATATTAAAACAGATTACAAACTTAACGTTATTGAAAACTAAGAGGAAGAGAAATGATAGAATTACAATATTATTTATCCAATGTTCCGGATTGCTTAATTTACGGATTATTGGCAATGGGAATTTATATATCACTTAGAATATTGGATATACCGGATTTAACTACAGAAGGAAGCTTCGGTTTCGGAGCTGTTATATCAGTTTTGGTGGCACTTGCAGGTCATCCTATTGTTGCACTTTTTGCAGGAATGATAGCGGGAGGTTTTGCAGGAGTAATAACAGGATTTTTACAGACAAAATTAAAGGTACATCCTGTTTTGGCAGGGATTATTACAATGAGTGGGCTGTATTCAATTAATCTTGTGTGTTATTCATTAACAGAAAAAGGTGCAACAACCAACTTAAGCTATAATAAGATTACAGTTTTTGAAAAAATAAAGCAGTTACTTTTAATAAGAGGTCAGTTTGAAACAAGTATGGTTAAGACTGTAGTTAGTCTGATTATTGTAATTATAGTTTTGTTAATAGTTATTTGGTTCTTCAAAACACACATTGGACTTTGCATTCGTGCAACAGGTGACAATCCTGACATGGTTAGAGCTTCATCAATTAATGTAGACAGAACAAAGATTATCGGATTAATGTTAGCTAATGGTCTTATTGGACTTTCAGGTGCTTTATCATCACAAAGTCTTGGCTATTCAGATGTTAATACTGCTAATGGAACTTTGATTTATGGCTTGGCAGCAGTTATTATCGGTGAAGCTATTTTTGGAAAAAGAGGAGCTACTATTGGACTTATTTCAGCAGTAACAGGTTCTGTTATTTATAAATTAATAGTTGCATTTGTTATAAGAGAAAATCTTTTCGGAGAATTAAGTAGTAACCTTATGAAGTTTACATGTGCGTTAATCGTGGCAATAACACTTGCAGTTCCTGCAATTAAACAGAAAATGGCAGAGAATAAGCAAAGAAAGGCGGCAAGATAATGTTAGATATTCAGAATATTTCAAAAACATTTGAAAAGGGAACAGTTAATGAACATGTGGCAATTAATAATTTAAGCTTAAAGCTTGAAGACGGGGAATTTGTTACAGTAGTTGGTTCAAACGGTGCCGGAAAAAGTACTTTGTTTAATGCTATTTGTGGAAGCTTTATGGTAGATGAGGGACACATTTTCTTAGATGATATGGATATTACTTATAAAAGTGAACATTCAAGAGCAAAGATGATAGGACGTGTTTTTCAGGATCCAATGAAGGGAACAGCTCCTAATATGACAATTGAAGAAAATCTTGCATTGGCATACACAAGAGCTTCAAAGCAGTCGCCTTTTTCAAGAGCAATAACAAAGAAAAAGATTCAGTTCTTTAGAGAAAATCTCGCCCGTTATAATATGGGAATTGAAGATAGAATGAAAACAAAAATCGGGCTTCTTTCAGGTGGTCAAAGACAGGTTGTAACATTATTAATGTGTACATTATCAATTCCAAAACTTTTGCTTTTGGATGAACACACAGCTGCTCTTGATCCTGCAACAGCAGAAAAAGTAATGGACATTACAAAAACAATTGTTCAGGAAAATAATATAACAACAATGATGATAACACATAACCTGAAACAATCCCTTACAACCGGAACAAGAACAATAATGCTTGATTCCGGCGAAATAATACTTGACCTTTCAGGAGAAGAAAGAAAGAATACAACAATGGAAGACATGATAAAAATGTACTCCATAAAGAAGCAGAAAGAATTTGATAACGACAGAATATTGTTAAGTCAGTAGAAAGCAATTTCACCACAACATTTTAAAATTGATTAGAATGTTGTGGTATTTTTTTGTGAAATTTAGTTGGTTAATATTACATAGACCATAAAGAATAGAAGTGAACACCACAACATATTCATTCTAATAAAAAATCATACCTACAAAATCAAACAGATGTCTAAAAATACTACAAATATATAAAATGTACATTGATATAAAAAAGATACAGTGATATAAAAAATATACAGATGTATAAAAAGTGTAAAAAAACACATTTTAAAACTTGCAGGAGGAGAAAGATGGCAAATTCTAATATTACAAAAAAAGCTTTGGCACAAAGCTTAAAAGAATTAGGCTCAACAAAGATTTTGGATAAAATCACAGTGGCTGACATAACAAATCATTGTGGTGTTAACAGGCAAACATTTTACTATCATTTTAATGACAAGTATGAATTATTAAATTGGATATATACAGAAGACTTATTCAAGCCTTTAACAAAGGATTTGGATTTCTTTAATTGGGGAGACAAGTTAGTTGGATTATTAAAGTATATGAAGAATATGAAACCATTCTTTATGAATACAATCAAGTCCTCTAACAATTTTTTCGCTGAATATATGGACAAGGTTTTAATTGAATTAATGCACAAGGCAATAAAAGATTTGGACTTATACAATCATTTAGGAGAAAAAGAAAAAGATATATATGCAAGATTTTTTGCATATGGATTAACAGGTGTAATTGTTGACTGGACAATGGCAGGCATGAAAGAAGATGAAGAAGAATTATCGAAAACTCTTCAGTCAATGGTTATTAATACTGAACGTATAGGATACGAATTTTATATGCAACGTAAAAAAGAGAAAGAAGGAATTAAATAATTCTCAATCAACAAAGTTTTCAAAGTGATTAATTTTATAATACAACAAAAAAAGGAGTAAGCAGTCATGAAAAAGTGTGTGAAGAAAAGTATAGGATTAATGCTTGTAGCATCTATGACAGTTAGCAGCTTAACAGGTTGCGGAAGTACAGCAGAGGAAAGCAAAGATACTACATCGAAAAACAATGTGGAAAAAACAGACAATTCAAAAACAAGCAATGTAGAAGAAATTTTGACAAACAAGATGGATACTTCAAAAGACTCAGAAAAGAAGGAATCCGTATATGTTGAAATGGATGCAGAAGGTAATGTTACAAAAACAACTGTAAGTGATGAATTAAAAGTAAGCGGAAGTGAAAACATTACAGATTATTCAAACTTAAGTGACATAAAAAATCTTAGTGGAGATGAAAAATTTACAAAATCAGACGATGGAAAAATCGTATGGGAAAACAAAGGTGAAAACATTTCTTATCAGGGTACAACAACAGAAGCAACACCAATAAATGTTAAAGTTACATATTATCTTGATGGAAAGAAAATTTCTCCAAGCGATTTAGCCGGAAAAAGTGGTGAAGTAAAGATTGTATACAATTATAGCAACACAGCAAAAACAGAAGATGGGCAGTTTGTTCCATTTCTTGCTTTAACGGGAATGGTTTTGGATGACAACTTCAGCAACGTAAAAGTAGATAACGGTAAAGTCGTAAGCTATGATGACTCAAACATTGTTATAGGTTATGCGGCACCGGGACTTAAAGATCATCTTTTAAATACAATCAATAATGCAGAAGATTATATTAAAGATGCTGATATTCCTGAAGAGGTAACAGTAACAGCAGACGTTAAGGACTTCTCAATGAATATGACATTAACAGTTGCAAGTTCGGACATGGGGGACATGAACTTAAAAGATACATTAGATTTGTCAGATGTTCAGAAACAGATGGACGAATTACAGGATGGAGCAAATGATTTAGTGGATGGTGCTAAGCAGTTAAATGACGGCACAACTAAGTTAAAGACAGGTTCAAAGAAGATTGATGAGGGGGCAAAAGATTTATCAAAGTACACATTACAGTTAAGCAATGGCACTAAGGAAATGGCAACACAGTATACAGTATTTAACAAAGCTTTACTTGCCGGTGTAAAATCAGCAAAGAGTGGTGCAGATAAATTATATGCAGGAACTAAGAGCATAAAAACAGCTACAGGAACACTTGATACCGGAGCAAAAGGCTTAAAGAAAGGCATTGCTGATGCGAAATCAGGTTCTTCACAGATTTCATCAGGATTAAAGAGTGCAAAAGCAGCTTTTGAAGATACAAAGAAATCTCAGGGACTTGTAAATGGTTCAAAAACACTTGCAGCAGGAACAAAGGAAGCATCAGCAGGTGTTGATCAATTAGTAGATACATTAAAGAATACACCTGATTCAATTCAAAAGAGTATAGATGATGTAATCGCAAATGTTAGTAAGGCATCAGGTGGTGCAATTGCATCAGAAAAGGCTTTAAATACAACAGTAGAGGCAATAAATAATGCAGTTACAGGTGGAATGGAGTTATCACAGGTTCTTGCAGCCAATAATTTAAATACTAAAACATATTATAGTCTGGTTCAGGCATATTATAGTGTTCAGACTTTAGAACAGGTAAAAACACAGTTCACAAAGCAGATTGCAACAAGTGCTTCTGATATTAAGAAATTAACAGACGGTATGGATGCATTGAAAACAGGTTCATCAGCACTTAGCACAGGAATTGGAACACTTTATGCAGGAATCAAACAGTTATCAACAGGAGCTGACAGCTTAGATTCAGGAATGTCACAGCTTAAGACAGGTTCAACATCACTTGCAGAAGGCACAGGAAAACTTAAGACAGGAGCTTCTGATTTAAACGATGGAATGAAGACTTTAAGTGAAGGTGCAGGAACACTTTCGAAGAAGATTGGAGATGCAAGTCCTAAGATTAAGGCAGGAATCGGAACAATCGATACAGCAGCATCACAGATTAGTGATGGAGCAAAAACACTTGCAAGTGGAACAACTGAATTAAAAGACGGTATTGTTACATTAGCAGATGGAACAAAAGAATTAAAAGATGGAACAATTAAGTTAAATGACGAAGGTATTAGTAAGATTACTAAGACATTCAAGGAAGACGCACCTGATGCAATTGATAAAATCCAGGAAACATTGAATAATGGAAAGAAGTATAATTCATTTAGCGGAATCGATAAGAATATGAGCGGAAACGTTAAATTTATTCTTAAGGTTCAGGAAATAAGCAATGATAAATAATGAGAGGCCAGGTGCATAATATGAAAAAATTTGGACAATTAGTTGTTAAAGCCAGATATGTGATTTTGATAATAAGTATTTTGTTATTAATGCCTGCAGCTTTTGGCTATGTTAACACAAGAGTAAACTATGACTTATTGTATTACCTTCCGGATGGAATAGACACAATGACAGGTCAGGATATTATGTTAAATGATTTTGGCTCAGGAGCATTTGGTCTTGTGCTTGTTGATGGAATGGATGATGAAAATACAGCAAAATTAAAAAAAGAAATTGAAGGCGTAGATCACGTTAAGAATGTTCTTTGGTATGATAGTTTTGCAGACTTAAAAATTCCAAAGAGTATGTTACCAAAAGATGTTTACAATGCTTTTAATAAAGATGGAAGTACAATTATGATGGTTATTTTTGATGACACAAGTTCAGGTGACGGAACAATGAGTGCCATTGAAAACATAAGAACATTAACAAAACATCAATGCAAGGTCAGTGGTATTTCGGCAGTAGTAACAGATACTAAGAGCCTTGTTGAAAGTGAAATGGCAATATATGTTATTATCGCAGTTATAATTTCAATAATAGTTCTTTCAATACTTATGGACTCATGGTTGATACCTTTGTTCTTTATGCTAAGTATAGGAATGGCTATTGTTTATAACCTGGGAAGTAACGTTGTTATGGGAGAAATCTCATACTTAACAAAAGCTTTGGCAGCAGTACTTCAGCTTGCAGTTACAATGGACTATTCAATATTCTTATGGCACAGCTATGAGGAGCAGAAGAAAGTAATACCAAATGACAATAACAAGGCCATGGCAAATGCCATAACAGCCACAGTTTCATCAATTGTGGGAAGTTCAATTACAACAGTGGCAGGATTTATAGCTCTTTGCTTTATGACATTTACATTAGGACTTGATATGGGGGTTGTAATGGCAAAAGGTGTTGTATTTGGTGTAATTGCCTGTGTAACAGTATTGCCTGCAATGGTATTAATATTTGATAAAGCATTGGTGAAGACAAAACACAAACCATTAATACCTGATTTTAAGAAACTTCCTAAGTTTATTACAAAACATTATCTGGTATTTATAATTATATTCTTATTGTTAGTATTCCCTGCATACTATGGTCAGAAGAATACTAATGTATATTATGATTTAACATTAAGCTTACCAAAGAGCCTTGAAAGTGTTAAATCTCAGAATATAATATCTGAAGATTATAATTTAGGTTCAGCTAATATTGTATTAATTAGTTCAAAAACACCTGATTACAAAGTATCTAAGTTATTAGATGACATTAAGGGAGTTGACGGTGTTCAGACAGCTTTAGGCTTACAGACAGTATTAAACGGCTCAATACCTAATTCATTTATACCTGATGATTTGACTAAAGAGTTAAAGACGGATAAGTATGAAATGCTTATATTTATGTCAGAATACAAGACAGGATCAGATGAGGCAAATAACCAGTGCAACGAAATAGAAAAGATAATTAAGAATTATAGCAAAGATGGTATGCTTGTAGGTGAAGCAGCATGTACAAGAGACTTAATTAAGATAACAGATAAAGACTTTACGGTTGTTAACTCAGTTTCAATTGTTTTGGTATTTATTATCATTGCTTTAGTATTTAAATCTATTTCAATACCGATTGTTCTTGTAGCACTTATTGAATTTGCAATCTTTATTAATATGGGTATTCCATATTATACGGGAGCAACCTTACCATTTATTGCATCAATTGTTATTGGTACAATCCAGTTAGGTGCAACAGTTGACTATGCAATTCTTATGACAAACAGATATAAGTCAGAAAGAAGTGCCGGACATGAAAAGAAGATTGCAGCAACAAATGCACTTCAGGCAACAATGAAATCAATTATCATTAGTGCATGCACATTCTTTGGCGCAACATTTGGTGTAGGTGCATATTCAAATATTGACATGATCAGTTCATTATGTATCTTAATGTCAAGAGGAGCATTTATCAGTATGTTCTGTGTAATATGTATCCTTCCTGCATTCTTTATAATTTTTGATAAGTTCATTATAAAAGGAAGTTATAAATTCCTTGAAAAATAAAAGATGCTTAAAATAAAACACAATTAAAATAACACTAAAAAAGCCCCTTTTAACTTTAAAAAAAGGGGCTTTTGTGATAGAATAACAGTATATTTTAAATAGATTGGGGTATGGAGCAAAATAAAGTTAGTATTTCCGCAGGCATTGTATGGAACAGCAGAATCGAAGATATGGAAGAAACTTTGAAAGAAGCTGACAGATGTATGTATGTGGAAAAAGATAAATATCATAAAATGACAGGAGGTGTTGTGCTATGAAGCAGATTATTATTGCAATCGGAAGAGAGTTTGGAAGCGGTGGACATCTTGTGGCTAAGAAATTGGCAGAACATTACAATATTCCATTATACAGCAAGGAACTGTTAGATGAAGTAGCTAAGGATGGAAGATATAGCAAGGAAGTTCTTGAAAGATTCGATGAGAAGCCAATGAACTTCGCTTTTATTCCTGTTCCTGCAGGGGGAACAACTATTTCACTTGAACAGGACATAGCTATCAGACAGTTTAACTTTATTCGCAAGAAAGCTAATGAAGAAAAAGAATCATTTGTTATAGTAGGTAGATGTGCAGAAGAAATCCTTTCAGATAATCCTAACATGATTAGTGCTTTTATCTTAGGCGATAAAGATACAAAGACTAAGAGAGTTATGGAAAGAGAAGGAGTTGACGAAAAGACAGCTCTTAATATGATGAAGAAGATGGATAAAATGCGTAAAGTTTATCATAACTTCTATTGCGAAAGCAAATGGGGTGATTCAAGAACATACGATATCTGTATAAAAATAGGCAAGGTTGATGTTGATACAGCAACAGATATGATTATAAAATATATTGATTCAAGAGATAATTAAAATGAAAGTAAATTTAAAAGGAGACTTACATGGGAGAACTAACATTTAAAGGGCTAAAGGTTGACGAATTGGACCTTACAAACAAGATTGAAGGACAGGTAGAATTAGATATTTCACAGAGAGCATCATTTAATGTGAAGTATTCTAATGACAACCTTCATTGCATGGCTAATCTTACAATTGATATGATGGAGAAAACACATCCAATGGATTTCAATTTTAAGATTAGTGCTACAGCATTATTTGACTGTGAGGAAGGAATGGACAAGAAAGAAATTCATAAGAAAGCATATGATGAAATTTATCCACATGTGCGTGCACTTGTCATTACATTTATGGTTAATTCAGGACTTCCGCCAATCGTTATTCCGAAGGTTAAGATGGATGAATCTAATATTAAGATAGAAGAAAATAAGAAGATTGAAGACAATAATTTGTACAGCTAATATCAAAATAGAGTCAAAAAACCGTTTTCATCACTTTTTTGAAAATTGAAACACAGTAAAAATTAAAAAAACAAAATAAACTATACAAAATGCACAAATACAAAAAAAGCAAAGTCAAAAAGTAACTGAAAAGTGTACACTTTCAACAAAAAAACAAAAAATATTTTTGTATTGTTGCAAAAAACGTTTTTAATTTTTAAACTATAAGAGTATTAGATTTTTAGGTAACATAATAATCTAAACCCTTTCAATTTTGTGGCACCTCAGATTGAGGTGCCATTCCTGTTTTTACGATTCAAATTTGTAATCTTCCAAAATCTTAATATTTGAATCCACAAAGAATAAGTGTATAATGGCAACATAGATTAAGAAAAAGGATAAAGCCTAAGATGAAATACAGGAAAATAAAAAAAGGAAATTTTATAGAAAGACCTAACAGATTTATTGCATATGTTAATGTGGAAGGGGAAGAGAATAACCCCCAGATAGTACATGTAAAGAATACAGGAAGATGTAAAGAACTATTAGTGGATAATGCAACAGTATTTTTGGAAGAATCAGACAATCCCAACAGAAAGACTAAGTATGACCTTGTAAAGGTAATAAAAAACGGCATTCTTATAAACATGGATTCACAGGCACCTAATAAGGTGGTTAATGAGTGGCTTCTTAATAATGGTTTGTTTAAGAATACTGAATTGGTAAAGCCGGAGAAAACATTTGAAAAATCAAGATTTGACTTTTATGTTGAAGGCGATGGCAAGAAAGCCTGGATTGAGGTTAAAGGCGTAACTCTTGAAAAAGACGGTGTGGCCATGTTCCCGGACGCTCCAAGCGATAGAGCAGTTAAACATATTGAACATCTTATAAAAGCCAAAAACATAGGATATGAGGCATATATTATATTTGTAATACAAATGAAAGGGATTAAATACTTTATACCAAACAGGGAAACACATGCCGAATTTTGTGACGCTTTGGTTAAAGCTAAAGAATCAGGTGTTAATATACTAGCATACGATTGTATTGTGACTCGAGATGAATTAAAAATAGACCAACCGGTAAAAATAAAGTTAAAAGAAAACAAGTAAAAGATTACTAAAAAATTTACTTAAAACGCAGGAAAATATTACCAAAATAATGGACAAAAAATTGTTATAATTGTTTATAAAATAAAGCGTGTAGACTGTTGACTAAAAAAGACTAATAGTGGTATTATATAGGGAAAATGGGGTTAAAAAAAAAAGCTAAAAATTATTAATTTATAAATTTATTTAGAAGAGGTTAGATATTATGAAGAAGTTAATTTTAGTAACATCTCCACCGGCATGTGGAAAAACATTTGTAACAAAGAAATTAGCAAAGGCTATGCCTAACTGTGTTTATCTTGATAAGGATTCACTTATCGTATTATCAAAACAGATTTTTGTTGTAGCTAATCAGGAATACAACAGAAGCTCAGATTTCTTTGAAGAAAATATCAGAAACTATGAATACGATGCAATCATGGAAGTTGCAAGAGAAGCATTAGAATATAATGATACAGTATTCATTAACTCACCATTTACAAGAGAAGTTAGAACTCCTGGTTATATGGAGAATCTTAGACAGGATCTTTTAAAGATTGGTGCAGAATTAGTTGTAGTTTGGGTACAGTGTGATGTTGAAGTTTGCAGACAGAGAATGATAGCACGTAACTCAGACAGAGATACATGGAAACTTGAAAACTGGGATGAGTACATTAAGAAGATTAATTTCACAGTACCTGATGGAATTAAGAATTTATTCTTATTTAATAATTCATCTGATGAAGCTTTCAAGAAGTCATTAGACGAAGCAGTAGAATATTTTAAAAATTTAAAATAGTCTTTTAAGACAGTTTACTTAAAAAGAGAAGGGACGCCTAAGTTTCTTCTCTTTTGTGTTATAACAAAAAAGTAACAATTTGTTAAAATAAAGTCTATTGAAATATAAAAAATAAGAGTAAAATAAAAAATATCAAACGAAGAGGAGTTTGATTAGCGTTTGGTTTTTGATATCCAAACTAAATAAATATGGAAAACAAATTTAAATCAAAAGGAGGGATTTCATTATGAACATAAGTAAGTTTACACAAAAATCTGTGGAAGCTATTCAGAACTGTGAGAAAGTTGCAACTGAATATGGCAATCAGGAGATTGACCAGGAGCATTTAATCTACAGTCTTATTACATTAGACGACAGTCTGATTATTAAGTTAATTGAAAAGATGGAAATCCAGCCGGAGCATTTTAGAAATAGGGTAGAAGATTATATAGCAAAAAAGCCTAAGGTGCAGGGTGGGAATCCATATGTAAGTCAGGCACTTAATAATGCCTTGATTTATGCCGAAGATGAGGCTAAAAGAATGGGAGATGAATATGTATCAGTTGAACATATTTTCCTTTCATTAATAGACAGACCTAATAAAGAAGTGGCAGAACTATTTAGAGAGTATGGAATTAAGAGAGAAAGATTTCTTGGAGCGTTGGAGACTGTTAGAGGTAATGTGAAAGTTACATCTGATAATCCTGAAAGCACATATGATGCTTTGTCTAAGTATGGACAGGATTTGGTTGAAAGAGCAAGAAATCAGAAACTTGATCCGGTAATCGGCCGTGATAGTGAAATTAGAAACGTAATCAGAATACTTTCACGTAAAACAAAAAATAATCCGGTATTAATAGGTGAGCCTGGTGTTGGTAAAACAGCAGCAGTAGAAGGATTGGCACAGCGTATTGTACGTGGTGATGTTCCTGAAGGACTAAAGGACAAAAAGATATTTGCCCTTGATTTGGGAGCTCTTGTAGCGGGAGCCAAATACAGAGGTGAGTTTGAGGAGAGATTAAAGGCAGTTCTTGAAGATGTAAAGAACAGTGATGGAAACATTATATTGTTTATTGATGAACTTCATACAATTGTTGGTGCAGGAAAAACAGACGGAGCAATGGATGCAGGTAATATGTTAAAACCAATGCTTGCAAGAGGTGAACTTCATTGTATAGGTGCAACAACATTAGATGAATATAGACAATATATTGAAAAAGATAAGGCTTTGGAAAGAAGATTTCAGCCTGTAATGGTAAATGAACCTACTGTTGAGGATACGATTTCAATTTTAAGAGGTTTAAAAGAAAGATATGAAGTTTTCCACGGCGTAAAAATCCAGGATGGGGCATTAGTAAGTGCAGCAACACTTTCAGATAGATATATAACAGATAGATTTCTTCCAGATAAGGCTATTGACTTAGTTGATGAGGCATGCGCTTTAATTAAGACGGAAATGGACTCAATGCCTACTGAACTTGATGAACTTAGAAGAAAAGTAATGCAGTTAGAAATAGAAGAGGCAGCGCTTAAGAAAGAAACAGATAATCTAAGTAAAGAAAGATTAGTTGAACTTCAAAAAGAATTGGCAGAAATGCGTGATGAGTTTAATAACAAGAAAGCACAGTGGGAAAATGAAAAAGATTCTGTAACAAAATTACAGGATTTAAGAGAACAGGTTGAAAATGTTAAGAAGGACATTGAAAAAGCCCAGAGTGAATACAATCTTGAAAAGGCAGCAGAACTTCAGTATGGTAAGTTACCACAACTTCAGAAACAGTTAGAGGCTGAAGAAGCAGCAGTTAAGAATAAAGATTTATCATTGCTTAGGGAAAGTGTAACTGATGAGGAAATAGCAAGAATAATATCAAGATGGACAGGAATTCCGGTAGCAAAACTTACGGAAACAGAAAGAGAAAAAACACTTCATCTTGATAAGCAACTTCACAAACGTGTCATTGGACAGGATGAGGCAGTAACAAAGATTACTGAATCAATTATCAGGTCTAAGGCAGGCATAAAGGATCCAAGTAAACCTATAGGTTCTTTCCTATTCTTAGGACCTACAGGTGTTGGTAAGACTGAATTGGCAAAAGCTTTGGCACAGAACTTATTTGATGATGAAAGTAATATGGTCAGAATTGATATGAGTGAGTATATGGAAAAATACAGTGTGTCAAGATTAATCGGAGCGCCTCCGGGATATGTTGGATACGATGAAGGCGGTCAGCTTACTGAGGCAGTAAGACGTAAACCTTATTCGGTTGTACTTTTTGATGAAGTTGAAAAGGCACATCCGGATGTATTTAACGTACTTTTACAGGTACTTGACGATGGTCGTATTACAGACTCACAGGGTAGAACAGTAGACTTTAAGAATACAATTTTGATTATGACTTCAAATATTGGTTCATCATATCTGTTAGAAGGAATTGATGACAATGGCAACATTAAGCAGGAAAATCAGGACCTTGTAATGAATGATTTAAGAAATCATTTCAGACCAGAGTTCTTAAACAGACTTGATGAAATTATTATGTTTAAGCCTTTAACAAGGGATAACATTGGCGGAATTGTAGATCTTGTAATTGACAGTGTTAACGAAAGATTAAAGGATAGAGAGTTACAGATTAAGCTTACTGATGCAGCAAAAACTTATGTTGCAGATAACGGATATGATCCGGTTTATGGTGCAAGACCATTAAAGAGATATTTGCAGAAGAATGTTGAAACATTGGCTGCAAGAGTTATTCTTGAAGGTAAGGTTAGTATGGGAGATACAATAACCTTTGATGTTGTTGACGGAAAGCTGGCAGTTGTTTAAAGAGAACTGATTAATTTTAATTACACGGATTGCTTTGTGCTTTGCACTCCCGCAATCCGTCACCGGCATTCGCATATCGTGAAACTTCCGTTTCACTTTTATGCTCGTGTTGGGGCGTGTATTAAGTTCATTTTTCTAATACTGTGCAAGCACAGGTAGAAAGATGAACTTGTACACTGTAATTAAAATAATATATTTTTCATATAATGATTAATAAAATATTGTGTGAAGAGTATTGAAAAGAATATTAAATAAAAAAATTTTAGTTGGAATATTATTAATAGGAATGTTAATAATAGGAATGGCATTTATTTACGGCAACTATAGGAACAGTGAAGTTGTTCTTACTAATCTAAATATTACAAATGTAAAGGATGCCATACCTAAGGTGGCTTTGACTTTTGATGACGGTCCCAGTAGCGTTTATACAAAAATATTGCTTGACGGACTTAAGGAGAGAGAGGTAAAAGCCACCTTTTTTCTTGTGGGAGAGAACGTGGAAAATAACAAAAAGCTGACAAAAAGAATTTCAAAAGAAGGTCATCTTATCGGAAATCATACATATTCACACGCAGACCTTGCAAGGACTAATTACAATAAGGCATCGGTTGAAATTAGTAAGACTAATGAGATTATAACAAGTATTACAGGAACTTCTCCAAAGTATATAAGACCGCCTTACGGAGATGTGAACAAGAAACTTTTGGAAAATACAGGAATGAAGGTGGTTCTTTGGAATGTTGACCCGGAAGACTGGAAGGACCAGAATGCAGACATTGTCGTTAACAGAATTATAAGCCATGTAAGACCGGGAGATATTATATTGCTTCACGATATTTTTAAAAGTTCAGTTGAGGCAGCCTTAAAGACTGTAGATATTTTGCAGGATAAGGGATATCAGTTTGTTACTGTGGATAAATTAAATAACAGTACAATAAAATAAAAGTTGAAAAAATAGATTTAACAAATAAATGTAATTGAGAAAAGTTATGGATAATGATATACTTGTCAGGAACTTGTGCGAAAAATTAGAAAATTAGGAGAATTAAAAGAATGAATTTATTAAAACATTATATTATGATTTTTTTTGTTTCAATGGTTCCCATTGTAGAACTTAGAGGAGCAATACCAATTTCTCAGGGCTTTGGCTTGCCATTGTTACAATCATATATTATTTGTGTAATTGGAAACATGCTTCCTGTACCGGTAATATTCTTTTTTGCAAGAAAGGTACTTATTTGGGGAAAGGATAAAAAGTTTATTGGAGGATTCTTTACATGGTGCCTTGACAAAGGTGAACGTGGAGGCGAGAAGCTTAAAGAAAAGGCAGGCAAAGGCTTATATGTAGCTTTATTATTATTTGTTGGTATTCCACTTCCGGGCACAGGCGCATGGACCGGAACATTGGCTGCAAGCTTTTTGGATATGGACTTTAAGAAGAGCGTTATTGCATGTATGGGTGGAGTATTGTTAGCCGGCGTTATAATGGGCGTTGGAAGCGTGGCAGGCGTTTCATTCTTTAATGCATTGTTTTAAAGAATGAAAACAATTATGGAATTTTTATTATAAAAATGAAAGAGAACATAGGATGAGTAATACAAAAAACAAGAATTATTATGGATTTAAACAGAACAAACAGGAAAATCCTTATGGACGTTATACACCGGGTACAGTTGGCAAGATTGCCATTGCAGTAACAGTACCTTCAGCTATAATTGCTTTTGTGTCAGTAATGATTGCACTTTTGACACCTATGATTCAGGCACTTATGGTTACATTGATAACATTTATTATGTCTTTTGTGGGAAGTGTAATTCTTGCAATAGATATAGTAATATTCAATAGAAAACAGAGCAAAAAAAGTGGCACATCAGACCAGCCTAAGCAGTTAGACATAATGAGAATCGTGCATTTGATAGTTGGCATTGGTGTGGGAATTATTATCGGATATTTAATCTGGGGAAACAAATAAAGAAGTTGGATATGGACAATGAAATAAAGGAGACAGACATGAACAATCTACCAAAAGATCCTGTAATGCTTCTAAGCGTAGTAAATACCAATCTTCGTGATTTCTACAGTAACTTAGATGAATTTTGCAAAGCAAAAGACGCAGATAAACAGGAAATAATAGAGAAGTTAAAAATGATTGAGTATACATATGATGAAGAAAAAAATCAGTTTGTGTAGAGAATAAATGAATTAAAAAATCCTTGCAGATTCAGAAAATGAAACTGCAGGGATTTTTTTGTTGCTATTATCAAAATGAAAAATATCTAATCTATCTTTTATCAAGTGGCACATAAACTGCCTTTTTTGCAACGTTCTTATATGCAGGACGTATGATTTTGCCGGCGTTGATTAATTCTTCAATACGGTGTGCACACCAGCCGGCCATTCTGGCGGAAGCAAACATTGGAGTGTAAAGTCCGTCAGGAAGTCCAAGCATTGAATATACGAAACCGCTGTAGAAGTCAACATTTGCCCCAACACTTTTCTGTCTCTTATGAGCTTTTGAGATCACTTCAGGAGCAAGTCTTTCTACGTTTTGGTATAATGCAAATTCATCAAGACGATTCTTTTCAGCAGCAAGGTCTTTTGTGAAAGCTTTAAGAAGCTTTGCACGAGGATCGGAAATGGCGTAAACTGCATGACCAATACCATAGATTAAACCTGACTGATCGAAAATACGCTTCTCAAGAAGAGCATTTAAATAATTCTTAATTTCGTCATCATCATTCCAGTCATTGATTGTTTCCTTCATATGATCAAACATATGCTTAACTTTAATATTAGCACCACCATGTTTAGGTCCTTTTAATGAACAAAGGGCAGCTGCAATAGCCGAATAAGTATCTGTTCCTGAAGATGAAACAACATGGTCTGTGAAAGTTGAGTTATTACCACCACCATGTTCAGCATGAAGAACAAGAGCTAAGTCAAGGATTTTGGCTTCAAGTTCTGTATAAGAGCTGTCAGGACGTAAAAGTCTTAAAATGTTTTCGGCAGTTGACAGGTTAACATCAGGATTAATAATATATAAATTATCACCATGATGATAATGTCTGTGAGCCTGATATCCGTAAACGGATATAAGTGGAACTCTGGCAATAAGGCTTAAGCTCTGTCTTAAAACATTAGGAATTGAAGTGTCATCAGGATTTTCATCCCATGAATAAAGTGAGAGAACACTTCTTGCAAGAAGGTTCATCATATCTCTACTTGTAGCTTTCATAATAATATCACGGACAAAACTTGGTGGAAGAGTTCTATATTCGGCAAGAACTTTGTTGAAATTAGCAAGTCTCTTTTCAGATGGAAGTTCGCCGAAGAGAAGAAGATAAGTAACCTCTTCAAAACCAAAACGATTCTCTTTTAAGAAACCATGAACAATATCTTCTACATCAATACCTCTATAAAAAAGCTTTCCTTCAACGGGAACAATTTTACCGTCAATAGTTTCATATGAATGAACATCACCGATTTCAGTTAAACCGGTAAGAACACCCTTACCTGTATTTCTATCACGAAGACCACGCTTAACATCAAATTTATCGTAGAGATTCGGATCAATACATGAATTATTAATACATCTGTCTGCATATTTATTAATCTGAACTGTAAGTGGATCGTCGAACTGTTCTTCTTTTTCATTTAATAACATAAGAAAACCTCCCTTTTATGAGTGTAAAGTCTACCACATAACTTAATTTTCTACAATAAAACCATATCTAAACATAATAAAATAAAGTAAATAGTATATTTTGTTAAGACGAAACATTAAAAAATTAGGCGAATAATAATGTGAATGTTTTTTAAAAATTAATGCATAAATATTTGCAATGAGCATATTTGATAGGATGATATTAACAATAATCTGTACTATATATCTATAGCAGTAAAGCTACTTAGTGCTAATTATTTAGAATTTAATTTTATCTATTATACAAAATAAATGTGAAATGTGGTAGAATAAAAACCAAATATGTTGTTATAAGACAGTTAATAGAGGTTTAATAGATATAATGGATATTTTTGATTACGCAAGAAGTGTTAACAGTGAGAAGGAATCGCCGTTAGCAAGCAGATTAAGACCTAAAACTTTAGACCAGGTTGTAGGACAGGAACATATAATAGGAAAAGACAAATTACTATATAGAGCAATAAAAGCAGACAAAATTAGTTCAATTATTTTTTACGGCCCTCCGGGAACGGGAAAGACTACATTGGCTAAGGTTATTGCCAATACTACAAGTGCAGATTTTATGCAGTTAAATGCAACTGTGGCAGGAAAGAAAGACATGGAAGACGTGGTTGCAAAGGCTAAACAGAATATGGCAATGAGTGGTAGGAAGACTATTCTTTTTGTAGATGAAATTCATCGCTTTAATAAGGGACAACAGGACTATCTTCTTCCTTTTGTTGAAGACGGAACGGTTGTACTTATTGGGGCAACAACAGAGAATCCATATTTTGAAGTTAACTCAGCTTTAATATCAAGGTCAATTGTTTTTGAATTACATCCTTTAAGTGTGGAAAACATTAAGACACTTATACTAAGGGCAGTAAATGACAAAACTGACGGAATGGGAATTTATAACGGAGTAATCGATGATGATGCGGTTATGTTTTTGGCAGAGATTTCAAATGGGGATGCAAGAACAGCGTTAAATGCAGTAGAGCTTGGTATTTTGACTACAGATCCGGCACAGGATGGCAAGATACATATTACATTGGAAGTAGCACAGCAATGTGTTCAGAAGAGAGCATTAAAATATGACAAGTCAGGAGATAATCATTACGATACAATTTCTGCATTTATAAAAAGTATGCGAGGTTCTGATCCTGATGCGGCAGTGTATTATTTATCAAGAATGCTTTATGCAGGGGAAAGCGTTGACTTTATATCAAGAAGAATTTTGATTTGTGCGGCAGAAGATGTTGGCATGGCAAATCCACAGGCGTTAGTTGTTGCCAATGCAGCAGCCCAGGCAGTTCATCAGGTTGGTATGCCTGAAGCCCAGATAATATTGTCAGAGGCAGTTATTTATGTGGCTTCATCGCCAAAGAGCAACTCAGCCTGCAATGCAATTTTTGCAGCAAATGAAGTGGTAAGAAGTACTGTTACAGCAAAGGTTCCGGTACATTTACAGGATGCACATTATAAAGGCTCAGCCAAGCTTGGTCACGGAATCGGATACAAGTACGCACACGATTATCCAAATCATTATGTGAAACAACAATATCTTCCTGACGGTTTGGAAGATAGCAGGTTCTATGAACCGGGAGATTTAGGATACGAAGTAGAAGTTAAGAATTACTTTAAAAAGATAAAGGAAGATTAGTGTAAAATATCCAAATCCGGATTAAAAGGATTGTGAACTGTTTTGCATTTCCATAATCCTAAGAGAGTTAAAATCAGAGGTGAAATAATTGAAGACTTTAATTGACAAGTTAGCAGCAGGAGTTTCAACATATGAAATGCCTGATGCGGAAGTTTTAGAAAACAGAATAGCCGTAGAGCTGGAAACAGGGGATTACAAACGGGGAGAATTAAACATAAAAAGCAAAAACAATCTTCCTATAAAAGGAGTTGTATTTTCTACTGATAATCATATAACTTTCGAGAACAATCAGTTTAACGGCATTAACAATGTGATTAGATATAGCGTAAGCAGTAAGAATCTGGAGCAGGGACAGATCTGCAACGGAACAATAAGCATGGTTACAACTGCAGGGGGTTTTGACATTCCGTTTGCAATAACAATAAAGAAAAGAGAGCTGGAATCAACAATAGGAATGATTGGAGGTTTTAATGACTTCTTAAGACTTATTAATGAAAGTTATGACGAGGCATTAATATTATTCCTTTCAAAAGAATTTAAGGAGTTTTTCCTAAAAAACGATAGTTTCGGCTCTACATTGTATGACATGGTGCTTCATAACAGTAACCGTGGAATTGCAATGGAAGAGTTTCTTGTGGGAATGGGACTAAAAAAGAGAGTTGCCATTAGTACAAAGGAGAATTATAGAGAATATTCCAATATTAAAGAGAACTATGCAGACACGATTAATCTTGAAAGAAGTTGTCTTGGATATGCGGAAATAAATGTTACGGTTGAAGGTGATTTCCTTTATAACTGCAAGTCACAGGTTAAGGGCGATGATTTTAATGGCAAAGTTGCAGAATATGAGTTTTATATTAATGCAGCCAGACTTCACGGAGGAAGCAACCACGGCAGATTAATTTTTGAGACAACTAACGAAACAATTGTTTACGACATTGTAATAGTAAATGAAAAAGACGAAATTAACGATTACATAGAAGAAAAGAAGAATAACATAGGTCTTATAAAGAACTATCTTGATTTTAGAACCGGTGTTATTGATGGTAAAAAATGGATTAATGAAATGTCAAAAATGGCACAGGAACGACTGGAAAAGAACGAAGACGACCTTGTTGGTATTTTGGTTAAGGCTCAGGTGGCAATTGCCGAAAATAATACAGAGGAAGCTACATCATATCTTGACAGGGCATCTAAGCAGATGGCAATAAAGGACAAAAATAATGTAGAAGAATACTGTTACTATCTGTACTTAAAAACATTACATAAAAACAATCCTAATTATACTAACGAAATAAAGGCAGAAATCAAGAAATACTTTGAAAGTGGTCATGACACATGGCAGTTATTGTGGCTTTTATTTTACATGGATGAAAGATATGACGAAAATCCGAGCTTAAAATATACAATGATTAAGCGAATGTTTGGAGAAGGATGTTTCAGTCCGGTTATGTATTTTGAGGCGGCAAATATTTTAATTAATCAGCCTGAACTTTTAAGAATCCTTAACAGTTTTGAAATTCAGGTATTAAACTTTGCGGCAAAATACAAAATCGTGACAAAAGATCTTGCCAAGCAGACAGCAGAGCTCATGATTAAGGACAAGGCATATAATGAAGGATACTTTAACATACTTGCAAGATTTTATGAGCAGACTAAGGAAGAAGAGGTTCTTACATGTATATGTACAATGATTATTAATGGCAATAAGTTGGACCACAGCTATTCCAAGTGGCTTACAGAAGGTGTCAGGGAAGAACTTAGAATTACTAATTTGTATGAATATTATATTTATACAATTAATACTTCTAATTATAAGCCATTGGAGAAGTCAGCATATAAGTATTTTTCTTACGGAACAGATACTTTAATGTATAACAAAGATTATTTCTACGCAAATCTGTTAACTAACATTAGTATGTTAGAGGATGAATATTTAAAATTCCGTGACGGCGTGGAAAAATATGCAACAGAACAATTACTTAAAGGCAACAACAATGACCATTTAAGACTAATTTACTCTAAGTTAATAACAGATGATTTCCTTGTAGGTAATATGCAGCAGGCAATGCCACAGGTTCTTAATACTTACAAGATAACAGTAAAAAATGAAAAAATAAAAACAGTTGTTGTACGTCATAAAGAAACAGAAAATATTATTACATCAACTGTGAATAACGGAGTGGCTTACGTAAGATTATATACAAAGAATCCTGTTATTTTATTTATGGATAACAAGGGCAGATTTATTTGGGAGTCTGACTATCAGATAAAACATTTAAAAATCGAAGCTCCAATTACAAAAAAAGGAAGCAGTAATCTTACTAAGCTTGTGGAAACGGAAAAGATTCTTGAACATCCTAATATGTACAAAGGTAAGGTTCAGGAATTAAAGGAAACAGTGGAAATTCCTGAATTATCAAAGCAATATCGTGATTCACTAAAGGAATTTATTGTGGATTATTATTACAAAGGCTACGATTTGGGAGAAATGGATATTTATATTATGCAGTTTAATCTGGCAGAGTTATCCAAAGTTTCCCGAAAGAAGATAATGGAGATTTTAATAGAAAGAAATCTTATGGAAATGGTTTATCCACATATTGCCAAGTATGGTTATGAAAGTATAAAGGTAAGCCTGCTTGAAAAACTTTGTGTGGAATTGGTTAAAGAGCCTGAGTTTGACAAAAACGAAATTCTTATAGAGATGTGTGCCGAATCTTTCAGAAATGGTTGCAGGGATGAGAATGTTCTTAAGTTCTTAGGCAAGTATTATGATTCAGGTTCCCTTGAATTATATCAGATGTTTTTGGCGGTTCAGTCAAGAAATATTAATGATAATACATTGGCTGAAAAGTTGTTGGTACAGCTTATTTTTGAAGGCAGTGTTGATAAGTCTATTTATGAAATATATGAAGAATACATTAAGGGACCAACATCTTCAGTTATAAGAAGGGCATTTTACACATATGTTTCTTATAATTATTTTATTAAAAAAGTTCAATGTCCTGAAAGAGTATGGGAAATAGTCGAACAGGAATTGGAAAACGGATTTGATGTAACATTAATTACAAAAATCGCTTTTGTGGAAGTAATGTCACAGAAAGATAAGCTTACTGAAAATCAAATTAAAATAACAAAGGACTTAATTGATACTTTAGTTAAGAGCAATGTTAATTTTGAATTTTATAAGAAGTTTAATAAATGGTACAAGATTCCGTTTAATCTTTTAGATAAGACAATTATAGATTTTAGAACTAATCCGAAACATAGGGTTGATATTACTTATGAGATTAAAAATCAGGAAGGAAAAACCGGAAAAGTTACAGAAGAAATGGGAAGCATTTATCCGGGAATTTTCTCAAAAGAAGTAATAATGTTCTACGGTGAGGAAATAGATTACAGTATAAAGGAGTATTCTAATGAATATCCGGAAGGTAAGGTTGTTGATAACTATTCAGTGAGAATATCAGAGAAGAATGCTTACAACGACGAAAGCCGTTTTGGAATAATTAACAGTATGATGATTTGCAAGGCTTTAGGCGAGGATGATGCAGCAAGAGATATGATGCAGACTTACGAACTTTGCAAGGAAGCAGGAAGAAAATTATTTAGATTATTGTAATCAGGGCAGACAATATAGGAGGATGAAACTTTGGGAAAAGGAATAATATTGGGAATCGATTTTTCCATAGACTTTACGCAAATGGCTGTGTTGGATGATGAAATTAATCCAAGATCCATTAGTATAGGAACAGAAGATAATTTTTTGATACCGTCTGTTGTATGTTATAACAGCGAATTAAATGAATGGTCAGCAGGTGACGAGGCTGTTAACAAAAGCAGATTAAATAATAGCACTGAATATAGAAAATTGCCGGAGATTTTAAAGCAGAACTATGGGGAAGATTTAACAAAACAGATTATTACAACGTATATGTCATATCTGCTAAAGGTTGCAGTAAATTACAGCAATGGCAAATTAATCAAAAATGTTCTTGTAACTTTAAATGAAGTTACACCGGAAATGATTGAATTAATTACAACCGCTTTTACTAATTTAGGTTACAATGCAAATGATATTAAGATAATAAGTCATTCAGAAAGTTTTGTATATTATGTTTTAAATCAGGGAAAAGATATTTGGATTAATCAGGTTTACTTCCTTAATTTTGACAGAAATGATTTTTCCTGCAGAAAGCTTAATGTTATAAAAGGCAAGCAGGTTCATGTGGCAGATGTTACAGTTGAAGACTTAAATGACAGGATGACATATGATTCGGTAAAGAATAACATGGATATGGCAGATGAAATTGTGGCAGATTATATGGAAGACCAGCTTAAGAAAAATGTTGTATCAGGTGTGTTTTTGTCAGGTGAAGGTTTTTATGCAGAAGGCTGGGCGAAAACTTTACAGACTATATGCAGAAACAGAAGAGTTTTTAAGGGAAATAACTTAATTGTAAAAGGTGCAACTTACGGGGCAAAAGAGTTCTTTTATATGAAAACCCTTAAGGATTACATTATTTCATGTAAGGGCAGAACAAGAGTAAGAGTTACAATGTCTGTTAAACACAAAGAAAGAGACAGTATGGTAACATTGTCAGATATTGGTGATTATTGGTATCAGGCAAAATCAAAAACAGAATGTATAATGGAAGAACCTACAGAAGCTGTTTTTGAAATTCATAATATTATGAAACATACAACAGAAGAGTTTAGAATTGATTTGACGGAATTTCCAAAAAGACCACCGAAAACAACAAGAATCAGTGTTGATTTTAAATATTTAACAGAAAACAAATTCCAGATTACAATTACGGATTTAGGTTTTGGAGAGTTCTTTAAATCATCGGGAATGTCAGTTACAAAGGAAATAGAGATTGGCTAAAGGAGTAAATGAATATGAATGACATAACATTATGTACAATGCATACGGAAAAGCCTTATTATATTAAAGAAATTAACAAGAATATATATTCTATAGAAGAATTAAGTTATTACTTATTTAATTACCTTTATTTAATTGATGACCAGTTTTTCAGTGAAGGCTTAATTGATTATATTGAAAACGAACTTAAGCAACCTCACATTGCATCAGGTATAAGACAGATTAATGCCAACAAAGGAGCTTTGGGAGAAAAGATTTCTTTTCTTATAAAAAACGCCGGTTACTATACTGAGCGTGAAGCAGAAAAATTAGAAAACCATCTTGTTATGCTTAGTTCAAAAACAGCAGCAGAAAGAATTAAGGCTAAGGCAGATATTTTGATGGAAACAGACAAGTATAATATGGCAATTAATTACTATAATAGTATTTTAAGTAAGTCCATTAATACTGATTTGCCTGAAAGATTTTATGGTGATGTGTATAACAATCTTGGTGTGGCTTACGCAAGATTGTTTGAATACGACCAGGCTGCAACAGCTTTTAGATGTGCTTACAGGCTTAATGCTTCGGCAGAGTCTTTGGAATCAATAATAATGTGCGACCTTATTACTGATAATGAGAAGCGACTAAAAATGGATAAGGACAAATATGGTGTTTCCGACACTGTTATCAACAGAATTAAGACAGAAATAATTAAGCTTAATGCTGAAATTAAAACAGGTTGGAACAAAAAACAGGAAGATCAATATATGCAGCAGTGCAAGAAAGAATATATTGTAGAAATAAACAGTTAAATGTTTTGTGAACATAGTTGACAAACCAATTTAAAATTATTATTATTAGTTCATATATGGAAATGCGTAGAAGAAAAGGAGTAACAGATAACCTTTTAAAGAGAGAGAGGGACGGTGGAAGCCTCTTAAAGCAGTGTCTGTGAAGGTAGTTTTGGAGCAGAGATGATGAATTAAGTAGTTGTCTACGGTTCGTCCCCGTTACAGGATATGATAAGTGAAAGATAAAGGTGGTACCGCGAGCAATCGCCCTTTATGCGGTACCGGCATATATACATAAGAAAGTCGTGCTGATACTGCAAAGGAGAGCACGACTTTCGTGTTTGTTCACGAAAATCCGGTGCGTATTAAGAAATGTTAATAAATTAAAAAATAGGACTTAATATGTTAATAACATATCCTATGAAAAAGGTTACGATTGGAGAAGAAAGATGAAAGAGATTGAAAAGAATTACAATCCGGCAGAGATTGAAGACAGATTGTACAGTAAGTGGCAGGAAAAGAAATACTTCCACGCAGAAGTAGATAGAAGTAAGAAACCTTTTACAATTGTTATGCCACCTCCAAATATTACAGGACAGCTTCATATGGGACATGCCCTTGATAATACAATGCAGGACATTCTTACACGTTTTAAGAGAATGCAGGGTTACGAAGCTTTATGGCTTCCTGGAACTGACCATGCATCAATTGCTACAGAAGCCAAGATTGTAGAAAAAATGCGTGAAGAAGGCATTACAAAAGAAGATTTAGGAAGAGAGAAATTCTTAGACAGAGCTTGGCAGTGGAAAGCACAGTACGGCGGTCGTATTGTTTCACAGCTTAAGAAGATAGGTTCTTCATGTGACTGGGACAGAGAAAGATTTACAATGGATGAAGGCTGTTCAAAGGCAGTTAAGGAAGTATTTGTAAACTTATACAATAAGGGACAGATTTATCGTGGTGAGAGAATTATTAACTGGTGTCCTCATTGTCTTACATCTATTTCAGATGCAGAGGTTGAATATGAAGATCAGGCAGGAAAGTTCTGGCATTTAAGATATCCTCTTACAGATGGCACAGGATGGGTTGAACTGGCTACAACAAGACCGGAAACATTACTAGGAGATACAGCAGTAGCAGTAAATCCAAATGATGACAGATATAAAGATTTAGTAGGAAAAACACTTACACTTCCTTTAGTTGGAAGAGAGATTCCTATTGTGGCAGATGATTATGTAGGGATTGATTTTGGTACAGGTGTTGTTAAGATTACACCTGCTCATGATCCTAACGATTTTGAGGTTGGACTTCGTCATAATTTACCTGTTATTAATGTATTAACAGATGATGCTAAGATTGTTGATGATTATCCTAAGTATGCAGGTATGGACAGATATGAAGCAAGAAAAGCAATCGTTGAAGATTTAGATAAAGAAGGATACCTTGTAAAGATTGAAGACCATGAACATAATGTAGGTACATGTTACAGATGTCATACTACAATCGAACCTAGAGTATCAAAACAGTGGTTTGTAAAGATGGAAGAAATTGCAAAACCTGCAATTGAAGCTGTTAAAAATGGTGACACTAAGTTTGTACCACCTCATTTTGACAAAACATATTTCCATTGGTTAGAAAACATCCGTGACTGGTGTATTTCACGTCAGTTATGGTGGGGACACAGGATTCCTGCATTCTATTGTGATGATTGTGGGGAAATGGTTGTTACAAAAGAAGATCATGCAGTATGTCCTAAGTGTGGTAAGAAAATGAGACAGGATCCTGATACACTTGATACATGGTTCTCATCAGCATTATGGCCTTTCTCAACACTTGGATGGCCTGACAACACAGAAGAATTAGATTATTTCTATCCTACAAATGTACTTGTTACAGGATATGACATTATTTTCTTCTGGGTAATCAGAATGATGTTCTCAGGACTTGAACATACAGGAAAAGTTCCTTTTGATACAGTTTTGATACATGGACTTGTTAGAGATTCACAGGGACGTAAAATGAGTAAGTCTCTTGGAAATGGTATTGATCCATTGGAAGTTATTGACAAATACGGTGCTGACGCATTAAGATTTACACTTATTACAGGTAATGCACCAGGTAATGATATGAGATTCTACTGGGAAAGAGTAGAAGCTTCAAGAAACTTTGCTAACAAAGTTTGGAACGCATCAAGATTTATTCAGATGAATATGCCTGAAGAAGGTATTGATGTGAAGAACAAACCTGAAAATCTTACAGATGCAGATAAGTGGATTTTATCAAAAGTTAACACTTTAGCCAAAGATGTGACAGAAAATCTTGATAAATTTGAGTTGGGTATCGCAGCAGACAAAATTTACGAATTTATTTGGGAAGAATTTTGTGACTGGTATATTGAAATGGTTAAGCCAAGATTGTACAATGATGATGACGATACTAAAAAGGCAGCACTTTGGACACTTAAGAAGGTATTAATCGATGCATTAAAACTTTTACATCCATATATGCCATTTATTACAGAAGAAATTTTCTGCAATTTACAGGATGAAGAAGAAACAATTATGCTTTCAAAATGGCCTGAATTTACAGAAGAATATGATTTCGCCAAAGAAGAAAAAGCAGTTGAAACTATTAAAGAGGCAGTTAGAAATATTAGAAATATCCGTTCAGAAATGAACGTTGCCCCAAGTAAGAAAGCTAAAGTTTTCGTAGTTTCAAGTGAAGAAGAAATTAAGAACATTTTCGAAAATGGTAAAGTATTCTTTGCAACATTAGGTTATGCAAGCGAAGTTATTATTCAGGATGACAAGTCAGGTATTGGTGATGATGCCGTATCAGTAGTTATTCCAAAGGCTACTATTTATATGCCTTTTGCTGAATTAGTTGATATTTCAAAGGAAATCGAACGTCTTAATAAGGAAGTTGAAAAGCTTAATAAAGAATTAGCAAGAGTTAACGGTATGTTAAGCAACCCTAATTTTATAAGCAAGGCTCCTGAAAAGAAGATTAACGAAGAAAAGGCTAAACAGGCTAAATATCAGCAGATGATGGATCAGGTAAAGGAACAGTTGGCAAGATTACAGAAGTAGGAGGAAACGACCATGATAAATTTTGAAGAGGAAATCAAGAAGTTTCACCCAAGTCTAGAAATAGAAGAAGCAGAGGATGCCATTTACAACAATAACATTTCTGATATTACAGATGTTATGATTCAGATGGTTGAGGAACTTAAAGGCGACAAATAAAAGGCAAAGGATGGGTGTATAAATGATATGCTACAATTGTGGAAATGTCTTAACTAACAGTGATTATTGCAGTCATTGTGGTATGGACGTAAGCGTATACAAAAGAATAGTAAAATTATCAAATACCTATTACAATGCCGGTCTTACAAAAGCAAAAAACAGGGATTTGTCAGGTGCAGCAGATACTCTTAGAAGAAGTGTAAAACTTAACAAGAGAAACATTGATGCAAGAAATCTGTTAGGTCTTGTTTATTTTGAAATGGGTGAGACTGTTCAGGCATTTTCAGAATGGGTAATGAGTACAAATATTCAGCCGGATAATAACCCGGCTGAGAAATATCTTGTTGCAATACAGCAGGATAAAGGTAAGGTTAGCGAATTAAATCATACAATTAAGAAGTTTAATATTGCTCTTGATTATGCCAAAAGCGGTACAGATGACATGGCAATTATTCAGCTTAAGAAAGTATTGAATCAGAATCCTAACTTTATAAAAGCATACCAGTTGTTGGCACTGTTGTATTTAAAAGGCGGACAGTATGAGCGTGCAAAAAAATCCATAAAAAAATCTATGAAAATAGATAAATGTAATCCTCTTAGCATAAGATATTTAAGAGAGATTAACGAATATATGGATGAAGAGAAGAAAACTGATCCGGACAAGCGAATGGAAAGGAGAAGAAACCTTCGTGGAGTTATGGTAGACAGAGAATATCTTAGCGGAAATGATGTTATCATTCCTAAGAATAACTTTAAGGAAGCCATAACAGGAGCACAGAGTATTCTTCATATTGTTATTGGTTTGCTTTTAGGTGCGGCATTGGTTTACTTTATTGTAACACCGGCAAGAATGTCACATCTGACAGATCAGGCTAACAATGTAGGCGTTGAATACAATCAGAAGATTGCAATAAAAAATTCAACAATATCTGAATTAGAGAATCAGGTTGATACATTAAAAACAGAACAGAAGAAACTTAAGTCAGACTTGGCACAGTATACAGACACAGGAAATACAGTTGCATCAAACTACAGTAACCTGTTAAAATCAGTAAATTATTATTTAAATGATGACTATAAGAACGCGGCAACAGCTTTAAGTGATGTTGATAGTAAGCTTAAGATGGACTCTGAAGACTTTACAACTGTTTATAAATGGTTAAGCAGTAAATTATCAAAACGTATTTCAGAAGAAGCTTACAATGCAGGAATGACAGCAAGAGATAAGGCAGATTATGACACAGCAATTAAGCAGTTTAAGAAATGTATTGAAGCTGACTCAGGTAATGTAGACGCAATATACTATCTTGCATGGAGTTACAAAAACAAAGGCGATTCAAAGAATGCCAATAAGTACTTCAAAGAGATATACGATAACTTCCCTAATTCATCACACTATGACACAGCAAAGAGCCAGCTTAACATAGATGACAGTAGCAGTAGTGGAGATAACGGAGACAACGGCGATAACGGAGACAACGGCGATAATGGAGATAATGGCGACGGTGGCACTTCAGAATAAGGGATAAAGATTACAATTGATAATACTAGAATCTAGTTAGATTTTAGAAAAGATTTACGAAAGAGAAGAGCGAAAGCTCTTCTCTTTCTGCGTTTAAGAATAAAGGGGGATTTATGGAAGTTTTATATGAAGTAAGAGGCGAGAATCTTTTGATTTATCTGCCGGAGGAACTTGATCATCACAATGCGAAAACAATTACAGAGCAGTCAGATTGGTATATTGTTTCAAACCAGATTAAAAACATAATTTTTAATTTTAAGCGAACAATGTTTATGGATAGCTCAGGCATTGGAGTGATAATGGGCAGGTATAAGCTTGTAAAAAAGAGAGGTGGAAGCATTACAGTTACAAATATTAACAATTCAATTGACAGAATTTTTACTATTTCGGGGCTTTACAAAATAGTGAGCAAAACGGAAACACCCAGCTTGGTGAAATGGTAATTGGAGGGACGCATGGAAAATAAAAGTAAGGAAAACAATATGACTTTGGAGTTTGATGCAAAGTCCGAAAACGAAAGTCTGGCAAGAATTGCAGTTGCTTCTTTTTTGACGGAGATTGATCCAACCATTGAAGAAATTAATGATATTAAAACGGCAGTATCAGAAGCAGTAACTAATTCAATTGTTCATGGCTACAATGAGGGACCGGGGAAAATAACTTTAAAGTGCAAGCTTGTATGCAATCAGTACGAAAAGCAGGATACATATACGGTTAGTAGTTTTATTACCATTGAGATAAAAGATTTGGGAGTTGGTATAACAAATATTGAAAAAGCAAGAGAGCCCTTGTTTACCACAAAACCGGAATTTGAAAGATCCGGAATGGGATTTATGTTTATGGAAATGTTTATGGATAAAGTAGATGTGATTTCAGAGCCGGGGAAAGGCACAACAGTTATAATGGAGAAAAAACTTAAAAAAGTTATAGAAAAAAACAGCATAAAAAGTAGTCAATATAATAGCAAGTTGATGAGCCACACTAATTCTAAATCCATTGGGCTAGTTAATTTGAAAGAAAAGTCCGGCCAGAGGGCATAATGGATACGCTAACTTTGATAAACAGGGCTCATCAGGGAGATAAGTTAGCAAGAGATAAAATATTAATTGAAAATACAGGTTTGATATGGAGCATTGTCAGAAGATTTTTAAACAGAGGGCACGAAGGCGAAGATTTGTTTCAAATCGGATGCATTGGGATGCTAAAAGCAATAGACAGATTTGACACAGAATTTGACGTGGCTTTTTCAACCTATGCAGTTCCAATGATAGCAGGAGAAATCCGAAGGTTTATAAGAGATGATGGCATTGTAAAAATCAGCAGAAAAATAAAAGAAAATCAAATGAAAATAATGCACCAAAGAGAAATTTATATAAATGAAAAAAAGCAGGAGCCAACCATAGAAGAGCTTGAAAAGGTCTGTGATTTGACAAAAGAAGAAATAGTAATGGCGATGGATGCCTCAAGAAATGTTGAGTCAATTGACAAAGAAATGTATTCAAAAGATTCAGCATACACCCTAATGGATTTGGCGGAGGATGACACTAATATAGAAGAAACGGTTTTGAATAAAATTATGGTTCAACAATTAATGGACATGCTGGAAAGTAAGGAGCGAAAAATCATAAATTTGAGGTATTTTAAAAATAAAACTCAAAGTCAGGTAGCAAAAGAAATGGGAATGACGCAGGTTCAGGTGTCAAGACTGGAAAAGAAAATTTTAAACTCAATGAGAAATGAAAAAAGTACATAAACAAAAAATAGTTGTTATTGTAAAACGAAAAAGTGCAGTGAAAGTTTAGAAATCAAATGTTCATTGCACTTTTTATTTATTTTAGAATAATTAAAATAAAAAATTGCATAATAAAAGCATAGAAGTTTAAATTTTCTAAAAAATAAAAATTTTTGGAGGTCTAAATGAAAGTATTAAAAATGGTGGCAATAATAGCAGTGATAATAGTGGCAATAGGCATTGGCTTCTACATGTGCAACGACACATATCAAGTGGAAGAAATACAGGAAGCAGTGATGATATAAAAGGTTAATAAGATTATATTAAAAAAAAATAATAATCCATATTAAACAATATGGGATAGAAAGGACATAAATGAGTGACACATTATATATAAAAATGGACCAGGCAGTGGAGATTACGAAAAAGCAGGTAACAGTTGGAGATGTTGCAAAACTTCAATGCAAAAACAAAAATATAACAAACAGACTAAAATCAATGAAATTGTTGGAGGATACAACAAAAGGAAAAAAGCGATATATAGTTTCAATAATGAAAATTATCGAAATGGCAGATCAAACATTTCAGAATGTAGATATACAAAATATAGGGGAAACAGAATGTGTTGTTGAATTTAAGACACCCAAAAAAGATGACGGACCAATGTCAATAATTAAAACAGCAATAATATGTTTGATTTTGTTTTTCGGAGTGGGATTTTCCATAATGTCATTTAACAACGATGTGTCAATAGATGATATGTTTTCAAAAATAAGCAAGCAATTTACAGGGGACAAAGAGCAGGGCAGAAAAATACTTGAGTATTGTTATTCAATAGGATTGGGTGTGGGAATCATCATCTTTTATAATCATTTTGGACCGAAAAAATTAACCAAGGATCCAACGCCCATTGAGGTTGAAATGAGAAAATACGAAAGAGACATAAACCAGACTTTAATAGATGGGCATAACAGAGATGACGGAAAGGTGGATGTAAAATAGAAGCAGTGACGAAATATGAAAGGTAGAATTGGAACAAAATGATAGGAAAAATAATTCTTGCAATTACAGGAATCGGGGCAGGTTTCATAATCTCTGCAGGAGTTTTTGCATTAATAACATCAACAGGAATAATAACAAGATTTGCAGACAAAACCCATACTGCAAAAAGTATACAATTATATGAAACAATAGTAATTGCAGGGGGAATACTTTGGAATATATTCTGGATAATGGAATCCCATTTCAAATTCACGGGACAGCCGGCAAAAATATTTCAGGGAATCATGGGACTATGTCAGGGTATATTCGTAGGTTGTCTTGCAGTGGCACTGGCGGAGGCCCTAAACGGAACAGCAATCTTTGCACGAAGGGCAAAACTGCAAATGGGGCTAAGTTTCATAGTGTTATCAGTAGCGGTAGGCAAAGTCCTTGCATCGTTGCTCCAATTCTACAACGACTGGGTGAACTAATGCTTTTGAATATGCTGTTGTGCCGGAAAATTATTTCTCGCAAAATACAACCGTTGGTGAGCAGGCTCTCCACGTCTGTATTTCGTCCTGAATATGCATCACTTGTAGGAACGCGTAAATATATAATTTAATGGAGAATTGATATGGAAAGTGAAGAAAAGAAGAAGGCGTACAACGAATACGTTGAAAGAATTACGCCAAATAACAGTTTGACAAAGGATATGTGGAATGCTTTTTGGATAGGCGGTCTGATTTGTGTTATGGGACAGATTTGGCTTGAGCTGTTTATGTATTTTGGAATGGATAAGGAGGACAGCGCAAGTTACACTACTTTGATTTTGATTTTGGAAAGTGCAATTCTAACGGGGCTTAATGTTTATCCGAAGATTGCAAAAAAAGGTGGCGCAGGCTGTCTTGTCCCAATAACAGGATTTGCCAACGGGGTTGTGTCTCCGGCAATTGAATTTAAGGCGGAAGGTCACATATTCGGAATTGGAGCGAAGATTTTTACCATAGCCGGACCGGTTATTCTTTATGGTATTTTTTCAAGTTGGATAGTTGGAATTATTTATTTGATTTTGAAGGGGATAGGGATAGTCTGACCGGATGTTAAAAAATTAAAACAAAAAATAGTCAATTAAAGTTTTGTGTCATAAAAAAACTAAAGAAAAATGAAAAATAATACTGATAGTATTTTATTAGTTGAACAATTAAGTCTTTGTGATATAATGATGAAGAATTGTAAAGAAAAGGTTAAATTTAAATAAAGAATATAAATTTTATTGCAATAAATGTTTAGATTTAAACGTTTTATAAAATGTATTTCAATTATATGGAAAAATGAAAAAAATTAAAGGATTTGTTTTAATTAATAATTTAGTTTAATTGTTTTCAATATTAGAATACGGAAATCAGGAGAGTGAGGAAAACAGATGAAGAAAAAGAATGTGATGGGGGAAAACATGGAAGCAGGAACAAATGCAGAATCAGATGAAAAAGCAGGAACAAATGCAGAATCAGATAAAAAAGCAGGAACAAAAATAAATAAAGAATCAGATGCAAAGAAAAGTAAGAAATTTAGAAAAGAATTCCTTAGTCAGAAACAGAAAGACACAGCTTTTCTTGTAATTAAGATTATCTTAGTTTGTATGTTTGCAGGTGCATATTCAATGCTGTATATTTGGGATTTGTATACTTTTAAGGGAAAAGTTTATCCTATGAGAATTGTAGTTCCAACATTGTTGTTTGTAAGTTCTTCAGCATTAATGTTTGTAAAAATAAAAGTTAACAGATGGGTTAATTTTGTCATATCTATTTTGGTAAGCTTAATTTTAGTATATGGAAACTTTGTAATGTTACAGAAGTCTCAGGGATACGAATATAAGCTTGAAGGGGATTATGTTAAATACAATATTATGGTTTTATTTATGATTTTTATGGTTATATTTGCAGTTACTAACAGTTTTAAAGTTGCAATTATAACAATGAACATTGTAAATATTGTTATGGGACTTGCAAATTTCTATCTTGTACAGTTTAGAAACTCAGGATTTTTGGCAGCAGATATTGTAAATATAAAGACTGCGGCAAATGTGGCAGGCGGATATTCTTATAGAATGAATTATAGAGTTTATCTGTTCCTTATAAGTTCCATTGCAATATGTTTTTTTGCAACTAAGTTAGGCAAGAACGTGGTAATTAAGAAGTTCTGGAGACTTATTCCTATGGCATTGGCACTTTTAATGGTGATTAATGTTAATGACTTAGTTCAGTCAAAGGAATATGTTAAAATATTGAAAGTCAAATATTTTAAGCCACAGGAAACATTTAATACTAACGGTTTTTACATAACATTTGCAAGAAGTATTAACGACCTTCAGGTTAAGAAGCCTAAGGATTATTCTGTTCAGAAAGTTGAAAATCTGGCAGAGCAGTTTAAGGGTACTAAAACTACAGTTTCTAATGATAAGAAACCTAATATTATAATGATAATGAGTGAGGCATACACTGATTTTATGTCTTTTGCGGATGTACCTTTAAGCGAAGACAATATGCCTTTCTTCCATAGTTTAAAGAAGAATACATTAAGCGGTCAGATGTTTGTATCAGTTTTTGCAGGAGGAACAGCATCAACTGAGTTTGAAGCCTTAACTTCTAACTCAATGGCATACATTCCTAATGGCATAACAGCATATACTACATATATCAACTCACCTATGACTTCTCTTGCGTCAACTTTAAAGGCACAAGGATATGGTGGAATAATAGCAATGCACCCTTATAAGGGAACAGGATATAAGCGTAACAAGGTTTATCCTTTATTGGGATTCAACAAATTCCTTACAATGGATGATTTTGCAGAAGACACAGAAACATACGGACTTCATATTTCTGACAAAGCAGATATGGAACGAATTATTTCAGAATATGAAAACTATAAGAAGAACAACGATAAACCGTTCTTTATGTTTAACGTGACAATGCAGAACCATAGTCCTTTTGATGCAGCAGGAGTATCTAAAGATATAAAACTTGGTTACAATATTAACGCACCACAGGCAGTTCAGTACTTAAATATGTTAAGAAAGTCAGATGATGCATTAAAAGAACTTGTTACATATTTTAAAAATGTAAAAGAGCCAACATTAATAATCTTCTTTGGTGACCATGAGCCAAAGATAGAAGAATCATTCTATGAGGAAATAGAAAAAGACTATAAGCTTGATGAAATTTATGAGAACCTAATGAAGAGAAACACTCAGTTCGTTATATGGGCAAACTATGATATGAAATCAGATAACAATATGTATATAAGTGCAAACAGAATGAGTTCACTTGTACTGGAAACAGCAGGACTAGCACAAAACGGATATCAGCAGTTCGTATCAGAGTTTAGCAAAAAAGTGCCAATCATAACAAAAAAAGGCTACATTGGTGAAGATGGAAACTTCTACAAAACAGGAGACAAAACATCACCATACTATGAATGGATACATAATTACGACATCATACAGTACAACAATATTTTTGATACAAAAAACAGAGTACAGGATCTATACAAAATAGCACAATAATAAAAAACAGAGTTCTTAAAAACAAAAAGAACTCTGTTTTTTGTCACATATATATTAATTGTCAATAGACGTAAAATTATACTTGTGATACAATGTGGAACTATAGCACAAAAATGTAAAAAATAAAGAACAAAAAAACATACAAAACAAAATAAAAGTATAAGAATCAACTGAAAAAGAGATTGTGATATTATATAAAAAAATACTCTTATTACGAAGCTATTTATTTAAATAATGAAGAAAAAGGAGAGTTTTAACATGAAAAAATCCTTCCAGATTTTTAAACGTGACATAGGTAGATTATCCAAAAACATAGTTGCACTAATAGTTGTAATCGGCGTGTGCATAATCCCTTCGTTGTATGCATGGTTTAACATAGCTGCCAACAAGGACCCATATGGCAACACAGCTAACATAAAAATAGCCGTGGCTAATAATGATGCCGGAACAGAAAATGATATGCTTGGAAACCTTGATGTAGGCGGTCAGATAGTTGATACATTAAAAGAGAATGACAGTTTAGGCTGGGTTTTTGTAAGTGAAGACAAGGCAATATCAGGGGTTAAGTCAGGAGAATACTATGCAGCAATAGTTATTCCTGATAATTTTAGTGAATCAATGGTAAGTTTTTTGTCAGGAAAAATAGAACAGCCGGAGTTTGATTATTATCTTAATGAAAAGAAGAATGCCATTGCACCAAAGATAACTGACACAGGTGCAAATACAATTCAGCAACAGGTTAATACAGAGTTTGTGTCAGCGGCGGCAGGCACAGTAGCGGACATACTTAACGGTTCAGTTTCAGGAATTGGAACTAAGCTTGATGACGTTCAAAATGACATTTCAACAAAGATTAACACAGTGTCTGATAATCTTAAAGAATATGAAAAGGCACTGGATTCTTTTAACAAAACAGTGGATAGCAGTAACAAGCTAATTGAAAAATCAAAAAAATCAATGGCTACAGTGAAAAGCGACGCTAATTCCGGTGTAAATAGCATAAAGAATGGAACAGACAGTTTAACACTTGTACGAAATGACATAGCAGATTTTGCAAACGATTTAGGTACGGGAATATCTAAGGCACAGAATAGTTTGGCAAAGGTAAATACTAAATCAGGAATAAATCTTGGAAAAATAAGTTCAAAAACTGAAAGCATTCACGGACAGTTTCAGGAAATGATAACTTCCGTAGAAGCTATTATTGATAAAAATAGTGAAATGCTTATAACTTTAAAGGAAATTAACAAGAAATACCCTTCAGATTCATTAACTAATCTTATTAATGAATTAGACAGTCAGAATAGTAAGTACAAGACTATTTTACAAAAATTAAGAACAGGAAGTGATTCTATAAATGATGCTACAACAACATCTGTTAAGGCAGTAGAATCTATTTCTAAAATTATCGAAAAGAATACAAAAGACATTCACAGCTCAAAGGTAACTGTTGAAAACGGAATAATGACAGGTCTAAATACAAGCCTTGATACTTTTTCAAACATTCAGGGTACACTTTCAGGAATTTTAAAAGGTGTTGGACCTGCAACAGATAATGTTGTAACTTTAATGGACCAGTTAGAGAACAGCCTTGACAGTGCAAAGAAAGCACTTAGTTCAACAGGTTCTTCCATTAAGAAAGTTCAGGAAAGATTAGACAAGGCTAATGTGGACATTAGCGTTGTTAAAACTTCAAATATATATAAAAAACTTAAGGATATGACAAATTTAGACTCAGATAAGGTTGCATCTTTTATGTCATCTCCTGTTAAATTAAAAACAGAAACTTTCTATTCAGTTGAAAACTATGGAACAGCAATGACACCATTCTATACTAACCTTGCAATATGGGTAGGTGGAATTGTTCTTATTGCTATTTTCAAAATGGAAGTTGATAAAAGTGAAAAAATTAAAAATTTCACTCCAACACAGGCTTATTTTGGAAGATGGATGCTTTTCATCTTAGTAGGATTTGTGCAGGCGTTAATTATATGTTTAGGTGATATTTTTATCTTAAAAATAAAGTGCCAGCATCCGGTACTGTTTGTTGTGGCAGGATTAGTAGCAGCATTTGTATATGTAAATCTTATTTATGCCCTGTCATTAACATTTAAGCATATAGGAAAAGCAGTAAGTGTAATTCTTGTAATTTTGCAGATTCCGGGTTCAGCGGGAACTTATCCTATTGAAATGACGCCGGGATTCTTCCAGGCAATTCATCCGTTACTTCCTTTTACTTATGGAATAAATGCCATGAGAGAAGCAATTGCGGGAACTTACGGACATTATTATGTAAAAAATTTAGTTATTCTTTTAATCTATGTTCCTATTGCCTTGTTTATAGGACTTGTCCTTCGTAGATTATTGTTGAATTTAAATAGTTTATTTGACAAAAAACTTGAACAGACAGGACTTATGATTTGTGAAGAGGAAGGAATAACCAGGGAAAGAGTAAGACTTTTAACTACTGTGAAAATACTTGCAGGAGAAAAGCAGTTTAGAGATGAGATAAATAAGAAAGTCGGGCAGTTTGAAATATGTTATCCAAAACTAATAAAGGGTGGATTTTTTGCAATAGTTATTATACCGATTGTATTTTTGATTTTAATGTTTAGTATCACATCTAAAATGGTATTTCTTGTATTGTGGATAGTGTCTATTATATTAATCGCTCTATATTTGATTTGTGTTGAGTTTATCCATGAGAACCTGCTTAACAAGCAAAAAATGGCTGAAATGACCGGTGATGAGCTTATAGAGCAGTTAAAGAAACGTGGTAGAAAGAACAGTAAGGAAGGAGATGAGGACTAATGCTGAATATTTTTAGAATATTTATTGGGGATTTGAAAAAAATCAGCAGAAATGCAATAGCGTGGATTGTAGTGTTAGGACTTACTGTAGTTCCATCTCTTTACGCATGGTTCAATATTGCTGCAAGCTGGGATCCGTACAGCAATACCGACCAGTTAAAAGTTGCAGTGGCAAGCGTTGATAAAGGCTATGAGGGTGACATTATTCCAATAAGCTTAAATCTTGGAAATCAGGTTATATCAGCTCTTCGTGAAAATACTCAGCTTAATTGGGTATTTACTGATAAAGAAGATGCAATTGACGGTGTAAAATCAGGAAAGTATTATGCTTCAATTGTAATTCCAAAGAATTTTAGTACTGATATGATGAGCCTTTTCTCTGATAATGTTTCTCATTCGGATATTATTTATTATCTTAATGAAAAGGAAAATGCCATTGCTCCAAAGATAACTGACAAGGGAGCAAGCGCAGTTCAAAAGCAGATTGATCAGGTTTTTACAAAGACAGTTTCAGAGATTTCAATAAGCGTGCTTGATCAGTTGTCAGATGTTATGGATGATGATACAACAAAAACTGTAATGAACAAGGTTCAGTCTAATGTGCAGCAGATTGCAGATGACTTAAATGATGCAAAACAGACTGTTTATGCTTTTGCTGACCTTACAGGTTCTTTGGAAGAAATGTTAGACAGTACATCAACATTATTAAAAACGTCAGGAGACGGCACAAAGGATAGCGTTAATACTTTAAAAACTTCAAGTACTGATGTAACAGATTTGAAAGATGCCTTAAGTGGAACAACTGATGGAATAAACAAGGCGTTAAATCAAAGCGTATCTGCATATAATCAATTATCAAAAGAAGTGGATAATGTTTTTGACTCAGTGTCCACAAGTGCAGACACAGCATCAAAAGGTTTAAGTGGTCTTGCAACTCAGGTAGATGACATAACAAAGAAGTACATTGAATTTAAAGAAAACCTTCAGAAAGTGCAGAATGCATTGCCGGCAAATGAGAAAGTGTTAAGAACTGAAATTGACAAAATTATTGGTAAAATAGACCAGTCAATTATTCAGCAGAAGGAAATTAGAACAAAATTAAAAGACGCTTCTGATGATATAACATTGGCATCAGGAACGACAACTTTATATAGAAAAGACTTAAAGAAACAGATAAAACAAAGTGCAAAGGATATATCTTCTATTCAGGATTCTTATGAAAAGAAGGTTCAGACTAACTTAACTAAGTTGGTTAATTCACTTACTGTAAATAATGGCTCAGTATCAAAAGTTGTAAACAATTTAAATCAGGGAACAAGTGATATAAGTAAGCTTGCAGGAGATTCAGGAGCACAACTTGGACAGTTAAAGAAGATTCTTAAAAATTCAGGTAAAGCACTTGGAAAGGCATCCAAAAATGTAAGCAATATTTCATTTAAATTAGGCAATAGTGAAAACAGCGATGCAACAGAATTGCTTAAAAACATATTAAGCAACAGCCCTGACACATTAAGTTCATTCTTGTCATCACCTGTAAAGATGAACACAAATGTTATATACAAAGTAGATAATTATGGCTCTGCAATGGCACCGTTCTACTCAACACTTGCAATGTGGGTAGGTGGTATTGTATTAGTAGCAATGATGAAAGTAACATTAGAGGAAGATCGAAAGAAACAACTATTCAATGTGAAAAACTATCAGATATATTTAGGACGTTATATTCTGTTTATGATAATAGGATTGTTCCAAAGTGGATTAATCTGTTTGGGAGATTTGTATTTCTTAAAGATACAATGTGAGCATCCGTTCCTGTTCCTATTGGCAGGCTGGATATCAAGCATAGTATATGTAAATATAATCTACACATTAACAGTATCCTTTGGTGATATAGGAAAAGCAATCTGTGTAATACTTCTTGTAGTACAGGTAGCAGGTTCAGGTGGAACATTCCCAATAGAAGTAGCACCAAAATTCTTCAGAACAGTATACCCATTACTTCCATTTAACTACAGCATGGGAGCAATGAGAGAAACAATAGCCGGAATGTATGGAAACACATACTGGACAGAAATATCCAAACTACTATTATTCCTAATACCATCACTGATACTGGGATTGATACTAAGAAAACCAATAATAAAACTAAACAACTTCGTAATAGAAAAACTAGAAGAAACAAAACTCATGTAACTCACCAACCCCCGAAACTTCCAGGACACCTGTGCTTGCACAAAGGTGTCTTGGAAGTTTCGGGGGTGCCTTATTATGAGCATAAAAGGGCGACGAAGTCGCGCGATATGCGAATAATGAGGACAGATTGCGGGAACGCGAAGCGCGTAGCAATCTGAGTGAGTTATAAGTAGTAGCAAGGAACATACACCTGTGCTTGCACAAAGGTGAGATTTTAGACGAGAATGTTTTAACGGATTTTCACTAAATAAAGGTGAGAATTGGTTTGATGCTTCATCAGTTACTAGTTTTACGATATTAAAAAAATTTTATTTCATATTATTTATATATAATCATATGCGAGAATAAAGTGTCAACTATTATGATACAACATCACATTAAAAGTGGCATAATAAGATTGACAGAGGCAAAGGCTGTTTTCCCAACAAAGTTAGATACGAAAAGCTCATCAACAACACTGTAAATAGATGTAAAAATCATCATAACAATTGATGGTAGTACGAATCTAAATAATTTTTTTCTTGACTAAATATATAAAATAGTATATATTACTTAAATAAATAGTTCACAAAGTGAACTACTTTAAAAAGAAAGAAATAGGAAATAACAGAAAATGAAAGATAAAAAATGGAAAGACATGATAGAAAAACATGGCGAGCTTAGATTCTTTAGTAGCATGGCAATAAAGAAATCACACAAAGGTCAGGGTACATCTGCACAGGAATTGGACATGCTGTTTAGAGTCGCCTTGTCCAAAGAAAAAGTAACACCCGGTTACTTAAAAGACGCAATGGGCATAAGCAAAACAATTATAAGCAGATTAATAGAACAACTGGAAAACAAGCAGCTCATAGAAAAAATCCGCACAAATGAGGATAAAAGAAGTTATACATTGATAATAACTGGAAAAGGGAAAAAAGAAATTGATGATATGTATTACTACTATTTAAACCCTCTATATACGTTAAAGGAAAATATGACAGAGGAAGATTTTGAACAACTATTTAAATTAATAAGGCAGGCAAACAAGATATTGGCAAAATAAACCGCCAACAATATAAAATCGAAAATATAAACAAAATCTGCGGTTAATAAAAATTAAAGAAAGTGCTTGGAACCCGTCGGTTCATCAAGGCAGCGTAGTCGGCTTGATAGAACCGCTACGAGGTGGAAGCAGCGGGAGCGTGCTTTCGTAATTTTATTAGCCGCAGATTAGTTAAAAATTGTTTAACATAAATGAAAGGAACAGAAGATGACGTTTTATCAGGAATTACAGTTAAGCTCAACAGGCTCAAAACAATTAATAAAAAACACAACAGACAAAAAAGAAAAAACAAGACACATTTTAATTTACAATTTCAAAGTATATTTAGTTGTGGCATTTTGCTTTTTGGTAGTAACAGCATTTAGCATGATTTTTGGAAATGACAATAGCGTGCCGGGAGTTGTGGTACTACTTGCAATACTTGTGTTGCGACAGGCAGATTTTGGCATAAAAACAACCCACGGTCTAATCTCAATAGCCGGGATATTTGCAATTTTAATAGTAGGCCCAAGGTTAAGCAACATAGTTGATCCTTTAACAGCATTTCTTATTAACATTGTTTGCATATTTTTACTAATGATGTTTGGATGTCATAATGTAATAATGTACAATCATTCAACTTTTGTACTGGGATATTTATTACTTCAAGGTTACGATGTGGCAGGAAAAAGTTATCAGTTACGTGTAGTCAGCCTTGTTGTAGGTATGCTAATTTGTATGGGGGTTTTTTATAAAAATCAGAAAAACAGACCTCATAAAAGAGGTTTTATGGATATTTTTAGAGAATTCAATATACACTCTGCTAGAAATAACTGGTATTTAAAATTAACACTTACAGTTTCAACAGCAATGTTAATTATTAATCTTTTAAATATACCAAGGGCAATGTGGGTAGGAATTGCCTGCATGTCAGTATGTGTTCCATTTTCCAGTGACATTGCACCAAAGGCAAAGAAAAGAGCACCATTTAACATTGTGGGCAGCTTAATATTTGTTGCCCTTTACTATGCCCTCCCTAAGTGGGTGCATCCATATATTGGAATTATAGGTGGAATTGGTGTTGGTTATTCAGCCGGCTATTCATGGCAGACAGTTTACAATACATTTGGAGCGTTGTATATTGCCTCTGGAATTTTCGGTGTAAAAACAGCAGTATTGTTAAGAATTGGTGCAAATATTTTCGCTACATTATATACAGTTATGTTTAACCATATATTTAATAATGTATTTGCGTTTATAAAAAACAGAAAAGAAAATTTAATAACAGAATAGCAATGCTTAAAACAAAAAATATAGATGCATAACTAAGAAATTTAAGAGAAAAATTCTAACTGCAATACATAATACATCTTTCAGTGGGGGCAGTTGGCGGACAAACAATATTTTGGAGTCCAAGCCTAAAAGGAAAAGCCCCATCTCAGGGGCTTTTAATATTAAATATTATTTATTTTCATTATCTTCCTTAGGAACAACTGTTTCCATATTTTTTGGAAGAACAAGATTTAAAATAATTGATACGATAAATACTACAGCAACACAGTTTTCTGCAAATACATTTTCGATAATCTTAGGGAAAATGCTAAAGATTTCAGGAACTTGTGTGAAGCCGATACCAATACTAAGTGAAAGTGCGGCAATTGTAATATTACGCTGTGAGTAACCGCAGTTGCTAATCATCTGAAGACCGCTGATTACGATTGTACCAAACATCATAAGTGTACATCCGCCAAGTACTGCGTCAGGAAGTGTTGCAAGTAAAGCACCAAAGATTGGGAAGATACCTGCAATAATCATAATAATTGCACCTGTTGCAATAGCAAATCTGTTAACTACTTTAGTCATGGCAACAAGACCTACATTCTGGCTGAAAGATGTAATTGGTAAACATCCGAAAACAGAAGATAAAGCACTGATGAAACCGTCACAGGCAATAGAACCTGAAGTTTCTTTTGTTGTTACGTCCCTATTTAAGCCTGAAGCTGCAAGAGCAGAAGTATCTCCGATAGTTTCAGTAGCAGAAACTAAGAAAATTAAAATAACAGAGAAAATTGCGTTAGCATTAAATTCAGGTTTAAAAGGCATTAATGAAGGTACTGCAACAATAGAAGTTCCTGAAAGTGAAGAAAAATCAACAACTCCCATAATTACAGCAACAATATATCCAACAATAAGTCCAAACAAAACAGAAAGCTGTTTGAAATATGATTTTGCCAAAATATTAAAAATAATACATGAAAGCAATGTTATAGTTCCGAGAATCCAGTTTGTAGCTGAACCAAAGTTTTCGCTTCCGCTTCCTCCACCGAAAGAGCTTGCTCCAACAGAGAGAAGAGAAAAACCAATGGAAGTAACAACGCTGGCTGCAACGATAGGAGATATAAGTTTAATCCAGTATTTTGCAAAAAGACCAAGAACACCTTCTACAATACCGCCAACAAGAACAGCACCTACAATGGCATTATATCCGTAAGTTGGTCCGATATAACAAAAAATAGAAACAAAAGTAAAACTAATACCCATAACAATTGGAAGACCTGAACCGATTTTCCATAATGGGAATAACTGAATTAAAGTACCAATACCTGCAATAATCATTGCACTCTGGATAAGACGTGCAGTCTGTGCAGATGAAAGACCGCTGGCACCACCAACAATAATAATAGGAGCAATATTGGCAACAAACATAGCCAAAATATGCTGCAAGCCAAAAGGAATGGCTTTTCCAACGGGAACTTTTCCGTTGAGTTTGTAAATGTTTTCAATTGATGAATTTGAGCTACTCATTAGTAAATGTCCTTTCATAATTTAAATATATTGTGTAATCGCAAAACAAAATTTTTCTTCCTTCTATTCCACAGAATTGTATAACGCAAACACGTTGATTTTTTCATTTTGCTCCGCCGTCTATGGCAAATCGAAAAGTGAAACTCGCCTACGGCTTGGACAGTCACTTTTCGACTTGCACTATGCTCGCAAAATTTCGAAAATCTGCCTATTGTTTGCTTTCATACAATTCTGTGGAATAGAAGATGATATATAAATTTTGTTTTGCGATTAAAAATATAAACTATAAAAAACGTGGTGTTTCTCATAGTTTATGATTTTTTACTGTTCACGGAATGTGATTGTTCCGTTTTCTGCATCCATGCTATCAACGATAGCAAGTGATTCCAAGTGATATCCAAGGTTACGGATTGTACGTCCGCCTGACTGAAATCCTTTTTCAATTGCAATGCCGATTCCTTCTACAGTACCGCCTGCATTTGATACGATGGAGATTAATCCCTGAAGAGCACAACCGTTAGCAAGAAAATCGTCTATAATAAGAACGTGGTCATCAGGACCTAAAAATTTCTTTGATACGATTACCTGGTTTTTGCATTTATGCGTAAATGATTCAACTTCAGCAACATACATTTCACCATCAATGTTTATACTTTTTGATTTCTTTGCAAAAACAACTGGTGCATCGAAGTATTTTGCAACGATACAGGCAATGCCGATACCTGATGCTTCTATTGTAAGAATTTTGTTGATTGGGGCATTAGCAAAACGACGCTTAAATTCTTCGCCCATTTTTTCGAAAAGTGAAATGTCCATCTGGTGGTTTAAAAAGCTGTCTACTTTTAAAACATTTCCTTCTTTAACGATACCATCTTTTTGAATACGTTCTTCTAAAAAATTCATTTTTATCTCCTTTGTATTTGTCAGATGATTACTAAAAATTATTGGAAATCCTTTCACACAGAAATTTATACAGCAAACATGTTGCTATCCTTATTTTGCTTCGCCGTCTATAAAAAGACAAAAATCAAACCCGCTTGTGCTCAGACAGTTAATTTTTGCCTTGCACTATGCTGGCAAAATTGCGTCTATCTGCCTATTGTTTGCTTATATAAATTTCTGTGTGAAGGATTAAAATAATAATTTTTTAGCAATTATCTTTTTATGTTTTTAAAAATTTAATTATATTTTTTTATTGATTCAAATTCGTCTACGATTTCTTTTTCAGGTGCAGGTGTAAGTAAGCTTACTATTACGATGAAGATTGAAGCTACAATGAATGCAGGTAAAAGTTCATAGATTCCAAGTACGCCACCCATTGGACGAACTAAGAATTTCCATACGAATACCATGATTCCACCGGCTACCATTCCGCTGATTGCACCGTATTTGTTTGAGCGCTTCCAGAATAATGCAAAGAGCATTACAGGGCCGAATGTGGCACCGAAGCCTGCCCAGGCAAATGATACTATCTGGAATACTGAGCTGTTAGGATTGCTGGCAAGAAACATAGCAATTATTGAAATGATAATTACTGAACCTCTGGCAACTACGATTTTTACTCCTGCTGAAAGGTTTAAACTTAACACGCCTTCAAGTAAGTTTTCTGAAACACTTGAAGATGCAGCAAGAAGCTGTGAATCTGAAGTTGACATTGTTGAGGCAAGTATACCTGCAAGGATAACACCTGCAATTATGGCAAAAATAATGCCGTGTGTACTTAATACGTGGGCTATCTGAACGATGATTGTTTCAGAATCCTTTAGGTTAGGAATAACTCCTTCTGCTGACATTGCATAACCGATTATACCAATTGAAACTGCAACAGACATTGAAATAACAACCCAAACACTGGCAACACGTCTTGAAAGTTTTAATTTCTTTGTGTCTTCAATAGCCATAAATCTTAAAAGAATATGTGGCATACCGAAGTATCCAAGTCCCCAAGCAAGTGTTGAGGCAATTGAAAGAACACTGTAAGGCGTTGCTGTATTAGTTGCACCATCATGTGTTGAAGTTATTGAAAGGAATCCCTTAAGGTCGCCAACGTGAGCTACGACTCCGTCAAATCCACCAACGGAAATAATTCCATAACTTAAAACTATAACTAAGGCAATTGACATAATAATACTCTGAATAAAGTCAGAAGTACTTGCGGCAAGGAAACCACCAAGAGTAGTATATGCAACAATAACAATTGCACTAATAATCATTGCTGTTAAATAATCAACTCCAAATAAAGAATTAAAAAGTTTACCACATGCAGCAAATCCTGAAGCTGTATATGGCACAAAGAAAATAATAATAATTATAGCAGATACACACTTTAACATTTTAGGATCTCTATATCTGTTAGCAAAAAAGTCAGGTATAGTGATTGCACTGCAAACGTCACTGTAAGTTCTAAGTCTTTTGGCAACAATAAGCCAGTTAACGTATGTTCCAACAGCAAGTCCGGCAGCTGTCCAGAATGCATCACAAACACCTGTAACATAAGCAACACCCGGAAGTCCCATTAATAACCAGCTACTCATATCTGATGCTTCAGCACTCATAGCAGTAACAAGAGGACCAAGCTTTCGTCCACCAAGGTAAAAATCATTTGTGGTACTGTTTTTTTTGGCAAAATATACACCAATACCAACAACGCCAACCATATAAACAATGATGGCAATTAAAATTCCAATTTCTGATGTAGTCATTTTTTTTCCCTTCTTATTATATGTAATTTTTGAATTTCCTTCCTATTGTATAAAAAATATGTCAAATAGGCAAGTAAAAACGTATACATATTTATAACAAAAAAGTAAAAACTAAGAAAAAAGGAGGATTTTTATGGGACGAATGATTGGTAGTAGCAGTATTTCCTTTGATAAGCCACCGTTTATTATTGAAGGAGCTTCAATTGTAGGTCAAAAAGAAGGTGACGGACCTTTAGGAAAATTGTTTGATGTTGTGGAACAGGATCCTATGCTTGGACAGGAAACGTGGGAAGAGGCAGAAAGTTTGTTGCAAAAAGAGGCAATTCAGAAACTTCTATTTAAAGCAGGGATGAGCAAGGAAGAAATCAGATATATTTTTGGTGGGGATTTACTTGGACAGTTAATTGCCACAACTTTTGGAATTTTGGAGTTCGAGGTTCCCTTTTTCGGATTGTACGGAGCCTGTTCAACAATGGGTGAAGCGTTAAGTCTTGGGGCAGTAATGGTTGAAGCAGGAAATGCAGACAATGTTATTGCAATGGCATCAAGTCATTTTGCCAGCGCAGAAAGACAGTTTAGATTTCCTTTGGCTTACGGAAATCAAAGACCTTATGCGGCAACCTGGACTGTAACCGGTTGTGGGGCAGTAATAATTAGCACAAAAAAAGGTTTTGCAAAAATAACAGGAATTACCACGGGAAAAATCGTTGATTTTGGAGTAAAGGATGCTCAAAATATGGGTGCCTGTATGGCACCGGCTGCGGCAGATGTTATTTATCAGCATTTTAAGGATTTTAACAGCACACCGGCAGATTATGACAAAATCATAACGGGTGACTTGGGATTAATAGGAAAAAGTATTTTGTTTGAACTACTTAAGGAAAAAGGCTACGACATTTCGGCGGTTCATATGGATTGCGGCGTGGAAATGTTTGATGCCAGTGAACAGGACACTCACGCAGGTGGAAGTGGCTGTGGCTGTAGTGCCACGGTTCTTGCAGGCTATGTTTTTAAACAGCTAAAAAAAGGGGCATTTAAGAAGATTCTTTTTATTCCAACGGGAGCATTAATGTCCCCGGTAAGTTTTAATGAAGGAAATAGCGTGCCGGGAATAGCTCACTGCGTGGTGATTGAAAAGAATTAATGATTGCAATTAAAGAAAGGAATTTAAGATGATTTTTTTAAAAGCGTTTATTGTTGGGGGAATAATCTGTGCTCTTGTTCAAATTGTAATAGACAAGACCAAGGTAACGCCTGCAAGAATTATGGTAAGTCTTGTTTGCATTGGGGTTGTTCTTGGTGCGATTGGAATTTATGAGCCTTTGACTAAGTGGGCAGGTTGTGGCGCAACAGTGCCTTTGCTTGGCTTTGGCAACAATCTTTGGAAGGGAATGAAAGAAGCCATAGATGAGTCAGGTTTTTTGGGATTGTTTAAAGGTGGTTTTACGGCAAGTGCCGTGGGAATTTCAGGAGCTTTAATATTCGGATATTTGTCTGCATTAATTTTTAAATCAAAAATGGAATAGTAAAAATTAACTATGTTTTAAAAATTCAGCCTGAACTTAATATAATTAAGTAAAAACAACTTTATCATTACAAAATTAAGAATAACACTACTAAAGGTTGATAAAATTAAGAAGATACTATATAATTTCTTTAGTGTATTAAAGTGTTAGTGCACTTGTTTAAGTGCGGCCTTTTTAGGAGAAATATAGAGGTTCGCGCAAGTTGTGATTAAGAAAAATATATTTAAGGAGGGCTACAAAATGTCATATGTAGACGAAGTATTAGCAAAAGTAAAAGAAAAGAATGCTAGTGAACCAGAATTTTTACAGGCAGTTGAAGAAGTATTAAATTCACTTAGACCTGTAATCGATGCAAACGAGGACAAGTATAGAAGAGAAGCTTTACTTGAAAGAATCTGTGAACCTGAAAGACAGTTCAAGTTCAGAGTTCCTTGGGTAGATGATAAGGGACAGGTACAGGTTAACACAGGTTATAGAGTACAGTTTAACTCAGCTATCGGACCATACAAGGGTGGTTTAAGACTTCACCCATCAGTAAATATTGGTATTATTAAATTCTTAGGTTTTGAACAGATCTTCAAGAACTCACTTACAGGCCTTCCAATCGGTGGTGGTAAAGGTGGTTCTGATTTCGATCCTAAGGGTAAATCAGATAGAGAAGTTATGGCTTTCTGCCAGAGCTTTATGACAGAACTTTGTAAATATATCGGTGCTGACACTGACGTACCAGCCGGTGACATCGGAACAGGCGCTAGAGAAATCGGATATATGTTTGGACAGTATAAGAGAATCCGTGGATTATATGAAGGTGTTCTTACAGGTAAGGGACTTACATACGGTGGTTCTTTAGCTAGAACAGAAGCTACAGGTTACGGATTACTTTACTTAACACAGGAATTAATGAAAGACCATGGCGAAAGCATGGAAGGCAAGACAGTAGTTGTTTCAGGTGCCGGTAACGTTGCTATCTACGCTATTCAGAAAGCTCATCAGATGGGTGCTAAGGTTGTTACATGTTCAGATTCAACAGGTTGGATTTATGATCCTGAAGGAATCGATGTTGACCTTCTTAAAGAAGTTAAGGAAGTTAAGAGAGCTAGACTTACAGAATATGCTGCTGCAAGACCTTCAGCTGAATATCATGAAGGACGTGGAGTATGGCAGATTAAATGTGATATCGCTCTTCCATGTGCTACACAGAACGAATTACTTATCGATGATGCTAAGCAGTTAGTAGCTAACGGATGTAAAGCTGTTTGTGAAGGTGCTAACATGCCTACAACAATTGATGCAACAGAATACTTACAGGAAAACGGCGTATGGTTCGTTGGTGGTAAGGCTGCTAACGCAGGTGGTGTTGCTACATCAGCTCTTGAAATGTCACAGAACAGCGAAAGACTTTCATGGACATTCGAAGAAGTTGACGCTAAATTACAGACAATCATGGTTAACATTTACCGTAACATCAGCGATGCTGCTAAGAGATACGGATTTGAAGGTAACTACGTAGTAGGTGCTAACATTGCCGGATTTGAAAAAGTAGCAGAAGCTATGGAAGCTCAGGGTGTTTGCTAATTATAGTTATAGTTAATAATTAATATATAAAGGTGTATCTCATTATGGGATACACCTTTTGTGATATATGGAATATAAATTTTAAATAGGGGGAAAATATATAGGTAGTCTTGTGAAAAATGTTAATATTGTTTATAATAAGTCAGGGATTGGAAAACTATTACAATATTATTTAATAATTATTTTATGGAGAATAGAATGGACGAGAATTTAAAGAAGGAAATAGAAAACAGACGAACATTTGCGATTATTTCACATCCCGATGCAGGAAAGACTACTTTAACAGAAAAGTTTTTGCTCTATGGAGGTGCTATTAATACAGCAGGTTCAGTAAAGGGAAAGGCCAATTCGAAGTACGCAGTGTCTGACTGGATGGGAATTGAAAAAGAAAGAGGCATTTCAGTTACATCTTCAGCGCTTCAGTTTAACTATGAAGGATATTGCATTAATATTTTGGATACTCCTGGACATCAGGACTTCTCAGAAGATACTTATAGAACGTTAATGGCTGCAGATTCAGCAGTAATGGTTATTGATGCTTCAAAGGGTGTTGAGGCACAGACAATTAAGCTTTTTAAGGTTTGTGTTATGAGACATATTCCTATTTTTACTTTTATTAATAAGATGGACTTGGAAGCAAGAGATCCATATGAACTGCTTGAAGAAATTGAAAATGTTCTTGGAATTAAAACATGCCCTATTAATTGGCCAATTGGTTCAGGAAAAAGATTTAAAGGCGTGTATGACAGAGATACTAAGAAGATTTCAATGTTTAAGGCAGTTTCAGTTGGTGGTTCAAAAAGTGCTGCGGAAACAACATATGAGTTGGATAACGAAAACTTTAAGGCAGAAATAGGTGATGAATTGTATGATCAGCTTGTAGATGACACTGAACTTCTTGACGGAGCAAGCGAACCATTTGATCAGGAATTGGTTGATAAAGGTGAATTGTCACCGGTATTTTTCGGATCAGCGTTAACAACTTTCGGTATAGAAACATTTTTGGAACATTTCTTAAGAATGACAGAATCACCACTTCCAAGGATGTCAGATCAGGGATTAATTGATCCTATTGAAGAACCATTTTCAGGATTTGTATTTAAGATTCAGGCTAATATGAACAAGGCACATCACGATAGAATTGCTTTCCTTAGAGTTTGTTCAGGAAAGTTTGATGCATCTAAGGATGTGTATCACGTACAAAGTGGTAAGAAAATGAAACTTTCAAGACCTCAGCAAATTATGGCTCAGGACAGAAAGGTAATTGATGAAGCTTATGCGGGAGACGTAATCGGTGTATTTGATCCGGGTATTTTTTCAATAGGTGATACAATCTGTACACCGGGAAAAAAATTTGTTTATGAAGGAATCCCAACTTTTGCACCTGAACATTTCTGTAGACTTGTGGCACTTGATTCAATGAAACGTAAACAGTTTATGAAAGGTGTTACACAGATTGCTCAGGAAGGTGCAATTCAGATTTTCCAGGATTACAATCTTGAAATGTCAGAAATTATTGTAGGTGTTGTAGGTACACTTCAGTTTGACGTTTTGAAGTATAGAATGGAAAACGAATATGGCTGTGATGTGAGATTGGAGCCATTGCCTTATGGACACATCAGATGGGTAAAAGATACAACAATAGATTTAAATAATGTTAAATGTCCAAGTGATGCTAAGAGAGTAAAGGATATGAAGGGCAATCCATTAGTATTATTTACAAACCAGTGGTCAATTAAACTTCTTTTGGAAAGAAATGAAGGCATTGAATTTGAAGAATTTAGCAGAAATTAATTTTGTACAAGATTAAATATAGAAGGGAATGAGTTATCATGGAAAGAAAGAATGCATGGAATACTTATGGCAAGAGAGAAATAAGTGAGTTGGAAGAATTAAATTCTAACTATATTGATTTCCTGTCAGACTGTAAAACAGAAAGAGAATGTGTTAAGGAAACTGTAAGACAGGCAAGGGAGAAAGGCTACAAGTCTTTAGAAGAAGTAATTGAAAAAGGCCAGCCTTTAAAACAGGGAGACAAAGTTTATGCTGTTTGTATGAATAAGACAGTAGCACTTTTTAACATTGGAAAGATTCCAATGGAACAGGGAATGAATATTTTGGGAGCACATATTGATTCACCTAGAATGGACATTAAGCAGAATCCACTATATGAAAGCAACAATATGGCATACCTTGATACACATTACTATGGCGGAATTAAGAAGTATCAGTGGGTTACACTTCCACTTGCAATTCATGGTGTTGTAGTTAAGAAAGACGGAACAAAGGTTGAAGTTAACATTGGTGAAAAAGATACCGACCCTGTATTTTGTGTAACCGACCTTTTAATTCATCTTGCAGGACAGCAGATGGAAAAGAATGCAGCTAAAGTTATTGAAGGCGAAAACCTTGATATTCTTGTTGGAAGCATTCCACTTGAAGACAAAGAAAAAGATGCTGTAAAAGAAGGAATTATAAGTATTTTAAAAAACACCTATGAAATGGAAGAAGAAGATTTTATGTCAGCAGAATTAGAAGTGGTTCCGGCAGGAAGAGCAAGAGAAATGGGATTCGACAGAAGTATGATTATGGCATACGGTCAGGATGACAAGGTATGTGCTTATACTTCGTTAGTGGCAATGCTTGAAACGGACAAGATTGACAAGACAGCATGTTGTTTATTAGTAGATAAAGAAGAAATTGGTAGTGTAGGTGCTACAGGAATGCAGTCAAAATTCTTTGAAAATACAGTAGCAGAATTGTTAAATCTTAATGGTGATTACAACGAACTTAAACTTAAGAGATGTCTAGCGCATTCAAGAATGTTGTCATCAGATGTTAACGCAGCTTTTGATCCATTATATTCTGATGTGTTCAAAAATAATAGCTCATCATTCCTAGGTTCAGGCGTTGTATTTAACAAGTTTACAGGTTCAAGAGGAAAGTCAGGTTCAAATGATGCTAATGCTGAATATCTTGCAGTATTAAGAAATATAATGGATAATCATAACGTACATTTTCAAATGTCAGAACTTGGAAAAGTTGACGCAGGTGGTGGCGGAACAATCGCTTATATTATGTCACTTTATGGCATGGAAGTAATTGATTGTGGCGTTGCAGTATTAAACATGCACGCACCTTGGGAAGTAACAAGCAAGGCTGATATTTATGAAACATACAAGTGCTATAAAGCTTTCCTAAAGAATGCATAATTAAGGAATAAGATTACAAATTAATCCTTCGGAGAGAATATTAGTGAATATATTCTTTTCGGGGGATTTTTTTGTTGAAGAAGCGTAACATAGAAAGTAGAATTACAGTAAATAGAAAAAATAAGAAAAAAATTCTATGTAATCCCATCCCATAAGGCTATATACAAGGCGAAGAATTGCAATAAAAAAGCAGAACCCTCATTAGAGAATCCTGCTTTCAAAAAGTCGTACATATTAAATTGTATATATAAAGTTCTTATAATAACAAACTATAAATGCTTAGCTATTTTCCTGAAGTTTTACCGGAGCCCTTAGAACTTGATGATCCTGAACTTGATTTGCTTGTTCTGGAACTTCCTGAATCGGTTCTACTTGAACTTGATTTTGAACTATTAGAACCTGACTTTGAATTGCCGGAGCTTGAGCTACCGGATTTTGAGCCAGAGCCATTTGATTCGGAACTACTTGAATTTCCGGATGAACTTGAACTGTTTGAATAGCTTGAACTCTTTTTTGAAAAAGCTGAATGATAAGTACATTTTGCAGGCTGTGTACCCTTGGCAAAATACTCTGATTTTGATGTAGGACAAACTCCTTTAATTGCAACTTTTCCTGAAGAAGAGCAGATATCATATTTCTTAACATCTTTACTCATTTTAAAACTTTTAGCTTTGTATTTCTTGACTGAGTCAATTTGATTCATTATCTTAGCCCAGAGTCTTTCGTGATACGCCTGGTCACCGCTAAGAGATACGTTTTCATCATAACCTGTCCAAATTGATGCTGTAAGATATGGTGTATATCCACAGAACCAAAGGTCATATTCACTTGATGTTGTACCAGTTTTACCTGATACGGGCATTTTGCCATCAAGTTTAGCACTTGTACCTGTACCTTCTGTAATAACGCTTGTCATACCCTGTGTAAGAAGGCTTGCAGTAGAAGCTTTCAAAACAGTATGTGTAGTAGGAGTAGTGTTATCAAGAAGGACACGTCCATTGCTGTCTATAACCTGTGAATAAAAAACAGGTCTTGTATAAGTTCCCTGATTTGCGATTGTTGCATATGCAGCAGTCATTTCTAAGTTAGTAACACCGTCTGTAATACCACCAAGTGCCAAAGCCTGCTGAATGTCAGATGAAACAGAACCATTTTTTTCAACACGGTTATCAACTAAAGTAGTAATACCAAAATTGCAAAGATAATCATATCCAAGCTGTGGTGTAATATCTGTAAGTGTTTTTACAGCACAAATATTCATAGAATCAGCAATTGCCTTTCTTACTGTAACTTTGCCACGATAACCACTGTACCAGTTCTTAACAGCTCTTCCGTTAGAATAACTGAAAGGCTCATCCACGATAGTAGTGGTAAGTGTGTAACCCATAGTATCAATGGCAGGTGCGTAAGCTGATAAAATTTTAAATGTTGAACCAGGCTGTCTTGTTGAGTCTGTAGCTCGGTTAAGAGAAAGACTAACATTCTTCTTTCCACGACCACCAACAACGGCTTTAACATAGCCTGTGTACTGGTCCATTACAGTAAATGAAACCTGTGGCTGAGGATTGTAATAAAGATTTTCGTATTCGGCGTAGCCTTTATCCTTATCAATTCCTTTTTTGTAATACTTGTTCATAAGGTGCATTTTGTATGCCTTAACACAAGCTTTTGCTTCTTCTTTAGAACTAAAAATCAATTTAAAACTTGATTCCTTCAAAGAATTTCTATGATAATTCAAAATATCTTTTTCACTGTAATTGTCAACTGAACCGTCAGGATTTTGAACTGACCATGCCCAGTTAATTGAGTATTTAATAGCGTAAGGATAGTTGGCTGAGTCAGACAATTCCTTATCACATATTTTTTGAATATCAGAATCCTGAGTAGTATAAATCTTTAAACCACCGCTGTATACGGCATTGTAAGCCTGAGTATAAGTATAGCCTTTCTGTTCCTGAAGGTCTGAAAGAACCTGCTTTACAACCTCATCGACAAAATAAGAATATACCTGATCATCGCTTTTTGTAAGCTTGTTGTTGACTTTTTTTATACGGGCATAAACATTATCACTCATGGCTTCGTCATACTGTTCTTGAGTAATATGCCCTGCATCTTTCATGTTAGTGAGAATCTTTTTTCTACGTTTGGCATTTTCGTCAGGATTAGTAATAGGATTATAAAGTGACGGGTTCTGAGTTATGGCAGCAATAACGCCTGCCTCAGAAACTGTAATCTTACTAACATCTTTATTAAAATATCTAAGTGAAGCAGCCTTAACACCAAGGGTATTTGAACCTAAGTTAATAGTGTTAAGATATGTTTCAAGTATAACGTCCTTTTTGGTAACTTTTTCAAGCTGAACGGCAAGGTACTGTTCCTGAATCTTTCTTTTAAGAGAAGAAGTAAGGGAATCTTCTTCAGTCCAGCTTGTAAATACGTTGTTCTTTAGAACCTGTTGTGTAATGGTGCTGGCACCTTCTGACGGATTAAGGGTAGTAAGTGCTATAAAAGCCGCACGACCGATACCCTGAATGTCAATACCGTTATGTTCATAAAAACGTGCATCCTCAGTATCAATAAAAGCCCATCTTAAATGTTCCGGAATATCTTTCAAATCAGCCTTAATACGGTTAGAGCCGGAAGTGATAAGCTTAGCAATCTGCTTATTATTGGTGTCATAAACTGTTGTTGAATATGACGATGGAACAATAGAAATATTTTCCACGGAAGGAGCACTTTTAATAATGCCGTGTATAACACCAAGTCCGAAAAAACCTCCGGTAACAATGGCAAGGCACATAATGTAAAGAAATACTTTAAGTGCAGAAACCAAGGACTTAGAAACAACCTTCTTTTGTAATGAAACAAGTTCACGTTGTTTGTCTATTGTTTCTTTATATTCAAAATTCATTGGCAAACCTCCTATTCTTTTAGATTATAACAAAATGCAGTAATTTAATAAAGGGGAAAAATGTCGCAGAAAATGTAAGACACAGAATCTTCAAAAAAATTGATACTTATGTTATTCTATATACAACGCGTTTGGTTGGGAGGGGGGACAATTAAAATGAAAGCGTGCTTTTGTTGTTTTTCTTCTCTACACAACAAACAAGAAAGGGATAGAATTGGAAAAATTTATAATAAAAGAAGGCGGTCAGGGCGAAATTGTTGAGAAGAAGTCCAGATTTATTGCCACTGTTTTGCCAATAGATACAGAAGAAGAGGCATTACAATATATTGAAAAGATAAAAAAGAAATACTGGGATGCAAGGCACAATTGTTTTGCATTTGTAATAGGAAGTAACAATGAAATTCAGAGATTTAGTGATGACGGCGAGCCACAGGGCACAGCGGGAAAACCTATTTTGGAAACATTGCTAAATGAGAATTTGCATAATACTTTGATAGTGGTGACACGATATTTTGGTGGAACTCTCCTTGGAACAGGCGGTCTTGTCAGGGCTTACGGCCAGTCATCCAAGGAAGGTATTAGAAATTCGGTTATTCAGAAAGTTTGTGAAGGTATAAGTTTTAAACTTACGGTGGATTATAATAGTATAGGAAAGATTAAGTACATTATGGGGCAGATGGGAATTACGGATGCTCAGGAAGAATACGGTCAGAATGTTGTTTTAAGCATTTTAATGAAAAAAGATGAATATAATGAATTTAATACGAAAGTAACAGATGCCACAGGAGGGAAAGCTGTTTTTGAGGATGAAGAAGACAGGGAGTACAGAGAAGAGGTAAAAGAAAAATAATTTTATTGAAAACATATCATCTATGTGATAGAATGAACATTTGTGAAGCTATAAACAAGTATTTTATGATTATTTAATAGGAAAGAGAAGAAATGATTAGAGAAGACGTAAGAAATATTGCCATTATTGCCCATGTAGACCATGGTAAAACAACATTGGTAGATGAATTATTAAAACAAAGTGGTGTATTCCGTGAAAATCAGGAAGTTGCTGAAAGAGTAATGGACTCTAATGATATTGAAAGAGAAAGAGGTATTACAATTCTTTCAAAGAATACTGCTGTTACTTATAAGAATACAAAAATTAATATTATTGATACACCGGGACATGCTGATTTTGGTGGAGAAGTAGAGCGTGTACTTAAGATGGTTAACGGCGTAGTTTTAGTAGTAGATGCATTTGAAGGTGCAATGCCACAGACACGTTTCGTTCTAAAGAAAGCTTTGGAACTTAACCTTCCTGTTATTGTTTGTATTAACAAGATTGACAGACCGGAAGCAAGACCAGAAGAAGTTATTGACGAAGTATTAGAATTATTTATTGAGTTAGATGCTAATGAAGAACAGCTTGACTGCCCATTTGTTTTCGCATCAGCTAAGCAGGGATTTGCTAAGTTAAATATGGATGACGAATCAGATAGTATGCAGCCATTATTTGAAACAATTATTGACTACATTCCAGCTCCTGAAGGAGATGAGAATGCAGATACTCAGGTTCTTATCAGTACAATCGATTACAACGAATATGTTGGACGTATCGGTGTTGGTAAGATTGACAATGGTAAATTAAAAGTTAATCAGGATGTTGTTTTGGTTAACCACCATGAACCTGACAAACAGAAGAGAGTTAAAATCAGCAAGCTTTATGAGTTTGATGGTTTAAATAAAGTAGAAGTTCAGGAAGCTACAGTAGGTTCTATTGTTGCTATTTCAGGTATTACAGACATTCATATTGGAGATACAATTTGTTCTCCTGAAAATCCTGTTGCAATTCCTTTCCAGAAGATTTCAGAGCCTACAATTTCTATGAACTTTATGGTAAATGACAGTCCTCTTGCAGGTCAGGAAGGAAAATTCGTCACATCACGTCATCTTCGTGAAAGACTTATGAGAGAATTAAATACTGACGTAAGTTTAAGAGTAGAAGAAACTGAAAACATGGATTCATTTAAGGTTTCAGGACGTGGAGAACTTCACCTTTCAGTTCTTATTGAAAACATGAGAAGGGAAGGATACGAATTTGCTGTAAGTAAGGCAGAAGTTATTTACAAAGAAGACGAAAGAGGTAAGAAATTAGAGCCTATGGAAATCTGTTACATTGATGTTCCTGATGAATTTTCAGGTGCAATCATTGAAAAATTAAGTAACAGAAAAGGTGAACTTCAGGGAATGGCACCAATTAACGGTGGATTTACAAGACTTGAGTTTTCAATTCCTTCAAGAGGATTAATCGGATACAGAGGTCAGTTTATGACAGATACAAAGGGTAATGGTATTATGAATACTGTATTTGATGATTACGGTCCATTTAAGGGAGAAATTCAGTACAGAAAACAGGGTTCACTTATCGCTTTTGAAGCCGGTGAAGCAATTACTTATGGATTATTTAATGCACAGGAAAGAGGAACATTATTCATTGGACCTGGCGAAAAAGTATATTCAGGTATGATTGTTGGTCAGACAGGTCGTGCTGAAGATATTGAAGTAAACGTTTGTAAAACAAAACATCTTTCGAACACAAGAACTTCAAGCTCAGATGAAGCTTTAAGATTAGTACCAAAGAAAGTATTAAGTCTTGAGCAGGCGTTGGAATTCATTGATACTGATGAATTACTTGAAATCACACCAGAAAACTTAAGAATTAGAAAGAAAATCTTAGATCCAACTCTTAGAAAGAGAGCAAATATTCGTAAGAACAACAAATAAGAGGTTGGAAAGAAGATATTTTGGAAAAATAAATATATTAAAAAATAAAAAAGCTTCCTTCTAAATGCAGGTTAAATTGGAACTTGCAATTTAGAAGGGAGCTTTTTTGATAAATCTATACTGAATGGAATCCCTTTCCAATGATTTCGCTTGTATTTGAAATCAATAGGAAGGCTCCAGGTGAGTTTTCTTTTATGAAGTTTCTAAGTTTTACTGCCTGAGACGGACTTAAAACTGTAAGGATTATGTATTTGTTGTCGCCGGTAAATGAGCCTTTGGCGTTTACGATTGTGGCTCCACGGACAAGGTCTTTTTCAATAAAATTGCATATTGGCTTAGGATCGGAGCAAACCACATGAAAGTATTTTGAGCGGTTCAAACTTTCAATAAAGTTGTCGATAAGTGCAGAACGCATAATCAAACCAAGCAATGAGTAAAGTCCTGTTTTTACATCAAATACGAAAAAGGCGCAAAGCGTAAATAGAACATCGGAAATCATAAGTCCACGACCAATATCAACACTTGTGTATTTCTTAAGAACCATTGCAATAACATCCGTACCACCACTTGATGCACCAATATTGAAAAGGATTGCTGAGCCAAGTGCAGGCAAAAGAATTGCAAAAATAAGCTCAAGCAAAGGTTCATTAGTTAAAGGATGGCTCATTGGATAAACACGTTCAAACAATGACAGAGTCACAGACAAAAGAATTGTGCTGTAAGCTGTTTTTGCAGCAAAACTTTTGCCAAGAATAATCCATCCGACTACAAGTAACAGAATGTTGGCTACAAAAGAAAAATCACTGGCTGAAAGAGGAGTTAACTTTGCAACCAAAACTGCAAAACCTGTAATACCACCAAAAGTAAAGTTGTTGGCGAATTTAAAGAAGTAAATACCAACAGCCATAATCAAAGTACTGGCTGTAAGCAATAAAAAATTTTTAAAATTTGCTTTCATAATTTTTGTCCTTTAAGTATATTTTTTACAAAAAAATTGTAACGTTGTGAGATTGTAAAGTCAATGAGTATTTAAAGGAAAAATAAGCAATTAAGATAAAAACATAAAAATAATTAATAAGTTAATTTAGCAAAAAACAATTCCAAGCACAGCGGAAAACAAAATCATTAAAATAGGTGTCAAAGTTTTTTTGAAAAAATGTTTGCTTAAAAAGTGAACAGCTATCAAAATCACAAATATCAAAACAAAGCTGTAATTAATTGAAAAACCATGACCTAAACTTTCAAAATTAAACAAAGTTGAAAGTCCCATTATTACAGCAGTTGCAAGAATCATTGCAACAACACAAGGTCGTACGCCGGACAGAAAAGCTTTTGTACCGGAATATTTCATTAGATTTTTTAGAACTGCCGCAATTAAAAGAAGAATAATAAAAGCAGGCAGAACTACACCAAGAGTTGCAAAAAAAGCACCAGGAAAACCGCCCTGAGAGGAGCCAACAAAAGTTGCAAGATTAACTGCAAGAGGTCCCGGAGTTGACTCGGCAACTGCAACAAAACTCATAAACATATCCTCAGAAAGCCAATGGTTGGATAACACGATTTCCCTCATTAAAGAAATCATTCCGTAACCACCTCCGAAAGATAATGTTCCTATTATAAGAAAATTGATAAAAAGCTTTAAATAAATCATTTTAAACTCCTGTTAACTAAAAAGAACTATTTCAAATAGTAAAAATTATTTGTAAAGTTAAAGTTATTAACTATCGCTGAATGTTTTTCTTAAAGAAATATACTATCACGCCAACGCCCCCGCAAATTAAAATATAATAAATTGATGAAAAAGAAGTTGCTGTAATGGAAAAAATAACCATAATAATTGCAACAATTAAAATAATCAAAGTATTAAACAGATTCCTCTCCAAATTCTTTAACATTCGAATACCTGCAGTAAGTATTAAATAAACCACGCAAACTTGAATGCCTTTAAAAGCACAGGTAATATAATGTAGACTTAAAAATTGATTAAAAAATAATGAAATACAATAAATTACAATGAAAGAAGGAATGCATACTGCAAGGGTTGCAGCAGTAGCTCCGTAAAATCCTGCAACATGATATCCAATATAGGTGGCGCTGTTAACTGCCATAGGACCGGGCGTGGATTCAGCAATTGCAATCATATTAAGAAAATCATCTTTTTCAATCCATTTCTTCTTATATATAAACTCACTTTCCAAAAGAGCCACCATAGCGTAACCACCGCCAAAGGTAAAGGCACCGATTTTTAGAAAGGTCAAAAACAAAGTAAGAGTTTTATCAAAATTAGAATGTTTCATAAAACCTCCGAAATAAAAAGTCCATTAAAATATTTAATAAAAATTTTTGCAATTAACATCGAGATATTAATTACTACTTAATTCAAAACACCATAAGTATACCATACATAAAAATTAGGAACAAACAAGTTTGAAATAAAAAAATTAAAAAAATTAGCACTCACCTCTTGACAGTGCTAACAAAAAGGACTATAACATAGTCAGAACGAAGGAAGAGATAAAGATTTAAAGAAATAATTAAAGATTCAAACTTTAAAATCTATATCAAATTCGTTAGTTCAGATAATCAACACCTCGGATTTCTCCGATAGTGCAATTACAAAATTTATATCTATTAGACGAAAGGAGATATGACTTATGATGATGCCTAGTATTTTTGGAGAAAACTTATTTGATGATTTTATGGACGATTTTTCATTCCCTACATTACCTGATGTAGACAAGGAATTGTATGGAAAACATGCAAAGAACCTAATGAAAACTGATGTTAAGGAAACTGATGACGGATATCAGGTTGCAGTTGATCTTCCGGGATTTAAGAAGGACGAAATCAAGATTAAACTTGAAAATGGTACATTAACAATTAATGCAGCCAAAGGTCTTGACAAGGACGAGAAGGACAAGGAAGGTAAGTATGTAAGACGTGAACGTTATGCAGGAAGTATGAGCAGAAGCTTTTATGTTGGTGAACATGTTACAGCAGAACAGGTTCATCCAAAGTATGAGAATGGTATTTTAACCTTCGAAATACCTAAGAACAAAGAACCAATTGAAGAAAAAGAAAAGTTCATTGCTATTGAAGGATAACATCTTAACAAAATAAAGAAATCCCCATATCGACTTAGTGTTGGTATGGGGATTTTTTTGTGTTATAATTGGCTACAAATAATTATGTTAGTATGATTCTAAAAAAATATGTATAAATTGGGAAAATAGTGTGTTAGAAGCACGGAGGTGAAAAATGAGTAAATTTAGGAATATTGTTAAAAAAACAGTAGTTATAGGGCTTTGCATTTGCACTTTTTCTGTTCAGGTAAGCGGTGCTACACCTTGGTCATCAGCCAATGGAATTTTTTATGATGGAAATGGCAATGAAATAAAAGGTGCAATAGCTAAAGGAATTGATGTAAGTTATCACAACGGTGACATTGATTGGGCAAAGGTTAAGGCGGCAGGGATTAGTTTTGCTTTGCTTAGATGTGGATATGGAAATGATGAAAGAAATCAGGATGACATAAAGTTTGTGCAGAATGTAAAAGGTTGTGAGGACAATGGCATTCAATATGGAGTTTATTTGTATTCATATGCAGTTGACAATGACAAAGAAAAGACTTTAGAAGATATGGCTAGAAGTGAGGCAGAACACGTTCTTAGAATGATTGAAGAAGCCGGAGCTAAACCTACAATGCCTGTTTATTACGATATAGAGGACAAATCTCAGGTTGGAATGACTGATAAGCAGTATGGGGATATGGCTGAAATTTTTTGCAATATTGTAAAAAATGCCGGCTATAAGGTTGGTGTTTATTCTAACTATTATTGGTGGATCAATAGACTTACTGATTCAAGATTTGATAATTGGGGAAAATGGGTTGCAAGATATAATAACACAAGTGAGTACAACAAAGAATATGATATTTGGCAATATACTGAGTCAGGCACGGTAGATGGCGTGGGAAGTGGAATGGATGTTAATATTTTGCTTTCAAGACCTTGCAGTATTACAGGACATCAGTATGAATTTTATCAATTAGTGTCAAAATCAACAACCACAATAAATGGAAAAGCTACATATAAATGTAAAACCTGTGGTCACATTAAAACAACAGACATAGCAAAAATTAGTCAGATAACAATTTCAAAAACAAAATATGAATATACAGGAAAAGCCTTTAAACCTACAGTTACAGTAAAAGACAGCAACGGGCAGGTAATTTCAACTCAGAATTATAATATAATATATTCATCTAACAAAAAGGTTGGAAATGGCACTGTAAAGATTGTTTTTAAAGGCAATTATAGTGGCACGATTACAAAAATATTTAAAATAGTTCCAAAGAAAGTAAGTCTTACAAAGGCAACCAATATTAAAGGCAAAAAAGTCAAATTGGGTTGGAAAAAGGTATCGGGAATATCCGGTTACGAAATCCAGTATGGCATAAATAAGTCTTTTAAGAAGGCAAAGACAACAACAGCCAAGTCTTCTTTGAAAACAAAAACAATTAAAAAACTTAAAAATAAAAAGAAATATTATTTCAGAATGAGAGCTTATAAGAAAGTATCAGGAAAAAAAGTTTATGGAGCTTATAGTTCAAAGAAAACTATAAGGATTAAGAATTGATAATATTGATATTTTTGTTATAATTAAAGAAGCGGGAATTAAATTTTTGAACGGGAATCAAAGATTTTTTAGACGGAGGAATTATAATGGAAATTAAAGAAATTTTAAGCAAGGTAGATCATACATTATTAAAACCTGAATCTACTTGGGAGCAGATTAAGGAGATTTGTGATGACGGAATCAAATATGAAACAGCATCAGTTTGTATTCCACCATCATTTGTAAAACAGGCTGCTGATTATGTGGGCGGCAAGATTGCAATCTGTACAGTTATTGGTTTCCCTAATGGATACAATACTACAGAAATCAAATGTGCAGAAGCAGCACAGGCAGTTAAAGAAGGCGCAGCGGAAATCGATATGGTTATTAATATTGGATGGGCTAAAGAAGGAAGATGGGATGATATTTTCTGCGAAATCAACAAGATAAAAGAAGCTTGTGACGGCAGATTACTTAAGGTAATCGTTGAAACTTGTTTATTAACTGATGAAGAAATCGCTAAGGTTACTAATGTAGTATCAATGTCAAAGGCAGATTTCATTAAGACTTCAACAGGTTTCTCAACAGAGGGAGCAACATTCCATGTTGTAAAAATTTTTGCAGACAATATTTCTAACGGAACAAAGATTAAGGCAGCAGGTGGAATCAGTTCATTAGAAGACGCAGAAAAGTTCATTGAGCTTGGCGCTGACAGACTTGGAACAAGTAAAATTGTAAAAATCGTTAAGAACGAAAACGCAGGTGCCAATGAGTACTAGAAACTTTTGTGGTTCTGGTAATATTGGAGTGGTTGCTTATAGTGAAAATAAGCAAAGAAAAAATAAAGACTGAAATTAGAAGAGATTGTACTAAAATGGTACAGTCTCTTTTTTTGACCTCAAAGTTGATAAAAAAATGTGTTGACTTAATACAATCCGTATGTTATAACTTGAATTGTATTAATTGTACTAGTTGCAATAGTACAATGAAAACAAAATAGAGAGTAGGGGAGAAAACTATGCTAGAGACAAGAAATTTGAAAAAGGTTTATAAGACCAAAAAGGGTGTGTCTGTAACAGCCTTAAATGACGTGTCTATTAAGTTCCCTGAAAAGGGTTTGGTTTTTCTTTTAGGAAAATCAGGTAGTGGTAAATCTACATTATTAAACCTTTTAGGTGGACTTGATAAATATGATGAAGGTGAAATTATTATTAAGGGAGTTTCATCTAAAGACTTTAAACAGAGTCATTTTGATTCATATCGTAATACATATGTAGGATTTATTTTTCAGGAATACAATGTATTAGAAGAATTTTCAGTAGGAGCTAATATTGCTTTGGCAATTGAGCTTCAGGGAAACAAGGCTACAGATGAAGAAATTAATAGAATTTTAAAACAGGTTGATTTGGAGGGCTTTGGTGACAGAAAACCTAACGAACTTTCAGGTGGTCAGAAACAGAGAGTTGCAATTGCAAGAGCACTTGTAAAACAGCCTGAAATAATTATGGCAGATGAGCCAACAGGAGCACTTGATTCTAACACAGGAAGACAGGTATTTGAAACACTTAAGAATTTATCTAAGGATAAACTTGTAATAGTAGTATCTCATGACAGGGAGTTTGCAGAGCAGTTTGGTGACAGAATTATCGAACTTGCAGATGGAAATGTAATTGATGATGTTACTCGTAAGGTTGGGTATGAAAAACAGGGTGAAGAACTTAATAATGGTATTAGTTTTGAAAATGACACAATGACTATTAAGTCAGGATACCATTTAACAGAAGAAGATAGAGAAAGAATAAATCAGTATATTGACGGTATTGGAACAGACTTAAAGGCTATAATTAAAAAAGCAGATAGGGGAAGTTTCCAGCAGACTAACGAGGAAGATATTGTTCATAAGAAAGGCGATTTTAAACTTATTAAGTCTAAATTACCTTTGAAGAATGCTTTCAAAATAGGGGCAAGTGGTTTAAAACATAAGAAAATCAGACTTGTAGTTACAATTTTACTTTCATTTGTTGCATTTTCATTATTTGCTTTGGCAGATACTTTTGGAAACTACAATCACATTAAAACATGCACTAATTCAATTAAAGATACGAACATAACTTATGCGTCAGTTATTAAGTCATTAAAAATCGGTTCAGGAATGAACGCATACTGGAGCGATTATGGCAACAGCATTAGAGAAGACGAAATAACTAAGTTAAATAAAGATACAGGACTTGATTTTACAGGAGTTGTCGTTACAAATCAGGATATGATTTTACCTAATTATAATAAGGAAGTTGAATTAACAAAGAATGGTGATATGTGCCATTATGCATTAACTTTTTCAGGCTATGCTAATTTGACAGAATCTAAAATTAAAGAAATGGGCTATAAAATTGTTGCAGGAAAATTACCAAAAGACAACAATGAAATCGCAATTAGTTCTTATGTTTATGAAACATATGCCAAAGCAGGATATATTTCAGAAGATGGTACAAAGTCTGAAATAAAATATTACAATGACTTAGTTGGCAAGAAACTTAAAATTGACAAGAAGGAATTTACTGTAGTTGGTATTGTTGATACAAAGGTTGATATGGATAGGTATAAGTCTATTTCAGAAGATAGCAAGGGCAAAACATCAGCACAGAATTTGACTGATTTTGCTTTAAGTCAGGAACTGGCACATATTCAACAGTACAGTTTGGCTTGCGATATTTTTGTAAGCGAGGGAATGCTTAACAGCATTAAGGAAGAATATCCTAATTATGTACAGTTAATTACTAACTATATGTACGTGTCAAGTGATGATACATATATTGATTCTTCAAGAATTGCGTCATTAAGTGAAATTGATACAAAAGATGTAACATGGGTCGATGGTGAAAAGACTAAACTTGCTGATAATGAGATTATCATAGATATCAATGCATTATCAAAAAATGATGAAGAAGGCTATTCTTACAGTAAAAAAGAAGCGTTGAAGATTTTGAAAGACAGCCAGTACACATTGGATTATTATATTGATAATGAAGATAAATCAATTAATGGAGTTAAGGTAGTTGGTGTGCTAAATGCAGATGGAAAAGCAGATAAATATTCAGACCTTTATGTACTTCCTGACAGCCTTTATAATTTAAAATGGACTGAAGGCAAGGGCGAATATTCATATGCAGTTGCAACAATGCCAACAAACAAGGCAGATATTGAAAAACTTGTAAAATATTGCTACACAGAACAGGGCAATATGAAATATCAGATTGAAAACTCAGTAACTTTTGAACTGGACACAGTTAATGAAGTTTTGAAAGTAATGTCAAAGGTATTCTTATACATTGGTATTGGTTTTGCAGTATTTGCAATGATTATGTTATCTAACTTTATTGCAACAAGTATTTCATATAAGAAGCAGGAAATCGGAATTCTTAGAGCAATCGGCGCAAGAAGCAATGATGTATTTAGAATTTTCTTCTTAGAAAGTTTTATTATTGCAATGATTAACTTTGTTCTTTCAACAATTGGAACAGGTGTGGCAACAGCAATAATCAACGGTATGTTTAGAAAAAAAGCAGGAATACTTATTACAATACTTAATTTTGGACCAAGACAGATACTACTTTTACTTGTAATTAGTATTGGAGTTGCGGCAGTGGCAAGTTTCATACCGGTTTACAAAATTGCATCAAAGAGACCAATTGAGGCCATTAGAAATAGATAAGAGTTAAAGGATTAAGTGTCGTTTAGTGCGGCACTTTTTCTTTTTTTGTTTATGTTATAAGTTTCTGTTATGAGTGTAATCTGAGCGAAAAATTTCTGCTTTAAGTATAATCTGAGTTATAAATTTCTGTTTCCGGTGTAATCTAAAAAATGAGGAGTTGAGTTTTTTATACCTTACTATATCTACAGACAATAAATATTAGTTATACAAACAATTTGACACTTGAAAAACATATAGTGGAATTTTATAATGAATACATCGACTACATATTCTATAATGTCGCATAATGTCAGGGGGATACATTCATGACATACGAACAGTTTATAGAACAGGTAAAGTGGGAAGTAGAAGATATAGCAAGAGAGTCTTTTGATGACGTGAGAACAGTTGTAAGAACGGTTACTAAGAATAACAATGTTCGAAGAAAGACTATAAGCATTTTTAAAGAGGGACAGTTGGCTACACCGACAATTTACCTGAGAGATTATTATTTGGATTATAAGAAAGGAAGAAGTATCGAAAACATAGGCAGAGAAATCTTTATGATTTATTCTGAAGGTACAAAAAGATTTACTTTTGATGTGAATCAGTTTTCTGATTTTTCGAAAGTAAAGGACAAAATCTATTATAAGCTTGTTAATTACGAAATGAACAGACAGGCGTTAAAAACAATGCCACATTTTAAATTTTTGGATATGGCAATTGTGTTTTTCGTTTCGATTATGGGCAATGAGAAGGAGCAGGGGACAATAGCAATTCAGAATGCTTATGTTGAAAAGTGGGGGATTAGTAAGGAGGAGTTAAGAAGAACGGCAATAAATAATACTTGGAAGGAATACCCGCCTGAAATTAAGAAGATGGAAGATATTATATCTGAAATCGTTTTGGGGCAGGTTACATCAGAAGATGATGACGAGAACGGATTAATTTCAGAAGAAATCAGTTATGGTGAATTTAGTATTGATAATGTTCGCCAAATGATAAAAGAAGAAGTTGATAAAATGCGAGCACAGGCAGAAATGGATATGTATGTGCTGACTAATACATCACGTAACTTTGGCGCTGCATGCATTACATATCCGGGAGTTTTAAAGGAATTTGCAAGAGAACACAACAGTGATTTCTACATTATTCCAAGTTCAGTCCACGAAGTGATATTAATTCTGGGAGAACAGATGTCTGTGGAAGAAATGAATCTGATGGTGGAAGAAGTAAATGAAAGAGAAGTTGATTCCATAGATGTATTGTCTAACCATGTTTATCAGTATAAGAGAGAACTGGAAGAGATAATATACTAGGATTATGTTGAAAAATGGCTTATTGAATCTGTGGTTATGCAGATGTGGAAGACATTGGAACACACTCGAATATAAGTATAAAAGTGGAGTGTAAGCTTAATAATATGCGAATATTCGTGTAGTCAGGATTTAGGTGTCTTAACATCTAAGTTTATTAGAAAACAACTTCGAAAATGAAAAAGCTGTGGCTTTGGCAACACACAATGGTTGTTGGAGTGCAGCTTTTTTGTATAAGGAATCCTCCCAACTACGCCTAGTCCCTCCTTATCTTTACGGGTGGCAGACGCATTTAAAACGAACTTCGTTCGTGGCGTCTGCTAAAGTCATAAGGAATCCTCCCAACTACGCCTAGTCCCTCCTTATCTTTACGGGTGGCAGACGCATTTAAAACAAACTTCGTTCGTGGCGTCTGCTAAAGTCATAAGGAATCCTCCCAACTATGTTGGGTCCCTCCTTATGACAAGTACGCACCTGGCGGGAATCGAACCCGCATTTTCGTCTCCGGAGGACGACGTTCTATCCATTATACTACAGGTACAACTCTCTAATTATACATTAAATGGACTAAGGTATCAATAAGAAGATATGTAGAACAATGTCAGTGCAATTAAATTTAAAATATATCATAGTAAATATCATTGAAAATGTCAGTTAGTTTATTGCAAGTTTATAGTTGGCTAAAAACTAAAGTTGAATTTATAAATGATATTTGATAAACTAATGGGGAATTATTTTTGAGTACAAAAAGAAAAGATTAAATATAGGGTAAGGAGAATTAAAGTGGAAACTGAAGAGAAGAAGTTAACAAGTTCAGAAATAGACCAGATGCTTGAAGAAGCGGCAGCGTATCACGTGGAGTCTAAAGAGCCATCTAATAAAAACAAAAAAAATAAAAAGAAAAAAAAGAAAAGAAAACAGATAAGATTTGACATTATCATTGCCATTGTTTTGGCAGTTGTAGTTGTAGTGGGAGCAGTTTTTGCAATTAGCAAGCTTGCAGGCAAGTCTTCATCAGCTAGTAAGAAGAGCAATGTGGAGAATCCACTTGAAGATGACAAATATGATGAAATTACTGACGTTGTAAACAATTATCTTAACGCATATTTAGTTGAAGATTCACAGAAGAGATTAGATATTCTTGCAAGATACGTTGACAATATTGGAGACCTTAGCGAAAGTGATGTAGCACAGAAGAAGTACATTACAAGCTATTCAGAAGTTGAATGTTATACAAAGAATGGTCCTTATGACAACACTTATGTTGTTTACGCATACTACCAGACAGAATACAAGAACATTTCAACTAAAGTACCAAGCCTTACAACATATTATGTAATTAGAGATGCAAAAACAGGAAATGTTTACATTCATAATAAGTGGAGTGATGAAATAAAAGATTATATTTCAAAGGTTTCAAAAGATGCTGACGTTCAGAAATTAATTTCAGATGTTCAGAAAGAACTTTTGGAGGCTGAAAAGTCAGATGCTAACTTAAAGAAGTTCCTTGATGCTCTCACAGGAAAAACAGAGGAAACAACTACAGCAGCTCAGAAAGCTACTCAGGCAACTACACAGCCGGCAACTGCCAAGCAGGAACAGAAGACAACACAGGCAACTAAACAGGCTGCCACAACTAAGCCTACAGTTACTCAGAAGGCTACAACAGCTAAGCCTACAGAAGCACCTACAACAACAGCTGAGGCAAGAATTAAATAAGACCAAGGTCTTAAGGAGATTAATAGTTGAATAAGAAATGTTATATAGTTGGTGCCGGAGATAATTCCGGCACCAACTTTTCTAAAGGAAAAGATGAATATGTTATAGCGGCAGACGGTGGACTTGCTACTCTTGAAAAGTTGGGAATACAGCCGGATTTTATTTTAGGAGATTTTGATTCTTTAGGCTACGTGCCCGATGGAAAAAACATAGAGGTTCACAAGGTCGAAAAAGATGACACAGACATGATGCTATCAGTGGAAAGAGCCGTAGAATCAGGTTACAATGAAATAGAGATTTTCGGTGGCACAGGTGGACGAATAGATCATACAGTGGCAAATTTTCAGACAATGCTTTGGGCATCTAAGCAAAATGTGAAAATCAAAATGACAGACAAAAATCACGTTTATTTTATGATTACAAATGATACACTGGAAATAAAAGGAAAAGACGGAGCAGATTTGTCTGTTTTTGCTTTTGGAGGGGACGCTAAAGGTGTTACAATAAAAGGTGGAAAATATCAGGCAGAGAATGTAATTTTGACAATGGACAATCCTACAGCCGTAAGTAATTCTTTTATTGGTGAAAAAGTCAGAATTTCAGTTGAAAGTGGAAGCCTGCTTGTTATTGTGGCAAAATAAAAACATATAAAATATAAAAATTGTTTAACTACTTAATATGTTTGAAAACAATCAATTAAGAATGAACAATTATAAAATATTGAATTGGTGTAAAAATGGAACAAAATATTAGATTAAAAGAAAAAAAGTCAGTGGACGAACAGATTAGATTGAATAAATTTTTAAGTGATGCAGGATATTGTTCCAGAAGGGAAGCAGACAGACTTGTGGAGCAGGGCGTTGTAAAAGTTAACGGAAAAACTGCAGTGATGGGACAAAAAGTGACCATCAATGATAGTATAATGGTTAAAGGTAAGAATATTTCAAGAGAAGAAGAACAGATTCTTATAGCACTAAATAAACCTGTTGGAATTGAATGTACCACAGATTTAAATAACCCGGACAATATAGTGGATTTTATTAATTTTGATAAGAGAATTTACCCTATTGGAAGGTTGGATAAGAACTCTCAGGGGTTAATACTTTTGACTAACGACGGTTCAATTGTTAATAACATATTGAAAGGCTCAAATTATCACGAGAAAGAGTATGTTGTTACAGTTGATAAGCCGGTAACAGACGATTTTATTAAGAAAATGTCAACAGGTGTACGGATTCTTGATCAGGTAACAAGACCGTGTAAGGTAGCTAAGGTGAAGAAGCATGTTTTTAATATTGTTTTAACTCAAGGGTTAAATAGACAGATTAGAAGAATGTGCGGAGAGCTTGGATATAATGTTCAGAAGTTGAAAAGAATAAGAATAATGAACATTGAATTGGGTAATCTTCCTGTGGGACAATATAGAAAGGTCACCGACAGTGAATTAAAAGAATTAATGAGAAATTTTAATTGATTTTAACAAAGGCTCAAAAAGATTAAAGAATAAAATTATAGAAAATTAATTTTAGGTTAGGTGGATATAATGGATAAGTCAGAAAGAATTAAAGATCTTGTAGAATTATTGAATAAAGCTAACAAGGCATATTATCAGGAAGCCAATGAGATAATGACTAACTTTGAATATGATAAGTTGTATGATGAATTGGTTGGCTTAGAGAAAGAAACAGGCATGGTGTTGTCTAACAGCCCTACAGTTAACGTAGGTTATCAGGTTGTCAGTCAGTTGCCAAAGGAGCAGCACAACAGCCCTATGCTTTCCCTTGATAAGACTAAAGAAGTTGGAGCATTGGCAGATTTTGCAGGAGACAGAAAGTGTCTTTTGTCTTGGAAAATGGACGGCTTGACAGTTGTTCTTACTTATGAAAATGGAGAACTTGTAAAGGCTGTAACACGTGGCAACGGATTGGTTGGAGAAGTAATAACAAACAATGCCAAAACATTTAAGAATATACCGATTTCAATACCTTATAAGGGCAGACTTACTCTTAGAGGGGAAGCAATAATTAAATATTCTGACTTTGAACAGATTAACAGAGAGATTGAAGATGCAGATTCTAAGTACAAGAATCCTAGAAATTTGTGCTCAGGTTCAGTGCGCCAGTTAAATAGTCAGGTTACGGCAGAGCGAAATGTTAATTTTGTAGCGTTTGCACTTATTAATGCAGATGATGTGGACTTTGGCAATTCAATTGAGCAACAGTACAAATGGATGGAAAGTCAGGGATTTCAAGTTGTTGAGTACAGGGTTGTAACAAGAAATTCAATGGAGGATGCAGTAAAATATTTTGCTGAAAAAATTCAGACTTACGATTATCCTTCTGACGGATTGGTTCTTATGTTTGATGATATTGAATATGGTTTGTCACTTGGAACTACAGCCAAGTTTCCACGAAACGGAATTGCTTTTAAATGGGAAGATGAACAGGCAGAAACTACGCTTAAATATATTGAATGGAGCCCAAGTCGAACAGGGCTTATTAATCCTGTAGCAGTTTTTGAACCGGTTGAACTTGAAGGAACAACAGTAAGCAGGGCAAGTGTGCACAATATTAGTATTATGGAAGAATTAGAACTTGGCTCCGGTGACAGAATTAAAGTTTACAAGGCTAATATGATTATTCCACAGATTTCAGAGAATCTAACAAAGAGCGGAATAGATGATTTGCCTAAGGAATGCCCTGTATGTGGTCATGTAACTGAAGTGAAGGCAGAGAATGGAATAAAGACACTTTATTGCCCTAACAGCCAGTGTCCGGCTAAACACGTTAAGTTGTTTACTTTGTTTGTGTCAAGAAACGGAATGAACATTGACGGATTATCAGAGGAAACTTTGGAGAAGTTTATTGACGCGGGCTACATTAAGGAATTTGCAGATATTTTCCATTTGGACAGATATTATGAAGAAATAGTTGCAACACCGGGATTTGGACAGAAATCATATGATAATCTTATGGATTCAGTGGAAAAAGCCAGAAATGTTGAACTTTCAGCGTTGATTTATAGCTTGGGTATTCCAAATATTGGTTCAGCCAATGCCAAACTTATTTGCAAGGCGTTTAACAATAACATTGAAAAAATAAGAAATGCAAGTGTTGAAGAGTTGATTGAAATAGATGGTATAGGTGAAATAATGGCAGAGAAGTTCTGTCAGTATTTTGCAGACGAAGACAATATCAAAAAACTTGATAATCTTCTTAAAGAAGTAAATATTGCAGAACCGGAAGAAAATACAACTCCTCAGAACATGGATGGTTTGACTTTTGTAATAACAGGTTCAGTGGAACATTTTGCTAACCGTAATGAACTAAAGTCGTATATTGAAAAGCATGGCGGAAAGGTTACAGGCTCAGTTTCAGCTAAGACTAATTATCTTATAAACAATGATGCAATGTCAGCATCTTCTAAAAACAAAAAAGCCAAACAATTAGGTGTGGAAATTGTTACGGAAGAAGTTTTTTTAGAAAGATGGTGTAAAGATATTGAACAGTAGGTCATAATATGGTAAATATGATACAAGGATAAAAGTTGGCAGAATAATCAGATATAAAGTCAGATGAAAAATAATATAAATAAAACAAAACAAACCTGACAGGAAACAGATATGAAAGTTATATTTTTATCCTATGTATGAATAGTATTAAATTTCTAAATAAGTATTTCAGAAGGAGTTAGTTATGAGAAATGATATAGTAGAAATTTTATGCGACATCAATCCACTGTTAGACCCGGACGATGAAGACATGAGCATAGCAGAATTTTTAGAATCAAAACAATTAATGGAGTTAATAGCAAGACTTGAAGACCACTTCGACATCGATATTCCATATGACGATAGAAATGAAGACAACTTCTACAGTGTTGACACAATAATCGAATTGCTAGAAAGGTTGCAGTAGAACTTCAAAGAATTAAGAAATTAAAAAATCGCTCATAAAAGTTTGAAGACAAACATATAGCTATCAAACTTTTATGGGCGATTTGCAATAAATAAGGAGTATGACCAATTGGTAGTACTCCTTATTTTTGTGCAAAATTTCAAAAGTCATATTTGCGGGGAACACACATCTAAAATCCAACTGATTTTGTACAATATATGATTGAATTTGTGGTAGATGTACTCCGATATTTAAAAAACTTCGTTTTTTGAGGTACGCGTCCTAATTTCTATTAGTATTCACTTGACTTTTTTTCCTGTTGCAGATACTATAATAATTGTATTAGTTGTAGTAGTACAATTATAGTGAAGGGGAAAGAATATGCTTACTGTTAATTTTCAATCAAGAACGCCGGTATATCAGCAACTTTACGATGATGTTGTAAGACTGGCATCTCTTGGAGTGTTAAAAAGCAATACAAAATTACCACCTGTGCGTGTTTTGGCAACAGAGCTTGGAATTAATCCTAACACAGTGTCGAAAGCATATAAGATGCTTGAAGCTGATGGGTATATATATTCTACAGTTGGACGTGGAAGTTTTGTATCAGATAAGTTGTGTCAGGATGAGGCTGAAAAAATTGCCGCAAGGCAGGAACTGAAAAGAGCTTTGAAGAAAGCGTATAAAAAAGGTGTCACAAAAGAAGAAATAGTGAATATGATAGAACAGATAATAGAGGGAGTAGACACAGAATGATAGAAATTAAGAATTTGACTAAAAAATTTGATTCAAATGTAGCCCTAAATAGAATGAATTGTTCTATTAGCGAAGGCACAATTTTTGGATTGGCAGGTAGTAATGGAAGTGGAAAGAGTACGTTATTAAGGACGTTATCAGGTGTTTATGAACCAGATGAGGGTCAGGTTATAATAGATGGAGAGCCTGCATTCGATAATCATAAAATAAAAGAGCGTTGTTATTATATTGCGGATTATCCGTTTTTCTTTAACGACAGCACAGTTGAGAATATGGGGAAATTATTGAAAAATATTTATTCCACATGGGACCAGCAGAGATTTGAAGAATTATGTGAAATGTTCCCAATTGAAAGAAAAAAGAAAATTATAAATATGAGTAAAGGAATGCAGCGACAGGCATCACTTATTCTTGCTTTTGCAGCAAAACCTAAATATTTGTTCTTAGATGAAATTTTTGACGGTTTGGATCCACTTATAAGAAAAACGCTTAAGACACTTATTATTCAAGATGTGACAGACAGAAATATGACATGTATTATTGCATCTCATAATTTAAGAGAGATTGATGACATATGTGACCGAATTGTAATGTTGCACGATGGTTCACTTTTGACTAATGAGGAAACAGATAGCCTTAAAAATAAAATACATAAAATTCAGATGGCTTTTAAGAATAGTCCAAGTGTAAAAACACTTACAGAAATGAATGTTCAGATTATAAGTCAGGTTGGAAACTACTTTAGCGTAATGGCACGAGGAGATATAGACGAAATTATGGAAAAACTTAATTCTTTAAACCCTGTGTTTATAGAAACTATGCCTTCCACATTAGAGGAAGTATTTATTAATGAAATGGAGGGCGCAGGATATGGAAAATAATAGTTTAAGTAATAAATCTAAGGCAATAGCATTATTTAAATGGACTAATAGAAAATATATTTCAGTTTCCATAGCATATTGGATTTTGTTATTTCTAGCATATCCTTTGGCAGAAATATTTATAATGATTACCAGCATACCTGTAGATGGGAAGTATAATTATTATGTAGACAGAATGCAGACTTATGGAGTGCTTATACCGTCCACTTTGTTTGCGGCAATTGCAATAGGATATTCAATTGTAATATCCTTAATTGCATTTTCGTACATGCATAATAAGAGATGTGTTGACTTGTTTGGCAGCTTTCCGGTAAGCAGAAGAACATTGTTCTTTTCAAGGTTTGCCTCAGTTATATTTTCAACATTGATGCCTGTTATAGTTATTGGTTTAATAGGTATGATTTTATCGTTTGAACATAAAGCTTTTATAGCCGGAGCTTCAACAATAGGCTTATTGTGCTTAGTATTAATTGGCAACATATGTTTTATAGCAATCATCTCTCTTTGTTGTGGAACAACTATTGATGTTATAATTTGTTATGGGGCAATTAACGTGTGCTATCCTATAGCCGTATTTTTATGTAGCTATTATCCAGGAGAAATTTTACCGGGAGTTGGACAAAAAGACCTGCCGTCATCACTTTATACGTTACTTTGTCCAATTATGGCATTCTTTACATCTGCTTTTGGAGACGGTTTGGCATTACATACAATATGGTGGATTGGATTTATAATAGTTGTCACAATCGTTTGTTATCATTTGTGCAAAAAGAGAAAAGCTGAAACAGCTCAGAACGGATTTGCATTCGCAATTGTTGAAATAATTATAAAGTTTTTAACATGCTTTACATGTGGACTTGCCATTGGCTTTATAATGTCACAGCTTGGAAATATTTACAGCAGTGTTTTGGCATCTTATATTTGGCTTGTTGTTGGAATTATTATTGGAATATTTGCTTCTAATATTTTACTTCATTTGGCATTTCACAGAGGATTGTCAATGTTTAAAAGTAGCTTAGTGGAAAGTCTGGTTGTTTTTGTTACAACAGGGATTTTTATAGTGATTATTGCAACCGGAGGTCTTGGATATGATACTACAATTCCTAAAGAGTCAGAAGTTGAGAGCGTTATTGTAAAGGAAGCAGACAGAGAGTATTTTATTATTAACGGCAAAGATATTGTTAATTCATATCAAGGCGACGCGAAAAGAATTAAGAAGACTCTTGAATTGCATAAAGAAATTATTAACAAGTGCAAGGCTAAAAAACACCATGGTTTTTATGCACTGACACGACAGTCTGATGATGATTATGGTTCTGTTTCGGATGAAGATGAATATGAGTATACAGTTAGTCCTATGGGGATAATTATCAAATATAAGCTTAAAAGCGGAAAAATAATCACAAGACAGTATAGAAGAGGTGAAGTGCCGGTTAGTCAGGAAGAGAATGTTAATGATTTGGTAGTAAATGATTTGACTATGATTACAAAGATACCGGTTAAATATTTGTCAAGTTGTTATATTCTGGATATGCAAAAAGGCGGATATAGCAGTACGGATAAAGATTTAAACAAAAAACTGGTAGCGGCACTTATTAAAGACCTTAATAATGTGAAAAAGATAAAAAAAGACGAATATGATTATAGTATAGATATTAACTATACTGATAGTGGAGACAACTATAATTATAGAAATGGAACAGAGATAAGTGTAAATATTTACAGCGAATATAAAAATACACTTAAGGTTCTTAATGACAGCGGAGTACTTGCGAAGCTGGAAGAATAGTAGTATATTAGAGAAAGCGACCGAGTGAAGGACGAAAAGCCTATTATTCGATATGCTGGCTAAAAAAATATCACACGGAGGATAGAATTATGGACAAGAAAAATATTGATTGGGCCAATATAGGTTTTGGTTATGTTCAGACAGATAAGAGATTTGTGTCTAACTTTAAAGATGGTAAATGGGATGACGGTCAGTTAACTGACGATGCAACAGTTGTTATCAGTGAATGTGCAGGTGTATTACAGTATGCACAGACATGTTTTGAAGGAATGAAAGCTTACACAACAGAAGATGGACGTGTAGTAGTGTTCAGACCTGACTTAAATGCAAAGAGAATGGAAGATTCAGCTAAGAGACTTGAAATGCCGGTCTTCCCTCAGGATAGATTTGTAAAAGCAATCGAAGAAACAGTAAAAGCTAACTTAGCTTATGTACCACCATATGGTTCAGGTGCTACATTATATATTAGACCTTACATGTTTGGTAGTTCATCAGTTATAGGTGTAAAGCCGGCTGAAGAATATCAGTTTAGAGTATTTACAACACCTGTAGGACCTTACTTTAAGGGTGGCGCTAAGCCTATCACAATTAAGGTAAGTGATTTTGATAGAGCAGCACCTCACGGAACAGGTCATATTAAAGCAGGTCTTAACTATGCAATGAGTTTACATGCAATCGTTACAGCTCACGCAGAAGGTTTTGATGAAAATATGTACTTAGATGCAGCAACAAGAACTAAGGTAGAAGAAACAGGTGGAGCTAACTTTATTTTTGTTACAAAAGATAATACAGTAGTTACACCTAAGTCAAACAGTATTCTTCCATCAATTACAAGACGTTCATTAATGTATGTTGCAGAACATTATTTAGGACTTAAAGTTGAAGAAAGAGAAGTTTACTTTGATGAAGTTAAAGATTTCGCAGAATGTGGCCTTTGTGGTACAGCAGCAGTAATCTCACCAGTAGGAAAGATTAATGACCATGGCAAAGAAATTTGTTTCCCAAGTGGAATGGAAGAAATGGGACCTATAACAAAGAAACTTTACGATACATTAACAGGAATTCAGATGGGTAGAATTGAAGCTCCTGAAGGATGGATTTACGAAATTAAATAATTAAAGATAGGATAGAGTATGTGGAATAGAGCAGATTTAAAAGCAAATGCTAAAAAGATTTTTTTCGGGAACTATTGGAAGGCAGTTTTAGTAACGCTTATTTTGACAATTATTCTTGGTGGTGCAACAAACACAATAACAAGAAGAATTTCAAATAATCAGTCAACAGATTGGTCAATTGATCAGGATTTTTCCGGTGTTTCAAGTTATGATGAATGGTCAAATGATGAAATATTGAACATTGGAAACAGTTCATTGTATGGTTCAGAGTATCAGACATATCTTAGAATTTACAACCGACTGAAGAATATACCCGGATCAGTATGGGCAATGTTGGGAATTGCTGTAGCAGTAGGAATAGTTGTTGGTCTTTTAATTTCCATTTTCTTAGTAGCACCTTTACAGGTTGGATGTTACAGATGGTATATCTTAAACAGAACATCTAATCCACCAATGGGAGAATTATTAAATTCATTTAGAAATGGATATTTTAACACTGCTAAGATTATGTTTTGCAAGGGTTTGTACACAACACTTTGGAGTTTGTTGTTTATAATACCGGGAATTATCAAGGCGTATGAATATAGTATGATTCCATATTTGTTGGCTGAGAATCCTAATATGTCAAAACAGGAAGCTTTTGCAATAAGCAAGGAATTAATGGATGGAAATAAGTTTAATGCATTTGTATTGGACTTATCATTCATACTTTGGAATTTTGTAGGTGCATTAGCACTTGGTTTACCTGGAGTATTCTTTGTTAATCCTTATGTTCAGTTAACTAACGTTGAACTTTATGTAAAATTATGTCAGATTAGAGCAGAAAGACATAATTCAACATATAATCAGGATAACAACCAGAATTTTAATCAGAATGATTTTTCAGGTTATACACAAGTATAAAATTAAGTAAAAGTAATGAAATAACTAATAAAATAAAAAAAATGGCGGTTTTCGCCATTTTTTTTTATATTGTACTAGACAAAGATATTATAATTTGTTAAAATTATAACAATCTTAATAATATTATTACTAGAAGTGGGAATTTTACAAAATTGTAACAGAAAAGTCATCTGTTTTTTCTTGCGGTGAAATAGTAAAAATGGTATTATGAGAGTATGTGAGCAAGCAGGTGAAATTATACATAAAACCTGTTAACATATCAAAAAAATCACGGAGGATTTATATTATGTCAAAGAAAGTAGTTATCGCAGGCGCATGCCGTACAGCTATTGGAAAAATGGGTGGAGCATTAAGCACAACTCCAGCACCAGTTTTAGGATCTATTGTTATTAAGGAAGCTCTTAACAGAGCAGGTGTTCCAGCTGATCAGGTTGATCACGTATATATGGGATGTGTTATCCAGGCAGGACTTGGACAGAACGTAGCACGTCAGGCAGCACTTAAGGCAGGACTTCCAATTGAAACACCAGCAGTTACAGTTAACGTTGTATGTGGTTCAGGTCTTAACTGTGTAAACATGGCTGCACAGATGATTCAGGCAGGAGATGCTGATATCGTTGTTGCAGGTGGTATGGAAAACATGTCAATGGCTCCATATGCTTTACCACAGGCTAGATTTGGTTACAGAATGAATAATGGTACACTTGTTGATACAATGGTTAACGATGCATTAACAGATGCATTCAATCACTACCACATGATGATTACAGCTGAAAACGTAGCTGAACAGTGGGGACTTACAAGAGAAGAATTAGATGCTTTCTCAGCTAACTCACAGCAGAAATGTGAAAAGGCTATGGCTGAAGGTAAGTTCAAAGATGAAATCGTTCCTGTAGAAGTAAAACAGAGAAAACAGACAGTTATCGTAGATACAGATGAAGGCCCAAGAGCTGGAACAACAGCTGAATCACTTAGCAAGTTAAGATGTTGTTCAGGTAAGCCTGATGGTGTTGTTACAGCAGGTAATGCATCAGGTATCAATGATGGTGCAGCAGCAGTTGTAGTTATGAGCGAAGAAAAAGCTAAAGAATTAGGTGTTAAGCCAATGGCTACATTCGTAACAGGAGCACTTGGTGGTGTTGATCCATCAATCATGGGTGTTGGACCTGTAGCTTCAACTAAGAAAGCATTAGCAAAAGCTAACATGACAATTGATGATATGGACTTAATCGAAGCTAACGAAGCTTTCGCAGCTCAGTCAGTAGCAGTAGCTAGAGACTTAAAGTTCGATATGAGTAAAGTAAACGTAAACGGTGGTGCTATTGCTCTTGGTCATCCGGTAGGTGCATCAGGTTGTCGTATCCTTGTAACATTACTTCACGAAATGCAGAAGAGAGACGCTAAGAAGGGTCTTGCTACTTTATGTATCGGTGGCGGAATGGGATGTACTACAATCGTTGAACGTGACTAATTTTAAATATAACCAGGGCTGGTAGTAAAACTGCCAGCTTTTATGGTGTTAATAAACACCTTTTTATAATTAAGTCTCAATACTTGAAAAGTTATTTTTATTAAGGAGAAAAAACAATGGAATTCATTACATATGAACAGGAAGGATTCGTTGGAATTCTTACAATCAATCGTCCAAAGGCTCTTAACGCATTAAACAGCCAGGTTCTTGATGAATTAAATGAAACAATTGATTCAATTGATATTAATGAAACAAGAGCACTTATTTTAACAGGTGCCGGAGACAAATCTTTTGTTGCAGGCGCTGATATTGGAGAAATGTCAACACTTACAAAATCAGAAGGTGAAGCTTTTGGTAAGAAAGGTAATGATGTTTTCAGAAAGCTTGAAACATTAGAAATTCCAGTAATCGCAGCAGTTAACGGATTCGCTTTAGGTGGCGGATGCGAGATCTCAATGAGTTGTGATATTAGAATTTGTTCAGAAAACGCTATTTTCGGACAGCCTGAAGTAGGTCTTGGAATTACACCAGGTTTCGGTGGAACACAGAGACTTGCAAGAATCGTTGGACCTGGAATGGCTAAGCAGATGATTTATACAGCAAGAAATATTAAGGCTGACGAAGCTTACAGAATCGGTCTTGTAAATGCAGTATATCCACAGGAAGAACTTATGGATGCTGCAAAGAAGTTAGCAGCAGGTATTGCAAAGAATGCACCTATCGCTGTTAGAGCTTGCAAGAAGGCAATTAATGATGGACTTGATGCAGTTATGGATGATGCTATCGTTATCGAAGAAAAATTATTCGGAAGCTGCTTCGAAACAGAAGATCAGAAAGCCGGAATGGGTAACTTCCTTGAAAAGGATAAAGAAAAGAAACTTAAAGTTGTTCCATTTAAGAACTGCTAATAGTTTGTAATTGTGCTTTGGCACAGCTAATATTGTTTTAAATACCGGATTTTCCGGTTTTAACCGTGGGAAGAATTTCTTCACACATATTTAAGGTAATGGTTTAATCCATTACAGAATAAATAAGCGACAAGTTCGCAAAAGTATTTTTGGAGGAAAAAAGATGAAGGTAGGAGTAATTGGTGCCGGAACAATGGGCCAGGGAATCGCTAAGGCTTTCGCTCAGGTTGATGGATACACAGTAGCATTATGTGACATCAAGCAGGAATGGGCTGAAGGTGGAAAAGACAAGATTGCTAAAGGTTATGCAAGACTTGTACAGAAAGAAAAAATGACACAGGAGCAGGTTGATGGTATTCTTGCAAGAATCACACCAGGTCTTAAAGAAGACTTATGTGCTGACTGCGATTTAATCGTAGAAGCTGCTTTTGAAAATATGGAAGTTAAGAAAACAACATTTGGCGAATTAGATAAGATTTGTAAGCCTGAATGTATCTTTGCTTCAAACACATCATCTCTTTCAATTACAGAGATTGGAAATGGTCTTACACGTCCTATGATTGGTATGCATTTCTTCAATCCTGCAGATAGAATGAAATTAGTAGAAGTTATCGCAGGCGTTAACACACCTGACGAAACAGTAGAAGAAATCATTAAGATTTCAAAAGAAATCGGCAAGACACCTGTACAGGTAAATGAAGCTGCCGGATTTGTAGTTAACAGAATCTTAATCCCAATGATTAACGAAGCTGCTTTCATTAAGATGGAAGGTGTTTCAGACATCGCTGGTATTGATGCAGCAATGAAACTTGGTGCAAATCACCCAATGGGACCTCTTGAATTAGGAGATTTCGTTGGTTTAGATATCTGCCTTGCAATTATGGATGTTCTTTACAATGAAACAGGCGACAGCAAATATCGTGCATGTCCATTAATCCGTAAGATGGTTAGAGGTGGAAACCTTGGTGTTAAATCAGGTAAGGGATTCTACGTTTATAACGCAGATCGTACAAAAACACCAGTTGATGCTCAGTAATTAGGGCAAACAATAAATATGGAGGAAAGATAAATGGATTTTACTTTAAGCAAAAAACATGAAATGGCAAGAACTCTTTTCAAAGAATTCGCTGAAAATGAAGTTAAACCTCTTGCACAGGAAACAGATGAAAATGAACAGTTCCCTGTTGAGACAGTTGAAAAGATGGCAAAATATGGTTTCCTTGGTATTCCAGTTCCTAAGGAATATGGCGGACAGGGATGTGATCCTTTAACATATGCTATGTGTGTTGAAGAATTATCAAAAGTATGTGGTACAACAGGTGTTATCGTATCAGCTCATACATCACTTTGTATCGATCCTATTATGACATTCGGTACAGAAGAACAGAAAAAGAAATATGTAGTTCCACTTGCAAAGGGTGAAAAGTTAGGTGCTTTCGGTCTTACAGAACCAGGTGCAGGTACAGATGCTCAGGGACAGCAGACAAAGGCTGTTTTTGATGAAGCTACAAATGAATGGGTATTAAACGGTTCTAAGTGCTTTATTACAAATGGTAAGTACGCAGATGTTTATATCGTAATCGCCGTAACAGGTAAAGTTGAAAAACGTGGTAGAATGATGAAAGAAATTTCAGCATTTATCGTTGAAAAAGGAACTCCTGGATTTACATTCGGAACAAAAGAAAAGAAAATGGGTATCCGTGGTTCAGCAACATATGAATTAATTTTTGAAGATTGCCGTATCCCAGCTGAAAACTTACTTGGTAAGAAGGGTAAAGGTTTCAACATTGCAATGCATACACTTGATGGTGGACGTATTGGTATCGCTGCACAGGCTCTTGGTCTTGCAGAAGGCGCTTTAGAAACAACTATCGAATATGTAAAGGAAAGAAAACAGTTCGGAAGATCAATCGGACAGTTCCAGAATACACAGTTTCAGTTAGCAGATATGGCTACTAAGGTAGAAGCTGCTAAGTTGCTTGTTTACAAAGCAGCAATGGCTAAGGCTACACAGAAGACATACTCTTTTGAAGCTGCTCAGGCTAAATTATGCGCAGCAGAAGTTGCAATGGAAGTTACAACTAAGGCTGTTCAGTTACATGGTGGTTATGGTTATATCAGAGAATATGACGTTGAAAGAATGATGAGAGATGCTAAGATTACAGAAATCTACGAAGGTACTTCAGAAGTTCAGCGTATGGTAATCTCTGCAAACTTATTAAAATAATAGGAGGTACTAATCGTGAAAATTATCGTTTGTGTAAAACAGGTACCTGATACAAAGGGTGGAGTTAAATTTAACCCAGATGGTACATTAGATAGAGGTGCAATGCTTACAATTATGAACCCTGATGATAAAGCAGGTCTTGAAGCTGCACTTAGATTAAAAGATCAGTACGGCGCTGAAGTTACAGTTCTTACAATGGGTCTTCCAAAGGCTGAAGATGTTCTTCGTGAAGCTATAGCTATGGGTGCTGACAATGGAATCTTAGTAACAGATAGAGTTTTAGGTGGTGCTGATACTTGGGCTACATCTACTACAATCGCTGGTGCAATTAGAAATATTAAAGATTACGACATCATTATTACAGGACGTCAGGCTATCGATGGTGATACAGCTCAGGTTGGACCACAGATCGCTGAACATCTTGGAATCCCTGTAATTTCATATGCTGAAGGTATTGAAGTTGAAGGAGATAGCGTAATTGTTAAGAGACAGTATGAAGATAGACATCATATGCTTAAAGCAAAAATGCCTGTATTAATTACAGCTCTTTCAGAATTAAACGAGCCACGTTACATGACTCCAGGTGGAATTTTTGATGCATGTGATGCTGAAATCACAACTTGGGGAAGAGCAAATCTTGTTGACGTAGAAGATGGAGACCTTGGATTAAAGGGTTCACCTACAAAGATTGCTAAGGCTTCTGACAAAGTTCGTAAGGGTGCTGGAGAAAAGGTTACTCCTGATTCACCTGATGAAGCAGTTGATTACATCATGGACAAATTATTAACAAAGCACGTTATTTAGTAGAGAGGAGATTATAATTATGCAGAACATTAATTTAGAAGATTATAAAGGCGTATATGTCTTCGCTCAGCAGGTAGATAACGAATTAAGCGGTATCGCATTCGAGTTACTTGGAGAAGCAGGAAGACTTGCAAAACCATTAAATACAGAAGTAACAGCAGTACTTCTTGGATCAAACGTTGGAAATTTAGTTGATCAGTTAGCTGAATATGGCGCTGATAAGGTTATCGTTGTTGATAATCCTGAACTTGAAACATATAGAACTGAACCATATGCTCAGGCTTTAACAGCAGTTATTAATGAATTCAAGCCTGAAATTATGTTAGTTGGTGCTACAGCAATCGGTAGAGATTTAGGTCCTACAGTTTCAGCTAGAGTAGCAACAGGTCTTACAGCTGACTGTACAGTTCTTGAAATTGGTGATTTCCCAATCAACCCAATTCCAGGTAGAGAACAGAAACACAATCAGCTTCTTATGACTCGTCCTGCATTCGGTGGTAACACAATTGCTACTATTGCATGTCCGGATCATAGACCACAGATGGCTACAGTTCGTGCCGGTGTTATGCAGAAAGCAGAACCAAAGCCAGGCGCAAAGGCAGAAGTTATTAACTTTGACGCTAAATTAGAAAAGAACAGCAAATATGTTGAAATTCAGGAAGTAATTAAGTCAGTTGCTGAAACAGTAGATATCATGGACGCTAAGATTTTAGTATCAGGTGGACGTGGTGTTGGTTCAGCTGAAAACTTCAAGCTTCTTGAAGATCTTGCAGAAGCTCTCGGTGGAGAAGTTTCATGTTCAAGAGCTGTTACAGATAACGGTTGGTTACCAGTAGACAGACAGGTTGGACAGACAGGTAAAACAGTTCGTCCACAGGTTTACTTTGCAATTGGTATTTCAGGAGCAATCCAGCATGTAGCTGGTATGGAAGAATCAGATCTTATCATCGCAATCAACAAAGATGAAGATGCTCCAATCTTTGACGTAGCTGATTATGGTATCGTTGGAGACTTAAACAAGATCGTTCCACAGCTTACAGCAGCTATCAAAGCAGCAGAAGCTAACAAATAATCAAATATAATATATAGTTGATATATTAGTCCCCGCGTCGAAAGACGCGGGGATTTTTGTGTTGTGAGGGGGGATTGTATGGTTGTTACTATTGAATTTTTCAATATCTGCCACATATGAATATAGTTTTGTGGGATATGTGGTTGATTCTAAGCTTGTTACAATTCAAACTTTTCAATATCTGCCCCATATGAACATGGTTGCGTGGAAGGAGAGAGTTAGTGTGGAAAATTTTTGTGCTTAGATGGGGAATCTGTCCCATATAAGCGAAAAGTTATCCACATGGTACAGATAAAGAAGAATTGAATAAGTCGT